>Ga0335085_10003905_pt1 | contig 25217 bp, 18 predicted proteins | sample Lox_Sample_45_FD_206712 | JGI IMG/M metagenome (GOLD analysis project Ga0335085, IMG submission 206712) | Soil microbial communities from Loxahatchee National Wildlife Refuge, Florida, United States - Lox_Sample_4.5 | ecosystem: Environmental > Terrestrial > Soil > Wetlands | place: USA...
GGCGTCGACCGCGCTCTCGGCATCGTCTGCCGCGAGCGCCTTCGTCATCAGGGCGGCGAGCGCTCGCTCGAACAGCTGACGCAGGCGCTGGCGTTCGACCATCAGCCAGTCCTCGAAGGCGGGATCGCGGACCGCGAGGCCGTCGAGCAGGTCGCCGTGATAGAGCGCCGCCGCCTGCGCAAGCGCCTCGGCCGTCCCGTCGCGGACCAGCCGCTCGAAGAGGAGCGTATCGACGCTGACGGCATCGGGATCGAGCCCGATCGACTGACGGTCGGCGCGCAGCAGGTCCGCGCCGAGACCGCGCCGCAGATGCATCAATGCCTGCTTCAGGCTGTCGCGCGCCTGCTGATCGCCATGCTCGCTCCACAGCAGGCCGGCGAGGCGGTCGCGCGAATGGGCCGCACCCGAGCCGATCGCCAGGAAGGCGAGCAGGGCGCGATCCTTCTGCGCGGGCAGATCGACAGCTTCGCCGTTGGTCAGCAGCGCCTCGAACCCGCCGAGCAGCGTCAGCTTCAGACCAGCCATCGCCGAGGGTTCCATGACCGGAGTTGTCATCGCCGGACGGCGACTGGTTCCAAGACTAGCGGTTGTTGCGCGCGGAAGACAGTGACCGCGTCCCGGAGACCGGGCGGCCGCGGGCGCCTTCGCCTGCCCGGGAATGTTGACAGGACCGCGGACGGCAAGGCTGTGAGCGTCGTCACATGGCCGTGAACGCAAAGACTTAGGGTCATTCGACGGGAGCGATGCGGCGCCGTCGCGTCCCGCCGCCGAGTGCGTGCTACTCACCTTGGTACCCGCAGAGGTCGCGCAGGTTGCCCGGGTCTGCAGGCCTGGAACGCCGTCGTTCTGAAATAGGCGCTTGCAGCGCTCGTCGTAGACGTGGACCGGGCGGTCCGGCGGCGTGGCAGAGATGTTCTGGCGGAACCGCGAAATTCGACTCTGTCATTGTCCCCTCCTGTTACGCCATCCCGAAGCGCCGGGACGACGGGGAACAGGCCATGGCAAGAGTCCATTCCCCGAATCGAACGGTTCTGTGACGGCCGTCACGCAGGGGGTCGTGCGCCGGGTAGGCTCTGTGTTTGGGTCAGCACCGCTCGCGGGCGTGACGGCGCGCGCCTCGGCTATTGCAGCCCCGCCGCACGTAGGGCGGCGGACAGGCGATCGAATTGCCGGAGATCGCGGTATCCGGCGTTCGCCGACGCCAAGCCGAGCGATCTCCAGCCTATGTCGATCAGTCTCCTCGAGTTACCGTGAGATGCTCGACCTGGATCGGAAAGCGGCGGATGCGCCGCCCCGTCGCGTGCCAGACCGCATTGGCGATGGCGCCGACCGTTCCGGTAATGCCGATCTCGCCGACGCCCTTGATGCCGAGGGGATTGACATGGGGATCGTGCTCCTCGATCAGCAGGGCTTCGAGGGACGGGACATCGGCATTCACCGGAATGTGGTACTCGGCCAGATCGGGGTTGAGGACGCGGCCGGACCGGGCGTCGACGATGGCACGCTCATGGAGCGCGAACGACACGCCCCAGATCATCCCGCCGTAATACTGGCTGCGCACCAGCCGAGGGTTGACGACCCGGCCGGCGGCGAAGGCGCCGACCAGACGCGTCACCCGGACCTGGCCGAAATCGGGGTCCACCTTGACCTCGGCGAAGACGGCGCCGTGCGCATGCATGGCGTAAGCCGCTTGTGCAGCCGGATCCGCGGCACCCTTGCCGCGGCCCTCCAGCTCGCCGAGCCCGGCGCGGGCGAGGATGTCGGCATAGCTCTCGCTGCGGGTTTCGTCATCGCGGCGATGCAGGCGGCCGAGACGCGCAATCACGCCGGCGTTGCCGGCACCGAACAGAGGCGATCGCTCGCTGCCCGTCGCCAGCTCGGCGAGCCTGGCGATCACCTCGCCGCCGGCAGCATGGATGGCCGTGCCGGCGGTGGCGGTATGGGCTGAGCCGCCGGCGATCCCGGCGTCCGGAAGGCCGGTACTGCCGGCCCTGAACTCGACTTGATCGATATCGAGCCCGAGGCTGTCGGCGGCAAGCTGGGCCAGCGCGGTCCAGGCGCCCTGGCCCATGTCCGCCGCACTCGTCGCGACAAGGCCGGTCCCGTCGCCGCGCAGCACCGCCCGCGCCTCGGCCTGGAACATGATGGCCGGGAACGTCGCTGTGCCGATGCCCCAGCCGACCAGGAAGCCGGCGTCATCGCGCATCTGCCGCGGCGCGAGCGGACGCCCGGACCAGCCGAAGCGCGCCGCGCCCTCGGCGTAACATTCCCGCAGCGCCTTCGACGAGAACGGCTTGCCGGAGATCGGCTCGACCTCGGCGTAGTTCTTCAGCCGGAATTCCAGCGGATCCATGCGACAGGCCCAGGCCGCCTCGTCGATCGCGGCTTCGAGCGCCGCCGATCCCGGCGCCTCCCCGGGCGCCCGCATGAACAGCGGTGTGCCGATATCGATGCGGGAGACTTCATGGGTCGTCGCGATTGCCGGGCTGGCATAGAGCGCGTGCGAGGCTTCGGCCGCCGGCTCTACGAAGTCGTCGAAGGTGCTCGTCACCGTCTTGAGATGATGACTGAGGGCCATCAGCCGGCCCGCATCGTCCATGCCGAGGCGCAGCCTCTGGCGGGTGGGTGGACGATGGCCGACCGGGCCGTACATCTGCTCGCGGCGCAGCACGAGCTTCACCGGCCGGCCGACCAGACGCGCCGCCAGGATGCCGAGGGCCGTCGGTCCGGACAGCAACCCCTTGGAGCCGAAGCCGCCGCCGAGGAAGGGACTGCGAATCCGGACCTTTTCGGGAGACAGGCCGAACAGCCCGGCGATTCGCGCCTGCGTCAGCGCCAGCCCCTGGGTCGGCATGTCGATCGACAGCGTGTCGCCTTCCCATGTTGCCACGATCGCGTGCGGCTCCATGGCGTTGTGGTACTGGGCCGGGGTCTCGTAGGTCGCATCGATGCGCGTCGCTGCCGCCGCATGTCCCGCTTCGATATCGCCGACATGCGCCGCGGGCGGGCTGATGAGCCTGATGGCGGCCGGAACGAAGCTCTCGCTGCTGTCGAGACCGGTACGGGCCGGCTCGGCGTCGTAGCGCGGCGCGAGAAGGGCGGCGCCTTCCGTCGCGGCCTCGAGCGTCTCGGCAATGACGACGGCGATCGGCTGGTTCGCGTAGCGTACGCGATCGTTCTGCAGGGCCTCGAAACGGAACATGAAGGGGTTCGCCTTCGCGTCCGGATCTTCGGCCAGCGGCGGCCTGTTCGCCGTCGTCATGACCTCGACGACGCCGGGGTGCGCCTTCGAGGCCTCCACGTCGAGGAAGGTGACGCGGCCGCGCGCGATGCTGCTGACGGCCAGGACCGCATGGAGCATTCCGGCCGGCTGGTTGTCGGCCGCGAAGGTGGCGGCGCCGGTGACCTTGAGAATGCCGTCGCGGCGCGTGAGCGGCTGACCGGCGTTCGAGCCGTGACGACTATGCGGCGAGGCATGAATGGGATTGATCTCAAGCGGCATGATGCGCTCCGGGAACGGACGAGAAGGGAGAGGCCGGGAGGGCGGGAAGCCGCTCGGGCGTTCCTGCCGCGGCCAGCGCCAACGTGCGCGCGACGATCCGTTTCGACAGCTCGATCTTGAAGGCGTTGTCGCCGGAAGGTCTGGCGTCGGCGAGGGCGGCCTCGGCGGCGCGCCGGAAGACGGCCTCGCTCGGGACAGCGCCGGCCAGCGCCGTCTCGGCCGCGCGCGCCCGCCAGGGCTTGGCGGCGACGCCGCCAAGAGCGATCCGAGCCTGTCGGATTTTGCCTTCTGCGATATCAAGCGCCGCCGCGGCGGAAACGACCGCAAAGGCATAGGACGTGCGCTCGCGCAGTTTCAGATAGCGGGCATGGCCGGAAAGCGCTGCGGCGCCGCCGGGAAGGCGGATCGCGACGATGAGGTCGCCAGGCTCGAGTGTGCTCTCCCGCTCCGGCGTGTTCCCGGGCAGCCTGTGGAGTTCCTCCAGGGCAATTTCCCGCCGACCGGATGTGCCTTCGATCTCGACAACGGCGTCGAGGGCCACCAACGGGACGCAGAAGTCTGAAGGATGGGTGGCGATGCAGCTCTCGCTCCAGCCGAGTACGGCATGCAGACGGTTCTCGCCGTGGCGGGCATCGCAGCCGGAGCCCGGCGCCCGCTTGTTGCAGACGCTGGCAGCGTCATAGAAATAGCCGCACCGCGTCCGCTGCAGCAGATTGCCGCCCACCGTCGCGGCATTGCGCAGCTGCGCCGAAGCACCCGAGAGCAGCGCCTCGGCGACGGCCGGGAAGGATCTGGCGAAATCGGGGTCATGCGCGAGATCGGCATTGCGGACGAGCGCGCCGATGCGGAAGCCGGCATCGGGCAGGCGCTCGATGCGATCGAGGCCCGGAATCCGCGTGATGTCGACGAGACGGTCGGGGCGCGCGATCCCCCCTTTCATCAGGTCGAGAATATTGGTGCCGGCCGCGAGATAGGCCGCACCCGGCGCGGTCGCCGCTGCGACCGCTTCGGAGATCGTCAGAGGCCTGAGATAATCGAAGACGTTCATGCCGCATCCCTCCGGCCCGCCTTGGCAAGGAGTTTCCGGGCATCGAGCACCGCCTCGGTGATCCCGCGATAGGCTCCACATCGGCAGAGATTTCCGCTCATGCCTTCCCGCACGCGCTCGGCATCATCGCCCGCCTGCCCTTCCTCGATCAGCCCGATCGCGCTCATGATCTGGCCGGGGGTGCAGAAGCCGCATTGGAAGCCATCGTGCGCGATGAACGCCGCTTGGACAGGATGGAGGTCGGTGCCGTCGGCGACGCCCTCGATCGTCAGAACCTCCGCTGCGTCATGGCTGATAGCGAGCGCCAGGCACGAGTTGACGCGTCGTCCGTTGACCATGACCGTGCATGCGCCGCATTGGCCGCGATCGCAGCCTTTCTTGGTCCCGGTCAGGCGGAGACGCTCGCGCAACAGATCGAGGAGTGTCGTCCGCGGATCCTCAAGTTCGATGTTTCGCCGCTCACCGTTGACGGTGAGGCTGATGGAGAAGCTCATGCGGTGCTCCAATCAGTGATGCTGTGCAGGGTCGGAGGCTGCGGCGGGATCGGAACGAAGCAGGCCAGCTTTTCCGAAGGACATCCGCAGCGATGTGTGGTTATTATACGGAGGCATCCTCCGCTTTTCAAGGTTTAACGGAGGGAGCCTCCGTTTTTAGGGATGGCTGATCGAATCTGATGCGAGCTGGTTCAGCAAAAACGGCGCGGCGGCTCCGCTCCGATTCGATCCGCAATCGTGAACGCCTGCTCGAGGCCGCGGCGGCCGTCTTCAGCGCCGGCGGCCCGGAGGCGAGCCTGGAAGCCGTGGCAAAGCGGGCCGGGGTGGGCATCGGCACGCTCTATCGTCACTTTCCGACACGGGAGGCGCTGTTCGAGGCCGTCTATCGCCACGAAGTGGACCAGCTTGCCGCGCTTGCGGAACAATTGGCGACGGAGGCCGCGCCGGTCGATGCTTTGCGGCGCTGGCTGCACGCCAATGTCCAACTGGTCGCGACCAAGAGGGGCATGCTGGCGGCGCTGGCCCTGGCGGTGCACGGCCCGTCGGAACTCTACGCCTATTCGTTCGAGCGGCTGACGAAGGCCATTGGCACGCTCCTACGTCGCGCCGTCAAGGCGGGAGACATACGCGCAGACATAAAGCCCGAGGAGCTCCTGCGCGCGTTGGTGGGTATGTGCTACATGCACGACCAACCTGGCTGGCAACGCAGCGTCCTGCGTCTCGTGGACATTTTCGTCGACGGCCTGCGCGCACGCTGACCACCAGTCGCGCTCTTGCCGCTCGTTCGGCGGCTTCTGTGCGGGAAGCGGCCGCGCCTTGCGAGTCTCCCCCCTTGAGGGAGAGGGTAGGATGGGGGGTCCGTTGCGGACGGCCTTACGGAATCGTCTTCGGGATGGCGCCGTTGCAGCGGGCCGACCAGGCGTCGGTCGCAAAGACCGGGACGTCGACGCCGCAGGCGGCGAAGATGCCGGCGGCGGCCTTGCCGATCTCGGCGTCATCGGCGGCAAGATCGGCGCGGTTGGTCTCGCCGGACGGGCCGGGAGCGGTGAGCGCTCGGCCCGATCCGGCGGCGAGGGCGCGGCGATACTGGCAGCGATAGTCGTAGATCCGATGGACGAAGGCGCGCAGATAGAGGCGGCGGTCGTCCGCGGTCGCGCCGTCCTTCCTGCACCAGGCCTTCGGATGATCGCTGACCTCGCGCACGAACGTCAGAATCGCGCGGACCGCGTGCGTGCCGTCGGCCGCCGGAGGTGCGATGACCGTGCGACACTCGTCGGCCGCCGGCGCGTTCGGGTCAGCCGCACCGCCCGGCGGCGGACTCACCGTGCCGCCGGCGCATTGCGCCCGCGCGGCGGTGCCGGGGCTGCTCGATTGGAAGAGACAGGCGAGCTTCTTGCCGATCGGAGTGAGGGTCTCCACCGTCACGATGCGGGCGGCATCGTAGCAGAGCTGCGCGAAGCCGGGCGGGGACTGTCCCGTCGCCACCGTGCGGCCGAGCGGCGCGCCGCAGCTGGCCATGGCGAGCGCGTTGTCGCACATGTAGGACCGGCTGGCGTCATCGGACGGCAGGGACTCGTAATAGGAGAGATCGGCGGCGGTCAGATCGAGCAGGCTGAGATTGACGCCGTGCAGCTGCGCGCCGCGCAGATCGGCGCCGGCGGCATCGATATTGAATTGCACCGAGCCGCCGTAGTCGGGGAGCGGCGTGCCCTGCAGCTGGGCGCCCTTCATGATGGCGCCGCGAAAGACCGGCGGCCGCGTCGCGCCCTGGTCCGCGACCGGATCCTGGCAGGTGGCGTCGGCGATGCGGTTCGTGAAGCTGACGAACTGGATGTGGGCGCCCTCGAGGTCCGCGCCGGTGAAATCCGTGCCGTGGAGAATGGCGCCCTGCAGCTCCGCATAGGGGAGATCGGCGCCGCGCGCATCGGCATTCGAGAGGTCCGCCGCCTCCAGCTGCGCATGGTCGAAGGACGCGCCGCGGAGGTCGGCGCAGCGCAGGATGGCGCCGCGCAGATCGGCATTGTTGAGATCGGCGCCGCGCAGGTCCGCGCCCGTCAGATCGGCGCCGATCAGCGACGCTCCGCTGAGCGCGGCCTGACGCAGCCGGCGGAACGGCAGGCGCGCGCCGGTCGAGCGCGCGCGCTGGACGTCGGCGACGAAGGACAGGTCCTGCGGCGACTGGTTGCGGTATTGCCGGAGCATGTCGAGCCGCGCCTGCAGGTCGGCCGCGCTCAGCACCATCAGGTTGGCCGGCGCCTGCGCCTGGCCGCCGAGCGCGATGACCTCGCCGCGCAGATCGAGCGTCGCGAACGGCGGCATCCAGCCGAGGCCCGAGCAGACGACGAGGATCAGGCTCAAGGCCAGGCTGGCGCCGAGGGTGAGCACCGTGGCCGCAAGCGCGGCCACCGTCCAGGGGCTGGCGATCTTCGCAGCGGCCCGATCCTTCGGCTTGAACACGGCGAGCGCGGCGCGCAGCGCGACCGAGATCCGCCCGGCCTGCGGCCACATCAGCCAGATCATCCCGATATCCAGGAGCAGCAGGAGGAAATGCCAGGGCGTGATCCAGACCTGCTGGTAGGGCAGGAAGCGCAGCTGCAGCCAGAGCAGCGTGCAGATGGGCATGATGATGATGGGCACGTAGACGCTGAGATTGAGGAAGACTCCGACGATCGGCGCCGGCGGCAGCTTGGCCAGCCGCTCGACCAACGGATAGGGGTAGAGCAGGCCGAGCACGAACTCGCGCTCGGGCGGGGCGACGCCCTTGCTGTCGAGCTCGTCCTGCAGCCGGCGGAGGCGCTCGGCGACGAGGTAGCATAGGGTGAGCACCGTGAAGTGCAGGATGAGCAGGGCGACCGGCGCCAGCTTGTAGAACGACAGCAGCCCGACATTGGCGTTGAACAGGGGCAAGTTCACGACGCGCCCGACCAGCAGGTCGCGGTCGGCGGTGCCGAGGCCGGTGAGGAACAGGTAGATCGCGCCGGAGACCAGCGTGAAGGTGGCGGCGCGCAGTTGCTGCACCGCATCGTCGACGGCGCGCCGCAGCGCCTCGACGCGCCGATCCGACTCGACTTTCATTCCATCAGGAGATCCGGCCATGGCTCCCCGCGCGTGCTTTCAGACGGCGCCACCTATAGGTGCCGCGCGACCGTGCGTCCACCCTTCGCGATGTGCTTCACTCGGCCGCTTGCGACCCAACGCGGAACTGGGCAGTCTCGCATTGGACCAACGTCCAACTCGATTCCGACTCCGACTTGTCAGAGCGTTGGACGCTAAAGCCACGCCTTCGGACCTGCAGCCGATCGGTTTCGTGTCATGAGCCTTTTCCACGTGTTCATCACCGGGCTCAACCGCCGCCACCTGACGGAACTGGGGCCGAAGCACCGCGTCGTTGTCGTGGGCTACCGCGAGAAGAAGACCGGCGAGATCGAGGTCGACGGCTATCTGAACGCCGGCGAGGAGCAATGGCTCAGGAAACACGGCTATGCCGTGACCCGGCTGGAAGAGGTCACGGCTCCCGCCCGGCAGCGCCAGGCCGAGGGTCGCCGGGGCGCGGCGGTACGGCTCAAGAGGGGCCGTTACGGCGACGTGATCTGGGGCGGCGGCTATCTGACGGCGGACGAGATCGAGAAGGCGATGATCCTCGGTGAGAGAAACCATGGGGCGTATCTGGAGCGGATCGCGCTGCCCAATCTCACCTGGGAGAAGCGGCGCTGCCACGCGATCCGGATCGGCAAGGGCCAGAGCCGAAAGCGCACCGCCATCTGCTTTATCGCGGGCATACACGGCCGCGAATGGGGAGGATCCGATATCCTGGTCTACTTCGCCATGCGGCTGCTGCGCGCCTATCGCGACCGCCAGGCGGTTCGATTGGGAAAGAAGCTGTTTTCGGCGGCCCAGATCCGGCGGATCGTCGAGACCAAGGACATTATTCTCTTTCCACAAGTGAATCCGGATGGTCGTCACTTCAGCATGGTGAACCATCCGTGGTGGCGGAAGAACCGCCGTCCGGCGCCACGCGGGCGCGGCCCCAAGAGCATCGGCGTCGACCTCAACCGCAACTTCCCGATCCTGTGGGATTTCGATCGCCACTTCGCGCCGGGCACGGTGCAGAGCAGCCGAAAGCCGGGCGACTACGAGACCTACATCGGTCCGCGCGCGGCCTCCGAGCCCGAGACCCGAAACGTCATATGGCTGCTCGATCGCTTTCCGAATATCCGCTTCTTCATCGATCTTCACAGCTACGGCGAGACCCTGCTCTACAACTGGGGCAGCGACGAGAACCAGTCGCACGACCCGGAGATGTGCTTCCTGAACAAAGCCTATGACGGCAAGCGCGGCCTCATCCACGACGACGTCTACCGCGAGCACATACTGGCTGCCGACCAGGCGCTGGCCATCAGGCTGGGGCGCTCGCTGGCCGCCGCCATCCGCCAGGTTCGCGGTCGCGAGTACCGGGTCCAGCAATCGGTGGGTCTCTATCCGACCGCCGGCTCGGCCGACGACTACGCCTACAGCCGGCACATCGTCGACCCCAGGAAGCCCAAGGTGATCTCCTACACCATGGAGTGGGGGCGCAGCCGGGCCTCGACTCCCTTCCATCCGCCCTATCAGGAAATGCGCAAGGTGATGCGCGAGGTCACCGCGGGCCTGCTCGAGTTCTGCCTGCGCGCGAGCTAGGGGCAAATCGGGCAGCTCAGCTTGCTGACGGCCGATCGCTGGCCGTTACCGACGCGGGACTACCGGATCGCTCCCCAGGCCCGACTCGTCACGGTGCCGCTCGAGGCGGTATCTTGAGGAGGCCCGATGAGGGATGGGTGGGGGGTGCGGCGAAAATGGATGTGAGACCGGCGACGAGCGCAGCTGCAGCGTCGCTGCCGTCGCACGCGCGCGTCGTCGTCATCGGCGGCGGAGTCGTCGGCGCCAGCGTCGCCTACCACTTGGCGGAGCGGGGCTGCGCCGATGTCGTGCTGCTGGAGCGGACCAAGATCGGCAGCGGCACGAGCTGGCATGCCGCCGGCAACATGGAGACCTACCGGGCCGATCCTTTGATCGGCGAGATGGTGCGCTATGCCGTCGAGCTTTACCCCCGCCTGGAGGTCGAGACCGGCCAGGCGATGGGGTGGCGCCGTACCGGGCGGGTCATGTTCACCCATCTGGCCGAGCGCATGGCGCTGTTCCGCGGCCTGCCGGCGCTCGGCCGCGCCCGCGGCATCGAGATTGAGCTGCTGTCGCCGCGCCAGGTGGCGGAGAGGCTGCCGATCGTCAGCCACGAGGGCTTGGCCGGGGGCGCCTGGATCCCAAGCGACGGCCGGATCAATCCGACCGATCTCGCCATGGCGTTCGCGAGGGGCGCACGGATGCGCGGCGTGCGCGTTCTCGAGGACGCGCCGGTGCTCGGGATGACGGCGCGCAACGGGCGGATCGACTCCGTGACGACCGCAGCGGGCACCATCGGGTGCGACGCCGTCGTCATCGCCGCCGGGCTGTGGTCGCCGCGGCTCGGCGCCATGATCGGGGTGCGGGTGCCGCTGCACGCAGTGCAGCACTGCTATCTGCTGACGAAGCCCATCGACATCGTCGCGCGCGATATGCCGCTCTTCCTCTCCTATGACGAGCGCTTCTACGGGCGCGAGGACGTCGGCGGGCTGCTCGTCGGCTTCTTCGACGCCAAGGCGATCCCGGTGGTGCCCGCGGATCTGCCGCGGGATTTTTCCTTCGGCCTGCTCGACGGCAACTGGGACCAGATCGAGCCCAACATGGCGATCGCGCTGGAGCGCTTCCCCGTGCTGCAGCGGGCGGAGATCAGGACGCTGATCAACGGCCCCGAAAGCTTCACGCCGGACATGCAGATGCTGCTCGGCGAGGCGCCGGAGGTGCGCGGCTGCTACCTCGCGACCGGCATGAACTCCAGCGGCATTGCGCTGTCGGCCTGCGCCGGCCGGCTCACCGCCGAGTGGATCCTGGACGGGCGCCCGAGCCTCGATGCCACGCCGCTCGACATCCGCCGCTTCGCCCCGTGCCAGGCGCTGACGGCGTATGCGCGCGACCGCGCCAGCGAGGTCGTCTCCCACATGTGCCGCCTGCCGGCCGCCGATCTCGATTTCGAGGGCACGCGCATGATTCGCCGCTCGCCGCTGCACGACGCGCTGGCCGCGCGCGGCGCGCGCTTCGTCAGCGTGCTCGGCTGGGAGCGGCCGGTCTGGTTCGATGGTGGCGGCGAACCGGCGGATCCGGCCGCAGCCGAGCTGGCGGCAGCAATGGAGGGCGTCGCCCTGTTCGACCGGTCGAGCGACTGCAAGCTGCGCCTCGATGGACCGGGCGCGGAAGTTTTGCTGCGCAAATTGAGCGGCGCCGTGACCGATGTCGCGCTCGCCAGCGTGTTGAGCGCGCCGATGCTGAACGCGTGGGGCGGCGTCGAGGCGCTCCCCGTCGTCGTCCGTCTCGGCGTCGAAAGCTGGCTCCTCCTCGCCGAGGCCGAGCAGGCGATGCGGCTCGCCAGCTGGATCGACTGGCATCGGCCCGCGAACGGCGTGAGCGTGGTCGACGTCACCTCCGGCTGGTCGGCCATGGCGCTGGCCGGACCGAAGGCCGCGACGCTGCTCGCGGCGCTCGGCGCTCCACCCACCGACGCCGGTCGCCGGCGCGCGATCGAGATCGGCTATGCGCCGGGCGAGCTGCTGGCCTGGCCCGCACCGGCATCGTTGCACCTGCTGGTGCCGGCAGAGTTTGCCGCCGGCGCGTATTGCCGGCTCGTCGATGCGGGTGCGGCCCACGGGCTTCGCCATGCCGGGTCGCTGGCGGCGGAGGCGCTCGCCGTGGGGCAGGGCGTGCGGCGCTTCGGCAACGACGCGAACCCGCAGATATCGGCGGTCGCCGCCGGCATCGACGGCGCGCTCGATCTCGACAGCAATCGCGACTTCATCGGCCGCGACGCGGTGGCGCGCGAGCGTCGCCATCCGCCGCCGCGGCGGATCCGCGCCTTCACGCTTGCGGGCAGCGCCTCGGGTTTGAGCCGGGCGCCCGTGCTGCGGCAGGGGCGGCCGGTCGGCTATGTCACGAGCGCGGCCGCTTGCGCTGTTCGGGGCGAAACGGCGTTGCTTGCGCTGGTCGAAGGTGGCGACGGCGACTACGGCGTAATCGCCGACGGCCAGACACTGCCGCTGCTCTGCCGCGATTAAGTCGCGTAGATCTTAGCCGATCATACGCGGGCGGGTCGGGATCGGGGCGACGTTGCTGGGGGCTTGGTCGCGGCGCGGCTGGGCGATGGGGCCGAGCGAATCGAGGAAGCGCGAATCGAAGCGGGCACGGTCGTAGACCGGGAAATCAATCGGGCGGTCGCGGAAGCTCTTCAGCATCTGGCCGAGGCCGCGGATGCCGTTCTGGCGCTGGCGCCGCACCTGCTCCAGATCGATCTCGATGGGGATGAACTGCTCGAGCACGTCGGCGCGATACAGGACGCGGCCGGCAGGATCGAACACCGCCGAATGGCCGTTGCCGCCGGCGACGAGGCCGTTGATGTCGAACACGTAGCACTGGAACATCGCCGCGGTCGCGTGGGCGACGGCGAGATCGATGTCGCGATCGATGGTGTGGGTCAGCACGGGATGCAGCAGCACCTCGGCGCCCATGGCCGTCAGGGTGCGGGCCACCTCCGGGAACCAGATGTCGTAGCAGTTGAGCACGCCGAAGCGGCCGACCTCCGGCACGTCGAAGGTGAGAAACTCCGTGCCCGGCGTTACACCCTGCTCCAGCGGCACGAAGGGGAACATCTTGCGGTAGCGGCCGACAACTTTGCCGCTGGGATCGATCACCGAGGTGGTGTTGTAGATGGCGCCCTCGCGCCGCTCATACATCGAGCCGCTGATCAGCCAGACACGGTGCCGCGCCGCCATCTCCTGCAGCGCTTCCTCGGCGGCGCCGGGGAGCGGCTGGGCGTGCTGCAGCAGCGGGCCGTAGCAGGCCAGCTCGCTGAACAGCACCATCTGCACCCAGGGATAGAGGTGCATCAGGAGGTCGAGGCGGTGGCGCATGGCCTCGATGTTGCTGTGGGTGGCGACGTGCATCTGCACGCCGGCGATGGCAAAGGGCGTCATAATAAATCCGCGCGTCCTTTCAGGCTGTTGGACCGAAGTGCCGGTGGATTTTCCGTCCGCCGATGCCGCGAATCACAACGATCTTACACGCCGCAGCCGCCTTGGACAGCCCCATCAAGGGCTCGCATCGGTTCGGCCCGGGGACTATCCAGGGCCTTGGTTTATAAGACATTAACGGCGCCGGCGAGCGCGACCGCTACCCTCAATATGGGGTCGCGAGAGGCGGGAGGGAAGCGGGCAAGAAACGGACAAAGGCCCCGAGGGGGACCGGGGCCTTTGTCGCGGGCGCGCAAAGTCTGCGCCAGAGGAAGGACGAGTGCCGTGATCGCCCGCCGCGTTCGCGGCGGCTGATCTTTACCCCGGCATCGTGGTCTCAGGGGGAGGGACCGCCGGGGTGCTGCGATCTGTTGTTGGCACCCACACACTTTCTTCTTATGTGGCCGCATTCTACGCGCGGCGGCCGCGTCGGCAGAGTCCGGAATCGCGCCGACTCATACACCCGGATGTGATTAACGATAAATTTGCCGGGTATTTTTCCTAAGTTGGCGGAGTCGCCGAGGACGCTACGGACGACTCAGCCGTTCAGGCGGCGCTTGTACTGCGCAACGAAGTCGAAATCCATCAGCCTTGCGAAGGCATCCATCAGGCGCTTGGTCACGGGACCGGGGATGGCGTCGACGCCGACGTGGCGGCCGTTGACGCTGCGAACCGGGCAGAGGCAGAGCGAGGTGGAGGTGAGGAAGGCCTCGTCGGCGGTGTAGGCGTCGTAGAGGTCGATGTCGGCCTCGATGCAGGGCTGCCCGATCTCGCGCGCCAGCTCGATGACGGTGGCGCGGCTGATGCCCGGCAGCACGTAGCGCTCGCGCGGCGTCATCACGGTGCCGCCGCGCACGACGAAGACGTTGCTGCCGGTGCCCTCGCAGAGATTGCCGTTGGCGTCGAGCAGCACGGCCCAGGCCTCCGGATCGGCGGCCTTGGCCTCGAGATCGCCCATCACGAGGTTGAGATAGTTGTGCGTCTTGGCGCGCGGCGACAGCATGTCGGGCGCGGTGCGGCGCACCGCCGGCACGATCACGTCGATGCCGTCGCGGAACAGCCGTGCCCGCTGCGTCAGCGGCAGCGGGCGGCACTCCACGATGACCGTCGGCGTCATGCCGGTGCCGGCCTTGGAATCCGCCGAGTCGGAGCCGCGGGAGATGCGCTGGCTCACCCAGTAATCGTCGTCGGCATCGATCAGGTGCAGGTTGCGCGCCACGACCTCCTCGGTGATGGCGGTCATCTCCTTGGGCGAGAGGCGCGGATCGACCTGGATGTAGCGCAGCGAGCTGTAGAGCCGGTCGATATGCTCCCTCAGCTTGAAGATGCGGTGGCGCACGGTGCGCGCGGTGTCGAACACGGCATCGCCGGCCATGAAGCCGCGGTCGCGGAACGGGATCAGCACGTCGCTCTCCGGCACGATCTTGCCGTTGAAATAAGCCACCCGCTCGTTCGCCAACGCCGCCATCGCACGCTCCTTTGCAGGCAAGGCGGCGATCATAGGGTGCGGTATTGGAGGCGGCAAGCTTACGCCGGGACGCTCGTGGGATCGAACAGCGGCGGTACGAACAGGGCGCGGCCGATCATCTCGGGGTCGACGTTGGCGCCCGAGAGCACGAGGACCACGCGCTTGCCGCGCAGCTCCTTGCGGCGCGTCCACGCGCCGGCGAGGCCGGCGGCGGCGCCGGGCTCCACCAGCACGTGGCCCCAAACAAGCAGCGTGTCGAGCGCGGCCAGGAGATCGCGGTCGCTTACCAGCAGGGCGTCGTCGACATGGCGCAGCACGGCGGTCAGCGCGGTGGCCGCGGGCAGGCGGCAGACGATCGATTCCGCCAGGCTGTTCACCGGCTTCTCGACGGCGCGCTTGGCGCGGAAGCTCTCGACCATGGCGGGCGCGCCCGCCGACTGCACGGCAATCGCCTTGGTGCGGGGCTGCGCGCCCTTGAGGCCGATGGCGACGCCGGCGACGAGCGAGCCGCTGCCCATGGGCGCGAAGAGGTAGTCGACGTCCTCGAGCGTCGCGCCGATCTCGAGGCCGATCGTGCCGGCGCCCTCGATCAGCCGCGCGCTCTCGCCGTCGTCGACGAAGCTGCCGCCGCGCTCGGTGCAGAACCTGCGCGCGCGCTCCTTGGCGTCGTCGATGTCGAGGCCGCCGACATGCAGAGTCGCGCCGAACAGCTTGATCATGGTCTGCTTCACGACCGGGCAGCCGTCGGGCAGGAAGATGTCGGCGGGCACGCCCAGCAGCCGCGCGGCATAGGCCACGCCCTGGCCGTGGTTGCCGGTCGAGGAGGTCACGGCCGATTTGACCGGCGCCTGCGCTTGCGCCACCAGCAGGTGGTTGAGGGCGCCGCGCAGCTTGAAGGAGGCGATGGGCGTCGCCGTCTCCAGCTTCAACCAGACATCGGCGTCGAGCGCGCGCGACAGGGTCTCCGAGCGATAGAGCGGCGTCGGCGCCATATGCGGCTTCAGGCGCTCGGCCGCCTGCTTTACGCCCTCGAACGTAGGCCGCGTGGTGGTCATGCGCGCCTCGTGCGTTCGGGCCCGATGTCGGACAGCACCACGCCGGCCGCCGCGATGTCGGCGGGCAATTCGCTGCGCGCGATCAGGCTGGCGGCGGTACGGCCGAGCGAGGACGACATCATGATGCCGTAGCCGCCCTGGCCGCACAGCCAGAAGAAGCCGTCGGCTTCGTCGTCGAAGCCGCAGACCGGGGTGTCATCCTCGACGAAACTCCGCAGGCCCGCCCACTTGCGCGCAATGCGCCGCACCGGAATGTGCGTACTGCGCTCGAGCCAGTCGGCGACGATGGCGATGTCGAGATCCTCCGGCTGTGCGTCGCAGGGCTCGACTGGCGTGTGATCTGCGGGCGACGCCATGACGCGGCCGGTCTCCGGCTTGCAGTAGCAGCCATAGCCGACCTCGTCGACGGCGGCCCAGCCGCGCGTATCCGTGCCGTTCGGCAGATCGACGATGATGGCCGTGCGGCGCTTCGGCACGAGGCCCACGGGTTTCACACCGGCGAGTGCCGCCACCTTGTCGGCCCAGGCGCCGGCGGCGTTGACGACGACGGGCGCGGCGAAGTCGCCGGCAGGGGTCTTGGCATGCCAGGCGCCGTTCGGACGGTCGAGGGCGGTGACGCCGGCATCGCACAGAACGGCGCTGCCGCGCGCCTTCAACCCCCTGAGGAAGCCCTGATGGATGGCCGCGACGTCCATATCCATCACGCCCTCCTCATAGGCCGCGACCGCGACCGCCTCCGGCTTCAGGTGCGGGGCGCGCCGCAGCGCTTCAGCCTGCGACAGCTCGACGATCGAGCCGTCGGCGGCGCCGAGCGCGACATGCGCCTCGATCTCCTTCTGCTGGTCGGCCTTGCCGATGGTGAGCGCGCCGCGCGGGCTCAGGAGCGGATGATCGGCGAAGCCCGGCGGCGGCGCCGACAGGAACGGCAGGCTGGCGCGGTTGAAGGCGCGCACGGTCGGGCTGCCGAAGTTCCGGGTGTAGAGCGCCGCCGAGCGGCCGGTGCTGTGATAGCCCGGCGCCGACTCGGCCTCGAGCACGATCACCTTGCCGTGCGGCGCGAGCTCATAAGCGGCCGCGGCGCCAGAGATGCCGGCGCCTATGACGAGGAAATCACAGTTGGTCGCCATGGAAGGCCAACCGCAGAGACGCAGAGACGCAGAGGGAGCGAGGCATTGGAGCTGTTGAGTGAGACATGAGGGGCCCAAACAATGAAAGCGCGGGCAATGCCCGCGCAAGAAATCAATGCACAATGGAAGGCCGTTTTACCGCACTGTCAACTCGGCCTCTCCGCGTCTCTGCGGTTAACCTAACTCTTTACGAATAACTGGCGCGGCACGTCGCAGAAGGGCTCGGCTCCTTTCTCGGTGACGCGGAAGCATTCGCTGATCTCGATGCCCCAGTCGGCCATCCAGATGGCGGGAATGCAGTGGAAGGTCATGTTGGGCTGCAGCACGGTCTTGTCGCCGGGGCGCAGGCTCGCGGTGTGCTCGCCCCAGTCCGGCGGATAGTTGCAGCCGACGGAATAGCCGATGCGCGATTCCTTCTCGATGCCGTGCCGGGAGATGACGCCGCGCCAGGCCGCCTCGACCTCCTCGCAGGTGGCGCCCGGCTTGGCCGCGGCCAGGGCGGCGTTCAGACCTTCCACCACGACCTTCTCGGTGTCGACGAGCTTCTGCGGCGGCTTGCCGAGGAACACCGTGCGCGCCTGCGGGCAGTGATAGCGGTGGCGGCAGGCGCCGAGCTCCAGGATGGTCGCCTCGCCCGTCACGAACGGCGCGTCGCTCCAAGTGAGGTGCGGCGTCGAGGTGCCGATTCCCGTGGGCAGCATCGGCACGAACGAGGTGTAGTCGCCGCCATATTCCGGCGTGCCTGCGATCTGCGCGTGATAGATGGCCGCCGCCGCATCGCACTGCCGGACGCCCGGCCGCACCGCCTCGATCGCCTTGGCCATGAGCGCATTCATGATGCGCGCGGCCTGCCGCATATACTCGATCTCCTGCGGCGACTTCACGATGCGCACCCAGCTCACCAGCAGATTGGCGTTGACGAACCGCCCGTTCGGCAGGCTGCGCTTCAGCGAATCGAAGCAGGCGGCCGTGAAGTAGTAGGCGTCCATCTCGACGCCGATGCGCTTGGCATCGAGCCGCCGCTCCGTCAGCATCTGCGCGACGTAGTCGTAGGGGTGCTTCTCCGCATGCTGCACATAGTGGTCGGGGAAGCCGATGATGTTCTCATGCTTGAGGAAGGTCGTCACCTTGGCGCCGTTGGCATCCATGCCGCGCACGATGCAGAGCGGCTCGTCCAGGTCGAGCGCCACCGCCACGCATTGCGGCGTGTAGAACGACCAGCCGTCATAGCCCGTCAGATAGTTCATGTTGGCGGGATCGGCCGCCAGCAGCACGTCGATGCCCCGGGCCGCCATGCGCTCCTTGGTGGCGCGGATGCGGTCCAGATATTCCTTCTTGTCGAACGGCTGCATTGCTCCTCTGTCTCCTCTGGGTTTCGTTGGCGTACGGCGACCGGCTGGCTAGCGGAGATATTCCCCGGCGAGCGCGCGGCCGGCCATGGTCAGGTAGGTGCGCGCCGCAGCGACGACCTCGCCGAGCGGAACGGACTCGTCGGCGCGATGGGCCTGGTTGACAATGCTGCCGGGTCCGAAGAGGACGGTGGGGATGCGGGCATCGCGCATGAGGTAGCCGCCGTCGCTCGCGGCGCTCCAGCCGCCGACGGGCAGGTGCGGCGCGCCGCTGTCTTTCGCCGCGGCGGCGAGTGCGGACACCAGGGGATGATCGTCCGCGACTTCCGAGGGCGGCAGCTCCATGCGCAGCCATTCCTGTCGCCGCAGCTCACTCGAGGGCGGCATGTGGCGCTGCAGCGCGGCGCGAAAATCGGCGAGCGCTTGTTCGCCGGTCTCGCCGGGCAGCAGGCGGCGATCGACCCAGAAGTTGCAAGTATCGGGGACTATGGAAACGCCGGAGCCGCCGGCGATGGTGCCGACGCTCACCGTGGGTATGCCCAGCAGCGGATGGCGGCGAGCGGCCAGCTCTTCGCCGTGGCGTTGCGTGGCGGCGATCGCCTGCATGGCGCCGTAGATGGCGCTGATGCCCCTCTCGGGCGATCCGGCATGAGCGGCGCGGCCGCCGATCTCGACCTCGAAGTAGCAGTTGCCGCGGCAGGCCCGGACCGGCTGCAGCTCCGTGGGTTCGCCGATGACCGCCCAGTCGGCGCGCAGCCCCTCGCGGATCGCGGCCTGGGTGCCGATACCGTTGACCTCCTCGTCGACGCAGGCGGCGAACACCACGCTGCCCTTCGGCTTGGCGACCGCGCGCTTGATCGCGACCATGGCTACGGCCATGCCGGCGAGGCCGCCCTTCATGTCGCAGGAGCCGCGGCCATAGAGCCGGCCGCCCTCGACGACCGCGCCAAAGGGATCGCGCGACCAGCCGTTGCCGACGGGCACGGTGTCGCTATGGCCAGTGAGCAGAAGGGTCGGGCCCTCGTCGGCGCCCCAGCGGCAGACCAGGTTCGGCCGTCCGGGCGCCGCCTCCGACATCTCCACGGCGAGGCCGTGATCGCCGAGGAAGTTCGCGAGCTGCTCGACGGTGGGCTTCTCGTCGCCGCTCACGCTGGGCCGGCGCACGAGGTCGACCAGCAGCGCGACCAGCGCGGCCTCGTCGATCTCGCCCTGCAGGCGCCGCTCGTCGCTGCTCAGCATGGGTTCACTCGGCCACCGCCGCAGCCGGCCCGGCCGCGGCGCCCACAGCCGCCAGCGCGCGCTCGAGGGCCGCGGTGAAGGAGCGCAAGTCGGCATCGGTCATCGGCACGGACAGGCAGCCCATGCCGCGCGGCGACAGCATCACGCCCTCGTTGAGGAGGGCCAGCCGCAGCCATTTCATTATCTCCTTGTTGCTGCGCGCGCTGCTGCGGTAGTCGGTGACCGGCGCGTCCGTCGCATGCAGGTTGAACAGGGAGCCGACGGAGGTGACGCGCAGCGGCGTGCGCGCGGCCTCGAGGATCGCGGCGACCTCCTGCGTGAGACGATTGCCCCGCTTGTTCAGGTCGTCGAGCACCTGCCGGGTCAGCAGCTGCAGCGTCGCCGCACCGGCGGCGAGGGCGACCGGGTTGGCGTGGAAGGTGCCGCTCAGCAGCACGGAATCGGGCCGCGTCGGGTTGAACATCTCCATCACCTCGGCGCGCCCGGCGACGGCGCCGATCGGATAGCCGCCGCCGATGATCTTGCCGAGCAGCGTCAGGTCCGGCGCCACGCCGAACAGGCCCTGGGCGCCGCCGTAGGACAGCCGGAACGAGATCACCTCGTCGAACACCAGGAGGATGCCGTGCCGCTCGGTCAGGCGCCGCAGGAACGGGAGGAAATCCGGGGCTGGCGGAATGACGCCGCCGGCCCCCATCACCGGTTCGACGACGATCGCGGCAAGGTCGGCGGCGTGGCGCACGACGATGCGCTCGACCGCCGCCGGATCGTTGAACGGCAGCACGACCACGCCGTCGCGCGCAGCCGCCGCTATGCCATTGGCGGCGACGCCGATCGGCGCCGTCGCCGGGCCCGCCTTGGCGGGATCGGGCGCGACGCTGACCATGGCGAAGTCGCTGAGGCCGTGATAGCCGCCCTCGAACTTCGCCACCAGGCTGCGGCCGGTGAAGGCGCGGGCGACTCGCACGCCCAGCATCGCCGCCTCCGAACCCGAGGCGACGAAGCGCAGACGCTCGGCGCTCGGGAGGCGCGCGAGGATCAGCTCGGCGAGCTCGGCCTCGGCGCGGGTGGCCGCGGCCCAGGCCGTGCCGCGCGCCAGCTGCCTCTCGACCGCCGCCGTCACCTCCGGCGCGCAGTTGCCCACGATCATGGCGGTGTGGTTGCCGATGAAGTCGAGATAGTCGTTGCCGTCGACGTCGGTCAGGACGGCGCCGCGCCCGGACTCGATGAACAGCGGGTAGGGCGCGTGGTGCACGATATTGCGATTGACGCCGCCGGGCAGCACGCGCGCCGCCCGTTCATGCGCCTTGCGCGACTCCGGCGTGCGCTCGCCGTAGCGGCCGAGAATTCGCCGCTGCTGATCGTCGGTCAGGATGTTGTGAATCGCGGCCGGGGGCGTCATGGACCCGCACTCCTCGTCTTGCTCGGGACTCCATCATAGGCGCGGCGCAGCCGCCGGACGCCTTCGATGATCGCGTCTTCGTCGGGATGAGTGAAGCAGAGACGCGGCGCTTTGTCAGCTTCGCCGGCGTATACGCAAGGCAGCGTCGGCAAATCGCGCTACACCGGGCGGATGTGACGCCGTGTCACGAGCGCGAAGCGGGTCGCCAGGAACAGGCTGGCGGCGGCGACGCTGATCCCGATGCCGTAGAACAGGCCGTTGATGCCGAGCCCGGCGGGGCCGCTGAGATAGTAGTTCAGCGGCACCATGATGACCCAGAAGGCGACGCCCTGGAGCATCGTCGGCACGACGGTGTCGGCAACGCCGCGGGTGGCGCCGATCAGCACGGCCTGCAGCCCGTCGCAGATGCTGATGACCGCGACCAGGCCGAGCGCCGCCGTCAGGGCGGCATGCACCGCCGGATGGTCGGTGAAGACGGTCGCGATCGCGCCGCGGCTGAACCAGATCACGATACCGAGCGCCGCCAGCATGCCGATGTTGAGTCCGGCGCCGACCCAGCCGGCGATGCGGAGGCCGGTCTGGTCATTTCGGCCAACCGCGTTGGCCACGCGCACGGAGGTCGCGGTCTGCAGCCCAAGGGCCAGCATGAACACGAAGGCATTGATGTTGATGGCGTCCTGATAGGCCGCGAGCGCGTCGTTGCCGAGCCAGCCCGCGAACATCGTGGTGGCCGTGAACGCCACGGACTCCATTCCCATGGCAAGGGCCAGCGGCGTGCCCACGCGCAGCAGCTTGCCGACATAGTGATAGTGGCCGGCGAGTGCGGCGCGCACGCCGTAATGCTCGCGGCCCGGCAGCCCATGGGCATAGGCGATGATCGCGGCCAGCATGCACCAGCGGGTGACAGTGATGGCCAGCGCGGCGCCCGGCGCACCCATGGGCGGGAGGCCGAACTTCCCGAACACGAACACCCAGCACAGCGCGAGGTTGAGGAGGTTTGCGGCCAGCGAGACGATCATGCCGGGACGCGGCCGCCCGATGCTCTCGAGAAAGGCCGAGGTGGCGATGAACATCAGGATGGCCGGCATGCCCGGCGCGAACATCCAGATGACCGCGCCGCCGTGGAGCGCAATGTCGTCGCTCTGCCCGGCGAGGCGCAGGATGGCGCGGCCCCATAACATGACGACGGCGGAGCCGATGCCGCAGACGGCGGCCAGCAGGAGGCCCAGCCGCCAGATCCGGCCGCATTGCTGGGTGTTGCCGGCGCCGTCGGCCTGGGCCGACAGTACGGTGACGCCGGCGACGACGCCCATGCTGAAGATCAGCAGGAGCATGTGCGGCGCGAAACCGGCGGCGAAGTAGGCCTGATCGTTCGGTCCGGCATGGCCCACCATCACGAGCGCAACCGTGAAGACGATCAGCAGGCCGGCGCGTCCGAACATCACGGGCAAGGCGAGCTGGACGGTGCGCGTCACATGCTCGGGCAGCGTGCGCGCCGGCGGACGCAAGGGCAGGGCGCGGGCGGCGGGCGCGGTGGTCATGCCGGGCTAGCGGGGGTTGTTGCGGGGCGTGACCCTAGCGACGGCCGGCGTGGGAGGCAATGGCCGATCGGATAGGCTTCGCCGCCGATGGTGCCGAGGACATTGCTCGTCTCCTCAAACTGGTTTCCAATCCCGGGCGTGGTCGGTCCAGCGGAGGACAAGGCGATGACGAAACTGGCGGGAGAACTGCTCTATCGCATGACGCTCGAGGTCGGGCCGCCGTACGACGTCGGCACCGGCCCGCGGGGACACCGCATGGTCATCCCGTTCAAGGGCGGCAGGTTCGAGGGCCCGAAGCTGCGCGGCGAGGTGCTGATCACCGGCGGCGACTGGCTGCTGCAGCGCTCGGACGGGGTCATGGAGCTGGACGTGCGCCGCACCTTCCGCACCGACGACGGCCATCACATCTACGCCCACTATCGCGGCATCCTCACGGGCAGCGCTGACGCCATGGCGCGGCTCGGACGCGGCGAGCCGGTGCCGGCGGCGGAGCTCTATTTCCGCACCACGCCGGTGTTCGAAACGGGGTCGGAGAAATATGCCTGGCTCAACCGCATCATCGCGGTCGGCATCGGCGCCATCACCGCTGACGGCGCCGAGCTGGAGGTGTTTCAGGTCTTGTAGATGGGCTCGATGCGCTACCCGTGCACCTTGGCGCCGCGGCCGTAGACCAGCAGCATGGCGACGATGACGACGCCGTAGATCATCTGGCGGAAGGCCTCCTGCATCTGCATGACCGCGAGGATGCTCTGCAGGAGCACGATTAGGATCACGCCGGCGACCGTGCCAAGATAGGTGCCGCGCCCGCCCAGGATGTTGGTGCCGCCGAGCACCACGGCGGCGATCGCCGGCAGCAGGTAGGGATCGCCCATCGCCTGGAACGACTTGTTCGAGTAGCCCGCCAGCAGCACGCCCGCCAGGGCGCTGAGCATGCCGCTGAGCGCGAAGCAGCCGATCAGGACGGCGCGCGTGTTCACGCCGGACAGGTAGGTCGCGGATTCGCGGTTGCCGAAGGCGTAGATGTAGCGGCCGAGCGGCGTGCGGCGCAGCATGAAAACGATGGCGGCGCCGACGATCAGCCAGACGAAGGCGGCGTTGGGGATCCCGAACACCGTGCTCTCGACCGCCACCCAATGCATGAACGCCGTGGCGTGGTCCTGCGGCGCGAAGCCGCCGGTGTGCAGCACCATGAGGCCCTGCGCGACCGCGTTGATGCCGAGGGTGAAGATCATGGAGGGGATGCGCAGATAGGCAATGCCGAGACCGTTGACGAGCCCGAAGACAAGGCCGCAGGCCATGCCGAACGGCATCGCCATCGCCTCGCCCGTCGGCCCCCACCACCCACCGGCTGCCGTCGACATCATGCCGCCGACCGTCACCACCCAGGGGATCGACAGGTCGATATGGCCGAGCAGGATCACCAGCATGGCGCCGGAGGCGATGATGCCGAGAAAGGAGGCGATCTTCAGCTGCTGCAGCAGATATTCGGGCGACAGGAAATTCGAGGAATAGAGGCTGCCGGCCAGCAGCATCACGATGATGAAGCAGAAGGCGATGAGGACCGGGCGGTCGACCGATTTGAGGATCGCCGGCATGGTCAGCTGAACAGCTCGAGACGGTTGCGGATGCGCAGCACGCGCGCGGCGCCGAGGCTGACCGCCAGCAGCAGCACGACCCCTTGAAACAGCGGCTGCCACAGAGGCGGCATGTCGAAGACGAACAGCAGGCTGACGATGGTGCGCAGGATGAAGGCGCCGAAGATCGAGCCGACGGCGCCGCCAGAGCCGCCGAACAGGGAGGTGCCGCCGATCACCACGGCGGCGATCGAGTTCAGCGTGTAGAGACCGCCCGAGGGCGCGCTGGCCTCGCCCGTGTAGGTGTTGAAGGTCTGCATCAGCCCGGCGAGCCCGGCGAACAGCCCGCTGAGCACGTAGGCGGCGAACTTCGAGCGGGCGATGTCGACGCCCGACATGTAGGCAGCACCCTCGGCCGAGCCGGCCGCATAGCAGCCGCGCCCGAGCACGGACATGCGGAACGGCACCCAGATGAACAGCACCACGGCCACCAGGAAGATCAATCCGACCGGAACGACCTCGAACACCTGGCCGGTCAGGAAATCGGCGAGATCGCCGTCGACGTCACCGCCAGGCACCGGCCGGATCAGCAGGGCGATGCCGATGTAGATGGCGCTGGTCGCGAGGGTGGCAATGATCGGCTGCAGCCGGCCCCAGACCACGATCGCGCCGTTGACGAAGCCGGCGGCACAGCCCGAGAGGATCACCGCCACGGTGCCGGCCGCCACCTGCAGCGGCGTGCCCACGACCAGGGCGGAGGCGATGCAGTTGGTCATGATGAAGATCATGCCGACCGAAAGGTCGAGGCCGGCCGTGAGCACTGGCACGGTCTGCGCCATGGCCACGAGGGCGAGCAGCACGCCGGTATTGGCCGCGCTCAGGATCACGGCCGCCGGATCGTCGGTCGAGAAGTTGCCGAAATAGAGCGCGAACATGACGATGAAGACGACGATCGACAGCAGCAGCCCGTAGCTGCGCGCCAGCCAGAGCCGCAGTTCGGTCATGCCGGTGCCGCCGCGCGAGAGTCGCGCGCCTCCAGCGGCAGGTTGAGCGCGCTGGCCACGATGTTGCGCTCGGTGATGTCGGCGCCCTTCAGCTCGCGCAGGATACGCCCGTCATAGAGGATCGCGACGCGATCGCAGCAGCCGACCAGTTCGTCATAGTCGGTCGTGTAGAACAGGATCGTGGTGCCGGCGTCGGCCAGGTTGCGCAGCAGCTGGTAGATCTCCTGCTTGGTGCCGACGTCGATGCCGCGGGTCGGGTCGTTGAGCAGCACGACCCGGGCGTTCGTC
>Ga0335085_10003906_pt1 | contig 25206 bp, 18 predicted proteins | sample Lox_Sample_45_FD_206712 | JGI IMG/M metagenome (GOLD analysis project Ga0335085, IMG submission 206712) | Soil microbial communities from Loxahatchee National Wildlife Refuge, Florida, United States - Lox_Sample_4.5 | ecosystem: Environmental > Terrestrial > Soil > Wetlands | place: USA...
GGATCGATCACGTTCGCCACCCGCGTCTCCCCGGCGATGATCTGCTGCGTGCGCAGGGCGATCTTCATCGCCTCCTCGCTGGGGATGGCGTAGGCCTCGTCCAGCCCGTTGGTGTGCAGGGACTGCGCCCCGCCCAGCACCGCGGAGAGGGCCTGCAGGGCGGTGCGCACGATGTTGTTCATCGGCTGGGGTTTGCTCAGGGTGGCGGCCGCCGTCTGGCAGTGGAAGCGCAGGCGCATCGACTCCGCCTTCTTCCCCCCGAAGCGCTCCTTGACGATCTTCGCCCACACCCGCCGGGCGGCGCGGAACTTGGCGATCTCCTCGAAGAAGTCCTGCTGGGCGACGAAGTAGAAGGCCAGCCGGGGTGCGAACTCGTCCACCTTCACCCCCGCCCTGGTGACCTCCTCCAGGTAGGTGACCGCGTTGCACATGGTGAAGGCCAGCTCCTGCAGCGCGTTCGCCCCGGCCTCGCTGATGTGGTAGCCGCTGATGTTGATGGGGTTGTAGCGGGCCAGGTTGCGCGCCGAGTAGACGATGATGTCGCGCACGATCCTCAGCGACGGGCGGATGGGATAGATCCACTCCTTCTGCGCCATGTACTCCTTGAGGATGTCGCACTGCACGGTGCCGGAGAGCTTGTCCAGGTCGTAGCCCTTCTCCTGCGCGTGGGCCACGTACATGGCGAGCAGGATCCAGGCGGTGGGGTTGATGGTCATCGACACGGAGATCTTTTCCAGGTCGATCCCGTCGAAGAGCGCGGCTACGTCGTCCAGGGTGTCGACGGCCACCCCTTCCCGCCCCACCTCGCCCAAAGAGCGCGGGTCGTCGGAGTCGTAGCCCATCAGGGTGGGCATGTCGAAGTCGACGGAGAGGCCGGTTTGCCCCTGACCGATCAGGTAGCGGAACCTCTTGTTGGTGTCCTCGCCGGTGCCGAAGCCGGCGATCTGCCGCATGGTCCAGGTGCGCCCCCGGTACAGGGTGGGATACGGGCCGCGCGTATACGGGTACTGCCCGGGAAGGCCGATCTCCTCGAAGGAAGTGCCCGCGACGTGCTCGGGCGTGTACACCCGCTCCACCGGGATGCCGGAGAGCGTCTCGTACTTCTGCTTCGCCTCGGGCTGCTTGCGGATGAATTCCGCCAGCTCCGCCTTCTCCCACGCCAGCCGCTGCGCCCGCGCCTTCTCCGCCTGGTCGTCACCTGGCATCGGCCACCTTCCGGTAGAGATCGCGATCGTCGATCACCCGCCTGGCCTTGAACTCCGTCCGCGGGAGCGTGCCCGCCGGCAACAGCTCCAGCCGGGGCCGCACCCCGCACTTCGCCTGCAGGCGCTCGCGCAACAGGCGCTCCAGCGCCGGCAGGTCGGCCACCTCCCTGGCGTACTCCGCCTGCACCAGGAGCTCGTCCATCCGCTCCTTGCGGGAGACGATGATGCGGAACTCGCCCCCGAACCCGGGCACCGCCCGCAGCGCCTCCTCGATGGCGCTGGGATAGATGTTCTCCCCCCGGACGATGAACATGTCGTCGATGCGCCCGTAGATGCCGCGGGGAAGGCGCGGGTAGGTGCGCCCGCAGGGACAGGGCTCGTCGGTCCAGAGCGCCCGGTCGCCGGAGACCAGGCGGATCATGGGCTGGGAGGTGCGCTCGAGGTGGGTGTAGACCGGGGTGCCTTCCTGGCCGCAGGGCACGGGACGGAAGGTCTGCGGGTCGCACACCTGGGTGTAGACGATGTCCTGCCAGAGGTGCATGCCGGTGCGGCGCGAGCACTCGCCGTCGGTCATCCAGGGAGTGACCTCGGCCATGCTGCCCATGTCCACGCAGATGCCGCCGTAGGACTCCTCGATCTGCTTGCGGGTGGAGGGGATCCCCGCGCCGGGCTCGCCGGAGAAGAAGAGGATGCGGATGCCGAAATCCCGCGGGTCGATCCCTTCCTTGCGCGCGGTGTCGGCGAAGTGCAAGGCGTAGCTGGGGGTGGAATAGAAGGCGGTGGGCTTGAGCTCCTTGGCCCACTGCACCCCCATCAGGGTCTGCCCGGCCACCCCGGCCCCGAAGGGGAAGGCGGTGGCGCCCAGGCGCTCCACCCCTTTGAGCGCGCCCCAGGAGCCCATGTAGAGGCTGAAGAAGCTGCAGATCATCACCCGGTCCCCGGGGCGCAGGCCGGTGCCCCAGAGGATCCGGGCGTGGGCCTCGCCGATGCGCTCCCAGTCGTCCGCCCCCACCCCGAAGACGGTGGGGCGGCCGGTGGTGCCGCTGGTGCCGTGGATGCGGGCCACCTGGCCGGGCTCGATGCAGAGGTAGTCGCCGAAGGGAGGGTGCTGCGCCTGCGCGGCCCGCAGGTCGGACTTCTGCACCACCGGGAACTTCGCCAGGTCGTCGAGGGAGCGCAGGGTGGCGGGGGAGACGCCCGCCGCCTCCCAGCGGCGGCGGTAGAAGGGCGCCTTCTCCCAGGCGTAGCGCACTTGCTGCTTCAGCTTCGCCAGGATCGCGGCGTCGCGCTCCCGCGGGTCCGCGGTCTCCAGGTCCCTGCGCCAGTACGGCTCCTCGTCCGGGGGCCGGTAGCGGGGATCGTAGCGCGGAGGCCACTCCATCAGGAGGCCTTCCGCCGGGCGGCGATCTCGCGCATGCGCCCGACGATGGCGTCGGGAGGAGTGTCCTGGAGGAACACCTCGGAAGCGCCCAGCTTCATCAGCTCGGGCACGTCCTCGTCGGGGATCACCCCGCCCACCACCACCGCGATGTCCCCGGCCTCTTGCTCCTTCAAGAGCTCGAGCAGGCGGGGGACCAGCGTCATGTGGGCGCCGGAGAGCAGGCTGATGCCGATGACGTCGACGTCCTCCTGCACGGCGGCGGAGACCACCTGCTCCGGCGTGCGGTGCAGCCCGGTGTAGACCACCTCCATGCCGGCATCGCGGAGCACGCGGGCCACCACCTTCGCGCCCCGGTCATGGCCGTCGAGGCCGACCTTCGCCACCAGGACCCGGATCGGTCGTGCCATGGGAGGGCGTTGTAGGCTCGCCCGGCTCGCCCCCGTCAAGGGCGGCAGAGGCCCGGGTCGATTAGCGGTCAGGCCACCGTGGGCCCCAGCCCGCCGCGCGCCGCCAGCCAGTCGCGCACGGCGTGCCCGGTACCCAGCGGCCAGGGGCGCAGCTTGTCGGGGGGAACCGCCTTCACCCCGGCGATCTCGTCGCCCACCACGATCTCGCCGTGGCCCCGCACGTGGTAGGCGAGGATCAGCTGGTTCATCTCGTGGAAGGGGTAGGCGCCGATGAAGGAGACGATCTCGCCCTTGAGGCCCACCTCCTCCTTCACCTCCCGGAGCACCCCTTCCTCCGGCGACTCGCCCTTCTCCAAGAAGCCCGAGACCAGGCCGTACCACTTCTCCGGCCAGCCCTTGTTGCGCACCAGGAGGACCGTCTCCCCGTGCTCCACCAGGGCCGCGACCACCGGGACGGGATTGTCGTAGAAGACGTAGTCGCAGCCCTCGCTCGAGCAGACGAGGCGCTCGCGACCGTCGACTTCCCGGGTCACCAGGGCGCTCGCGCAGGCCGGGCAGAACTGCAACCGCGTTGGCACGCGGATTCCGTGCCAAACTGCCGCCCCCATGTCAATCGCGCTGCTCACCTTCGACGTTTTCGGCACGGTCCTCGACTGGCGCGCCGGGCTGCGCGCGGCGCTGGGCGGGAGGCTCGGGGAGGCGGAATTCGAGAAGGTGATCGATCGGCAGGGGGAGCTGGAGAGGGAGTTCCGGCCGTATGCGGAGATCGTCGCCCGGTCGCTGGTCGACGTGCTGGGGCTCGACCCCCAGGCGGCCGCTCGCATCGGCGCCCAGGCCGGCTCCTGGCCCCTCTTCCCGGACTCCGCGGCCGCCCTGCGGCGCCTGCGAAAGGTCGCTCCCTGCGCGGCGATCACCAACAGCGACGCCGCCCACCGCCCGCAGATCGAGGCCCAGCTCGGCTTCGCGCTCGACGGCTGGATCTGCGCCGGCGAGGTGGGGGCCTACAAGCCGGATCCGCAGATGTGGCTGGAGGCTTCGCGGCGCATGAACGTTCCCCCGGGGCCCCGCTGGTGGCACGTCTCCGCCTACGCGGACTATGACCTCCACACGGCCCGCGACCTCGGTCTCACCTGCGTATTCGTGCGGCGGCCCCACTGCCGGCCGGGGCCGGCGGATCGGGAGGTGCCCGACCTCGCCTGGCTGGTTATGGAGGAAGGGTGATCCCCATCCGCGACACCATCCGCTCGCGCAGCGCTCCGGTCGTGACGGTGGCGCTGATCATCGTCAACGCGATGGTCTTCTTCCACGAGATCGGGCTGGGGCCCTATCTGGAGAAGTTCGTCTACGCCTACGGGCTCATCCCCCGCCGCTTCGTCTACTGGCCGGGGGACCCGCTCGACCCGCTCCGCTACCTGCCCATCTTCACCAGCATGTTCTGGCACGGGGGCTGGCTGCACCTGATCAGCAACATGCTCTACCTCTGGATCTTCGGCGACAACGTGGAGGACCGCCTCGGGCACCTGCGCTACCTGCTCTTCTATTTCGTGGCCGGGGCGGCCGCCGGGCTGACGCAGGTGGCGCTCAATCCCAACTCCGCCCTGCCCACGGTGGGGGCCTCCGGCGCGATCGCGGGGGTGCTCGGGGCTTACCTGGTCAGCTTCCCCCGCTCGCGGGTCCTCACCCTCATCCCCATCATCATCTTTCCCTGGTTCGTGGAGATCCCCGCCTTCTTCTACCTGGCGTTCTGGTTCATCCTCCAGCTCCTGGAGGGGCTGGGGTCCCTGGGCATGCCCGAGACGGGCGGTGTGGCGGTCTGGGCGCACGTCGGGGGATTCATCGCCGGGGTGGTGCTGGTCAAGCTCCTGCAGCCGCCCCGGAGCCGCGCGCGGCCCCTGGGAGTGCCGCCCTGAACTTCGCTTGACGCCGCGGCCTGCCGCCGTTTACACGGGGGCGCCCATGACCGGAGTCGTCCCTGCCCTCAACGCCTTGGAAGGCGAGCGCGCCCGCGGGTTCACCTTCGTGGGAGCAAAGGGCCCCGGGGAGGATCTCTTCCTCTCCTTTCACGATCTTCGCCTCGCCGCCCAGCGGCGGGCGGCGCACTATCTCGCCGCTGGCCTGACCCGGGGCGACCGGGTGGCGCTGGTGGTCCCGGAAGGGGAGCACTTCATCCCCGCCTTCCTGGGAGCGCTCTGGGCGGGGATGATCCCGGTCCCGCTCTATCCTCCCCTCTCGCTGGGGAAGCTGGACGCGTTCATGGATGCGCTGGTGAGCATCCTGAACGTGGCGAAGCCGCGGGTGCTGGTCACCACCGGGCGGGTGGGGAAGGTGCTCTGGTCGGCGGTGGGGAGGATCCCCAGCGTGGAGAAGGTGATCACCGCGGAGGAGCTTGCGGGCGAGCCTGCGGGGGCGCTGCCCGCGGCGGCGGACCTGCGCGACGACGAGGTCGCCTTCCTCCAGTTCACCTCCGGCAGCACGGCGCTGCCCAAGGGGGTGATGGTGACGCACGGGAGCCTGGCCGCGAACTGCGGGGCCATCGTGGGATCCGGCCTCGCGGCGACGGGCGTGGAGGACCGCGCCGTCTCCTGGCTGCCGCTCTACCACGACATGGGGCTGATCGGGTTCGTCATCGCCCCCGTCTGCTTCGGCATTCCCACCGTCTTCATTCCCACCCTGAGCTTCATCAAGAACGCCACCCTCTGGATGGAGACCATCCACAAGCACCGCGGCACCCTGAGCTTCGCCCCCAACTTCGCCTACGCGCTGGTGACGAAGCGGGCCAGGCCGGAGCAGATCGCGCGCTGGGATCTCTCCAGCATGCGGGTGTTCGGCTGCGGGGCGGAGCCCATCAACCCGGACACCATGCGCGCGTTCGTCAAGGCGATGGAGCCGGCGGGGCTCAATCCCACCGCCCTGCTTCCCTGCTACGGGATGGCGGAGGCCACCCTGGCCATGTCGTTCGTGGGGCTGGACGAGCCGCTGCGCACCGACCGGATCGACGCGGAGAAGTACCACGGCGAGCACCGGGCGACGCCGGTCTCGAACGGATCGGCGTTCCTCGAGGTGGTGGACTGCGGGCGGACGTTCCCCGGGCACCAGATGTCGGTGCAGGACGAGCACGGGCGCCTGTTGCCCGACCGCCAGGTGGGGGAGTTGTGCTTCCGCGGACCGAGCGTGGCGGCGGGATACTGGGAAGACGCGGCGGCCACCCGGGCCAGCTTCCGCGACGGCTGGCTGCACACCGGGGACCTCGGGTACATGGCGGACGGCCGGGTGTTCATCTCCGGGCGCATCAAGGACATCCTCATCGTCCACGGGCGCAACTACTATCCGCAGCGCATCGAGTGGCTGGTGGACGAGATCCCCGGGGTGCGCAAGGGGAGCGCGGTGGTCTTCACCCGGCCCGGGAAGGCCTCGGAGGAGATCGTGGTGGCGGCGGAGAGCCGCACCGACCAGCCCGAGGCGCTGCGGGCGCAGATCGTGGCCAGGGTGAGCGAGGAGTTCCAGCTGGCGGTGGCGGACGTGGCCCTGGTGGCGCCGGGCACGCTGCCCAAGACGTCGTCGGGCAAGCTGCAGCGGCGCAAGACGCGCGAACAGTACCTGGCGGGCAGCATCGGCCGCGTGGGACGGGGCGGGAGCACGCGGCTGGCCGTGGCCAAGCACCTGGCTCTCTCCTGGGTGGGCCGCGCCCGCCACGAGATGCGCAAGCTCCTGGGAGGATGAGTTCGATGGCCGATCGGATCGACGTGATCGAGATGTTCAAGCAGGCTGCCTTCGAGGTGGACAACCGCCGCCTCCCCGACCTGCAGGCAGACACCGTCATCGCCTCCTTGGGCATGGACTCGGTGGCCATCATGGAGCTGGTCAGCTGGTTCGAGGAAAAGCTGGGCCTCCGCATCCCCGACGAAGACCTCTCCAAGATCCGCACCGTCCGCGATCTCCGCGACACCGTCGCCCGCCTGGCCCCCGACAAACAATTCGCCGCCTGACCTAAGACGTCAGCCGGAGATCGGGGACACATAACGCAACTCCCCGTGCCAAAGTTGCCCCCTCTTCCTGGGGCACCCCGTGTGGAGGGGGACCCGGCCTGCGCGGCCTGAGGACGCGGCCGAGAGCTTTCTCGAGATCATCGATGAAAGCGTCGGACCCCAAGGGCCGGCCAGTTGTTTCGTTCCCGCGGAGTTCCTTCGCGATGCTCGCGTCGACGGCGGTGCGAAGGAAGTCCTCCCAGTTTCCCGCGAGCGCGAGCAACGGAGCCACGGTCACGAGCGCGTCGTCGCGGCCGGACAGATGCGCGCGGGCGCTGCTCCAGACATAGTCGGCGGGACCCGGTACCAGCCGTGCGCGGACCGGATTGAGCTCGATGTACCGGGCAGCTGCGAGGGTGTAGCGCTCGTCCATCACGTAGGAAGCGAACCGGCCTTGCCAGAGACAGCCGCGCCACCCTTGGCGCTGGTTGATCTCCCACGTGTAGCGGCGGTGAGCCTGGGCGATCGCCTCGCGGAGCCCCTCCGCGGTGGACGGGACGGCGATCAGATGTGCGTGGTTGGGCATCAGGCAATACGCCCAGATCTCCACGCTGCACTTGCGACACCAGTAGCCCATCAGAGCCAGGTACAGAAGGTAGTCGTCGGTGCGGAAGAAGGTTTGCTGCCTGCGGTTGCCGCGCTGGGTGAGGTGGTGCGGCAGACCGGGGACGATAGCGCGTGCGAGACGTGGCATGCGACCCGGATACCAGCGAGGTCCGACATGCCGTTGGCATGGGTTGCGTTATGTGTCCCCGATCTCCGGCTTGAGTCCTACTTGCGGGGGTGGTTGTCGGGGTGGGAGCGGGAGAAGGAGGGGAGGGACATGCAGGAGTCGTAGATGTGGCGGATGCGGGGGAAGGAAGAGATGTCGACCTTGTAGCGGAGGGCGTTGGCGACCTGGGGAACGAGGAACAGGTCGGCCAGCGTGGGGGTCGAGCCGTAGCAGAAGGAGCCGGGCTCGGGGAGGAGGGATTCCAGGGCGGTGAAGCCTTCCTGGATCCAGTGCGCGTACCACTTCTCGCGCGCCGCCTCGTCCTGCTTCAGCTCCCGCGCCAGGTAGCGGAGCACGCGCAGGTTGTTCAGCGGGTGGATCTCGCAGGCCACCAGCTGCGCCATCGCCCGCACCCGCGCCCTCCCGATTGCGTCGGCGGGAAGCAGCGGGGGCTCCGGGTAGGTCTCCTCCAGGTACTCGATCACCGCCATCGACTCGAACAGGGCCTGCCCGGGCGACAGCTCCAGCGAGGGGACCGTGCGCATCGGGTTTACCCGCCGGTACTCCTCGGTGAGATGCTGGTTGGCGCGCAGGTCGAACACCACCGGCTCGTAGCTCAGCCCCTTGAGCGCCAGCGCGATCCGCACCCGGAAGGCCGCCGAGGACAGCACCGCCTCGTAGAACTTCATAGCCACCCCTCCGCGCGATACCACTTCACCGTCTCCTGCACCCCCTGCTCCCAGCTCACCCGCGGCGCCCACCCCAGGTCCCGCCGCGCCCCCGCCCCCGAGCACACCCAGTGCGGCTGCGTCAGCTCGTTCACCTTGTCGAGCGTCAGCATCTGCGCCCGGTTGGTCATCTTCCCCCAGAGCTGGGTGGCCGCGGCCGCCACCTTCACCACCCCCATCGGCATGCCGAAGCGCACGAAGGCCCGCTTCCCCAGCGCGCTCTCGATCTGCGCCAGCGCCTCGCGCCAGACGTAGACCGACCCGTCGTCCACGAAGTACGTGCGCCCCGACGCCTGAACGCCGAGCGCGCGGACGATGGCCGACGCGCAGTCTACCACGTACACGACACTCAATGTATTCTTCCCGTCCCCAGTCATGGGGAGCACCCCGTTGCGCACCGAGGTGAAGAAGGCGAGCGTCTCCCGGTCCCGGGGCCCGTAGATGAGCGGCGGCCGCACCACCGTGACGTGGATCCGATCCTTTGCCGCCAGCACCGCCCGCTCGGCCTCCAGCTTGCTCCGCCCGTAGTGCGTCACCGGCCGCGGCTCCGCGTCATCGGGCACCGGCGTCCCGTCCTGGCTGGGCCCCACCGCGGCCAGCGAGGAGACGTACACGAAGCGCCCGACGCCCTGTCCGGCCGCCGCCTCCAGCAAATTTTTCGTGCCCTGCGTATTCACCTCGAAGAACTCAACGGGCCGCCGGGCCTTGACGATCCCGGCCACGTGCACCACCGCGTCCACCCCCTCGACCGCGGGCTGCAGGGTGGCCGGCTCCTCGATGGCCCCGGGCGCAAACTCCACGCCAGCCAGCTTTTCCAGCACCCTCCGGTCGCTCCTCGGCCGCACCAGCGCCCGCACCACATGGCCCTCCGAGGCCAACTGCTCGGCCACGAACGACCCGAGAAACCCTGAACCTCCGGTCAGCAATACGCGCATGCGCCGCCCGTATAACCCAAGGTGGCCGCCTCCACGCGGAAAAGGTCGAAGAGAACGGGCGGAACGCCGCTTGACGTGCAGCATCAAAGGGCCGTAAACGAGGCTGCCAGGCGAGGTTCGGAGGCGGTTTGGAGATTGCGATCGTCGGGCTGGGGTGCAGGTTCCCCGGGGCCCGGGACCCACTCGGATACTGGGAGCTGATCCGCCACGGCACCATCGCCTTCCGGCCTGTTCCGGCTTCGCGCTGGAATCACGCCGCTTTCTACGACCCCAGCACCCGCATCCCCGACAAGGCCTACATCGACCGGGGCGCCTGGCTCGACGACGAGGAGCTGCGGGAGTTCGCCTCGCTGCACTACGGGATCGCCCCCAGGCGCATCCAGGTCACCGACCCCCAGCAGCGCCTGATGCTCGACTCCGTCCGCGCCGCCCTGCAGGACGCCGGGTACGAGAGGCGTCCGTGGGACCGCGCACGCACGGGCGTGTTCGTCGGGGCCAGCGTGAGCGAGCACAAGGAAGTCCTGCTCAGCCGCGTCCGCGCCACCCAGCTCTTCGCCGGGGGCTTCGGGCGCGCGCCCTCCGGCCCCGAGGCAGAAGCGCTGCGCGACGCCCTGATGGAGCACGTGGTCCCCATGCGGGCCTTCTCCATGGCCGGCAGCCTGTTGAACATGACCGCCGCCATCGTCGCCCAGACGCTGGACCTGGGCGGCCCGGCCCTGGCCGTCGACGCCGCCTGCTCCTCGGCGCTGGTGGCCACCCAGCAGGCCATCGTCAACCTCCGCGCCGGCGAGATCGACCTGGCCGTGGCCGGCGGCGTCTACCTCAACCTCCTCCCCGACAACCTGGTCTCCTTCAGCCGCATCGGAGCCATCTCCCGCAGCGGCGAGTGCCGCCCCTTCGACTCCAGGGCCGACGGGTTCGTGATGGGCGAGGGCGTGGGAGCGGTCCTCCTCAAGCGGCTCCCGGACGCGCTTCGCGACGGCGATCGCATCTACGCCGTGGTCAAGGGCGCCGCCTCCAACAACGACGGGAAGAGCGAAGGCCCCATGACCCCGCGCGAGGGCGGCCAGCTCGAGGCCATGCGCAAGGCCTACGCCGACGCCGGCGTCTCCCCCCGCAGCGTGGGCTATGTCGAGGCGCACGGCACCGCCACCACCGTGGGCGACGTGGTGGAGGTGGGGGCGCTGCGCAAGCTCTTCGACGAGTCCGGCTGGTCGCCGCGCGACGGCGCCCGCACCGCGCTGGGCAGCGTGAAGGCGAACATCGGCCACACCATGTCCGCCTCGGGGATCGCGGGGCTGATCAAGGCCACCCTGGCCCTGCACCACCGCAAGCTGCCGCCCCAGCCCGGCGTGGGGGAGGAGAACCCGAAGCTCGAGCTGGGCACGGGACCCTTCTTCCTCCCCAAGAGCGAGATGGACTGGCCGGCTGACGGCCAGCCGCGGCGCGCCGGCGTCAGCTCCTTCGGGTTCGGCGGCACCAACGCCCACCTGGTCCTGGAAGAGGCGCCAAAGGCCGCCCCCGTGCGCCGGAAGTCGCCCTCTCCGCGCAAGGCCCGCGCCGAGCTCTTCCTGCTGGCGGGACCGCGCGCCACGGTGGTGGCCAAGGGCGCCCGCCAGCTCGCCGCCGCCCTGCCCGCCCTGGAGCGCGACGGGCACGGCCTTGCGGACATCGCCTTCACCCTGGCGGAGCGCGGGCACGGCGAAGCGCGCCTGGCCCTGGTCGCCGATTCCTTCGCCGCGCTCCGCGAGAAACTGCTCGCCTCCGCCGAGGCGCTGGAGAAGCGGGTCGAGGCGGGCGCCGATCCCATGGCCCCGCCATCGCCTTCCCCTCCCGCCCAGCTCTTGCCCGGCGCCGTGTTCGCCCAGGGTCCCTTCGCGGACCGCCGCATCGCCCTGCTCTTCCCCGGCCAGGGCGCGCAGAAAGTGGGCCTCTTGCGCGAGGCGTACGAACAGCTTCCCGCCTTCCGCGAGGCGCTCGACCGTCTCGACGACTCCATCGCCGACCTGCACCCGCGCCTGGGCGGATCGCTGCGCAGCTTCCTCTACGCCGATCCCTCGGCGGAGGCCGAGCGCCGCCTCACCGCCACCCAGGTCTGCCAGCCGGCCATGGCCGCCCTCGGCCTCGCCCTCCACGCTTTGCTGGAGAAGCTCGGGGTGCGCGGCGAGGTCGCCCTGGGGCACAGCCTGGGCGAGTTCGCCGCCGCCGCCGCCGCGGGCACGCTCCGCCCCGAGGACGCCGTGCGGCTGGTCACGCAGCGGGGGCTGGCGATGGCGGCGTTGCCCCTCGCCGACCCGGGCGCGATGGCCAGCGCGGCCGCCTCTCCGGAGGCGGTGGAGGAAGCGCTGCGCGGCATCGACGGGGCGGTGGTGGCGAACCTCAACCATCCCCGCCAGACGGTGATCTCCGGCGCCTCCTCCGCCGTGAAGCTGGCGGGCGAGAAGCTGGCGAAGATGGGCATCGAGGTCACCCCCCTCGAGGTCTCCCACGCCTTCCACTCGCCGCTCATGGCCGGCATCGCGGAGACCATGCGCGCCCTGGTGGCCGGGCTCGAGGTCCGCGCGCCGGCGATGCCGGTGGTGAGCGCGATCTCCGGCAAGCCCTACGAAGGCGACGAGCGCCGCATCTGGGAGCGCCACGCCACCGCGCCGGTGGACTTCGTCTCCGCCCTGCGCTCCGCCTCGGCGCTGGGGGCGCGCCTCTGGGTCCAGGTCGGCGCCGGCGGCGTGCTCACCGCCTTCGCCCGGGCCACGCTCCCGGAGGCGGAGCGGCCGGTGAACGTGTCCCTGGCCAGCCGCGACGAGGACGGCCTCGCGCAGCTCGCTCTGGCGCTGGGCTCCATCTGGTCCTCCGGGGTCGACCTGGCCGCCGGTCCCCTCTTCGAAGGCCGCGAGGCGGCCCTCGTCACCCTCCCTCCCAGCCCTCTCGAGACCTGGGCGTACTGGCCCGTGGAGCGCCCGCAGAAGCCCGCAGAACCGCCGCGCCTCCCCTCCGCGGCGGAGGAGATCACGCAGATGGATCCGTTGGTCGCTCTCTTCCGCGAGCAGGTCGCCCTCTTGCAGCAGCAGGCGAAAGTGCTGGAGCAGCAGGCCGCGGCCCTGGCGGGCAAAGGGGTGGCGCTCCCCCAGCTCCCCTCCCTCGCGGCCGCGCCGCCGCTGCCGCCGCCGGCCATTCCCGCAGCCGCGCCGGCGGAGGCCGCCCCCGAGGCTCCGCCGCCGCTCCTCCCTCCGCCCTCCGAAGACCGGGTGGGCAAGACCATCCTCGCCTCGGTGGCGCGGATCAGCGCCTTCCCCCTGGAGGCGATCAAGCCCACGCAGACCCTGGCCGGCGATCTCGGCTTCGACTCCCTGATGACCGTGGAGCTGGACGGCGACATCCACAAGGCCTTCCCGGGCGCCGGCGGGCTGCCGCGCAGCCTGCTCGGCCCGCAGACCACGGTGCAGGACATCGTCGACCACGTCTCGCGCGCGGCGGCCCAGCCCCACGCGCCCGCGGCGCCGGTGCTCTCGCCCATCCTGGGAGAGATGGCCAACGAGGGCCGCGAGCTGCTCGCTTTCGCTCCCGCGTTCACCGCGGCGCCGCTTCCCACCCCCGCCACCGCGGGAGATGCCTTGCCCCGCAGGCTGCTCATCACCCGGGACGCGCTGGGAGTGGCCGACGCGCTGGCCAGGCTGCTCGACGACGCCGGCCACGACACGGTGATCGGCGAGCCCGGCGATCCCCTCAACGGGATCGAGGGCGTGATCCACCTCGCTCCGCTCAGCCGGAGCGAGTCGGAGCTCGAGCCCGGCTTCCGCGCGGTGCTGGAGACGCACCGCATGGCCCGCGCCCAGGCCGCCGGAGCCGCGGGCGGAATGCTGGTGGTGGCGATCGCCGGCGCCGACGAGATCGACGCCGCCCTGGCCGGCTACGTGAAGGCCCTGGCGCGCGAGCGAGGCGACGAGCTGGTGAAGTGCGTGGAGCTGCGGCCGGAGGAAGGGGCGCAGGCCCTGGCCCAGGCGCTCTTCGCCGAGCTGCGCTCGGGCAGCGCCGCCCCGGAAGTGCGCTGGTCCAAGGGCGCCCGGTACGAGCCCGACTTCGCTCCCGCCGCAGAAGGACAGCCGCTGGAGATCGGCGCAAACGACGTGGTCCTGGTCACGGGCGGGACCCGGGGCATCGGGCTGAAGATCGCCCAGGCCCTGGCCGCCAGGGGGGCCAAGGTGGCCCTGGCGGGCCGCAGCGCGCCTGCCGCGCTGCCCCCGGGAGCGGTGTTCGCGAAGTGGGACGTCACCAGGCCCGCCGGCTCCGCGCTCGACGAGGCCCGCGCGAAGCTGGGCCGGTTCACCGTCCTGGTACACGCGGCCGGGATCGCCGAGGACGGCGCGGCCACCGACACCAGTGACGAGTCGGTGGAGCGGGTCCTCGCCACCAAGCTGGGCGGGTTCTGGGGCGCGGTGCTGGCCACGATGCAGGATCCCCTGCGCTCGCTGCTGGCGATCTCCAGCTGGGCGGGCCGCTTCGGCAACGCCGGGCAGACCTCCTACGCCGCGGCAAACTCCGCGCTCTCCCACGCCGTCGCCGCGCTGCCGCGCAAGCGGCCCGACGTGCGCGCCGTCTCCCTCGAGCTCCCGCCCTGGGAGGGCACGGCCATGGTGAACAGCATCCCGCCGCTGGCCCGGGCCGCGCTCCAGGAGCAGGGCGTGCCCTTCATCGACGACAACGCGGGGCTGGCCGCAGTCTCCGCCGCCTTGGGCAGGGGATGGACGGGCCCCATCCTCCTCGCCCACCAGAGCCCCGGCCGCCGGGTGGCGCACAAGCTGCGCCTGCGGGTGTCGCGCGAGGAGCACCCGTACCTCGAGGACCACCAGCTCGCCGGCCAGCCGGTGCTCCCGCTCGCCGCGGCGCTGGACATGGTGGCCTACGCCGCCGCCGAGGCCACGGGGACCGAAGGCGCCCCGCTGCTCCTGCGCGACTTCCGCCTGCGCCAGCCGGTCCGCCTGGCCGACCCCGCCCGCTTCACCGTCTCGGTCAGCGGCCAGGGCGAGCTGGCGGTCTCGCTCGCTTCCGCTCCCGCGGCCGGACCCCGCCACTTCTCCCGCCCGCCCGCCTACACCGCCTTCGCCACCCCGCTCGCCGACGTGGCCTCCGCCATGAGCTCCGCCCTTCCCGCTCCTCCGCCCAAGGGGAAGCCCGACCTCCCCATGACCCTGGAGGAGTTCTACGGGGGCTTCACCTTCCACGGCCCGCGCATGCGGGCCATCGAGTCGATCGAGCAGATCACTCCCCAGGGCATCGTCGGGCAGGTGCGCGCCAGCAAGCCGGCCGACTTCCTCCGCCATCCCCGCCGCTCGGCATGGACGGTGGATCCGCTCGCCCTGGACGGCGCCTTCCAGCTCGCCGCCTACTGGGCCTGGGCTTACTTGCAGAGAGCCGGGTTCCCCATCGGCATCGAGGAGTACGTCCAGCTCGCCCCGGTGGGCGAAGGGCCGGTGCGCGCCACGCTGACGCTGGAGCAGAGCGCCGGCGACGTGGTGCGCGGCACCATCGTCCTGCAGTCGGCGGAGGGCAAGGTGGTGGCGGTCGCCCGCGGCGTGCAGGGCGAGTTCAAGCACCGCGACCCGCGCTTCCTCATCGGCCGCCCCAGCCCCGCGGCGGCAAAAGCGCCGCCGGGACCCGGGCCGGAGCCGAAGCCCCCCAGCGTGGACGAGGCCACCTACCGCATCGAGCAGTTCCCCGAGGTGCAGGAGCTGGAGCAGCGCATCGGCCTGGCCCAGGCCTTCGGGCTGAAGAACCCGTACTTCAACGTGCACGAGCGGGTGACCAACGACACCTCGGTGATCGGCGGCCGCACGGTGATCAACTGGTCCAGCTACAACTACCTGGGCCTCTCCGGCGATCCCGACGTCACCCGCGCGGCGCAGGAGGCCGTGGCCCGCTACGGCACCAGCGTCTCCGCCAGCCGGGTGGCCTCGGGCGAGAAGCCCCTGCACCACGAGCTGGAGCAGGAGCTGGCGGCGCTCCTGGGCACCGAGGACAGCGTGGTGACGGTCTCGGGGCACGGCGTGTTCGTCACCACCATCGCCACCCTGGTGAAGGACGGCGACCTGGTGCTGCACGACGCCCTGGCGCACGACTGCATCCTGGCCGGGGCCAAGCTCTCCGGCGCCAAGCGGCGGCCCTTCCCGCACAACGACTGGCGGGCGCTGGAGAAGCAGCTCCAGCAGCTGCGGCCGCACTACCGCAGGGTGCTGATCGCCGTGGAAGGCGTCTACTCGATGGACGGCGATTCCCCCGACCTGCCCCGCTTCATCGAGCTGAAGAAGAAGTACGGCTGCCTGCTGCTGGTGGACGAGGCCCACTCCATCGGGGTGATGGGGCGGACCGGCGCGGGCATCGGCGAGCACTTCGGGGTGGACCGCTCCGGCGTCGACCTCTGGATGGGCACCTTGAGCAAGAGCTTCGCCTCCTGCGGCGGGTACGTGGCCGGGACGAAGCAGCTGGTGCAGTTCCTCAAGTACACCGCCGGCGGGTTCGTCTACAGCGTGGGCATCTCGCCGGCCAACGCGGCGGCGGCGCTGGAAGCCATCCGGCAGCTCAAGGCCCACCCGGAGAAGGTGGCCCGGCTGCACGAGCGGGCGGCGCTCTTCCTCCGCCTGGCCGGGGAGAAGGGCATCGACACCGGCCTCTCCTCGGGCAGCGCGGTGGTGCCCGCCATCCTGGGGAACTCGCTGCACGCCCTGCAAGTGAGCGACGCCCTCAAGCAGCGGGGGATCAACGTCCAGCCCATCCTCTACCCGGCGGTGGAAGAGTCGGCGGCCCGCTTGCGCTTCTTCTGCACCGCCACCCACACCGAGCAGCAGATCCGCGAGACCGTGCAAGTGCTGGCGGAGGAGATCGCCCGGGTGCGGGCCGAGTCGGGCGAGCCCGCCACCGGCACCGTCTAGAGCGCATTTCATAACCTCGGACCGAGCCAGGCGGCGGAGATGCAAGCCGCGCAAGGAGCGACGAGGAAACGTACCGGGCTGTACGTTGACGAGGAGCGACGCCGCCCGGCGCCGCAGATCCGCCGAGCGGTTGTGCGACGCACAAACGCGGCCTCGGCGACGGGAGAGGTTATGAAATGCGCTCTAGGCAATCAAGGGCGAGGGAGTGCCGGCAGCCGCCAGCACGAGCTGCGAGGAAGCGCGGGTGGCGGCGACGTAGAGGGCCCGGCGGGCTTCGGCGGTGTCGGCGTAGCGGCCGGCGCCCGCGTCCGGGACCACCACGTGGTCGAACTCCAGGCCCTTCACCTCGGGCACGCAGGTGACCTGGGCTCCCGGGCCGAAGGTGAACGAGCCTTCCAGGGCCAGGTTCGCGGGCAGCGCCATCTTCACCAGCGGCGCCAGCTGCAGGGCGGCCTGCGGGGTGCGGCAGATGACCGCCGAGGCCGCGGTGGGATCTTCGGCGTCCAGGTCGCGCAGCGCCTCCACCAGCCAGGCGGCGAGGTGGCACTCGTCGTAGAACCGGGCCAGGGGGAAGGCCGCCTTCCCGCTCCCGGCGCGCAGCGAGCGGGCGAAGTCCGTCACCTCGGGCGGACAGCGGTAGCTCACTTCCAGCACGGCCTTGCGGTGCTTCGATGCGCCCAGCTCCGCCATGGTGGCCTCCCACCCGCGGAAGTTGGCGGCCGCGTCCACTTGCTGGGCCGCGTCCCCGGCCACGATCAAGGTCCCGCCGCGGGAGAGCGAGCGGCCGAGGAGCGCCAGCTCCAGGGGCGCCAGCTCCTGCGCCTCGTCGACCAGCAGGCAGTGGTACTTGCTGGGCGAGGCCGCCGGAACGCCCGCCCGCTGCGCGCGCAGCCGCTCCAGCTCGAAGAGGACCGCGTAGTCCTCCAGGTCGACGGTGTCCGCGTCGCCCAGCGGCGTGCCCTCGTCGATGGGCCGCCCGTCGAGCGTCGCCAGGCGCTCCTCGTCCACGCCGGCCATCTCCCGCTCCGTGCTGCTGGAGAACTGCACGCGGGTGTGCTCCACCGCCTCGGCCGCCGCGGCCACCGGCAGGCCCGCCTCGGCGGCCGTCCGCTCCATCAGCGGCCGGTCCCCGAAGAGCGCGTGCAGGTCCTCGCGCGCGGCCAGCTTCACCCGGCGGCGCCCTTCCTCTTCCTCCGGCCTGGGCGGCGGCCGGCGCGCGATGGCCGCGAGGGCGCCGCGGAGCGCCTCGTGCCGCTTGAGGCGCGAGACGGCCGGCGGCGTGTCCTCGCTCTCCCGCCGGCGCAGGTCGGGGAAGACGCGGCGAGCCTGCCGGGAGGCGAACTTGTCCCAGGTCCAGGTCTCCACGTCCGGCAGCCCCAGCCGGTGCAGGAGCGACTCCGCCAGCCGGCGCAGCCCCTCGTTGGGCACCACGCAGGCGGCGCGGAAGCGCTCGTTGCCCCGCAGGCGCATGGCCCGCAGCCGGTGCAGCCCGACGGTGGTCTTCCCGCAGCCCGCCTCCCCGAGAACCAGCACCGCCTCGCCCGGCGGCAGGTCCACCACCGCCCGCTGCGCCGGGTCCAGCTCCACGTCGACAGGCGAGGCCGGCCGCGCCCTTCGCCCGTGGGGCCGGGGCAACAGCCGGGGAAGCTCGGGGGGGACCTCCGGCCTCCACTCCCGACCGCGGCGCACCAGCGCCCCTCCCGCCCAGGAGAGCCCCGAAAGCTCGCCGTCCTCGAAGCGCACCAGGGTGCGCCGCAGCACCTGCCCCTCCAGCTTGCGGTCGCCCAGGTCGAGCTCGTACTCCTCGCCTTCCGCATAGGCGAAGAAGATCTCCGCCAGGGGCGCCGTCCGCCAGTCGAGCAGCGTGAGGCCGGCGCCGCGGCGGAAGATGCCGCCCAGGAGGAAATCGCTCTCCCGGCCGTCGGCGTAGCGCAGCTTCATGTGCCCGGAGTAGGGAGCGCGGCTTCGGGGCAGGAGCGTGCGCGCGCGCGCCAGGATCTCCAGCTGCTCCTCCAGCCGCTCCACCGGGGCGACCTTACTTCACTCCGCGGTAGACGAAGGCCGTCCCGAAGGTGAGAGGGTGCGCCTCGAACGCCGTGAAGACCGAGGCCTTGCGCATCAGCTCCAGGAACCTGGTTCCGGCGGGGAAGGCGGCCGCGGTCCTCGGCAGGTACTCGTAGGCGGCCCGGTTGCCGGTGAGCAGCCCGCCGACCACCGGCATCACCCCGCGGCTGTAGGCGCGGAAGAGGGCCCCGAAGGGCCCCTTGGGCTGCCCGAACTCGAGGACGATGACGCACCCTCCGGGCCTCACCACCCGCGCCATCTCCCGCAGGCAGCGGACGGGGTCGTCCACGTTCCGGATCCCGAAGGCGATGGAGGCCACGTCGAAGGCGCCGTCGGCAGCCGGGAGCTGGAGCGCGTCCGCCACCGCGAAGCCTGCCCGGAGGCCGGAGCGGGCAGCCTTGGCCGGCGCGGGCTTCACCATGGCCGCGCAGAAGTCCGTCCCCACCACCTCGCCCGAGGGGCCCACCGCCCGCTTGAACTCCAGCGCCAGGTCGCCGGTGCCGGTGGCACAGTCGAGCACGCGCTGGCCGCCCCGGGCGCCGGAGATGCGCACCGCGCTCCGCCGCCAGCTCCGGTGGATGCCCAGGGAAAGGATCTCGTTCGCCGCGTCGTAGCGCGGGGCGATGGAGGCGAACATGTCGCGCACTTCGTCGCTCAAGGGTGCCCCGCGGGCCCCAGGCAGCCCGGCCGTCCTCCGGGCGACTCTGCGATGCGAATCGCTTGCATCAGAGGTTTCAGAATGTTTTGAAACCAGGTGTGGTATAGCGGGCCCGGCCGGGACGGGCAAGCCACGGAGCGCACATGGCGTGGGTCCAGACAGCCAGCCGGCGCATCGCGGCCGCCTTCGCGGAGGTGGCCCGCGCTCCCTCGGCGCCCCCCGACGAGTCCTGGGCGCATCCCGAGGCCGGCGTGGCGATGTCGGCCTGGGGCGCCGCGGACGTGCGCGAGGGGACCTCGCTGCGGGAGGTGCTGGCCAGCCTGGAGGTCCCCGCCGATCTCCCCCGGAACCTCCCCGGGCCCTGGTTCGGCGCCACCTCCTTCTCCGGCGCGCTGGGCGCGGACTGGAAGGGCTTCGCGCCGCTCCGCTTCACCCTGCCCTCGCTGCTGGCCTGGCGCGACGGCCGGCGGAACCTGCTGGCGGCCTTCGGCGAGGGCGCCCAGCAGCGCCTCGACGCCCAGCGCGCCGCCCTCGACGGCGGGCGCCGGTCGGCGAGGAGCGCGCAGGCCCCGGTCCGGGTGGTGCACCGCCCCGGCGAGCGGGCCCGCTGGAACGCGCTGGTGGCGCGGGCGCTGGGGGAGATCCGCTCGGGCAAGCTGGACAAGGTGGTGCTGGCCCGGGCCATCGACGTGCAGTCGGAGGCCCCGCTCGATCCCGGCGCCCTGCTCGCCGCCCTCGAGCTCCGCTACCCCACCTGCCGCTCGTTCCTCTTGCGCGGCGAGGAAGGGGCCTTCCTCGGGGCCACGCCCGAGATCCTCTGCCGGGTGGACGGAAACCGGGTGGAGGCGGACGCGCTGGCCGGGTCGGCCGCTCCCGAGGACGCGGAGAAGCTGGCGAGGAGCGGGAAGGACCTGCGCGAGCACCGCTGGGTGGTGGAGCACATCGCCCGGGCGCTGGAAGAGGTCGCCGATCACATCCACTGGCCGAAGGAGCCGCGGGTGCGGGCGCTGGCCAACGTCGCCCATCTGCACACTCCGGTGATCGCCCGGCTCGCCCCGGGACGCGGGGTGGCCGACGTGGCCGCGGCGCTGCACCCCACGCCGGCGGTGGGCGGCGTCCCCTCGGCGGCGGCCCTGCGCTTCCTCTCCGCGCACGAGGACCTGGACCGCGGCCTCTACGCCGGCCTGGTGGGCTGGGTGGGCGAGGGGCGGGCGGAGCTGGCCGTGGCCCTGCGCTCCGCCCTGGTGCGGGGCAACCGCGCCCGGCTCTTCGTCGGGTCGGGCATCGTGCTGGGGTCGTCCCCGGACGCCGAGTGGGAGGAGACGGAGCTGAAGGCCCGCGCCCTGCTCGACGCGCTGGGGGCCCGCCCGTGAACTTCAACCTGCTCTGGGCCTCGGCGCTGGCGGACGAGCTGGTCCGCTCGGGCGCCGCGGAGGCGGTGATCTGCCCGGGGTCGCGCAGCGCCCCGCTGGCCCTCGCCCTCGCCGGACGGCTCCGGGCGCACACCGTGATCGACGAGCGCAGCGCGGCCTTCTTCGCCCTGGGCGCCGCCAAGGCGTCCGGGCGCCCGGTGGCGGTGCTCTCCACCTCGGGGAGCGCCGGCGCGCACTTCTTCCCCGCCCTGCTGGAAGCGGAGGCGGCCGGGGTCCAGGTGGTCGCCATCACCGCCGACCGTCCGCCCGAGCTGCACGGCTGGGGCGCTCCGCAGCAGCTCGATCAGCAGCGCCTCTTCGGGTCGCACGCCTTCTTCTCCGATCCGGGCCTTCCCGATCCGCGGACCCTTCCGCACCTGCGGGCCACGGTGGCGCGCGCCCTGCAGCACCGCGGCCCGATCCACCTCAACCTCCCCTTCCGCGAGCCGCTCGCCCCCGTGCCCGAGCCGCTGCCCGAAGTGCGCGACGAGCCGGCCCCCAGGCACGTCATGGCGCGGGCCGTGCCCGAGGTGGGTGAGATCGCCGCCGGCCTCTCGCGCCGGCCTCGCGGGGTGATCGTCTGCGGCCCCCGCGACGGGCAGGACGGGCTGCGCGATGCGGTCCGCAAGCTCTCGGCGGCCCTGGGCTACGCGGTGCTGGCCGACGCCGCCTCGGGCATCGAGGAGTGCGTTGCGCACGGCGACCTCATCCTCCGCTCCCCGGCCTGGGCCAAGGCGCTCCGCCCCGAGGCGGTGATCCGGGTGGGCGGCGGGATCAGCTCCAAGGTGGTCCAGGAGTGCCTCGAGCAGGCGGAGGAGACCGTCGTGGTGCACGAGCGCGGCGAGCCTGTCGACCCGGCCCACCGGGCCAGCGCGGTCGTCGCCGGGGATGCGCCCGCCATCTGCCGGGCGCTGGCGGCGCGGGCCCGGGCGCAGGGTCCGCTGGCGAGCGCCTTCGCGCTCGCCGAGAGCCGCGCCCGCTCCGCCCTGGAGACGGCGTTCGCCGCCGCGCCCTGGGGAGAGCCGCTCATCGCCCGGGAAGCCGCGCTGGCCGCCGACCTGCTCTACGTGGGCAGCAGCATGCCGGTGCGCGACCTCGACGCCTTCGCTCCCCGCAGGGCCCGGGTGCTGGCGAACCGCGGCCTCAACGGCATCGACGGGATCGTCTCCTGCGCGGCGGGCGCCGCGATCGCCAGCGGAACGCGCACCCTGGCCCTCCTCGGAGATCTGGCGCTCCTGCACGACCTCTCCGGCCTGGTGGCGGCCGCGCGCCTGCGCGCGCCCCTCACCGTGCTCTGCGTGAACAACGACGGCGGGGGGATCTTCCACTTCCTTCCCATCGCCCGGCACCCGGAGCGCTTCGAGGAGCTGTTCGCCACCCCCCACGGGCTCGATCTCTCGGGCGCGGCAGCCCTCTGCGGCGCGGAGTTCGTCCGGGTGGAGGACGCCCGGGCGTTGCGCGCGGCCCTGCAGCGGCCCGCCCAGGGACTGCGCCTGATCGAGGCGCGCACCGACCGGGCGGCCAACGTGGCGCAGCATCGCGCCCTCCAGGAAGCGGTCCAGGCCGCGCTGGGGGACCCTCCGTGACGGCGCTCCTGCTTCACGGCTTTGCCGGAAGCCCGCGCGCCTTCGCCTCCTTCCTTCCCGCGGCGGAGGCGCCGGAGCTGCCCGGCCACGGGAGCGCGAAGGACGCCATCTCCTGGGAGGAGGCCCTGGCCCGCCTGCGGCCGCAGGGCGAGGTGGAGCTCTTCGGTTATTCCATGGGCGCGCGGCTGGCACTGGCGCTGGCCCTGCGCGACCCGGGCCGGGTGACGCGCCTCGTGCTGGAGAGCGGCACGGCGGGGATCGAAGAGACGGAGGAGCGCGCCCGGCGCAAGGTGGAGGACGACGCGCTCGCGGACTTCATCGAGTCCCAGGGCATGGAGAGGTTCGTCGAGCGCTGGGAGCGGCACCCCACCCTCGCCTCGCTGCGCCCGTTCGCCGCCCGCCTCCGCCCCGAGCGGCTCGCGCACCGCCCCTCGGGGCTGGCCAGCGCGCTCCGCCACCTCGGGACGGGCGCCCAACCCTCCCTCTGGAGCGAGCTGGCCGGGCTGCGCGTACCGGTGCGGCTGATCGCCGGCGCGCGCGACGAGAAGTTCGCCGCCCTGGCGCGGCGCATGCGCGACCTGCTCCCCCAGGCGGAGCTGATCCTCATCCCCGACTGCGGGCACGCCCCACATGTGGAGCGCCCCCAGGCCTTCCTCGAGGCGCTGCGGTGACCGAGGCGGCCGTCCAGCGGGCCGGCCCCGGCGTCTGGCTGATGGCGGCGCGGCCGCGGACGCTCAGCGCGGCCGTCTCCCCGGTGCTGGTGGGGACGGCGGTGGCCTTCCGCGCCGGCGCAGGCCGGCCGCTGGCCGCGGCGCTGGCCCTCTTCGCTTCCCTCTTCATCCAGGTGGGCACCAACTTCGCGAACGACTATTCCGACTTCAAGCGCGGCGCGGACGCGAACCGGGTAGGGCCGAGGCGCGTCACCCAGAGCGGGCTGGTGGCCCCGAGGACGGTGAAGCTGGCCGCCTGGGTCGCCTTCGCCATCTCCGGTCTCTTCGGCATCGCCCTGTCCGGCATCGCCGGCTGGCCCATCCTCGCCATCGGCGCCGCCTCGGTGGCCGCCGGCTGGCTGTACACCGGCGGGCCCTGGCCGCTGGGCTATCACGGCCTGGGCGACCTTTTCGTCTTCCTCTTCTTCGGTCTGGTGGCGACCTGCGGGACGGCCTTCGCCCAGGCGCTGTACGTGCCGCGCGAGGCCTGGCTGGCGGGGGCGGCGGTGGGGTCGCTCGCCACCGCGATCCTGGCCGTGAACAACCTGCGCGACCGGGAGACGGATGCGAAGGTGGGCAAGAACACGCTGGCGGTGAAGATCGGGGCGCGGGCCACCCGGGTGCAGTACACCCTCCTCGTCCTCGCTCCCTTTGCACTCGCCGCTCTGTTGGGAACGATCTGGCCGCTGCTTGCGCTTCCCGCCGCCATCCCCGCCCTGCGGACCGTGCTCACCCGCTCCGGCGCGGAGCTGAACCGGGGGCTGGGGCAGACGGCGCGGCTGCAGATCCTCTACTCGATCCTCCTCGCGGTGGGCCTGTGGCCCTGAAGTTCGAGATCCGGCCTTACCGGCTGGAGCTGCGGATTCCGCTGCGCACGGCGCGGGGCGCGCACCGGATCCGGGAGGGATTCCTCGTCCTCGCCCACGACGGGGAACGCACCGGCAGGGGCGACGCGGCGCCCTTGCCGGAGATGGGCACCGAGTCGCTGGAGGAGTGCGCCCGCCAGCTCCGCGAGGCGCGAGCGGACGCCCTTCCCCGCGCTCCGGCGGCGCGCTGCGCGGTGGAGCAGGCCCTCCTCGACCTGAAGGCCCAGCGCGAGGGCGTTCCGCTCGCCCGGCTCCTCGAGGCCAAGGCGCCCTCGCGGGTCCCGGCCAGCGCGCTGCTCTCGTCCTCCGCCATTCCCGATCTGGCCCGCGAGGCGCAAGCGGCCGTGGCCGAGGGCTTCGGAACCTTGAAGGTCAAGGTCGGGCTGGAGGACGACCACGCCCGCGCCGCGGTCGTCCGCGATGCCGCGGGCCCCCAGGTGAAGCTGCGCCTGGACGCGAACGGCGCCTGGGACGCGGCCACGGCGCTGCGCAGGCTGCGCGAGCTGGCCCCCCTGGACATCGAGATGTGCGAGCAGCCGACCCCGGACCTGCTCGGGCTCTCCGCCTCCCCCATCGCGCTGGCGGCGGACGAGATGGTAGCCTCCGACCCGGACGGCGCGCTCCGGCGGGCGCGCGTCCTGGTGCTCAAGCCGATGCTGCTCGGCGGACTGACCGTTGCGCTCGCCCTGGCTCGCCGCGCGCACGAATGCGGACTGCAAGTGGTGGTCACCAGCGCGCTGGAGGGCGCCGTCGGGCGCGCGGGCGCGGCGCACCTGGCGGCCGCCGTGCTCGCGCTCGGCCCGCAGCCGGCCGCGGGCCTGGCCACCGGACGGCTCTTCGCCCCGGGGCCGGATGCCGATCCCTTCGCTCCGCGCCACGGCGCGGTGCAGATTCCCGACCGTCCCGGACTGGGGCTGCCGTGAAGCTGGTCTTCCAGGGGCAAGAGGTGCAGGTGGCGCCCGCGCGGGTACACGACGCGCGCATCTTCGCCCCGGGAACGAACAGCCCCGCGACGGCGGCGCTGCTGCTGGGCGCGCTGGACCGGGGATCGGAGCTGGTTCTGCAGAGCACCCGCCTGACGCCGGCCGAGCGCGCCGCCCAGGTGCTCTCCCTCACCCCCTACCCGCCCGCCGGCGATCCCGCGGTCATCCTCTTCACCTCGGGGACCACCGGAGGCCCCAAGGCCGCGGTGCTGGACCGCGAGAACCTGGAAGCGAGCGCCAGCGCCGCCAACCAGGTGCTGCAGGTCGACGCCAGATCGCGCTTCCTCTGCGTGCTCCCGCTCTTCCACGTGGGCGGGCTGCTCACCCTGGTGCGCTGCGAGTTCGCCGGGGCGACGGTGCTCCTGCACGAGCGGTTCGAGGCGGAGGCGGTGGCGAGGGAGCTGCGGGAGGGCGCCACGCACGCCAGCCTGGTGGCGAACACGCTCGCCCGCGTGCTGGAGATCAGCTCCGACTTCCCTCCGGCAATCGTGGCCGTGGGCGGCGGGCCCGTGCCCCGGCCCCTGCTCGATCGCGCCCGCGCGGCCGGCCTGCGGGTGGTGCAGACCTGGGGAATGACGGAGACCTGCGCCATGGCCACCTGCGAGCCTCCC
>Ga0335085_10003908_pt1 | contig 25203 bp, 20 predicted proteins | sample Lox_Sample_45_FD_206712 | JGI IMG/M metagenome (GOLD analysis project Ga0335085, IMG submission 206712) | Soil microbial communities from Loxahatchee National Wildlife Refuge, Florida, United States - Lox_Sample_4.5 | ecosystem: Environmental > Terrestrial > Soil > Wetlands | place: USA...
CGAAGTCCAGGCGGCGGTCAGTCAAGGTCGCTGTGCCGCTGACCTTTTTTATGGGCGGCAAGCCGGCGAAATAATCGACGGTCAGATCATGGTAGCGCATCGTCGCGTGTGCGCCGGTGAAATCCGCAGTCATCGCTTGCGGGTCAATCGTCACGCCAAGATCGGCCTTCAGCTCGTCGAGAACCCCGTCAGCCAAATTGGCGGCTATCCATTTCCGTCCACCCGGGCTGACTCCGCGTGGCCATAGCGCGGCCAGCCGACTGGTCGGCACATGCTTTACCGTCACCCCCAGCGCGCCATGCAGCGCAGCCGGCACCGATACGCCGGTGCTGACGAGTTGCGGCGATAGCCCGTCGAGCCTTCCGTCGACGGCGAGGGTCGTGCCGCCGCGCAGGTCAAACGCCAGCTGTTCAAGCCGCAGACGCGCCGCTTCCGGCGCGTAATCGGCATGCAACTCGCCGCGCGCGATCGGGAGACTGCCGCTCGCTAACAGATCGGTCGCGATCTGCCCTGCGCCAAAATTGAGATCGAGGCGGCCACCCTCGCTCTTGCCGGTCGCGAGGTTGAAACGAAGATCGGCGGTCCCGTAAACAGGAAACCGGGCCTGGGCGAGTGGAGCAAGCGCGGGGGAAAGCGTGGCCAGTCCGGCCGGATCGAGCCCATCAACGGCGAGACCAACATCAATCTGTCGCGCGGGCGCCTGAATGCGGTAGGTCGCGTGCAGTTCGGGTGTCTTATCGCCGAGCGCGACCGCGACAGAAAGATCGCCGGTGACACCGTCAGTGCTGCGTTCGAGCGTGGCCGCGGCGCGGCTGGCGCGCCACACTTTGCCGCTCGCAGCGTCATCGACAAGGATCGTCGCGTCCCGGACATCGATTCGGCGTAGCCGGCTCCAGGGTGTTCCCGGTTCCAGCGGCGTGAAAATGGCCTGCGCATCACCGAGGCCCGGCGGGTCCGCCGCCGCGTCGGAGCTGCCGATGCGAAAGCTCAGTGCACCGCTTGCATCGCGGGTCAAAGCGAGCACTGGGTGCTCGACGACAAGCCGGGTCGGCTCGATCCGCCCACCGAGCAGCGCGGCGAGGCTGAGGCTCGTCGCCATCTGGGGAAAGCTGGCGAGCTTCTCGCCGTTGGGCAGGGTCACGCGAACATCGCGGGCCTGCAAATCGAGCTGGTGCGTCTGCGTGTCGATGGCGACGCTTATGCCCGCGACCGCGACGCCGATTCCGGCTCCCGAGCGTTCCAGTGCTTGCTCGACATAGGGGATGAGCCGGTCGAGCTCGATCGGGCCTTGCAGCAACCGCCAGATGCCCGCGACCACGACCAGGATCAAGATCGCCGCGATGCCGCCCAGCCAGCCCAGCAGCCGATGCGCGTGATGACCAACATGCTGCACCGGCGTTCTTTGCACGCGTGCGCGACGCCGGCGCGGCCAACGCGACACCCCGGCCCGTGCTTGACCCGAGCCGGCCGGCGCGCGAGTGTCACGCTTGTCGCGGGAATCACGCGGTGAAACTGTTATCGAACCTCTCCCCCAATGACGCCGCGGGCGGCTTCGCGCTTCCCGCGCCCGGTGATATGCGGCTGCAAGCGCTCGGCCACGAGGCCTGGAGCCAGATCCTCGCGGAGGCCGATCCCGATCAGTCCGCCCCGGCCCGTGCCTGGAGCGAGACGCCCTTCGGCGCGGGACTGCTCGCGGCGATCTTCGGCAACAGCCCGTTCCTCACCGGAGTCGCGGTCCGCGAGTGGACGTTTCTCATCCGGCTCGTCGAGCACGGCGCAGATGCCGCCTTCAAAGCTGTTATTGGCGACGCAAAGCGGCCAATTGATGGCGAAGACCAGGCGGCACTGATGCGCCGGCTGCGTGTTGCGCGCCGCCGCGTCGCGCTGACCGCGGCGCTGGCCGAGCTCGCCGGCGCCTGGAGCCTTGAACAGCAGATGGCGGCGCTGACCCGCTTCGCGGAAACCGCGATCGATGCGGCCCTGCGCTATTTGCTCCGTCACACGCCGGGCGCGCCGCTTCCCGAGGCCAATGCAGAGCCGGAACAAAGCGGTCTCATCGTCCTCGGCATGGGTAAGCTCGGCGGCGGCGAGCTCAATTACTCGAGCGATATCGACCTCATCCTGCTGTACGACCCGGTCCGGGCGGCGCCGATCGACCGGGACGTCTTGCACGGTTTTTTCAACCGTCTTGCGCGGGAACTGGTGCGCATTCTCGATGAGCGCACCAGCGATGGCTATGTTTTTCGCACCGATTTGCGGCTGCGCCCCGATCCTCGCTCGACGCCGTTGGTGATGTCGGTCGCTGCCGCGCTGGGCTATTACGAAAGTGTCGGGCAGAATTGGGAGCGCGCGGCGATGATCAAGGCGCGCCCCATCGCCGGCGACCGCATCGCAGGACAGCGTTTTCTCGCCGAACTGCAGCCTTATATCTGGCGCAAGCACCTGGATTTCGCGGCGATTGCCGACATCCATTCGATCAAGCGGCAAATCCAGGCGCATCGTGGTGGCGGGCGGATCGCCGTGCTGGGACACGACATCAAGATCGGCCGCGGCGGCATCCGCGAGATCGAGTTTTTCGCGCAGACACAGCAACTCATCTGGGGCGGGCGGCGGCGCGATCTTCGGGTCGGTGCGACCTGCGAGGCCCTCGCCAGGCTCGCCGCGGCCGGACGCATCGGCGAATCGGACCGCGAAACCTTGGTCGCCGACTACCGCTTTTTGCGCCGCGTCGAGCATCGCCTGCAGATGATCGACGACCAGCAGACGCATCGCCTGCCAAGTGATTCTGAGGGAATCGCCAAGCTCGCGGTGTTCCTTGGCTACCCGAATGCGGAGGCATTTACCGAGGAACTGCTCCGCCATCTCAGTTCGGTGGAGAAATATTACGCCGAGTTGTTCGAGGAAGCGCCGAGCCTCGCGGGGCCCGGCAATCTCGTCTTCACCGGCGCTGACGATGACCCTGGCACGCTCGAGACGCTGACGCGGATGGGTTTCACCACGCCGAGCGCTGTCGCCGCCATGGTGCGCGACTGGCACCACGGCCGCATGCGGGCGACGCGCAGCCAGCGGGCGCGCGAAATCCTCACCGAGCTGGTGCCCGAACTGCTGCGCATTTTCGGTGGCACGGCGGCGCCCGACGCGGCGCTGCGTCGGTTCGACGAATTCCTCTCGCGTCTGCCGGCAGGGGTGCAGCTGTTCTCGCTGTTCCACGCGAATCCGCGTCTTCTGCGGCTGGTCGCCGACATCATGGCCGAGGCGCCACTGCTCGCGGAAAATCTGGCTCGGCGGCCGGCGCTGCTCGACGCGGTGCTGAGCGAAGATTTTTTTGCGCCGCTGCCGCTGCGTGACGCGCTGGCCGCCGATTTGGCGGAACTGCTTTCCGGCGCGCGCGATTTCGAGGACACGCTCAACCTGTCGCGGCGCTGGGCCAATGAACGCCGCTTCCAGGTCGGCGTGCAGTTGTTGCATCGGACCCTCGACCCAGCCCTGTCCGGCAGCGCCTATGCCGACATCGCCGAGACCGTGCTCGCCGCGCTGCTGCCCGCGGTCACGCGCGATTTCGCCCGCGTTCACGGCAACATTCCCGGCGGTCAGGCGGCGATCCTGACGATGGGGCGGCTCGGCAGTCGCGAGATGACACCGTCATCCGACCTCGACCTGATCCTCATCTACGATGCGCCGGAGGACAGCGAGGCATCGGATGGCGAACGCCCGCTGGCGATGTCGGCTTATTACGCGCGGCTATGCCAGCGGCTCATCGGCGCGATCACCGCGCTGACGGGCGAAGGGCGGCTGTACGAGGTCGATATGCGGCTGCGGCCGTCCGGTGCTTCGGGGCCGATCGCGACGAGCCTCGCGCATTTCTCGGGCTACCAGCGCGAATCGGCATGGACCTGGGAGCACATGGCGCTCACCCGTGCGCGCCCCGTGGGTGGCGGTTCGGCGTTGAGCCGCCACATCGAGGCGGCGATCGCGGCAGCGCTACGCCTGGAGCGCGACCCCGACCGCCTCGTGATCGATGTCGCCGACATGCGCCAGCGCATCGGCAGCGAGCATCCACGCCCCGCGCCGCTTGACCTGCGCAACCGGCGCGGCGGGCTGGTCGATCTGGAATTCATCGCGCAATACCTAATGCTGCGTGAGGCGGCGCGCCGGCCACAGGTCCTGCGCCGCGACATTGGCGGCGCCGTCGCCGCGCTCGGTGGGGCCGGAGTGCTGGCGCCGGGCGACGCGCAGACCCTGGGCGACGCCCTGAACGTGCTCCGCTCGGCACGCGTCTTTCTCACGCTGCTGTTCGACGGCATGCCCGATGCCGACGCACTCGCCGGTCCGGCCGGAAGGACGTTGGCGCGTTGCGCCGGCGCGGTTGACTTCGCCCGGCTCGACGCGGATATCTCGACTGCCTGCGCCGGCGTGCTTGCCTGCTATGATCGGCTGGTCGCCGAACCGGCCCGGCAGGCGCTGCAATCCAAGGCAGCTTTACCCGACAAGGAAGGAGGCATGGCGAGATGAGCGTCAATGTCGGCGACAAGGCCCCCGATTTCACGCTGCCTACCGACGGCGGCGGCTCGGTGACCCTGTCGCAATTACAAGGCAAGCCGGTGGTGATCTATTTCTACCCAAAGGATGACACCTCGGGTTGCACCGCCGAGGCTTGCGGGTTTCGCGACACCTTTCCGGATTACGGCAGGACCGGCGCGACGGTGATCGGCATCTCCAAGGATTCGGTGGCCTCCCACGACAAGTTCAAGACGAAATACCAGTTGCCGTTCACCCTTGGCTCCGATGGCGAAGGCAAGGTCGTCGAAAGCTACGGCGTCTGGGTCGAGAAGAGCATGTACGGCCGGAAATACATGGGCATTGATCGCAGCACTTTCCTCGTCGACAAGGACGGCGTGGTTCGCAAGGTGTGGCACAAGGTCAAAGTGCCGGGCCATGTCGCGGAGGTGTTGAAGGCGGTGCAGGCGCTCTGACCTCACGAGAACACCCCTACCCACCCGTCGCTCACGCGGGCTCATCCTTTCCCGCATTGCGGGAGCGGGTGTCGGGCGGCACGGCCGCGACGCCAGTGAGGATAGGCCCTGACAGCTTATCAAGCCTCACCGAGGGCGCTGTTACCGTCCTCACGGCCGCGGCTCCCGCGCAAAAGGTCGCGCTAAGCCGCGCGATCGCCGTCGGCTGGCGGAGCCGTTGCTGGGCGATCGGTGGAGCGATCCCGCCGCCGCGTCCCGCTCGGCCGGAGCGTCCCCCGCTGGAGCCGCCGCGCGCGATGAAGCGGCGGCGCAATCTCGGCAGCGCCGCCGGCCGGGTCGCGCTGCTCCACGCGCTGGCACATATCGAACTGAACGCGATCGATCTTGCCTGGGATATCGTCGCGCGTTTCTCGCGCGATGATCTGCCGAAAGCATTTTTTGACGACTGGGTCGGTGTCGCCGCCGAGGAGGCCGAGCATTTCTCGCTGTTGGACGCCCGACTTGCCGACCTTGGCGCTGCGTATGGCGACCTGCCGGCGCATGACGGATTATGGGAGGCTGCGGCGGCCACGGCGCATGACCTGCTTGCCCGGCTCGCGGTTGTCCCGCTGGTCCTCGAAGCGCGCGGTCTCGACGTGACCCCAGAGATGATTCGCCGACTGGAGCGTGCCGGAGACCTCGACAGCGCCGTGATCCTCGAACGGATTTACACCGACGAAATCGGCCATGTCGCGGTCGGCGCGCGTTGGTTCGCGCGGCTGTGCGAACAGCGTGGGCTCGACCCTTCCGCAACATTTCAGGCGAATGTTCGACGTTACTTTACCGGCGCGTTGAAACCGCCGTTTAATTTGGCGGCGCGCGACGAGGCCGGTTTGCCGGCTGATTTCTACGCTCCGCTCGCGGCAGGCTAAGATGCGTCGTCCTTTGTTGATCCGCCTGCGTCCGACGCTGCTGGCGACAATCGTCAGCCTGGTGCTGCTGACCGCGCTGACGATCGGCGGCGTCGCCGGGTTCCTGATTCTCTCGGTGACCCGGACCATGATCGATCAGGCGCGGATCGACGCGGTCAGCGCTGCGCGCGAGCGCACGCGGGAGTTGTTCGGCGCGCCGCCGCGGATTGTCGCGGAACTGGCGGCAGCGGCGCATCGCGGCGCGCTCAACGTCAACAATCGTGAACGTTTGGCCGCTCTGTTGGCCGAAGTGCTGCGGGTGACGCCGCGGTTGAACTTTGTTGGCTACGGCAATGTCGATGGCGACTGGTATGTCGGTGCCGAGCGTAAGGATAACGGCGACATCACCGAATACGCCGCCGATCCAAACGTGGATAACAGCATACCGATCGAAAGCATCGTGGCGGCCGACGGTACGCGGTCGCCGCCAAAACCGGCCGGCAAGGCGCCATACCTTCCCAATACCCGGCCGTGGTTCAAAGTCGGCATAGCTGGCCCTGGACCGGTCTGGTCGCCATTCTACCAGTTCACCAATGGCGTCACCGGCATCAGCACGATGGCGCGGTTTGCCGCTGAGGGCAGCGACACCACGACCGGCGTATTTCACGCTGACCTTCAGCTCACCGGCATCTCCGAATTTCTTGCGTCGCTGCGCGTCGGCAAGCGGGGCGCTGTTTTTTTGCTCGATCATAACGGCAATCGCATCGTGGAGCCGGCGAACCGAGACACCGGCAAAGCGGCAAAAGCGATCGAACGGGCGAAGGAGAAAGGCAGGACGGCAACGCTGGATGCGCCGGCCAGGGTCCTCGTTGGTAATCGCGCCTATGAGGTGATCTTCGCGCCGGTCCCAACCGAGGGGAACATCGCGCTGTCGATCGCCGTCGTGGTCGACATCCGCGACGTCACTGATGGGGCCTATTTGCACATGGCGATCGCGTCTGTGATTGGCCTTGTCACCGTGCTGATCGCGGTCTTGTGTGCCCGGTCGCTGTCGTTCCGCATCGCGCGGCCGATTGGTGCGATTGCCGCCGATTTGGCCAAAGTCGGCGCTTTCGAGATTTCGCGCGAACCGGCGCCACGTTCCTTTGTCCGCGAAGTGAGCGAGTTGGGTGCGTCGGTCGATCGAATGAAGGCCAGCCTGCGGTCTTTTGGGCATTACGTGCCGACCGATCTCGTGCGCCGGCTGCTGGCACGCGGCGAGGAGGCCGAACTGGGCGGCGAAATCCGCCGGCTGACGATCTATTTCTCGGACATCGCCAATTTCACGACGATCTCCGAGGGCATAGACCCCGATCACCTGGTCGATGCGGTGGGCGCCTATCTCGAACTGATGACCGGCACGATCACCCGTCACGGTGGCACGGTCGATAAATTCATTGGCGACGGGATCATGGCGTTTTTCAACGCGCCGGAGGACCTGCCCGACCATCCGCGTCAGGCCTGCCTCGCGGCACTCGAAGGGCAACGCTTGCTGGCCGAAAGGGCGGTGGCGACCCGGCCCGGGGAGCCGGTGTTCCATACCCGGATCGGCCTCGGCGTCGGCGATGTGCTGGTTGGCAATATCGGCACGCCCGATCGGTTTGCGTATACGCTGCTCGGTGACATCGTCAATCTGGCAAGCCGGCTTGAAGGGCTCAACAAGCTTTACGGCACGGCGATCATGGCGACCGACTTGGTGATGGAGGCGGCGGGGAGCGGTTTCGAGTGGCGCCGGCTCGATCGGGTTGCGGTCAAGGGCCGTACGCAAGGCACAATGGTCTGCGAGTTGATGGGACTGCAGGGAGAGGTCGGCGCCGAATTGCTCGACGCCCGCGACGTCTACGAACAGGCGCTCGAGGCTTATTTCGCCGGCGACTTCGACACTGCTGCCGATCTGTTCCATAAGGCAGCACGGCTGCGCACGGACGATCGTGGCGCCCGGACGATGTATGAGCGTTCGCTGATGTTGGCCGAGGAGCGGCCGCTTAATTGGACCGGCATCCACATAATGGAAGTCAAATGATGCGCTCGTCATTGCGACGAGCACGGTGACGCAGCAATCTCCCTCGCCAGAGGAGCGAGTTTGCTACGCTCCACCTGCAATGAATGATGGGACAAACACATGACTGAAGCTGCCGCGAATTTGGATTGGGGCAAGATCACCGCCGACCTTGAGCGCCTGCTGAAGTTGCGCTCGTTCGTCTTCGCGATGAAGCTGTTCGAGAAGCGCGAGGAGATGGAAGCGATCCCGCGCATCCGCCGGCCGCAATCGATTCACACCTTTGATCAGGTGGTCGGCCAAGCGTCGCGGCTCGGCTGGACTGTTGGCATCACCGCCGACAACCTCGTCGGCGCTCAGTGCCGCGCGGTGATCGGGCTCGGCAACGCCAAGGATGCCGAGTGGAAATCCGGAAAGCATATGGTCGGTGTGTGGTATTCGAGCGTTGAGGACGCGACCGCGCATCAGTCGGCGATGAATTGCGTCGGCGACGGCCAGTATGAGGCGATGGCCGTGGCGCCGCTCGCCAGCGGGCGGCTCGACCCGCCCGACATCGCCCTCTTTTACGCGACGCCGGGCGCGATGATGTATTTCATCAACGGGCTGCAATGGGCCGGCTACAAGAAATTCGATTGGGGCATTGTCGGCGAGTCGGCCTGCGCTGATAGCTGGGGGCGGGCACTCAAAACGCGCGAGCCGAGCCTGTCGATCCCATGCTTTGCCGAGCGCCGTTATGGCGGGGTGCTCGACGACGAAATGCTGATGGCGTTGCCGCCCGAATACCTGCCCAAGGCGATCGCTGGCATGGAAGCACTGTCGAAAAACGGGTTGCGCTACCCGTTTCCCCAATATGGCATTCAGCAGGATGTCCGTGCCGGCATGGCGGTCAGCTATCCCGCTCGCGGCTGAAATGCGGCTCTTCCTCGGCCTGTTGCTCATGCTTGCCGCTGCCAGCACTGCGGCGGCAGACGACCGCTTTGTGCCGGCGGCGGGAACAACACTGACCTTCAGGCTGATGACGGTCACGAAGTCCGCGGATAGGACCGTGACCGTCGGTCAAATCTACAATTACGTGATTGCGTCTTCCGATGGCGCGATCGCTGAGGGGACCATCAAGCCGCTGGCACTGATCTATGGCTGCGGCGGCCATGAAACCGAAAGGGATTGCGCGGCCGCGCTCAAGGCGCCGGGCGCCAAGCAGGAAGGTGATCTCGTGACGGTGCCGGTTCCGCCGGATATCGCTGACGAGTTAACCAAGCTGAGCGCACTCAAATTCCATTACTTCATTATCCAAGAGCGCAAGATCGCGATGCCCGGCACAAAGGACCCAAAAGCGGACGCTGGCGAATTCGGTCACGATCTGGTCTTTGTGCTGTCGGTCGGGATGGAATGCGACGGGGCGACGCTTAAAGGTTTTTTGCCGTTCGGCCGCACAGCGATGCTTACCGTCCCCTGCAAACAGACAATTTCCCGGACACCCGGCCCTGGTACCCCTTTGTCGCCCTTTCAATCGACGCATGATGTAGCGATGGAGCTGACCGACAAGGGAAGCGGTCACGTGACCGTTCCGGCTGGAGATTTCGACGTGCGTAGACTGACGCTGAAGGAAAGCGCGAGCACCCCGACGCAGACCGACATAGACGGGACCATCGATTTTTCAACAAAACTCGGGGTCGCGGTTAAAACGCATTCGATCGTCACACCACGGACATCCCAAGGGATTGTCGTGCAAAGCGACAGCGAACTGATCGCCGTCGCTCCGTGACCTTGCCCGAACTAACGGCCGTACTTGATGTCGCCGGCGCCGGCGACGCGGTCATCCGCATGCGCCGGCACGGCAGCCTGCGGGCTTCGCGCCTGATCGTCAGCCATGGCAACGGCTTCGCGGTTGATGGCTATATCGATTTCTGGAGCGGCTTTCTTGGCGATTTTGAGGTCGTCCTGTTTGATGCCCGTAACCACGGCTGGAACGCGCTGGCCGACCCGCCGGGTCACGACTACGCCCATATGGCGAGCGATCTCGACCGCGTGCGCGCTGCGGCGGAAGCTGAATTCGGTAAAAAGCCGACCGCCGGCCTGTTTCACTCGATGTCAGCGCAGGCGGCAATGCTGGCGGCGCTGGAATTCGGCTGGCGGTTCGACGCGTTGGTGCTGTTCGATCCGCCAAACAACCCGTCCGACGGCCATCCGGCGCGCGGGCCGATGGTCGACTACCTCAATAGGCTGGTCGCCTGGGCGAGCACACGGCGCGATCGTTTCGATGACCCGCGCGAGCTGGCAGCGGATTATGCGACGACCCGCGCCGGGCGCAATTGGGCGGCCGGATCGCATTTGCGCCTGGCCGAGGCGGTGCTGCGCCGCGGCAAGGACGGCTACGAATTGCGCTGCCCGCGTGCGCTTGAAGCCTCGATGTACGAGCAGGGCATCACCTTGGGACTGTGGCCAAAGGCGAGCGATTTCGCCGGCCCGATCAAGCTGATCGGCGGCGATCCCGCACGCGGGCGACCCGATCCGACCGCATTGTCGAACCAGGCGTTGGCGCAGGACGGCGGTTTCGACTACTTGGCGATGCCCGGCACCGGACATTTGCTGCAACTGGAGAAGCCCGTGGCTTGCGCTGACGCGGTCCGCTCATTTTTGGCGGAGTTCGGTATCTGTTAGCACCGAGCCGGGCAACGATCTTCCGCGACATGGCAGCGACGTTCGACAAACACGCCGCGATCAGGAAAGAGAAGCCGACACCGCGCAAAACCTGACGCCGATGAGCGCCAGGCTAACGCGAGATCGCATTCGCTCCGGGGATCACCGCCAGGAACCACCCACCCGGCTCGCTGCATTGCGTCTCGCTATCCTCCCCCGCATATGCGAGAGAGGGATTTTCGGAAGCTACTTCAGATGCTTCGCGAAGAATGCAGTCGCGTCGTTCCACAGCTCATGCGCCGCGGCTTCCTTGTAGCTCGGCCGATAGTCGGCGAGGAAAGCATGGCCAGCATTCTGGTAGACCTTGGTGGTGACATCCTTGCCGGCGCCGCGCTTTTTCATCTCGTCGGCCAGCGCGGCCGGCGGGTTCTGGTCCTCGGCCCCAAACACGCCGAACAGCGGACAATGCAGGTTCGGCATCAGATCGAGCACCGGCGTCGGGCGCGACGGGGTGGTCTCGGCATCCGGCGTGGCGCGGTGGATAAAGCCGCCCCAGCAATCGACCGCGGCATCGACTTTGGTGCTGCTGCACGCGAAGAGGAGCGTGTGCCGGCCGCCCGAGCAGAAGCCGATCGCGCCAACCTTGCCGGTCGCGCCCGGCATCGCGCGCAGATAATCGGCCGCGGCTTCGAGGTCGCCGACCGCCTGGCTGTCCTTGAGGCCGAACATCACCGGAAAGACGCTGCCGGCAAAATCGCTCGTGTCCTTCGGCGCGCCATCGCGCCAATAGAGGTTGGGGGCGATGACGTTGTAGCCGATATTGGCAAAGCGCCGCGCCAGATCGCACTCGTGCTCCATGAGCCCGAACGCTTCATGGATCATCACGATGCCCGGGTAATTGCCCGGCACATTCGGCTTTGCGAGATAGGCCGGAATTTTGGTGCCGCCGCTCTGCATCTCGACGACCCCGCCGGTGATCTTGCTAGGATCGGTGACCAGACCCGGAACATTCGCCATGGTTTCCTCCGTGCGTTGTGAGGCAAGATTAGAAAGGCTCGGATCGTCCCGCAACATTGAGGACTTGTGATGACAGTCGCCACGACCACCCGCCCGCTCGTCGAAGGCCCCTCGGCTTGGATCGGCGCCCAATTGGCCAGTCACCCCGAAGAATGGATCTATACGCTGTCCCCGACGGAGATCGGCGAGATCGAGGACGCGGTGGCGAAGGTACACGGGCGCGATCTGGCAGCACTCGGCTACGCCGATTTCGACCTGCCGACGCTTGGGCCGGTGCTCGAAAAGATGCGCGACGAGGTCATCAACGGCCGCGGTTTTGTGCTGATCCGTGGGCTGCCGGTGGAGGGCAAGCCGATCACCGACAGCGCGGCGGCCTATTGGGCCATCGGCACGCGATTTGGCAACCCGCGCTCACAGAACGCGATGGGACATCTGCTGGGTCATGTGCGCGATCTTGGCCTGGCGACGACCGACCCCAATGTCCGCACCTACCAGACCACCGAGCGGCAGCATTTCCATACCGATTCATGCGACATCGTCGCGCTGTTATGCCTCAAGACAGCGCGCGAGGGCGGCCTGTCGTCGATCGTCAGCTCGATGGCGATGTACAACGAAATGGCCAAGCGTCGGCCCGATCTGCTCGACCGGCTATTCGAGCCCTTCGCAACCGACCGGCGCGGTGAGGTGCCGGTCGGCGAGAAGCCGTATTTCGACATGCCGGTCTACCATGCGTACAAGGGCTACATCTCGGCCATCTATTCCGGCACCTATATCCGCTCGGCGCAGCGTTTCCCCGAGGTGCCGCGCCTCACCGACAGCGACATCGAGGCGCTCGAACTGTTCGACGATCTCGCCAACGACAAGGAACTGCGCCTCGACATGGAACTGCAACCGGGCGACATGCAGTTCCTCCACAACCACACCTGCCTGCACGACCGCACTGCCTTTGTCGATTGGCCCGAGCGGGATCGGAAGCGGCATCTGCTGCGGCTGTGGCTGGCGGCGCCGGGGGCGCGGCCGCTGCCGGCGATCTACGCGCCGCGTTACGGCTCGACGACGATCGGCGACCGCGGCGGCATCATTTGCGAAAAGACGCGGCTGCACGCGCCGCTTGAGCCGGTGTAAATCCGCCCCAAGACTCTCCCACTAAAACGGCTTTTGAAGGCATCTCATCAGTCGATTCACCAGTCCGTACAGCTCAGCTAGAGCGGATTCCGATCATATTGCAGGATATCCGTCGTGACGGAAGTAGTTGGCGCACTCCCGCGGGCTGTAGCGATCAAGGAGTTGGCCGATGCGGGTCCAGAGCGCCTCGCGTGAGCGCTCGGCGGCTTTGCGGCCCGCCCGCCATCGCTCGCGCGCGGCGGCGACATCCGGCCGCTCTTGCTCGCTGGCGTGCAGGATTTTTTATAGCTGATCTCGTGACGGTCGAAGAACCGCCAGACCGACACCGGCTGGTGATGACCCTGCGCTCGCGCAAGAGCACGCACCCCTCATCCAGCGTCAGATCGGGTTGCTCGGCCACCAGCGACAGCAGCATTGCCGCATGCGCCTCCAGCGGCGAGATGCCGCCACCCCGCGGCTTAGCAGCTAACTCCCCACTGCTCCGCCAGCGCTGGACCCAGCGGATCGCCGAGCTGTCGCTGACGCCAAACCGATCCCCCGCCGCCTGCTGCGTCGCCCCCGCTTCGACGGCAGCAACAACCCGCTCGCGCAGTTCCTGTGAATAGGGCTTCGCCATGCCAAACCCCCAACATCAAGGGAAGTAGAATCGCAAAACCGCTACGCCTTGCGCATCCCCCGATGCGCTGCCGGTGAGCACGGCCATCGCGGCCTAGTGGAGTGGAAAGCCGGCGGTGCGCTCCGAATGCAGGGTGAGGCCTGGCCGAATTGTGGCTTGCTGCCAAAGCGGAAGGGCGACCAGCCGGATTCATCGACGGAACGCTGGTGGAGGTAAAGGCGCGCCGGGGCGTTAAGACCGAGCCGATGGCCGCAGAGAAAGCCCAGTTCTACGGCGAACTGATCTGGATTGGCCGCGAACGCGGATATAGCGATGGCTGGGCAAATCATAAATTCCGCGAGAAGTTCGGCCACGGACCACGCGGCGATGCGGCGATGCGAGAGCCGCGGCCGGAAACCCGAAGCTGGGTCCGCTCACGACAGATCGCCTACGCCAAGGGCGAGGCGAAAAAGCGCGCGGGCACCCTGCTATGAAAACGATCGAGGCAGCGCGTGGCCGGTGGCATGAAATCCTGCCGCTTATCGGCGCATCCCCGACTTTCCTTCGGAGTGTCCATGGGCCGTGCCCGCTATGCGGCGGGAAAGATCGATTCAGGTTCGACGACAAGGCTGGAGTCGGGACCCTTTATTGCAAGGAAAGCGGTGCCGGCGACGGGATCACGCTGGTCCGCAAGCTCAAATCTAACATTCAACTCGGACCACCTCGTGGGGGCCGATCACAATGACACCGCTTCTAATCTCGCGAGAATTGCCGACTTCTGGTCAAGGGAGTTAAATACATAATTCCCGGGGCTTCTTCTGCCTATCGCATGACAATCGTGCGCATCAAGCACCGAGCACGAACAGCCATATGACGCTGATCATGGCAAGCGACCAAACAAGCGATCGTAACGTCGCTAGATCAGCAATGTAGAGCGCAGTGTAGACCAGCCGTAAAAATACGAAAATAACGGCAAGAAGGTCTATCCGACTCTGTGGCGCATGAGTGAGTTCGGCCACAAACACCGCTGCGGCAAAGATTGGAAAGGCCTCGAAGTGGTTGCGATGCGCCCACTCGGCGCGTCTACGCCAGCCCACGAGATTTTCCAGGCTCTGACGCGGCGCGCTATTGTTGAAGCCGCCCGATTTGGCGAGGGTGACCGCGAAATACGGCATCAATGCCGCCGCCAACAGCATCCAATAAGCCAATGTCATCGCATTATCCGCCGCCTCAGCTGTGTGCCACCCGGCGGCCGCAGTTCTTCGGAAAGATGATTAGTCCGCTGGCTGCGCGAGGTAATGGCGGCTCGGGGGACATTCGGCGGCGACCGCCGACGTAGACACGCCCCGTCTTGCGTGCGGGATCGCGCGAGCCCTCCAGTTTGGTGATCCTTTAAGCGCATTAGGCGTGATCGCTCTCAGTTCGTGCAGCGCTTGGCATGGCATCGTCGTCCTCATGATCGGCACCTACCCGGCGGCACTCTTTGAGAAACTGCCGGTGATCCGCGCCGTACCGGTCAGGAGTGGGGGCGTGGATGTATACCGTTCCGAGATGACTGATGATCAGACCTCGCGGATGCGGGGCAAGACCTCTTCCCCGAACATCGTCAATTTGTCGGTCACCGCCTCCGAGGTGGTATCAGCCGTCTGGAAAAACAGGTCGAGGACGCCGACCCCGGCCTCTTCGCGGCAGCGTTTGATCTGATCGACGACGGTGGCGGGGCAGCCGATGAACGTCGTCGGCAGCCGGCCGCCGACATTCGGTGTGCGTGCCTCACCGGCAATATTGCGCGAGTCGAGACGGGTCAGCTCTGCGCCGGCGGCTATGTGATCCGACAGGAGGCAGCGCCGGAGCGTCCGGGATCGACTACCGTGAGCCGAAACCAGTCGTTCGTTTTACGACGGTCCGGCAGCTGGGGTAGACCACACGCGATCTTCAGCCGATCCGCTCACAAGAGCGGTGAGCGCGTTTTCATGTCTCGGCAATTGGGTAGGCAAACTCCCGCGAGATGTGGAAGATTCCGCTATGAGGGAGTTGAGAACGGCGGTGGAAACTCAGCCACGGTAGCGGCGGGCCTATTCCTCTACCGTGTTTGGCGTATCGGCGGTCGCCGGACCGATGCTGGGCACCTTCATCGTCGAGCACGCGCATTGGGCTGGTGTTCTGGGTCAACCTGCCTGTGGGCGCCACGGCCATCGCGATGTTCGCGCTGTTCCTCGACGAGCACCTCGAGCCGCGGCAGCACCGTATCGACTGGCTCGGCGCGATTTTGCTGAGCGTTGGAATCGGGGCGTTGCTGCTGGCTCTAATGCAGATGCGCAATCTCGGACTTCGTGCCGTCGCGCTCGCTGCGTTCCGTGACCATGTCGTCAGGCTCTGGGGGCGGACGCTGCGGCGCCGCAGCCAAAAGCACGCATTGACCTGGAAGCGGATGGGCAAGGTCGCCGACGACTGGCTCCCACAACCGCGCATCCTTCATCCTTGGCCAAGATCCGCTTCGCCGTCAAACACCCGAGGTAGGAGCCGGATGCGGGAAATCCGCTCGTCCGGATCTGTGCGGGCGGCGTCCGGCGACGGACGTCCCTACCGCGAATTCAGATAGCCGACACCGCTGGCCTGTCCGGCGCTGCCGGCAGTGCGCCGTAACCGGACCTTTGATGGGCCATTATCGCGGCTTCGCGGCACGCGATTGCACTGACCGCCCTCGGGCGCTCACCGGTTGCATTTGTGCTTAATTTTAACCTTTGTGCTAGACCGCCGTCCCCGTTTCGATCGTACTCAGGCAGCATCACCGGTTCGGTGAGAAACTCCGATGACACGGGAAAAGAAGGAATTCTCGACGGCAGTCCGCGTCCTGCAGCAGTATGTCGAACAGGGGCGTCGCCTCCCGCTCTATTACACCTGCCGAGTGGCCGTTCCATTGAAGGGCTGTGCGATCGATTGCAAGTCGCGGCCGATCCGGTGCCTCTCGATCTTGAGGAGGCGATCTGTCATCTCGCCATTAACCTTGCCGTTCCGCTGCCGCATGAAAACAGTTACCACGGTTATTGCGGGGTCTTGAAGGAGATCGCCGTGCGGCTGACGTTTCCTTTTGACCAGAGGCCGCCGAGTAGGGTGGCTCGGAGGTCACGTTCGCCGGGTGGTCACCTTTTGAGTAGCGCCCCCCGTTATTGACGCGCTGGTGGACGCGTGGGGCTGTGCAGGCTCGGGAACGGCGCGGCGTCTTGCAGTTCGTGAATGGCATGCACCACGGCCGCCCAGCTGATGCAGCCGTCCGCGTCCCCTTTGTCGAACAGGTCGTTGACGCGCTCAGTGGCGCGCAAAGCCGCCTCCGAGCCATGCCGCTCGATCATTTCGCGTGCTAGGCGGTCCACAACCGCCTCACCTGCCAATACCATGCCGCGCCTCCGAGCCGAAAAGGCACCGCACGGCTTGGCTGGTCACGTTTTATCAGTTCGGATTTCAGCTTTAATCGGGACGCATGCCGGGCCACCGCCTGTACCCGCCGGCCCCGATGAGCGACAGGTCCGAAGCGAAGCGCCCGGCCCCACTGTCGGAAAGGACCGGGCGCTGCCTAGGGAGGAGAAGCCGCTCGCTATGTTGTGTAATGTGAGCGTCGCACTTATAGCATTGTTGGGGCGGGTGGACGATAACGCCGGCGTTAAAGCTCGTAAAAAGAGGCACTTAGAGAATGGCTGCCAAATCCCCCTGAGGGAATCGATTCGGGGCGCCAAGGCTCCGAGCTCATGCCGTGGCCCCCCAGGTTGCAATATCGGCCCCGGTTTTTGTTCACCCATTCATACAGGGTCCCTCGCGTCAGGAAGGGCCGCAGCGAGATCGGATAGGAGACGTTGCCGAGACGTCCAGCGCTGGCGGCAGTGCGCCGAAACCGGCTATCTCTATGTTTCCTGAAATGCCGGCCTGCTAATCGACCAAGATTTGGATCCCGCTCGAGGATAGCGTCACGCTGTCGGCGCAATTGATAGGCCCCGTCGGCGTGAAGTGCAGAATACCGGCCAGAGCGCAGTGCGTTCCGCCGCAACTCTCGCTCCCTGGAGATCGCCCCCGGCGAGCGCCCAGCAGCGCGCCAAATCCCAAGTTAGTCTCTCTCCGCTGGCGACAAGTGCGCGTAGGATTGCATGGCAACACTCCTCAAGGTCCTGATTAACCTTGCCGATATCAAATCGGCCAGGGGTGTTGCACTTCGAGTCGGAATTCAGGAGTAGTGATGCGGTGTCTGGGCCAGACCACATCTTGCTGGCCGCGCGGTTGAGCTAGATCAATGTACAAAGGATCCGCGTCGAGCAATATTCTCGACAGGGTTGAGTGGCGTCGTCTTGATTCGTTAACTTCTCATCGTATTTCTATACATTCCCAGTAAATAAAATAACTCCGTAAACGGGAAGACGTCGAGCCTTTCGATGTAATTTAAAAAGGAGCACCGCTCATGAACACGCCACACGAACTTGACTACGAACTAGAGGATCGTTTGTCGCGCCGCTTGCTGGATGTTTTCATCCGCGTGGGGCTGGTGTTGGCGCTTGTGCTGCTGTGCTACCTCGTCTTCTCGCCGTTTCTGACGATGATGTTGTGGGCGTTGATCCTGGCAATCACGCTCTACCCGCTTCATCAGATGTTGGCTGCCCGGATCGGCCGCAAGCAGGGGTTCGCCGCGACCATTATCGTCCTACTCGCAATTGGCGCGATCGTCACGCCGACCGTTATGCTGGCCAGCCAGTTCGGCGATTCGATTCAGGGAATGATCAAGAGCGTGCGCGACAACACGCTCCAGATTCCGGCGCCATCCGAAAGCATCGCCGCCTGGCCGATCGTCGGCAAAAAGGTGCATGCGGTATGGTCGCGGGCGCACGACGATCTGCCAGCATTGGTCCAAAGCATGCAACCCAAGATCGGTAATCTGGCAACCAAGGCACTAGGCATCGTCGCCGCGCTGGGGGGCAGCTTACTGATGTTCCTGTGCTCATTCGTCGTCGCCGGCATCATCATGGCGTACGGCGAACCGGGTGCGCGGGCAATGGGTGACATTTTCGAACGCATTTTCGGAATTGCTCGCGGCCGGGAGTTCACTAAGCTCTCCACCGATACCGTCCGGGCCGTCGCCTCAGGGGTTATTGGCATCGCCTGTATCCAGGCGCTGATTATTGGTGTCTCGCTGATGATCGCCAGCGTCCCGTTCGCCGGCGTACTGGCAGTGGTCGTCCTTTTGTTCGGTATTGCGCAGTTGCCTGCGCTGATCGTCACGCTGCCGGTAATCGGCTGGATTTGGGCGAGCGGCAACTACGATACCGGTCCCGCCGTCGTCTACACGGTCTTGTTGTTTGTCGGCGGTTTGGCGGACAACGTGCTGAAGCCGCTCATGCTCGGCCGCGGCGTCGATGCGCCGATGCCGGTGATCCTGATCGGCGCACTCGGCGGCATGGCGACCGGCGGTATTCTCGGCATGTTCATCGGCGCAACGGTGCTGGCGCTGGGCTACCAGATATTCATGCGCTGGGTGGCCGAGAACCCGGAGCGAAAGCGGCTGGTGGATGAGACCCTGGAGCGTGAGCGTCTAGTGGCTGAGAGCCCGGAGCGTCAGCGTCTAGCGGCTGAAGACGGTCGTGTCTCCACAACAGTCTGAGCCTGTGCGGCGGCGTTTCACAGGCGTGCCCGGAGCACGCCTGTACCCCGTCGCCGCCGTGCTGCTGCTCGGAGCCTGCGCCGCGGTTGGGCCGGACTTTCAGTCCCCCAAAGTGCCCTGGCTGGCCGGCTGGTCGAGCGGCTCGCTCGATTCACTGGTGACCGAACGGCGCGGCAAGCCGAAAGCGCAAACCGAGGAATGGTGGCGCAACTTCAATGATCCAATCCTGGAGCGCCTGGTCGCCGAAGCCCAGCGCGTCAATCCGGACGTGCGTAGGGCCGGGATGCGCATCCTGGAGGCGCGGGCGCAGCTGATGATTGCAGGTAGCCTGCTTTATCCACAGCAGCAGGTGACCGGTAGCATCCTGCGTACGGGAGAGATCCGGTCGTCGGGGAAAAATATCGTCCTCCCTGCCATTGGGGAGGATTTGTCATCCGATCGGAACGTTGCTTTCACGGCCTACAACGCCGGTTTCGGACTGGGTTGGGAAATCGATTTCTGGGGCAAATTCCGGCGCGGCATCGAATCTGCGGATGCCGCCTATTTTGCGAGCATCGCGCAGTATGACGATCTGCAGGTGCTGATGGCGGCGCAGGTCGCGAACTCCTATTGCGCGATCCGCACAATCGAATTGCGGCTCAAGATTGCCCACGAAAACGCCACGCTGCAAAAGCGCAGCCTGGAGATCACGGAGCGGCTGTTCAAGCACGGCAACGAATCGGAGTTGGACGTGCAACAGGCGAAGGCCCAATACCTCGGAACCCTGTCAACCATTCCGCAACTCGAGGGCAGCCTTCGGCAGAGCCAGAGCGCCCTCGGCGTGTTGCTTGGCCGCCCCCCGGGGTCGCTGCCCGAAATCACGAAAGGCAAGGATGCGATCCCACAAGCTGAACTCGGACTAATCGTCGACCTGCCAGCCGACCTGCTCCGGCGCCGCCCCGACGTCCGCGCGGTCGAGATGCAGTTGGCGGCGCAGTCAGCGCAGATCGGGGTAAAGGAGGCTGATTTCTACCCGTCGATCACGTTGCTCGGCTCGCTCGGCCTGTCGGCCACCTCGCTCGAAGGATCGCCACGGACCCTTGCCTATGGGATCGGCCCCAGCCTCGTCTGGAACGTCTTCGATCATGGCCGGCTTACCGGTGAGGTGCTGGTGCAGGACGCCCGCTTCCAGCAACTCCATGAGCAGTATCAGGCTGTGGTACTAAAGGCAGCGCGTGAGATCGATGACGCAGCAGTGAGTTTTGCGACAAACCGCGCCCAGATCCCGATTCTAACGGACGCTGTCACCGCTGCGCGACGCTCGTTGGAGATCGCCAATATTCAATACCAAGAAGGCATGTCCGATTTTCAGCGCGTCCTCGATACACAGCGCACGCTCTTCAGCCAGCAGGAGCTTCTCGTAAGCACCATGAGCAACGTCACCCAAAGCCTGATTGCTTTATTCAAGGCAATGGGCGGCGGTTGGCAACAGGGTCGGAACCGCCCTGTTGTGGACGACACCACCCGCGCAACCATGGGAGAGCGCAGCGATTGGGGTGAAATACTAACAGCACCACTGCCGCCGGCGGCTGCCGGACCGCTTCTTATCACGCGAGACAAGTAAGGCCATGACTCAGGAACCAGCTGAGCAAAACAAGCCTGTCCTCGGCGTTGATCCGGCCACGCCGAAGCCCGGGAAGGGAACCCGGATCGGTTCGATTATCTTGCTGGTACTGATCTTTGGCAGCCTGCTCTGGTACTTTGCCGCGGATCGTCTGACTCCGTACAGCTCCCAGGCCCGGGTACAGGCTTTCGTTGTGCCGGTGGCCGCAGAGGTCGCGGGCAAGGTGCTGACGGTGCACGTGAAGAACAACGATGACGTCGAGCGCGGGCAGCCGCTGTTCGAAATAGATCCCACCCAGTATCAGATCGCCTTGCAGCGCAGCCGCGCCGACTACGAGTCCGTGCACCATTCGGTCAACGCCTCCGTCGCCACCGTGGAAGCAGCGCGCGCCTCTTTGCAGGCGGCGCAGGCCAATCGCGTCAAGGCCGACAAGGATGCCGCGCGTCAGGAAGCTTTGTACGCTGAGGATCGCGGTGCTATCTCAGTACGCCGGCTGGAGATAGCGCAGGCGGAGCGGATCGAAGCGCACAGCAAGGAGCAAGCCGCCGAGGCGGACCTGCGCAAGGCGCAGGAAGCCGCAGGCGAGGCCGGTGACGCTAATGCTCAGTTGCGCAGCGCCCGTTCGGCGATCGAGAAGGCTGAATTAGACTTGGCGCGCACCAAAGTGGTCGCCCCCGCGCGCGGCTTGGTAACGGACCTGCGCACCGATGTCGGCCATTTTGCCCAAGCGGGCGCACCGGTGATGACCCTGATCGCGATCCATGACCTGTGGATCGATGCTGACATGACCGAGAACAACCTTGGCAACATTGACCCGGGCGACGAGGCGGCGATCGTTCTCGACGTGCTGCCGGGTCAAGTATTGAAGGGCCGCGTGCGAAGCGTTGGCTATGGGGTCAGCTCGGGTCAGCCGGCGCCGCCGCCGGGCGCCCTGCCGACAATCCAGAACAGCCGCGACTGGCTGCGCCAAGCGCAGCGCTTCCCGGTGGCGATCGATTTCGATACTCCCGACGCTGCGCGCCTGCGCAGGGTCCGTATCGGGGGCCAGGCCGAGGTGATGGTGTTTACGGGTGATAACGTCCTGATGAATACGCTTGGCACCGTCTACATTCACCTGAGGAGCTGGCTCTCCTACCTCTATTGAAAACTGAACATGAACCGTGCGGACAAAGCGGTTTTGCGACTGACTCTCGGCGTTGGACTGGCCGTGCTGATCGCATATGGCTTCGCACTGCCGTTGCCCTTCGTTGTCTGCCTGATGTCAGTACTCGTACTTTGCAAACCGGGACCTCCGCTGCCCCTGGCCAAAGCGCTGGTCATCGCCTCGATCTTTGCGGCATTGGTGGCCTTCGGCGTGTTGATGGTTCCGCTCCTGGAACACTATGCGGGGAGCGGGATTCTCCTTACGGCGACAATACTTTACGGAATTTTCTTTTTTGGTCTGATCCGCGCCAATCCGCTCACGATGGTGCTGGTCATTTCTTTCGCCCTAATTCCGGTAGCCGGCGTCGCTGATCAGTCGATCGTGGGCAAGCTTAGCATTACACTATCCATCGGCGTCCTGACCGGTGCCCTGGTCAGCAGCGTGTCCAATGTCTTGTTACCCAATCCTTCCGCGCCCGCCGCAAATCGCCCAGCCGCAGCTTCCGCCGATCGCGGGACGGCCCGCTGGATTGCTCTGAGGGCCACGGTGATCGTAATGCCGGTCTTTGTCCTGGCTCTCACCAACCCCTCGTTTTACCTCGCGGCTATCATGAAGACAGTGGCGCTAAGTCAACAAGCGGGCGAGGTCGAGGCCCGCTTTGCTGGCAACGAGCTCGTTGGATCGACACTGATGGGCGCACTCGTCGCGGCTGTCGTGTGGCTGGGCCTGTCGCTCCACCCCACCCTGTGGATGTTGGCCTTGTGGATGATGGGCGCCGCACTATGGACCGGCAGCGGCATCTTCCGTACGCGATCGACCTCGCAGCGGCCTTCCTTCTGGAGCAACGCGCTGATAACGATGTTGATCTTGCTTGGCCCGGCGATCGAGGATAGCGCAACCGGCAAAAGTGTCTTCGAGACCTCCGTAGTCCGCACCGTGCTCTTCCTTGCTGTTGCGCTTTACGCATGGGGAACGGTCTGGGCTCTTGAACGCTGGCGTAGCAGACGACCAAAACTCGTTTCCGAGCGTGGCTAACCGAAGAGAGACGCATGCTGCTCACGAGCCTCGGCGTTGGCCTTTCCGTAATGTTGGCCTGCCTCATTGTGCAGGTGGCGGTCACGTTTTGGAGTGTCCGCTATTATGTGCGACAATCTTTTAATACGGCCCCACCTCGGAGATCTATTGCGAGTATCCGTCCACTCCTGGTGGTCATGCTGGTCCTGATAGCTGGCAACTTTCTCCAGATCATCTTGTGGGGAGTACTGTTTCTCTGCCTTGGGGAATTCAAAGAGCTGTACGAGGCCGTCTACCATTCGGCTGTCAATTTCTCCTCGCTGGGCTACGGTGATGTGGTCATGAGCAAGAACCGAAAGTTGCTCGGCCCGCTCGAAGCCGTCAATGGCGTAATCATGCTGGGGATGACCGCTGCTGCGCTCGTGGTAATACTTCAGCAGCTCATCAGGGCGCAGCGAGACGAGATCATCGCTTCAGCACAGAAGAGCATCGATCGCGCTAGTGCATCCCCATAGACGGCGAACTCCTCGTTGCCCTCCCGTGCATTCGTCCTTCGGAGGCTTTTGGACGCCGGCCCCGGCCCCAGCCCGGTCGACTGCTTGCGCTACGCCTGCCTCCGAAACGTTAACCGATAGCCGACCTTTCTGCGCTTCAGCAAATCGACCCAGGAGACCTTCGAGGCTGCCCCGGATGGGTGGACACCTTTGCTAAGCTCCGACGGGTGTCAACGCCGGAGAGAAGATGCATCGGCGGGCCGGAGTAAAAATGCATCACGGGGCCGCAGAGCAGCGCGCGGCCAAACTGGCTTTCCTGTTCGATCGATATGAGCCTGCTTTCCCGTCCCGACCTGGGGACCGATGGCCACGGCGCGCCGCGTAGGGGATGGGAGGAGCGGAGCCACGCGCACCCCGGACTTGATCCGGGGGAGCATGGCGAGCACCGGACCTTCTTTGCAGCGAGCACCGTGGCAGGCTGAGCGGCGGCCGGGTTACGTCCGCCGTTGTCGTTGCTTGCTCTGCTTGAGGCGATAGCTGTCGCTGTTCATTTCGAGGATATGGACGTGGTGGGTCAGCCTATCGAGCAACGCGCCGGTTAGGCGCCCGCAGTCGACCCCTTGCAGGTCTTTTCTTATGTTGGAAACGACAGCAGGGCTGCCCCGATGCGGTCATTCCTGTGGTGCACTTGGCGCATGATCCGGGCCGCCGCTGCGGCGAGACGCTCTGCCTCTGCTTCCATGTCCTCGGCCGTGCGTAGCCGCGCGGCCCAGATGGTTGGATTTCCCGCGCGCTCGGCGTACTCGCGATACCATCCCGCCAAGCGATGTAATTCCTCTGCCCTCGTCATCTCAAGCGCCTCCAATGTGCTGATTGTTGCGTTGGCGATCGACGAGAAGGCGGCGTAGCCGATGGAGAACATCGTCTGCGCGTTCCGACTGGCCGATGCACGCATCGACCGTCTCGTGCAGGCGTCGGTCCGACGTCCCCGGATTGCCTTCAAGCATCTGCTTGATGGCGCGGAGGTGAAAACCGAGGGCTGTGTGGGCCTCGGCTAATTCGTGAATTTGCTGCACTTCTCGGCTTGGTTGACGGTGCGTCCATAAGGCCAAGCCTTGCGTCGCGAACAATCGCGTCAGTTCGCAACCCTCCGGCAAGCTGTGTCATGTTCGACCTTGGGGGCTGGTCGCGTGCGTCCAAGATGACTAATCCGGCAGTAATCTAAGGCTCGGTTCGAGGGTCCACGGCAACACTCGCGGCGCCCAACCGGGCTTTCGCTTCGGCGATGAGGGTTTCCACCCGACGGCGCTTTTCCTCATCGATGTCGAGTTTGAGCATAGCCTCGTAGTGCCGCAGGTTGAGCTTGATGATTGCGGGAGCTTCGTCCATCACGCGCCTTGCTGAGTCTCGTCCGCTAGGGGGTTCGGGCCGTTTGCGTGAGGCGATCTTAGAGCACCAGGTCCCGCATGTTTTGGCGGCAAACGCCGGTATTTGGCGGAGAGGGCCACAAAATGTTTCTTGCCGGCGCACTATCCGATCCCATCTGTTAGCCATCTCCAAAATCGACCACAGAGGTAAGCCGTGCCGTTACAGCACGTGCCGCTTAGCGCTTATCCGAGCTTTCAAGCCGACTCGCTCTCCGGCCTGGGCGAGAGCGTCGAACGCGAGCTAAGGGCGAACGTTGTGCGTTAGCAAATCCGGACGCGCCGATCGACGTAACCGCCAATCGCTACAAGCTGCCGTCTACGGATTTGTGGTTTTGCGCTTACGGCCTACTGATACGGCTGCAATTTCCCGAGACTGAAGATCTGCGGGTCCAGTTTCAGCGAATGGGAGCCGGCGCGACGCAGATCGCTGGCAACTTGATACCTGTGACCGGGGAGCAGTCTTGCATCGCCTCCGCTAGCAGCCCGTTGACGAAGTGTGGGTTTGATCAGGCTGGATCATCGGCGATAACCATCACCGGGACGGCAAAGCCGTCATCGGATGCGACAACCAGGATCATCGCCGCAGTCTGCCCGGTGTAGGC
>Ga0335085_10003909_pt1 | contig 25193 bp, 22 predicted proteins | sample Lox_Sample_45_FD_206712 | JGI IMG/M metagenome (GOLD analysis project Ga0335085, IMG submission 206712) | Soil microbial communities from Loxahatchee National Wildlife Refuge, Florida, United States - Lox_Sample_4.5 | ecosystem: Environmental > Terrestrial > Soil > Wetlands | place: USA...
AAGATGCATCGAAGACCGCCGGCGCGCCAAGAATTACTGCAGCATCCTGCCGCGCCGCAAATTCAATAAAAGCAGGAAAGAAACTTGTGGTGAAATGTGTTCCGTAGTGTGCAAGTTTGTTATTCGTCGGTATCGGATTGTAACCGCCATTGCCGAATGATTTTCCTGTCACAGTATCATCTGCGAGATACTGTATGTAGTGTCCCTGCGATGTACCCGGAAATTCAATTACACGAAAACCCAAAAGCTTTGCATTCCTGAAAAAATTTCCCTTGTTCACATCACGTTCGTTGCCCTGCTGATCTACAAAAATATTTTCACCGTGAATGCCAAACAGGTTTGTATCAATGGGAACGCCGGTTGAAGTAAGGGTTAGATCCGCCGTCGGATTGTTAGAACTTGTATGGTCGCATGAAGTGCACAGTTTGTGTTTGAGTCCAAATGATTGGTTGGGCGCAAGCAACAAGAGTGAAACAATGAGAAACAAAAATTTTATGTCGGTGAAAATTGATTTCATGTTTTTTCTCTGGCAGAAATTATGCCCGGCTCTTCACAAATCTCGGTCAATGAAAAATGAGAATCGCTATGCGCAATTAATTTTTTTCAGCGATAATATTGCGCCTCTTCATCCGCAATAATTTATTTAAGGCATTCATGTCAAGGCTGAGCTTTATCCTCACAGGAAGACTCCGCTATTTGCTCTGCAATGCTGGCGTCGCTTTAAAATTCAAACAGCATGTTAATTCATGATCTTTATCATTCGATTCTGACGATCGATCCATTACTTTGCGATGAATTTCAATTTCGGTGGCATCATTCGCATATAACCCCGCATCCATGTCTGCAGCAGAGCTGCAAAAGCCTGATGCTACGCCCGACTCCCCTTTTGAGCGTGAGCGATTCCGTCAATTGCAAAAGGAATTGATCAACCAGTATGAAAAAATATTTCCCGACATGTCTGCGGAGAAAACAATTGTGATTATTCCGTCATTGTCAATGGATGAGGAATTACTGGTGCGCGTGAGCGGATTTGTTCATTATGAAGAGCGACTTCTCTCATTGCTGATGCTGCTTCGAATGCCCCGCACTCATGTTGTTTATGTAACGAGTATTCCCATCGATCCAGTTATCGTTGACTACTATCTGCATCTTCTGCCCGGTATTACAGGCAATCATGCCCGTCAGCGACTAACGATGCTGAGTTGTTTTGATTCATCTTCAAAACCACTTTCACAAAAAATATTGGATCGTCCTCGGTTGATGGAGCGAATAAGATATTGTGTGCCCACCAAAAATATGGCGCACATCATGGCCTTTAATACAACAAAAATTGAGCGTTCCCTTTCAGTGCAGCTTAATCTGCCTCTGTTCGGTTGCGATCCTGATCTGCTTTTTCACGGATCAAAAAGCGGCAGCAGAAAAATTTTTAAACAATGCGGATTGAATTTGCCTTTGGGATTCGAAGATCTTTGTGATGAAGAAGATATTATCGAAGCACTCACAGAGTTAAAGATGAACAACCGGCGTTTGCAACGCGCGGTTCTAAAAGTGAATGAAGGATTCTCAGGAGAAGGGAATGCAATTTTTTCCTACGATGGTTGCCCTGAAAATGGCAGCATCAGAACGTGGATCAGGAAACACCTTAGAGATCACTTGCTCATTATTGCGAAGGAATTCAATTACGATATCTACATGGGTAAATTCATGCAGATGGGTGGTATCGTAGAGGAATTCATCTCAGGCGAAATCAAGCGTTCACCATCCGCACAATGTATTATTGATCCGCTCGGAAATGCTGAAGTCATTTCAACTCATGATCAGGTATTGGGTGGTGAAGGAAGCCAGATTTTTATTGGCGCAAACTTTCCGGCGAATGAAGAATATGCGCGTGATATTGGTTTAGCAGGATTAAGGGTGGCGCTAGAACTCAAAAGTTACGGTGTGCTTGGCCGCTTTAGTATTGACTTTATTTCCGTGAAAGAGCCCGGTGGATGGAAACACTACGCTCTTGAAATCAATCTACGGAAGGGAGGAACCACTCATCCGAATCTCATGCTCCAGGGTTTGACCGTGGGCAGATACGATGTAGAGCGCGGAATTTATCTGACTGCAAATGGTCAGCGACGCTACTACTTCAGCTCAGACAATGTAAGGAATGAATCATACAAGGGACTTACTCCTCCAGACCTGATTGACATTGCCATTTACAATCGTCTTCAGTATGATGGTTCTTCTCAACAAGGCGTAATGTTTCATCTTATCGGAGCACTCTCTCAATACGGAAAGCTTGGTGTTGTTTGCATCGGCGATTCACCTTCGCGCTCAAATGCATTTTATCGCAGAACACTTCAGGTTTTGAACAAAGAAACACGAAAGGCGCCTTCGACAACTATCTATTCAATCTGAAAACAAACCCTCAGAGAGAAATCGATTAAACATCGGTGCATGATGACGTGTTGACGCGTTACCTTCGCGATTGATGCGCCGGGCCTTCATTCTACTTCACGTTTCGATTTTCCTATGGGGGTTCACCGGAATTTTTGCCAAAGCCATTGATCTTAAGGAGGGAGTCTTAGTTTGGTATCGCATGCTTCTCACAAGCGCTTGCTGGATTTTGATTCTCGCTTACACCAAAAAATTACAGTGGCCGGGATGGAAAAATGTACGCAGGATTTCCATTGTCGGATTACTCGTTTCGCTTCACTGGCTTTGCTTTTACGGGTCCATTAAATACTCGAACATCTCTATCGGCATGAGTTGTCTTCCGATGATTGCCGTGTTTTCTTCGATTCTTGAACCGTTAATTACTCGCCAGGCATTTCGCTGGTATGAGCTGCTGCTCGCGCTCTTTGCGCTCTGCGGAATGTTTTTGATTTTTCAGTTCTCTGAACTCTACCGTTCAGGAATTATTCTCGGGCTCTTCTCTGCCTTTCTCGGATCAATCTTCACCATACTGAATAAAAAGTTGGTGAACTACCTCGATTCAGAAATCATTACCACTTTTGAAATTTCAACCGGATTCATTTGGCTCACTCTGTTGATGCCGGTGTATTTGTGGATTTTCCCAGGGCAGAAGCTATTGCCAAATTCACATGACTGGATACTGCTTCTCGTTTTCACGATTGCGTGCACCGTAATTCCATTTAATCTTTCCATGAAAGCATTGAAAAAAGTTTCAGCGTTCACAGCCAATCTATCGCTTAACCTCGAACCCGTTTATGGAATCATTTTGGCCTTCATTATTTACCATGAGCAAAAGCAGCTCAGCACCGGATTTTTTATTGGCGCGGGAATGATTTTTCTTTCTGTTGTAATTTATATGATCATTCACTTCCGGCATCACATCAGAAACTGGATTCCGTGGGAAATATTTTCATGGAACTGATTGATTGGGCGAGTTCAGAAATTAATTCTGAAAATTCAAGTTAGTGAATCACTAGCTTCCTAATCAAAGTTGTATTTGCCGTGCTTAACTCTATGGTATACGTACCGGCACTGAATTTTTTCAGATCAAGATTTAAACTGTTCTCACCGGCATGCGCAAAAATGTTTTGTTGCATCACTATGCCGCCAAGAATATTAAACATGGTTATTTCAGAAGAAGAATTAGACGCTGAAGTAAATCTCAATTCAGTTTGTCCGCTGGCGGGATTGGGGAAAAGAACAAAATAGTTTTCTTCACTGCTCAACTGTTGTACGCCTAGCGGATTATGCGTGTTGAACTGATGGATTATGGTGAATGATGAATCATCATAAATGCTGCAAATGGATTGCACACGCCATTGATAACATGTGTTCGACTGCAAGCCTTCAAGTTTATAAGTGGTGGTGTCGAGAGGAACGGAAATCCAATCCAATTCGCTGCATTTTTTGTATTGAAGAACAAAACCTGAAATTTTTGCATTGGTGCCCCAGTGTAAATTCGCCGACGTAAGAGTAATACTGTCAGAATACAACGAGGCAGAATCGATGAGCCCGCAACGATCCCATGGGCGCTTAAAAGCACGGTAAGAAACGTAGGTGCTGTCCTTGAACCAAAATTCCCAAACAATATTTCCCAGGGAATCTACCTCTGTGAAATTCGGGATGCCTCCAGCGGTCAGGTTCTTCCTCAGCCCCCAATCAATGAAACGATTTCCGTTTGGCAAAACTTCAACACTGCCCATCGCCAACCCCATCACATAATTCCCATTGACCTGCGGATGCTGATAGCTCCATACAAGCGTTGCAATTTTATTGGTCTCATCAATCGACCACTCTTTTGCAATCGAAACCTCGGGTGACTGATGATTTCCGTTATCAAACATCGTGTAATGTCCATTTGACAACCGCCTGAAATGATGCTGAAATGAAAATGGCAACGGCGCGCTTGCAGAATCATTTACGAAACTGAATTGATTGTTCTTCCCTCCCATTCTCCAAATAATATCTCCGGTCGACAAATCGATTTTAGTGATCTCATCGAGATGTCTTGAAGAGAGTAACAGATTTCCGTCGTAGTCAAGGTCGAGCGAATTGCCGTGAACCAAATCCACGGTGCCGAGAGTGAGATTAATGTTGTCATCTGTATCAGTGATCAGAAAGTGATCCCAAGAAGACCATTCAAAAATCACGTTGCCGTCACCATCGAGTTCTTGCACCACCAGCCCTGTCACGCTTGCATTCGGTTGTCCGCCGTAAGCAGTCATGTCCATAATCTCAGTGTCATAACACAGCAGCAACGTGGTTCCATCAGGATAAACTCTGCACTCATGTTCATCTGCATTGTAACCGTTACCCATGGCAAGGGTCTTCACTAAATTGTAACTTGAGTCCAGCATGTGAAATGTGCTGTCAAGTGTGTTGTAATACGTAATATAACCATTGTCATTTATCTTGAAATCAGTTCCTGCATCATCATCCTGATCAGAATAAATGGAATCGCCGGAACTTGAGATAATGGTAGAGGTAAAACACAACGCATTGAATGAGCGGAAATTCCGGTAAAATACAGGTTCATCCACGTAAGCACCGGGAGTAGAAGCAATAGTAAACGGCGGAAGAAAGTTGCAGACTAGCAGCGGAGATTTTCCTTGTGATTGATGCTCGAACATTGATTCATAATTATTCAACCCGTACTCATCAATCCTTTCTTGTCGCCGTGCTTTATTTATTTGTTGCCTTTGCTCAGGAGTCCATATCGGATGCGTTTCAAAATTGAATGAGATACCATTAACCAGTGATCCATCCCGATTGCGCAATCCATTTTTTACAACAACAGTAACCTTTTCGCCACCGCTAAAAGCTGTCAAAGGTTGAATAAGGATGGTCTTATTATCGCCGGCCAATTTTATTTTCACTTCATGAGTACCGCTTAAAGATCCGCTGACCGTAATCAAATCACTGTGAAGTGAAGTTGCATCTAGCAATTTACCGGTTTTCAAGATGATTCCCGTTTCAGCATTGTGCAGCTTACTTCCCGGCATTGGGTTGATGTAAGTGAACTGAGCGTTGGATTGAAGCGAGAGGAATAATAAAACACTGCTAATCATTCCGCGTACAAAACCTTTCATATTCGCATAAAATTTTTTGAAAAGCGCCGCAAATTAAATGATTTTGTCCATGGCATTAACGGAGTCATTGCATATTTGTTCACCCGCACGGCCAATTTGCCTTATGAAGTAGCGAACGTGCTTTTTATACCGATGAATTGCTTGAAAATTTTCTTGAGTTGCAAATCCTGATAATCGTTTGAACTTTGCATCATGTATTACAATCACATAACTGAAACCATTGGCAATACGCCGCTCGTAAAGTTGAACAGAGTTGTTAAAGACGTGAAAGCAACTGTGCTTGCTAAAATTGAAACTTTCAACCCCGGCAATTCAATTAAAGACCGAATCGGAATAAAGATGGTTGAGGCGGCTGAGAGGAAAGGCCTGCTCAAACCCGGGGGGGTTATCATCGAGGGAACTTCAGGTAACACGGGAATGGGGCTTGCACTTGCTGCAATTGCGAAAGGATACAAATGCATTTTCACAACAACAGATAAACAATCGAAAGAGAAAGCAGACATCTTAAAAGCGATGGGTGCGGAAGTGATCGTGTGCCCTACGAATGTTGATCCTGAGGATCCGCGTTCCTACTATTGTGTTTCGAGAAGATTAGGGCAAGAAATTCCGAACAGCTGGTACGTGAATCAATATGACAATCTCGATAATCGCCGCGCTCACTATGAAAGTACAGCACCGGAAATATGGAATCAAACGGAAGGAAAAATCACGCATTTCATATGTGGCGCTGGCACAGGCGGGACCATTACCGGAGTCGCCATGTTTCTGAAAGAAAAAAATCCCGCAATCAAAGTGTGGGCTGTTGATACGTATGGCTCAACGCTGAAAGCATTTCATGAGACAGGTAAGATTGATCCCGATGAAATTTATCCTTACATCACTGAAGGAATCGGCGAAGACATCATTCCGAAGAATTATGATTTCAGTTTGATTGATCACTTCGAAAAAGTTTCTGATAAAGAAGCCGCACTAATGGCGCGGGAGATCACGCGTAAAGAAGGAATCTTCGTTGGCTACTCCTGCGGAAGTGTCGTGCAGGGATTGATTCAAATGAAAGACAAACTGACGAAAGATGACTTAGTCGTTTTGATTTTTCCCGATCACGGCAGCCGCTATGTTGCAAAAATTTACAATGATGAATGGATGCGAGATCGCGGCTGGCTCGAAGTGAAAACCATTCGAGACATCATTGAATCGCGGGTGAACAGGAACCTCATCTGCATTGAGCCGGACAAGTCAGTCGCAGAAGCTGTTGCGTTATTATCTTCAAATGACATTGATCAAATGCCGGTGATGGAAAATGGGAAAATGGTGGGCAGTATTAGCGAATCAGGATTGCTTACGAAATTGCTGAGAGATCACAATGTAAAAACAGCAGCTGTGAGGGAAGTGATGGACGCGCCATTTCCGGTCGTGTCAAACGATGTTGGGATTGACAAACTTTCCTCAATGCTAACCAAAGAAGTAACAGCAGTGATGACACTTGATGCGCTCAATCAGCCGGGCATCGTGACTAAGAGTGACATCATTCGGGCAATGGCGAAATAGTGGATAATGGATAATGAATAGTGAATGGTCAATTCGAAATCATTTATTGATCAACTCGGAAGAGAAATTCAAATTTCCTTTCCTCCAAAAAGAATTATCTCACTTGTTCCCTCGCAAACAGAATTACTTTTTGATTTGGGATTGGGGGAAGAAGTGATCGGCATCACAAAGTTCTGTGTCCATCCTGAAAAATGGTTTCGCACTAAAACGAGAGTCGGCGGAACAAAACAACTTGACATTGAAAAAATCATTTCTCTTCAACCTGATCTCATCATCGCGAATAAAGAAGAAAATGTTGAAGAGCAAATCAACGAGCTTGCAAAACATTTTCCTGTTTGGATCAGTGACATTAAAATATTGGATGACGCTTATGCAATGATTCTCTCAGTCGGCGAATTGACTGACAGAAGAGAATGGGCAGAGCTGCTAATTAAAGAAATCCACACAGCATTCGAACATTGGCAACTTCAGCGAAACAATTCCAAACTCCCCTGCGCTTACTTGATTTGGAATGATCCACTGATGACCATCGGAAGCGATACATTCATTCATCACATGCTCAGCATTGCCGGTTTTGAAAATGTTTTCAGCGATCAATTTCGTTACCCTGAAATTTCAATAGTAGAACTTCGGAAAAGAAATCCAAAATTCATTCTGCTTTCTTCTGAGCCCTTTCCCTTCAAACAAAAACATGCTGATGAACTAAAGGAGCAACTTCCCGATTCCAAAATCATTTTTGTGGATGGAGAAATGTTTTCATGGTACGGAAGCCGGCTGCTGAAAGCACCTGAATATTTCCGCCAACTATGGTCAACACCTGAAACCTGAAACATCCGGCTTCCGTCCTTATCTTTGCCTTCTTCTTTTTAAAAATCATAATCAGAAAAATCATGGCAACCGTTGCTGCAAAAGTTTCAAACAGACTGAGCAAGATTGAATCATTGCTCGAAGACAAAGCCGAGTATTTATTGAATCACACGTGCGGAACAGTCGATAAAAAAATGCTTCATGTTCCAGGCCCTGATTTCATGGATCGCGTTTGGGCGAATTCAAATCGCAACAATCATGTATTGCGCAGCATGCAAACACTTTACGATAACGGACGCCTTGGCGGCACCGGCTACCTGTCAATTCTTCCCGTTGATCAGGGAATCGAGCACAGTGCGGGCGCTTCTTTCGCACCGAATCCGCTTTACTTCGATCCTGAAAACATTGTGAAACTTGCGATCGAAGGTGAATGCAACGCCGTCGCATCTACGTTCGGCGTGCTCGGTGCTGTTTCAAGAAAGTATGCGCACAAAATCCCTTTCATTGTAAAATTCAATCACAATGAATTTCTGAGTTACCCGAATAAATACGATCAAATCATGTTCGGGACAATTAAAGATTGCTGGAATCTTGGAGCGGTTGCAGTAGGAGCAACAATTTATTTTGGTTCTGAAGAATCATCGCGTCAGATTCAGGAAGTGAGCAAGGCATTTGAGATGGCACACGAGATGGGAATGGCAACTATTCTCTGGTGCTATTTAAGGAATCCTGCATTCAAGAAAGATGGGGTGGATTATCATACGGCGGCTGATCTCACAGGTCAGGCAAATCATCTTGGCGTGACGATTCAGGCCGACATCATAAAACAAAAGCTTCCGACAAACAACGGCGGGTATGAAGCATTGAAGTTTGGAAAAACTCATCCGAAAGTTTATCGCGAACTCACCACCGATCATCCGATTGATCTTTGCCGGTATCAGGTTGTGAATTGCTACATGGGCAGAGCAGGATTGATCAACTCCGGCGGAGAATCAAAAGGTGCAAGTGATCTCGCTGAAGCTGTTTATACGGCTGTAGTGAACAAACGCGCCGGCGGGCAGGGTCTTATTTCAGGAAGAAAAGCATTTCAGAAACCAATGAATGACGGCGTCGAGTTACTGAATGCAATTCAGGATGTGTATTTAGAAAAAGGAATTAGTTTGGCTTAAAATGAAAATTAGCCGATTTGAAAATGCGACAATGAATGTGCGAATATTCACATTGTCATTTTTTCAGATTGTCAAATTGAATTAATGGCCTGGTTTAAGCGCACAAAAGAAGGAATCACCACTTCCACCGAGCAAAAGCTCGAAGTGCCTGAAGGCATTTGGTGGAAATGTCCTTCATGCAAGAAAACAATTTCCTCTGCCGATCTCAAGGAGAATCATTACGTCTGCACCAATTGCAATTATCATCCGCGAATCAACTCAGTTGAATATTTCGAAATTCTTTTCGACAACAAGGAATACAAATTACTTTTCGAAAATCTGAAGCCGAAAGATTTTCTTCATTTCAAGGATTTGAAAAGTTATGAAGACCGCCTCGAAGAAGCCGCCAAGAAATCCGACGTTACCGAAGCGATCACTGTTGCTTCAGGAAAAGTGAATGACCTTAAACTTGTTTGCGCTTGCATGAATTTTAATTTTATCGGCGGCTCCATGGGCAGTGTGGTGGGTGAACGAATCGCTCTCGCCATTGATCATTGCATTCAGAAAAAAACTCCGCTGCTTATCATTAGCAAGAGCGGCGGCGCGCGGATGATGGAAAGCGCATTCTCGCTGATGCAGCTTGCAAAAACTTCAGCAAAGCTTACACTACTTTCAGATGCCAAGGTTCCGTATCTCTCTTTGATGACTGATCCCACTACCGGTGGTGTAACTGCCTCCTTTGCCATGCTTGGCGACATCAATATGGCTGAGCCGGAAGCGTTAATCGGATTTGCCGGCCCCCGCGTGATCAAGGAAACAATTAAAAAAGATTTGCCCAAAGGATTTCAGCGCTCGGAATTTCTGCTTGAACATGGCTTCCTGGATTTCATTGTGGATCGAAAAGAATTGAAGCAACGGATTAGCGATCTGCTTCAAATTCTGGAAAAAAAAACGGAATCAAGTGAGCATTTGCGTTCCCGCCATTGAAACACGGTTGGTTCTCCGCTCATAAATTCTCATTCTTTTTTGATTATCTTCGCCCCTTCAAATAGAAAAATTTCATTCAGAAATGCAATTAACTAAAGAAAGAACGTCAGCAGTTATTAAGGAATTTGGCGGAAGCGAAAACAATACAGGCTCAGCAGAGGCGCAAATTTCATTGCTGACCGAACGTATCAATCACATTTCAGGTCATCTCGAAGCCCGGAAAAAAGATTTCAATACATCAAGAAACCTGATGAAACTTGTTGGGCAGAGAAAACGACTGCTAAAATACCTGCAGGATACGAATTTGAAAAGCTACAGGCAACTTATCGAAAGACTGAATCTTAGAAAATAATTTCATCACAATAGTTCCGCACGTGCATGCGGGTTCCGCATTTGAAAAAAAGTTTTACAGAGAGTTCTGAAAAGTCATTACCCATCTGAACACGGTTGGAAATCGGCTGCTCAACTGTCAAATTACCAATCCTCAATTTTAAATTATGTCAAAACAAGGTATCTCTTACACCTTCGAATCATCGAACGGGCAAACAATTACAATCGAAACCGGCAAGCTTGCAACACAAGCCGACGGAGCTGTTGTAGTTCGGCAGGGCGACTGCATGATCTTCGCCTCTGTTGTTTCAAATAAAGAAGTCAGAGAAGGACAAGATTTTTTTCCGCTTTCAGTAGATTACCAGGAGAAATTTGCTTCAGCTGGAAGAATTCCCGGTGGATTTTTTCGGCGTGAAGCGCGTCTCTCTGATTATGAAGTTCTCATTAGTCGCCTGGTGGATCGCGTGCTGCGTCCTCTTTTTCCTGAAGATTATTTGTGTGATACACAAGTCATCATTAATATGATTTCGGCTGATCAAACCATCATGCCTGATTCTTTGGTTGCGCTTGCTGCTTCAGCAGCACTTACTGTTTCGGATATTCCTTTTAATGGTCCAATTTCTGAAGTGCGCGTTTGCAAGATTGACGGAAATTTCGTTGTGAATCCCGCCAAGCAAGACATCGAAAGGGCCGAGCTCGACGTCATTGTTGGTGCTTCCGAAAAAAGTATTGTGATGGTTGAAGGCGAAGCGAAAGAATCCAGTGAAGCTGACATGCTCGAAGCAATCAAGACGGGGCACGAAGCTGTGAAGATTCAAATTGCGGCGCAGTTGAAACTTGCTGAATTGAATGGTGGAAAGAAAGCGTGGCGCGATTACCCAAAACCATTGAGCAGCGATGAAATAAAATCAAACATCTATTCAACTTTCAAGGACAAGATTTATAAAATCGCAAAATCAAGTTCATCAAAAACAGAGAGAAAGAAAGCCTTCGATCAACTGAAAGATGAACTCAAGACAATGACAGAATCGTGGGAGAACGAAGATGAACAAAAACTTGCGAAGAAATACTACAGCGATCTTGAGTACGAAATTGTGAGAAACCTCATTCTCGACGAAGGCATTCGACTCGATGGAAGAAAGACTGATGAAATTCGACCGATCTGGACTGAAGTTGATTACTTGCCTTCAGCCCACGGCTCAGCAATATTTACAAGAGGAGAAACACAATCACTCACATCAGTTACACTCGGAACTAAGCTCGATGAACTGATGCTTGACAAAGCCATGGAAGTGATTTACCAAAAATTTATTCTTCACTATAATTTTCCCGCATTCTCTACAGGAGAAGTGAAACCCAATCGCGGACCGGGTAGGCGTGAAGTAGGTCACGGAAATCTTGCAATGAGATCATTGAAGAACATGCTTCCTCCTGATGTTGATAATCCATATACAATTCGCGTCGTTTCTGATATTCTTGAATCAAACGGATCATCATCAATGGCGACAGTCTGCGCAGGTTCACTTGCACTGCATGATGCAGGAGTGAAAATGAAAAGTCATGTCTCAGGAATAGCAATGGGTTTAATCACAAGAGACGATGGAAAAATTGCAATCCTCTCGGATATTCTGGGTGATGAAGATCATCTTGGTGACATGGATTTTAAAGTAACAGGAACTGAAAAAGGGATCTGTGGCTGTCAAATGGATATCAAGGTTTCAGGACTGTCAAGTGAAACGATGGCAACTGCTCTCGAGCAGGCAAGGAGTGGACGGCTGCACATTCTTGAAAAACTAAAGGAGGCAATTGCACAGCCGCGTGAAGATTACAAACCGCATGTTCCAAGGGTTGAAAAGATTATGATTGACTCCGAATTCATCGGTGCGGTAATTGGTCCTGGAGGCAAAGTAATTCAGGCCATGCAAAAGGAAACCGGTACTACAATCACTATCTCTGAAGTGGGCAATCAGGGCGAAGTATTGATTTATGCGCCTAACAAGGAAGCCATTGATGAAGCAGTGAAAAGAGTGAAAGGAATTGTTGCAGTACCTGAACCTGGCGAAGTTTATGAAGCAAAAGTGAAGTCAATCATGCCTTATGGAGCATTCGTAGAATTCCTTCCCGGCAAGGAAGGATTACTTCATATTTCTGAAATCTCATACAAGCGCCTGGAAAGCATGGAAGGTGTAATGAACGTAGGAGATGTGATAAAAGTCAAGCTTCTTGATGTTGATAAGAAGACCGGTAAATTCAAGCTTTCCCGAAAAGCCCTGCTTGATCGGCATTCATCTAACTAAACTACCCGTTTAGTCGAATTAATACCATTATCTAACCCGCAAGAAGGTAGCTTGCGTTCGTTTAAGGCATTTGCAATCAATTTAATATTTCTACCTGACTATCAAAAGCATTCACCAAAATTCATTTTTGTCAACAGTAAGTAAAGATTTGAAACGGAGGGAACTGTGGCGAGATTTTTGTTCCCTATGAAATATATTTTGATCGCCACGAACTAAACTTAAAATCAGATCGTATTTAATTTCAGTAATTAATTGCCATGAGACAACTAAAAATTACTCAACAGATTACCGCCAGAGACAATGACTCTCTGGAACGTTACCTTCAGGAAATCGGCCGGATGGATTTGATTACACCTGAAGAAGAAGTAGAACTGGCCAGAAAAATCAGAGCCGGAAGCCAGGACGCCCTTGAGAAGCTCACTAAAGCCAATCTTCGATTTGTGGTTTCTGTTGCGAAACAATATCAACATCAGGGTCTTTCACTTAGCGATTTGATCAATGAGGGAAACATTGGGTTGATCAAAGCTGCCCAGCGTTTTGATGAATCAAAAGGGTTTAAGTTCATTTCATATGCCGTGTGGTGGATCCGTCAATCTATTCTTCAAGCTTTGGTTGAACAGTCAAGAATGGTGCGATTACCTCTGAATAAGGTTGGTTCTTTGAGCAAATTGAACAAAATCATGATTCAATTTGAACAGGAACACGAGCGTGAACCAAGTCAGGAAGAATTAGCTGACATCATGAACGTAAATGTGAAAGACATTCAGGAAATGATGAAAGGTCAGGGCAAACATCTTTCGATGGATGCTCCAATTAAAGAAAACGAAGAAGGCACGATGATCGACTTGTATGAAGACGATGACTCGAAGCCTGTAGACGCCGAGGTCATGCATGAATCGCTTCGTAATGACATTAAGAGAGTGCTTTCCACGATGAACAAACGCGATGCTGACATTGTTGCATGTTTCTTCGGAGTAAATGGAGAACAACCGATGAACCTTGATGAAATTGGATCACGCTTCGGTTTAACTCGCGAAAGAGTGAGACAAATAAAGGAAAAAGCCGTGCGCCGAATGAGAAAGTTGAAATCGGCACGCACGTTGCGATCATATTTGGGTTAATGGAGTGGGTTTACGATAATCCCTCTTCGGCGAAAGTCGAAGGGGGATTGTTGTTTTAGTGAAGAGCAGTGAAAGATTCATCCCATTGCACGAATCAGCGATAAACCTCCTTGGCTTTGTTCCAAAGCGCATCCATTTCCTGAAGTGTCATGTCTCTCAGCGCACGTTGCTTTTCTTTCGCCATATCTTCCATCATGATAAATCGCTGAATAAATTTTTGGTTCGTTTTTTCCAGTGCTGCTTCAGGGTCAACATTGACAAACCGTGAAAAATTAATGAGCGAGAACATCAGATCCCCAAATTCCTTTTCCATTTTTTCGTGATCTTCCTTATCGAAATTTTCCTGCTCTGAATAGTGACTGAATTCCTCCAACTCTTCGTTAACTTTCTTCCAAACATCCTTTTTGTTTTCCCATTCAAAACCCACTTGTTTTGCTTTATCCTGGATTCGAAACGCTTTAACAACAGCGGGCAGTGAATTTGGCACGCCTTCCAGCACTGATTTTTTTCGTTCCTTCATCTTGATCTGCTCCCAATTCTTTTTTACATCATCTTCACCGCTCACTTTCACGTCACCGTAAATGTGTGGATGCCTCCGGATCAATTTTTCGCAGAGAGCATTTATTGCATCAGTGATGTTAAAATTATTTTCTTCAGAAGCAATCTTTGCATAAAAAACCATGTGAAGCAGGATGTCACCAATTTCTTCTTTAAGTAATTTCATGTCATGCATATCAATTGCATCGGCGAGCTCATAAGTCTCTTCTATCGTGAGCAATCGCAATGATTCGAGAGTCTGCTTGCGATCCCATGGACATTTCTCACGCAAGTCATCCATGATTCCGAGCAATCGCTCAAATGCTTTTCCGGCTTCATTCATAAAAAATGAATTTGTGCGAGTTTAGAAAATAATTGCCAATTTCAAAGGCAGGTGTGGATTACTTTCTCTCCTAACTTTACTGTGCGCTTTCAATGATCTTAACTTTGTTTTTATGGAAGCAGCACAGCAACCTCCTCAACAAGATGATGACCTTCGTCAATATTATCACATCCGTGATGTATCAAAAATACTGAACGTGACTGTTCCTAACTTGCGTTTTTGGGAGGGAGAATTTGACGTTCTAAAGCCGAAAAAAAATAAGCGCGGTGACCGCTACTTCACCAAACAAGATCTCGAATACCTGAAGCTTATTCAGTACTTGCTGAAAGAAAAGGGATACACCATTGAAGGAGCAAAGAAAAAGCTCAAACAAAATCCTCACGACCTGATTGACAAAGTCTCTTTGATTGAAAAACTCAAAGAAGTGCGGGAGTTTCTTGCTTCACTGAAAAATTATCTGGATAAGCCCCAGGCCTCTTCTTCCTAAAAAAATGAAATCTCTTTTCTGTTTCTGAAAAATTTTCCTGTCGGAATATTTTTTTGTGTCGCAAGCCAGGTAATCGTATCAGCTCCTTGTTCAACACTTCGCTGAGCGTTTTCTCCTCCCATATCCGTTCTCACCCAGCCGGGACATACACTATTCACTTTTATTTTCGAGTGAAGAAGGTCATTTGCAAACATTGCGGTCAAAGAATTTAATCCGACTTTCGATAAACGATAGCCGGCATAAGTTCCGTTCAAATCGCTCCACACTCCCATTCCGGTTGAAACGTTGATTACTCTTGCATCGTCACTTTTTTTCAGGAGAGGAATCAGAGCTTGTGTAACTCTTAACGGACCAAAATAGTTTGTTTGCATCACCTCGGTGATTTCACTCATGTCAGCGTCAGAAACGGATTTTCTGCTTCCAATGATTGCGGCATTATTTACGAGCACATCCAGTTTGCCGAATTTTTCTTCAATGAAATGAGAGAGCAATCGAATTCCACTTTCGTCGGTGACATCGAGCTGATGAAACTCGACAGAAAAATTTTCTTCATGCAGTTTTTCGGTTGCCCGCTTACCTTTAGCAGCATCACGAGCAGTAAGTATAACAGTGAATCGCTCCCGTGCCAGCTGGCGGCAAACTTCAAAACCGATTCCGCGATTGGCTCCTGTAACAACAGCAATCTTCATTTATCACTTTTCAAAAAAAACTCCATCGCCCAGAAAAAAGTTTTGAAAATAGTTCAGTAAGACGAAATTTCAGAGCAGAGTTTATTCAGGATGCCGAAGGATTGCTTTCAATTCTCCTGTAATACCAGGCAAGCCACAAGCCGGTGAGAAAATAGCCCACGATCAGATCGATGATTTCGCCTCTGAGGAATTGCATCGGAAATCCTTCCCAATTGTACATGAGCAATAAGCTTGAGAAAATAGGGAAGAAAGCAAACAGCATTACGAACCATAGATGTTGTCCAAAGCTTGCCAGCTTGCTGCTGGCTGTTGCAAGTGCTATGCAGATAATTAAAACGCTGATGAAGTTATAAATCAAACTCATGATAAAGGTCATCGCACTTTCGTCTTCCATTTCCGAATGATAATTGATCAACGCCCACGGTTTGCCAATGCGCGCCTTCATCTCGTCTTCCATTTCCTTCATTGAAGTTCCTTCATTGTAATACGGCGTCATGTAAAATCCGTCTTCATGCAATGATGAACTGACGGCAGTCAAGATGCTGTCCTGTGCCGGCGTGTATTTAAAATCGCTGTAGTGAAACATCAGCACCGTGTGCGCTAAGGCAAGCCACACATAAAGAATGATTGTTCCGACGGTAGAGGCAATGAGCAGTCGTTTCATGGGAATGAGATTTTGATGATGAACAAATGTAACAAATGAAATTTCCTTTTGAATTTTCAAAAGTCGAAATCATTTTTCCACATGTTCATTCTGATTCCGATTTGGAAAACATTGGTGTGTGATGCGAATGCCGGTTCGTCAGAAGAAGTTTTTCTGAAGATGTATTCTCCATCGATAAATAAATTGTGACGAATCATGTAAGAGGCATTGAGTGTAAAATAGAAAAGATGGCTCTTGACACCCTGAGCAATCTTGTTGTCATAAACAGTTTCAATGTTGCTTTCTGTAGTTGGAATGAAAATGTTGCTTCCCCAATTTGAGTAGCTCGTGTCTCTTCCCTGCGAAGAATATAAAACTTCAGCACTGAGCGACAGAGGAAAGATCGGGCGATAGTGAATCAGCCCAATCAATTCATTAAAGTTTGCTCCCAACGGATGAGCCAGCGGCTGATTGTAATGCGAATAATTTGCAATTGAATCGTTGTGTGTGTACGTGTATGGACGCACCGCATTCCACTCGAACTGCAGATCGAGGTTTTTCAAATCGAATGCGTTGATGTATTTAATTCCCTGCTGAATTCCTGTTTTGTTTCCCCAATAACCATGCTTTCCCTTTGATGCCTGAATGTTGTAATCATCAACCATCACTTGTCCGTACCAGGAAAACCGGTGGAGAAAATTTACACGGTAGTCAATTCCTATGGTTGTGTTGTCAGGACTGCCGAGACCTTGCTCAATCGAGCGATAAAAAATAATCGGATTCAGGTACTGTAATTCATATCCGTCATTCCTGTGGAAGACAACTGTTTCAAACGCGCCCACATTCAGCCACTTTGCTGCATTGATGCTGATGTGATGAACGGCTGCATACTTTTTGGGAAGAAGAGTATCACCGCCGCGCAAAAAATCTGCGGTGAGATCCATAAACAGATTCTGATAATTGATTTTCCAAACCTGCGTATTCAGTTTCAGGAATAAATAATTCTCAGAATAATCGCTGAGCGCCAGCGAACGAATGCCGTCGCCGAGGAAATTCTTATCATGACCGAATTGAATGGTAATGAATTTCGCCGCCGTGAAATCGAAATATCCTTTCGCTTCGAAGAAATCAACTCCCGATGTTTTGAAATCTTTGAAGTAACCCTGATATGGAACCACGCCGAACGAATCCGTTCTCTCCCTCACATATTCTGGATAGCGCGCCTGGTTCTCGGTGAGGTAAAATAAATAGCCCACGCGCTTTGCAATCCATCCGCGCACTTCAACTCCGCGCGTATTCGTAAACAATGTTTCGCCGGATGCGCTTTCTGCACCGATTTCAAAATCAAAAACCGGATTAATCTTCACCATGAAATCATTATTCCTGAACTGATACAAGCTCGCTTTGTCGCGATAGAAATATTTCAGAAAAGGTTTTTTGCTTTTTGCTAATGAATCTTCCGTCCATTCATCATTATCAATTAGCAAATAATCAACTTCCTTTTTTTCCGCTTCATTCAAAGAAGCGAAATGAAGTTTCATTGAATCAAGAAAGTCTGCTGCTTTTGAACGAAGCAATGGAGTAGCAGAAAAATGAAGTTCATCGGAAACAGTTCCTGAAAGAATTTCAAAACGTGAGAGGAATTGATACGAATCAGAATTCAGCGGGAGAAATGTGCTCTGCGAAAATATTTTCAGCGGGGAAAGAAGAGCGCTGCCAGCGAGCAGGCAATAAAAAAATTTTCTTCTGAATAAAACTTCCACCTCACAATGATACGGAACGAGCAAGGATAAGTTTGAGCCTGTGCGTAGTTATTCATCACACACAGAAGTGAATTGGCCGGCTTACGAAGCCGCTTTTTTCTGAAATCTCACCCTTTTATTTTTACAATCATGATCCTGCTGAACATCGCTGACTTTTTTCACCGGCTCTTTCAGCATCCGTCAGAGATTTTCGACCCGGAGAAACTGATCCGGTATGGCGGACTTGCCGTCGTATTTCTGATCATCTATGCCCAAACGGGATTTTTCTTTTGTTTCTTTCTAACCGGTGATGTATTGATTTTTGCTGCGGGTGTTTTCTTCGCTTCGAAAAATTTTCACAACGACATCACTGTGATTCTGCTCGTGCTTACTCTGGCCTCCATTCTTGGCAATATCACAGGGTATTGGATCGGAAGAGAAACCGGCGCATTGCTGATGAAAAGAAAAGATTCATGGTACTTTAAACAAGACTACCTGAAACATGCAAGAATATTTTATGACCGCTACAAAGGATGGGCGATTGCCGGCGGAATGTTCGTTCCCATCATACGTTCCTTTGCACCTGTAATCGCCGGGATGATCAAATTGGATTTCAAAAAATTTCTCGGCTTTGTATCTGCCGGATCTATTGGCTGGATCGGATCGCTTGTCACGCTCGGATATCTTCTCGGGAATATTCACTGGGTGAGGAAAAACATTCACTTCATTTCCCTCGCCTTGTTAGGGACGCTCGCCGTTGTGTTCTCCTATCAACTTTTTAGAGAAGTGAAAAAGGCCAAATCCAAAAAGCGAAAGGAGAAATCACCGGATACTCCTTAATTTCAGCTTCTCAATTTCAATCACCATGAAAATTTCTCTCCCGTCTTTTTCTCTGTTGGCAATTCTTCTGGTTCTCGCGTCAAATTCATTCGCACAACCCACTCAAAAAGATTTGCTGACGAAAAAATGGAACTACATTGGAGTGGAAGAATTTGGAGTGGTTCATGCGCCCGATTCAGTGAAGAAAAATGACTGGATCCGGTTCAATACTGACGGAACTTATCAGTGGCAGCAGTCGGGCAAAAAATCTTCAGGTACCTGGAAACTGAATGAAGCGGCAAAAATTATTTCAATAACCGATGATAAAACAAAAAAAACTCTCACTTACAATTTGAAAAATATCACAGCCACCGATCTCACTATCGAATATCAAACTCCGGATTTGGTGAGAACAAGATATCGCTACGAAGCAGCTAAAGATTAACGCGTTCTTAGCTAAATCGCCGCATGGCTGAATAGTTTATCTCCCACAAAAACCATTTAACAATTAAACCATGCAGCCATTTTTTTCTTCTTCATATTTTCGCCCCCGCAATTATTTTTTCCATGAACAGTGACATTAAAGCAATCGGCGTTTTCACCAGTGGCGGTGATTCGCCCGGAATGAATGCAGCCATCCGCGCCGTGGTGCGAACCGGACTTTATTACGGACGAAGAGTCTACGGAATTCATCGAGGTTATGAAGGAATGATTGACGGAGATATTGAAGAAATGAAATCGCATTCAGTCAGCGGCATCATTCATCGCGGAGGTACGGTCCTCAAAACAGCCCGCAGTCCGCGATTTATGACCAAAGAAGGACGAGCAGAGGCTTACACGCAATTGAAAAAACATGAGATCGAAGGGCTCGTTGCCCTCGGCGGTGACGGCACTTTCAAGGGCGCGGCACAATTCAATTCAGAGTTTGATATTCCTTTCATCGGCGTTCCATGCACGATTGACAATGATCTTTACGGAACAGATTTTACCATTGGTTATGATACGGCGATTAACACAGCCATGGAAGCAATTGATAAAATCCGAGACACAGCCGCCGCACACAACCGCTTATTTTTTGTTGAAGTGATGGGGCGTGATGCAGGATTCATTGCCATGCGTTCGGGAATTTCTACAGGAGCTGAAGCGATTCTGATTCCTGAAAGCAAACTCAGCATCGATCAGCTCATTGATAAATTGGAAAAAGGTTGGGAGCGACAAAAATCATCGTGCATAGTGGTGGTGGCGGAAGGTGATGAAGAAGGTGGCGCATTTCAAGTGGCAGAAAAAGTGAAACAGAGGTTCAACTATTATGACACGCGCGTTTCGGTGCTCGGCCATATGCAGCGCGGAGGAAACCCTTCCTGCAGCGATCGCGTACTTGCCAGTCGTCTCGGATTGGCAGCCGTTGAATCTCTTCTTGAAGGCAAGAAAAATGTAATGGTCGGTGTAATGCATCGCGATATTGTGTACACGCCTTTTGAAAAAGCGGCCAAGCACCACCTTGAAGTGAGTCCGTACCTCATGATGCTGGCTGAAGTGCTCTCCACCTGACGTTGTATTGCACATGAAGAAAACAATCATCAGGAATGCCCGCATCGTAAACGAAGGGAAAATAATTTCTGCTGATGTTTTGCTGAGCAGTGCGCGCATCGAAAAAATTTCGCCGCAGATTTCAGAAAAAAGTTTTGCTGAAGAAATTAATGCTGAAGGAAAATTTCTGCTTCCCGGCATCATTGACGACCAGGTTCATTTCCGTGAGCCGGGATTAACTCACAAGGCGACGATTTATTCCGAATCGAAAGCAGCCATTGCCGGCGGCACTACTTCATTCATGGAAATGCCGAATACCATTCCGCCTGCACTCACGAATGAATTGCTTGAACAGAAATACAGAATCGCACAAATCACCTCGCTTGCCAACTTTTCTTTTTTCCTCGGCACATCAAATGAAAACATTGAAGAAGTAAAGCGGGTAAATCCGAAAACGATTTGCGGCGTGAAAATTTTTATGGGATCGTCCACTGGAAAATTAGCAGTGACTGATGCCCAGGCGCTGGAAAATATTTTCCGCTTCTCTCCCACTTTAATTGCAACGCATTGTGAAACGGATTCAGTGATAAAGGCCAATGAAGAAAAATTCAGAAAAGAATATGGCGATGCAATTCCGGTAAAATTTCACCCCGTAATCCGGAATGAAGAGCAATGCTATCAATCAACATCGCTGGCGATTTCTTTAGCAAAGAAATATGATTCGCGGTTGCACGTGCTGCATCTTTCCACTGAAGAAGAAATTCCCTTGTTCACGAATGAAATTTCTTTAGAGAAGAAAAAAATTACTGCTGAAGTTTGCGTGCACCATCTCTGGTTCGACAGCAGCGGCTATGAAAAACTGGGTTCATTGATCAAATGCAATCCCGCGATAAAAGATGCAAGACACAAATCAAAATTGCTTGCCGCTCTTCTCGATGATCGAATTGATCTTATCGCTACTGATCATGCGCCGCATACCTGGGAAGAAAAACATGCGCAAAGTTCCGATGGAATGATCAACTACTTCAAAACACCATCCGGGCTTCCGCTTATTCAGCATTCATTGAACATGATGCTGGAATTTTATCACGACAAGAAAATTTCACTGGAAAAAATTGTTGAGAAGATGTGCCACGCTCCTGCTATTGCATACAAAGTGAAGGATCGTGGATTTATTCGTGAAGGTTATTATGCTGATTTGGTTCTTGTCGATTTGAATGCATCAACGAAGGTTTCCAAAGAAAATCTTTTCTACAAATGCGGGTGGTCGCCTCTTGAAGGAACTACTTTCAACAACAACATCACCCACACGTTCGTTAACGGAAAGCTTGTGTATGCAAACGGAATGTTCGACGAAAGCGTGAACGGCATGCGATTGCAGTTCGAACGGTAAAAAATAATTGCTTGATTACTTTCGCTCTTCATCAATCAAATCATGATGAAGAAAATATTTTCATTCACCCTCTCACTGTTCTGTTTCATTTCTTCTGCTTTCGCTCAGGATCTTCATTCTGAAATTGACAAGAAGGCAAAAGAAGTTTTGCCAAAGGTGATCGAGTGGCGGAGATACATTCATCAGCATCCCGAACTCTCTAACCGGGAATACAACACTTCAAAATATGTCACCGATTATTTGAAGACGCTCGGACTCGATGTGCAAACCGGCGTTGCACACACAGGAGTGGTTGCCATTCTTCACGGCGGAAAACCGGGGCCGTGCATCGCTCTACGCGAGGATATGGATGCACTTCCCATTCATGAAGTAACTGATGTTCCGTTTGCGTCGACTGCGCGCAGTGTGCTCGCCGGTGATTCCGTGTGGGTGATGCATGCCTGCGGACATGATGCACACACCGCCATGCTGCTCGGCGTTGCCACCGTTCTTACTTCGATGAAAAAAGAAATTTCCGGAACGGTTAAATTTATTTTTCAACCCGCTGAAGAAGGTCCGCCCGCAGGTGAAGAAGGCGGCGCATCCATGATGGTGAAAGAGGGCGTGCTGGAAAATCCTCACGTGGATGTGATCTTCGGCATGCACATGAATCCGAAACTCGAGATCGGAAACATCGACTACAAGCCCGACGCTTTTCATGCGTCGAGTGATTGGTTTACCGTTACCGTGAAAGGAAAAGGAAGTCATGGTGCTACTCCGTGGAGTGGCGTTGATCCTATCGTGATCTCTGCACAGATCATCGAAGCACTGCAAACGGTTACGAGCCGGCAGGAAAATATTTCGAAAGCGCCGCTGGTGGTGACGATTGGAAAAATCAGCGGCGGCAACCGCAACAACATCATCCCCGATCAGTGCGTGATGCTCGGCTCTGTGCGCGCTCTCGATGACAGTATGCGCATGGATGCACAACGGCGTATCAATAAAATGTGCAGTGACATTGCAGTCGCTTCCGGCGCTACGGCGGAAGTTACGTGGCGGGAGTTAGCGCCGCTGCAAACAAATGATCCCGCTCTCGTGCAACAGATGCTGCCTTCGCTGCAGGCGGCAGCAGGCGCTGATCATGTGCACCTCACTGACTGGACTACCACTTCAGAAGATTTTTCTTATTACGAAACCAACACTCCTGCTTTTTATTTTTTCCTCGGTGGTTTACCCAAAGGCAAAGACCCCGATTCAGCTTCCACATGGCACACGCCCGATTTCTACATTGATGATTCCATGCTCGATGTGGGCGTGAAAGCGTTTTGTTATTTGGTGGTGGATTATGGAGGGAAGAAGAAGTGATGCGGAAGAAAGGAAGAACCGTCATTGCGAGCGAAGCGAAGCAATCTCCAATCACAAGGAGTTAATTCATGGAGATTGGCTCTTCCTGAAGAAAAGTCAGGACTCGCAATGACGGCGCACATTGAGCTCGAAGTAGGCGTGAAAGGGTTTTGCTATGGCCAGTTAAAGAACTTTGAAAAAGGTGATTGATCAATTACTACTTCTCCCATTCCGTTCCTTTCACACGCATGAATGAGAATTCCCTTTAGCTGTTCAAATTCCTTTGTATTATATCTTGGGCCAATTAATATTTTCGAGAGGCGAATATTAATATTTGACTCTTTTATCGAAGTTACATCCGAATTCACTTTTGTTTTGTTGTGTTGCTCCCTTATCGGCTGCTTTATAAAGTAAGTCTCCGAAAAATTTCGAGAAACATCAAGCATTACTTCATTGTCAGCATGGTGCTGGTAAGAAGGTTTCGGTAAATATTTAAATAGCCTGATTTCCTCTTCAAATTTGTAAATTTCTGATTTATGCAAGCAAAGTATAGGGGCAAGGCTTTTATAGGGATTTCCAATGAGGAATTTATGAGCTTTCTCAAGCTCTTCATACTCCGCTATGAATTTTCTTATTGGCTCAAGATCCTCTTCGCCATATAATAGCTTACCAATGTAAGTATTCTCCCATAAGTACTGATTACTGCTATCAATAGTAAAGAGCAACGCCGCTCCTTTTCCCCTTTCACCATATAGTTGCCAAAATTGATACTCATTCTCTTTAAAATCATTTGAGTGTCTTATTAATGAAAACGAGAATAGGCAACTTTTTAAATTTTTAATCTCTTTCTGATCTAGTGATCTGCCTTGAAATAATTTAGCTGAGAAAAGTAATTCTTGAGGATCATCAAGATTATTTAGGTCATATAATCTAATTGCGTTTTCATTAATTATGTTAATTGCATTCTTCAAGGTCGTGAAATGTATGAACTCATTCTTATGATCAAGTTGAAAATCGTATCGACTGTCCTTCAAAATCCAATTTGCATTTTTGATTATGGGTTCCACGGCAAAAACGTTGTTTGAACTACCTCCGCTTGTGCTAGATAGTGTTTGAAAGTAGCCGTTTGGCAAAACTGGTTTAAGCAATTTCTCGATTGCCTCTCTAACCTCGTCATGTTTCATGAGCCAAATCTCTTGAATCAGTTTCAAAGATGTGCACCACCTGCAAGATTTTCTTCCCTTCTGTTAAACCCAATCGCCGCAGTCCTTTCAGAACAGCAGCATTTGAAGATTACTTCCCGCGAAATGCGGGCGAGGTCGTCCTGATGAAAAAATCAAGTCTCACAATAGTGGCGCACAATGCAGTGGATGTATCTTCGTCTCTCTCTTTTTCCATATGACCAAAGAATTTCTCTTCGAACATCTCCGCCAACTTAAGCTGGCTATTGTGGCAACATCATCTTTAGACCACCAACCCGAAGCGGCCGTTGTAGGCATTGCCGTAACTGAAAATCTCGAACTAATTTTCGACACCGAAACCACTACTAAGAAATACAAGAACATGATTCAAAACCCAAAAGTGGCTGTAGTGATCGGCTGGGATAATGAAACCACTGTGCAGTATGAAGGAGAAGCTTCCGTGTTGCAGGGCGATGGTGCCGCTGCTCTCAAAGAAATTTATTTCGCCGCTTATCCTGATGGCAGAGAACGTGCCGCCACATGGCCCAATCTTGTACATTTTAAAATTACTCCGCGCTGGATTCGCTACAGCAATTTTATCGAGCCGGTGAGGATTGAAGAGATGGAATTCTGACCTTTCATCCATTTCCTTTCATTTTCATTTATTGAAAATGTACCGGCAATGGCTGCCGGTAGTTTTTCAGCCGTCGAAAATG
>Ga0335085_10003910_pt1 | contig 25185 bp, 16 predicted proteins | sample Lox_Sample_45_FD_206712 | JGI IMG/M metagenome (GOLD analysis project Ga0335085, IMG submission 206712) | Soil microbial communities from Loxahatchee National Wildlife Refuge, Florida, United States - Lox_Sample_4.5 | ecosystem: Environmental > Terrestrial > Soil > Wetlands | place: USA...
CTAGAAATTCTGGAGTTTCAATCTCACTTCACGGTATTACATACGGTGACGGTTATTTTGTCATTGTTGGCGATGGTGGTAGAATTTTAATTTCGGGTGCGATTGTCGGTCAGCCTCCTATTATAGTTGGTCAGCCATCAAACCATTCTGCTCAGGTAGGAACTAATATCATCTTTAATATCCTTGTTACAGGTAGTCCCGCGTTTAGTTATCAATGGTTGTTCAACGGAACCTCTCTCGCAGGCCAGACAGCAACAAATCTGCTACTTACTAATGTCCAATTTGCCAACGCCGGTAACTATTCGGTGATTGTCACCAACGCCTACGGTGCCGTAACCAGCGCCGTCGCACAGTTGACGGTTTACACAAACCTGGTTCTTACCCAAACCAATCGTGCGCCAACGACCAATGAAATCGGCCAGCCAACCATTCCCACAGACCCGAACCATTTTAAAGTTTATACGAATGGAATGTTTCAAAGCGGCATTGCTTTAGACCCAAATAAAATGACTGTGGTGTTGACGCATGGCTGGAATGGCAGTCCGAGCGATTGGGCGGCATACACGGCGCAAATCATCCAGCAGCGGATCGGTCCGAATACGGTGAACATTGTGGCATGGGATTGGAGTGTGGAAGCGCACACAAACCTCGCACTTGCCGCTTTGCGTACACAAGGTCAAGGAGTTGCCTTGGGAACAGATTTGGCCGCCGCGCTAGGTGCAAACTATTCCCAGCGGATTCACTTTGTCGGCCACAGCTTGGGTACGTTGGTTAACGCCGCCGCGGCGAATTATTTGGAGACGAACGGCTATTCGTGGACGAATATACAAATGACTTTGTGTGATGAAGCGGAAGTCGCTTGGGAATTTACTTCGGCAGGCTGGCAAATGGCGACAACCCTTCCAGAAATAGTTCAACAAGGACGTTCAACGCTGGCAACTTTTGCCGGGAATTTTTCCACGCCCCAGCCCGGTTGGGACAATCCGCTCCCTGCAAAATTCGCTTGGGCAGACAATTATATCAGCGCCTTTGGCCTGCTGCATCCAAACGCAGCCAATATCATCCTGACCTATGATTACCCATCCAGTTTTCCTGACGTCAACACGGTGAAACAGGAGTTTTATAATTTCCATGACTACGCCCACTTCTTTTACGAAGACACAATTGAACCCGGCATCTTCAATACCGGCGGCCAAATCAATGCGACTTACGCCGGGTTTATATGCTCGTTTGAAGGCGGCGGCTTTGCTGGAAGGCCGGCTACAAATACCTACTTTTATCAGGACCCAAACGGCTTGGAATTGAATCTGGTCCAGACAAACCTGGAGTTCGCCACGAATTTTCTCAACGCGAGATTTGTGAGTTATTTGTCAATCGGGGTTTCGTCAGCAAGGTGGCAGGAGAATGATTCGATATTCAATGGGATTGGGCAGGCTTTTGGGCAAGTCAATGGCCAAATCGAAAGTCTAGGGCAGAATTTGCAGGACATGGTCCTAAACTTTTTCACCAGCGTCGCCGGCGGATCGCTGGTCCAAAATTCCGGGGCGCAGCCGCTGGGCGGCCCGGTGCCAAACGGCACAAGTTCGGGCAACACGCCCGCGTATGCTTGGATACCATTGAACGTGCCGTCAAACGCGGTTTCGATGTCATTTGATTTCATGCTGCAAGGCAACGGCAACAACGACAGTTTTCAAGTGGCGCTGAACGGCACAAATGTTTTGTCGCTGGAAACGAGCCTCATCCAAACCAACGTCACGTTGAACAGCGGGTTGATTGACGTGTCGCAGTACGCTGGCCAGCAAGTGACACTTTTCATGGGCATTGTCGGCGGCACTTCGACGAACGCGGCGCTTACGGTGAGCAACTTCCAATTCAACGTCACGCTGGCACCGGCTTTGCAGGCGCAACTTTCTGGTAGCGACTTGATCCTTTCATGGCCGCTTTCTGCAAACGACTATGCTTTGGAAACAACAACCAATCTGGCAGCGCCGAGTTCATGGACGCTGGTGACGAATACGCCGGTAATCGTGGATTTCCAATACACGGTCACAAATCAAGTTTCCGATCCAAGTCGGTTTTATCGGCTGGTGAACACGAATGCTATCATGCCGACTTTGCAGGCGCAGATTTCCGGGAACAACATTATTCTTTCCTGGCCGACTTCAGACATAAATTTCAGTCTGCAAACCACAACTAATCTCGCCGACTCGAATTCCTGGGTGACGTTACCGGATGTTCCAGCCGTCGCGAATCTGCAAAATACCGTCACGAATCCGATATCCAGCAATCAGGGCTTTTACCGCTTGATTCAATCTCATTAGCCGCATTTCGTTGTGCGCGAGCTGAGGGCATGCCTACGTCCGCGCCGCCGGCTTCTTCGCCGCCTGGTCCAGAATCGTGTCCAGCACGCTCTTGGGCACCTGCTCGAACGTCAACGGCTCCATTGAATATGACGCGCGACCTTTCGACAGCGAACGAATGGCCGTGGCGTAACCGAACATTTCGGCCAGCGGCACGTTGGCGTTCACGATCGTCTGGCCCTGCTTGGCTTCGATGTTGATGATGTGGCCGCGACGCCGGGTGATGTCACCAATCAAATCGCCCTGATATTCGTCGGGCGTGGTGCATTCCACCTTCATGATGGGTTCGAGCAAAATCGGCCCGGCCTTCTTGAAGGCGTCCTTGAGCGCAAAGATACCGGCCATCTTGAACGCGAGTTCGTTGGAGTCCACTTCATGGAACGTGCCGTCCACCACCTGCGCCTTGAGGTCAATGATCTGGTAACCGGCATAAACGCCGCCTTTGATGGCTTCCTCAATGCCGTCAATGACCGCCGGGATGTATTCCTTGGGAATCGCGCCGCCGACGATTTTATTTTCAATCTCAATGCCCTTGCCTTTTTCGTTGGGCTGAATCTGGACACAGGCATGGCCGTATTGGCCGCGACCGCCGGATTGCCGGATGAACTTGCCTTCGCCGTCCGCCGCCTTGGTGATGGTCTCGCGGTAGGCAATCTGCGGCGCGCCGGTGTTGGCGTCCACCTTGAACTCGCGCTTCAGGCGGTCAATGATGATTTCCAGGTGCAGTTCGCCCATGCCCGCGATGATGAGCTGGCTCGTCTCCTCGTTGGTGAAACAACGGAACGTCGGGTCCTCCTCGGCGAGCCGTTGCAGGCCCTCGGACATCTTGTCACGGTCCTGCTTCGTCTTCGGTTCGACGGCCATGCTGATGACCGGTTCGGGGAACGTCGGCGGTTCGAGCGTCACTTCAAAATCTTCGTCACACAGCGTGTCGCCGGTGGTGATGTTGCGCAGGCCGACGAGCGCGGCGATGTCACCGGCAAAAACCTGGTGGATGTCCTTGCGTTCGCTGCCTTGAATGATCATCAGGCGGCTGACGCGCTCGCGCTTGCGCGTGCGCGGATTGTAAATCATGTCGCCTTTTTTAAGGTGGCCGGAATAAACACGGAAGAACACCAGCTTGCCGGCGTAGGGGTCGGTCCACAACTTGAACGCCAGCGAACAAAATTTGCCGCTGTCGTCGGTCGGCACTTCCACTTTTTGCTCGGCCTGACCGGGCACTTCGCCGGTGGCGGGCGGAACATCCAGCGGACTGGGCAGATAATCCACAACGGCGTCAACCAGCGGCTGCACGCCTTTCTTCTTAAAGGCCGATCCGCAAAGCACGGGCACCAGTTCAATTTTACAGGTGAGCCGGCGGATGGCCGCCTTGAGTTCCTGCGGCGTGACCGGCTTCTCGTGCAGCACCAGGTCGGCAATCGCATCGTCCTTGTTGGAAACCGCGTCAATCAATTCCGCGAGCGCGGCCGCCGCGCGTTCCTTGTGTTCCGCCGGAATCTCCCTGGTTTCAAAATTAAGGCCCTCGTTGGCAACGTCGCCCGGTCCCCAGAGGACGGCTTTCTGGTTGACCACGTCAATGACGCCTTCAAATCCCTCTTCCGCGCCGATGGGCAGGAAAATGGGATACGCATACGCCTTGAGCTTGGTGCGCATGTCGTTGAGCGCGTTTTCAAAATTCGCGCCGGTGCGGTCCATCTTGTTGACGAACGCGATGCGCGGCACCTTGTACTTGGTCGCCTGCCGCCAGACGGTTTCCGATTGCGGCTGGACGCCGGCGACGCCGCAGAACACCGCGACCGCGCCGTCCAGCACGCGCATGGAGCGCTCCACTTCCGCCGTGAAATCCACGTGGCCGGGCGTGTCAATAATGTTGATGCGATGCGGCACATCCTTGAACGCCTTGAACAGCGCCTCTTCGCCGTGCTTGTTTTGCTTTTGCGTCCAGTAGCACGTCACGGCGGCGGACGTGATGGTGATGCCGCGCTCGCGCTCCTGCTCCATCCAGTCGGTCACCGTGTTGCCGTCGTCCACGTCGCCAATCTTGTGGATGAGGCCGGTGTAAAACAGGATGCGCTCGGTCGTGGTCGTCTTGCCCGCGTCAATGTGCGCCGCGATGCCGATGTTACGCGTGCGCTCCAGCGTGTATTCGCGGTCGGGCGAATTCGCCGATTTTGGCTTCTCTAAAACTGCGCTCATGTTGTCTGTTAAATTGTTTTACCAGTCGCTCCAATAATAAAAATGCCCCGACACACAGCCTTCGGGGCAAGACTCAAATTATATCCTACCAGCGGAAATGTGCAAACGCCTTGTTTGCCTGGGCCATCTTATGCACCTCGTCGCGCTTGCGAATCGCGTTCCCTTGTCCTTGATAGGCTTCCAAAATTTCCGCCGCCAGCGCCTCGCGCATCGGCGTGCCCTTGCGGGCATCGGCAAAAGTCACAATCCAGCGCAGCGCCAGCGCGGCCTGGCGGTCCGACGGCACCTCCAACGGCACCTGGTAGGTCGCGCCGCCGACGCGCCGGGCCTTGGTTTCGATGCGCGGCTTGGCGTTGTCCACCGCGCGCTGCAAAATTTCCACCGGGTTGCTGGCTGGATTTTTTTCCGAGATGCTCTCGAATGCCTTATAGACTATCCGCTGCGCGGTGCTCTTTTTGCCGCATATCATCACGGTGTTGACCAGCCGCGACACCAAAGCGCTCTGGAATTTTCCGTCTTTGGGCACCGGCCGTCTGGTTGCTTGTCGTCTGCGGGACATGATTGTTGATTAAATGAGTTAAATGAGTTGAACCGCTAAATTCTTCAAGCCGCTGCGGGGGCTGCTGGAGCAGGCGCGGCAGCGGCGGGTTTGGAACCGGGCTTCGGGCGTTTCACGCCATACTTCGAACGGCTGACGCGGCGTTTCTCCACACCGGCGGCATCGAGCGTGCCGCGCACGATGTGATAACGCACACCCGGCAAATCCTTCACGCGCCCGCCGCGCACGAGCACAATCGAGTGCTCCTGCAAATTGTGGCCTTCATCCGGGATGTAAGCGATGACTTCGTAGCCGTTGGTCAAACGGACCTTGGCCACCTTGCGCATCGCCGAGTTCGGCTTTTTGGGCGTGCGCGTCATGACCTGGATGCAGACACCGCGACGAAACGGCGACCGATCCAAAGCCGGTGACTTGGACTTGTACTTTACCTTACGGCGGCCCTTTCGGACCAACTGATTGATTGTCGGCATGTTGCGTTAATATCGCTGTAAACAGCACCGGCTTTGATGCCGGAGAAACGGAGCGCGCAATATAGCAAATCCAAACGGCGTTGCAAGATGTATTTTGGCCTTTTTGAAAGGCGATTTCCACTCATCGGGCTTTAGTTTGGAACCTGTGTAAACCGCAATTGAAAGAAAAGGGCGTCCAACTTTCGCCGGACGCCCTGTCAAATAACTTCGTCAGCGCTTAGGCCAGCAATGGATTTTCCGCAGCAACGGCTGCCGCTGGTTCCTCCGGCTCAGGTTCATCGCTAATTTCAACCAACATCTTGAGCCGGGCATTGCGATGGTGATCAAAGCCAGTGCCCGCCGGAATGATGTGGCCCATGATGACGTTTTCCTTGAAACCGCGCAGGCTGTCCATCTTGGAGCGCGTGGCGGCTTCGGTAAGAACGCGGGTCGTGTCCTGAAACGACGCGGCGCTCAGGAAGCTGTCGGTTTCGAGTGACGCCTTGGTGATGCCGAGCAGGACGGGCGAAGCTTCAGCCGGCTTGCCGCCCATTTTCTCAACGCGCTCGTTTTCTTCCTCGAACTCCAGCTTGTCAATCTGTTCGCCCCACAGGAACGTCGTGTCGCCCGGCTCGGTGATGCGCACCTTGCGGAGCATCTGGCGCACAATGATTTCGATGTGCTTGTCATTGATGGTGACGCCCTGGAGGCGGTAAACCTCCTGCACTTCGCTGACGAGATGTTCCTCCAATTCCTGCGGACCGCAAACTTCCAGCACTTCATGCGGATCAATCGGGCCTTCGGTCAATTGCTGGCCTTTCTTCACCAGGTCGCCCTTGAAGACGATGACGTGCTTGCCAATCGGAATGAGGTGCTCTTCTTCCACCTGGGTCTGCGCGTCCTTAATGACGATGCAGCGCTTGCCGCGCACACTGGCGCCAAAGTCCACCAGCCCGTCAATCTTGGAAATTTCCGAAGCGTCCTTCGACCGGCGCGCTTCAAACAACTCGGCGACGCGCGGCAGACCGCCGGTGATGTCCTTGGTTTTAGCCATCTTGCGCGGGGTTTTGGCCAGCAACGTGCCGGGGAAAATTTCGTCACGCTCCTTCACAACGATGTGCGCGCCGGATGGAATCGGATAATTCGCCACCACTTCGCCATTGGAAGCGCTGATGATGATTTGCGGATGCAAATCCTCCTTGTGCTCGATGACGACCATGGCTTCCTGGCCGGTGGTTTCGTCCATTTCCTGCTTCATCGTCACGCCTTCGATGATGTCGTGGAACTTCACCTTGCCCGCTTTCTCGGAGAGAATCGGGACGTTGTACGGATCCCATTGCACGAAGGTTTCGCCCTTTTTCACCTGGCCGCCGTCGGGTACGGAAATAACCGAGCCAACAACAATATTGTGGGTTTCCAATTCGCGGCCATCGCCGGCGAGAATTGAAATCGTGCCGTTCTTGTTCAGAACAATGTTGTTGCCGTCTTCGAGCTGCACAAGGCGAAGCTCGTTGTAACGGACCGTGCCTTCGTATTTCGCCTTGATTTGCGGAATCTTGAACACGCCTGCCGCGGTGCCGCCGATGTGGAACGTCCGCATGGTTAACTGCGTGCCCGGTTCGCCGATGGATTGCGCGGCAATGATGCCGACGGCCTCGCCGAGTTTCACCAGACTGCCGGTCGCAAGATTGCGTCCATAGCAATTGACGCAGACGCCTTTCTTGCTTTCGCACGTGAGCACCGAGCGAATACGCAGGCGTTCAATACCCGCAACTTCAATGCGTTTGGCCTTTTCCTCGTCCATTTCCTCGTTGGCGTGAATGAGAAATTCCTTCGGGTTTGTTGGATTCGTGATGTCATCGCAGGCAAACCGGCCCACAAGCCGGTCGCTGAGTTTGACGACCTCATCCTCGCCTTCGTACACCGCTGTGACCCAGATGCCGTTTGACGTGCCGCAATCGGCTTCCTGGATGATCACGTCCTGGGCCACGTCCACCAATTTGCGCGTCATATAACCGGAATCGGCGGTCTTGAGGGCGGTGTCGGCCAGACCCTTGCGGGCGCCGTGGGTGGAAATGAAGTATTCCAACACCGACAGTCCCTCGCGGAAATTAGCGAGAATCGGTTTCTCAATGATGTCGCCGCTGGGCTTGGCCATAAGACCGCGCAAACCGGCGAGTTGGCGCACCTGCTGTTTGTTGCCGCGCGCGCCGGAATCCACCATGAGATAAACGGGATTGAACTCCTTCTTGCCTTGGTTGGCTTCGAGCGTGCGGAACATGACGCTGGCAATCTGGTCGGTGCAATGCGTCCAGATGTCCACGATTTTGTTATAGCGTTCGCCCGGCGTGATGACGCCCTTGCGGTACTGCTTCTCCACTTCCTTGATCTGTTTTTGCGCGGCATCAATTTCCTGGTCGCGTTCCTTCGGCACAATCATGTCATCAATACCGATGGATGCGCCGGACCTTGTCGCCTCGCGGAAGCCAAGTTCCTTGAGCTTGTCGAGCATGGCGACGGTTTGGTCGTGACCGGCAACCTTGTAACAGCGCCAAATCAAATCACCGAGCTGGCTCTTGCCGGCGGCCTTGTTGTAAAAACCGAGTCCCGAGGGCCAGATTTCACTGAAAATGACGCGGCCAACGGTCGTCTCAATGATTTTCTTATTCGCGTCGCCGTAAATGGTCTGCCGGCCGAAATCAGGATTGGCCAGACGAATCCGGTCGTGCGTTTTCAGTCCGCCGTCGTCATGGGCGAAAATCACTTCTTCCTTCGAGCCAAGCAGCGGCAGTTTCCGCGTGTCGGACGGCATCGGCACACGCGGCTCGGCAGTAAGATAATAACAGCCGAGCGTAATGTCCTGCGTCGGCGTGATGATTGGGCGGCCGGATGATGGGCTGAAGATATTGTTCGGCGCCATCATCAATAAGCGGGCTTCCATTTGCGCCTCGACCGACAGCGGCACGTGCACGGCCATCTGGTCGCCGTCGAAGTCCGCGTTGTAAGCGGTGCAAACCAGTGGATGAATGCGAATCGCCTCGCCTTCGATGAGTTGCGGCTCAAACGCCTGCACGGACAACCGGTGCAACGTCGGCGCGCGATTGAGCAACACCGGATGACCCTTGGTGACTTCCTCTAAAACGTCCCAGACTTCCTTCGTCTGGCGTTCGATCATTTTCTTGGCCGAACGGACGGTGTGGACGTAGCCCAGTTCCTTCAAGCGGCGGATGATAAACGGCTCGAACAAAACCAGCGCCATTTTCTTCGGCAGACCGCACTGGTTTAATTTCAATTCCGGCCCGATGACGATGACCGAGCGGCCCGAGTAATCCACGCGCTTGCCGAGCAGATTCTGGCGGAAACGTCCGCTCTTGCCCTTGAGCATGTCGCTGAGGGATTTCAGCGGGCGATTGCCGGCGCCGGTGACCGGGCGGCCATGGCGGCCGTTGTCGAACAGCGCGTCCACCGCTTCCTGCAACATGCGCTTTTCGTTGCGGATGATGACTTCCGGCGTTTTCAGTTGGAGCAGCGTCTTGAGCCGGTTGTTCCGGTTGATGACGCGGCGATACAAATCGTTCAAATCCGAAGTCGCAAACCGCCCGCCTTCGAGCGGCACGAGCGGGCGCAAATCCGGCGGAATTACCGGCAACACCATTAAAATCATCCATTCGGGACGGCTCCGGGACACTTGCAACCCCTGGAGCAGCTTGATCCGCTTCGCGAGTTTCTTGCGGATTTGTTTGCTCTTGGTCTCCGTCATCGCCTGTTGCAAAGTGTCAACGCCCTTGGCCAAATCCACCTTGGCCAGCGCCTCCCGCACCGCTTCAGCGCCCATTTTGGCAAGGAACGCATCCGCGCCGTAAGTCTCACGCGCCTCGCGATATTCGTGCTCGTTGAGCAGTTGATTCTGCTTCAACGCCGTGTTGCCGGGATCAATGACGAGGTAATCCTCGTAATAAATCACGCGCTCCAGGTTGCGCGCCGTCATGTCGAGCACCAAACCGATACGCGAGGGCATGCATTTGAAAAACCAGATGTGGCAGACCGGCACCGCCAGTTCGATGTGGCCCATGCGTTCGCGCCGGACGCGCGCCAGTGTCACCTCCACGCCGCAACGGTCGCAGACGATGCCGCGATGCTTGATGCGCTTGTATTTGCCGCAGGAGCATTCCCAATCTTTGACCGGGCCGAAAATGCGTTCACAGAACAAGCCGCCCTTTTCCGGCTTGAACGTGCGGTAATTGATGGTTTCGGGGTTTTTGACCTCCCCTTTGGACCAAGCGCGGATGGCATCCGGCGACGCGACGGAAATCGCGACGTAATCCACCTGATTGACTTTGTCCAGCCCGAGCAATTCCCGGGCGTTTTCTTTGGTGCTAGTCATATTCCAGTAGTTTTAAATTATACGGTCGTTAATGCGGCAGCCGCTTCCCCGTTCCCGCCGGCGGCATGTTCAATCGGATTGGAATAACCAACCTTCACGTCAAGGCCGAGCGACTGCATTTCCTTGACGAGCACGTTGAAGGATTCGGGAATGCCCGCCTCCAGCGAGTTGTCGCCCTTGACGATGCTTTCGTAAATGCGCGTGCGGCCCTGCACGTCGTCGGATTTGACCGTGAGCAGTTCCTGTAATGTATAGGCGGCGCCGTAGGCTTCCATCGCCCACACCTCCATTTCGCCGAAGCGCTGGCCGCCGTATTGCGCTTTGCCGCCGAGCGGCTGCTGCGTGACGAGCGAATATGGGCCGACGGCGCGGGCGTGAATCTTGTCCGCCACCAAGTGGCCCAGCTTCATCATGTAAATGAAACCGACGACAATTTCCTGATCGAACGGCTCGCCGGTCCGGCCATCGAGAAGAATGGTCTTGGCGTGTTCAGGCAATTTCGCGTCCTTCAAATATCCTCGAATATCCTTTTCCTTGATGCCGTCGAAGACCGGCGTCGCGAACTTCATGCCGAGCAGTTTGGCCGCCCAACCAAGATGCGTTTCCAAAACCTGGCCAACGTTCATGCGCGAGGGCACTCCCAGCGGATTCAATACGATGTCCACCGGCGTTCCGTCCGAGAGGAACGGCATGTCTTCCTCCTTCACGATCCGCGCGACCACGCCTTTATTGCCGTGGCGTCCGGCCATTTTGTCACCGACCGACAGCTTGCGCTTCGAGGCGATATAAACCTTTACCGATTTCACGATGCCGGCTTCCGTGCCTTCCCCGGCCTCGGCGCGTTCCATTTCTTCGTCGTACTGCATCTGCACGTCATCGAACTTCTTTTTAAATTGCCCAATGATTTCGTTGATTTTGTTGCGGATGGGCGATGGATCAATCTCGATGCGGTCATAAACCGTCGCCAGTTTGCGCAAAAGTGTCTTGGTGATTTTACGATTGGCCGGAATGATGATTTCGCCGGTCTCGCTGTTGACCACGTCCAGCGGAATTTTTTCACCAAGCAGAATATTGCTCAATGCTTCCGTCAACTGGTCGCGCAGTTCCTCGGTTTTCTTCTTGTGCTCTTCCTCGATCTGCTTGGCGTGGCGCTTTTCCTCGTTGCCCGACGTCTTGCTGCTGCGGTCACTGTCCTTCTTGGCCGACACCTTCACGTCCATAACAATGCCATAGGTGCCGGAGGGAACCTTGAGCGAGGTGTCCTTCACGTCCGCGGCCTTTTCGCCGAAGATGGCGCGGAGCAACCGCTCCTCCGGAGCCAGTTCAGTTTCGGACTTCGGCGTGATTTTACCGACCAAAATGTCGCCGGGCTTGACCTCTGCGCCGACGCGAACGACACCATCGGTGCCGAGGTTTTTCAATGCCTCGTCGCCGAGGTTGGGAATGTCGCGTGTGATTTCCTCGGGGCCGAGTTTCGTGTCGCGCGCGCTGACCTCGAATTCATCAATATGGATGCTCGTGAAGATGTCTTCCTTCACAATTTTCTCGCTGATGAGAATCGCGTCCTCGAAATTGTAGCCGTTCCACGGCATGAACGCGACGAGCACGTTGCGGCCCAGCGCCAGTTCGCCGTCGCGCGTGCAGGGGCCGTCGGCGATGACCTGCCCCTTTTTCACGTGCTCGCCCTTATGCACGAGAATCTTCTGGTTGATGCACGTTGCGGCGTTTGAGCGCATGAATTTGCGAATGGGATAAACCCATACGCCATGTTCCGGGTCGTGTTTAATCTTTTTTTTGCTCTCGGGCAATTTGCCGTCGTCAGTGATGATGATCTGATTGCCGTTGACGGAGGCAACCTTGCCACTTTCCTCGGCCACGGCCACGGCGCGCGAATCGCGGGCCACCCGATCTTCGAGTCCTGTCGCCACCAATGGCGCTTCGGTCACGAGCAGCGGCACGGCTTGGCGTTGCATGTTCGAACCCATCAATGCACGGTTTGCATCGTCATGTTCCAAAAACGGAATCAGTGACGCGGCCACCGAGACTAATTGTTTCGGTGACACGTCCATGTAATTCACGCGCGCCGGCTCGACATCCACGAATTCACCGCGGGCGCGGCAAACAACGCGGTCGCTGAGGAAGTGACCCTTGTCGTCAATCAGCGTGTTCGCTTGCGCGACGATGTATTGTTCCTCGCGGTCGGCGGTAAGATACTCGATTTTTTCAGTGACCCGGCCATTTTCAACCTTACGGTAAGGCGTTTCGAGAAAACCGAATTCATTGATGCGCGCAAAGGTCGCCAGCGACGCAATCAAACCAATGTTCGGGCCTTCCGGCGTCTCAATCGGGCAAATGCGGCCATAGTGCGATGGATGCACGTCGCGGACTTCGAAGCCCGCGCGGTCGCGGCTCAAGCCGCCCGGCCCGAGCGCCGAAAGGCGGCGCTTGTGGGTCAGTTCGGCCAGCGGATTGATTTGATCCATGAACTGGCTCAACTGCGAGCGGCCAAAGAAATCGCGGATGACCGCCGAAAGCGCCTTGGGATTGATGAGCTTCTGCGGCGTCATACTCTCGACGGTTTGGTCGAAAAGCGTCATGCGTTCCTTGACGAGGCGCTCGGTGCGGGCGAGGCCGACGCGGCATTGGTTGGCCAGCAATTCACCGACGGTGCGGATGCGGCGGCTGCCCAGATGGTCAATGTCGTCCAACGACCCTTCGCCCTTTCGCAGGCGGAGCAAATACTTTGTTGCGGCGATCAGATCATCTTTTGTTAAAATGCGCGACTCTTCCTTGTCCTTTAGCCCAAGCTTTTGGTTGATTTTGTAACGGCCTACGCGGCCCAAATCGTAACGCTTCGGGTCAAAGAACAATCGTTTGAGCAGCGCGCGGGCGTTCGCCGCAGTCGGCGGGTCGCCCGGACGCAACCGGCGGTAAATGTCCTTGAGCGCTTCATCTTCATTTTTGGCCGGGTCTTTCTTGAGGCATTTAATCAAGACGCCCTCGTCCACCGAGGTGTCCACGACCTTGATTTTATTGACGCCCAACTCGGCAATCTGTTTGACCACAGCCTTGGACAATGGCTCGAAGGCGCGCGCCACAACCAAGCCCTTTTCCTCGTCCGTCGCGTCCCGAATCAAAACATGGCTCGACAAATCTTCAAGTTTCTCCGCTTCCTTGACCGTGAGATCCTCAATATCGTAAAACAGCTTGATGATTTCCTCGTCCGTGCCCCGGGTCTCGCCGCCGTCTTTGTCCTTGCCTTTGCCGGCGCCTTCCACGTCCAGAAAACCCAGCGCGCGGAAGAAGGTTGTCGTCAGAAACTTCCGGCGGCGCTTCTTGCGGTCGAGATAAACATAAAGCAAATCGCTCGTGTCAAATTGCGCCTCGTACCACGAGCCGCGGTCGGGAATCACGCGGAAACTGTGCAGGATTTTACCATTCGGATGTTGCGTGGCTTCAAAGGCAATGCCCGGCGAGCGGTGGAGCTGACTGACAACCACGCGCTCCGCGCCGTTGATGACAAACGTGCCCTGGGGCGTCATCAGCGGCAATTCCCCCATGAACACCTTTTCCTCCTTCGCGCTTTTGCCTTCCTCCTTGAGGATAAAGGTCACATAAAGCGGCGCGCCGTAGGTCAAACCTTCCCGCAGGCATTCGAGCCAATCCACCCTGGTCTCGCCAATTTCGTAGGAATCGTAATCGAGCATGCACTTGCCGTCATAGCTCTCGATGGGAAACACCTCCCGGAAAACCGCTTCGAGGCCGATGTGCTTCTGGCGCTTTTTGGACGACGCGTTGGCTTGCAGAAATTCCAGGTAGGAATTGGTCTGCAATTCAATCATGTTCGGCGGCACGACGATTTCTCGGATCTTGCCGAAGTTGATTCGTTCTGTGGTTCGCGATGGCATTTTCTTTTCTTTCTCGTCCTCGTTCTCGTCCCTCGTCCTCGATTACGAATCACGAGGCTGAGGACGACCTTGTTTCAATTCAACGACACAAGGCAAGCCTGCCGCGTTCAACAGCCTGCCTGCCTCAATCATCTATATTTTGTTGCTGTTCGTAATTTAAAAATTTCGCCCGCAAAATCGCGGGAACAGCGGCCCGGCCGGACGGGCCGCCGCCCAATATAACGCACTGTTACTTGACTTCCACTTTTGCGCCCGCTTCTTCAAGCTTCTTCTTGGCCGCGTCCGAATCCGCCTTGTTGGCGCCTTCGAGCACCGGCTTGGGCGCGCCTTCAACCAGCGCCTTGGCTTCCGCCAAACCCAATCCGGCCTTTACTTCGCGGACGGCTTTGATAACCGCAATCTTCTTGTCCGCCGGCAAGGAGGTGAGAATCACGTCAAACGTATCCTTGGCTTCCGCCGGAGCGGCCCCGCCGGCAGCCGGACCCCCGACCGCCGCAACTGCGACCGGCGCAGCCGCAGAGACGCCCCATTTTTCTTCCAGTTTCTTTACCAGGTCGGCGGCTTCAATCACCGTCAACTTGCTCAATTCCTCTACGAGATTTCCAATGTCAGCCATTTTTCTAACTTCTACCTTTCTTTCGTCTCGTCGTTTGCCTGGGCCGCCTTCGCGTTCGCTACGGCGTGCCAAGCCTCGGCAATTTTGAGTTCGTTGGAACCGACGATTTACGTTGTTGTTTCTTGTTTGTTTTTCCGATTTGAAATTTTAAATCTCAAATCGAAATCTTTTGGCAGGGACACCGCACAACGGCATCCGATCGGCGCAACGCGCCGAGCCTACCTTTCATTTTAATTTTTCTCCGACTTCGCCTTGATGACCTGCGCCAGTTGCTGCGCGGGCGTATTAATCAAACGCGCCAACTTCGTCGCCGGCGCATTCAATAGGCCCAGCAACGTGGCGCGCAAAACATCGAGGCTCGGCAAATCGGCCAGCGCCTTGAGCGCCGCCTCTTCCAGCCGCTGATTGTTCAAATAGCCGAACCTGAATTTGGGCTTGTCGAATTCCGCGCTGAAATTTTTCAGCGCCTTCGCGGCGGCGGAAATCTCCTTTTGCCCGGTGACCACGGCCAATTGCCCACCCAGCGCCCCGTTCAATTCACCCACGCCCGCTTCCTTGGCCGCAATCTGGAAAATAGAATTTTTCACCACGTGAATTTCCGCGCCCGCCTGGGTCAACCGTTTCCGTAATTCGGTCAAATGGGCTACTTTCAGCCCGCGGTAATCCACCACAATGAAAAACGGCGAAGCGTTCAGCCGGGTGACGTATTCCTTTGTTAAAATTTGTTTTTCAGCACGCATGGTTCAAATCCTCGTTAATTGTTGGAAAATTCACGCACGTCAACCCGCACCGGCGGGCTCATGGTCGCCGAAAGCGTGCAGGAATGAATGTATATGCCCTTGATGCTGTGCGGACGCGCCTTCGCTACGGCTTCAATCACCGCGCGCGCGTTTTCTTCAATCTGGTCCGCCGCGAATGACACCTTGCCGACGGGCACATGCACGTTGCCGGCCTTGTCAATTTTGAATTCGACGCGCCCGGCCTTCACTTCTTTCACCGCCTTGGCCGTGTCTTCCGTCACCGTGCCGGTTTTCGGATTCGGCATGAGGCCGCGCGGCCCGAGCACCTTGCCCAACTTGCGGACTTCAACCATCGCTTCCGGCGTGGCAATCGCCACGTCAAAATCCGTCCAGCCTTCGTTGCACTTTTTAATCATGTCTTCAAACCCGACATATTCCGCCCCCGCAGCCTTGGCCGCGTCCGCCGCCGCGCCACTCTTGGCGAACACGAGCACGCGGACGGTCTTGCCGCTGCCGTGCGGCAATGGAACCGTGCCCCGGACCATCTGATCAGATTGCTTCGGGTCCACCCCGAGGCGGAAAGCGAGGTCCACCGTCTCGTTGAATTTGGCTTTGGGAAACTTGGTCAGCACGCCGACCGCTTCCTTGAGGGGATAGGCTTTCTTCCCATCCACGACCTCAATCGCCTTTTTGTATCGTTTGCTAGGCATTTGTTTTATTGCGGTGCAAACGAGTTCCGGATCACGGAACTCTCCCGCGGTTTTCTAGTTTGGATTAAGATTGGAATTAAGATTAAGAATGGAAACCGGAGAATCCACGGCCTTCATTATAATCCTGATTTTCATCTTGATCGTTGTTAAATTTATTCGACGACCTCGATTCCCATGCTGCGCGCCGTGCCGGCAACGACCCGGAACGCCGCCTCGGGTGAATTCGCGTTCAAATCCTTTGACTTCATTTTTACGATGTCCAAAACCTGTTTGCGCGTCACCTTGCCGACCTTTTCCTTGTTCGGCTCCTTGGAACCGGCGGTGATGCCCGCGGCCTTTTTCAACAGCACCGACGCCGGCGGCGATTTGGTGATGAACGTAAATGACTTGTCCTGATAAACCGTGATAACGACGGGAATCACCAAACCCGCGTCGGCCTTGGTCGCCGCGTTGAACTCCTTGCAGAAGCCCATGATGTTGACACCGTGCTGGCCGAGCGCCGGGCCGACCGGCGGCGCGGGATTCGCCTGCCCCGCCGGAATCTGCAATTTGATTTGTCCTGTGATCTTCTTCGCCATAAAAAACCTCTACGCCTTCTCCACCTGCCAATATTCCAGTTCCACGGGCGTGTTGCGCCCGAAAATATTCACGGTCACTTTCAACTTGCCGCGTTCGGGATCAATTTCCTCAATGACGCCGCTGAAATTCAGGAACGGCCCGTTGTTAATCTTGATCGTTTCGCCGACTTCGAAATTGACCTTCGGTTTCTCCGTTTCTTCGGACGCTGAAATTTGCGCCTTGATTTGCTCGACTTCCGCGGCCGGCGTCGGCACCGGCGGCTCGCCGCCGACAAAACCAATCACGCCCTGCGTTTCCTTGATAAAATACCAGGGCTTCTCAATGATACGGTTGTTCTCATCCAACAGCACCATGTCCACAAACACATAGCCCGGCCAGAGCTTGCGGCTCGACACGGTCTTTTTCTGATTGCGCACCTCGACGACCTTTTCCATCGGCACCAGAACCTCTTTGACAAAGTCCTGCATCTCGTCGGTCTTGACGCGTTTCTCGATGCTTTCCTTGACCTTCTGCTCCTGGCCCGAAAGCGTATGTATGACAAACCACTGGCTGCGCATGTTGCTCAGAGTTTAAAGAAAATTCCAAAAAAGACTTGGTCCACGACAAAAACGAACACGCCGAGCAAAGCGATGGAAATAGCAATTACCAGGGTTGAACCCTTTAACTCTTCCCACGTTGGCCATGCGCATTTCTGCAATTCGACCCAGGTTTCCTGACAATAAGTGGCAAAACGCTTTACTTGTCCCTGCCACCAAAGGTAGGCAAAGACTGCGCCGATAATCGCCGCCCAAATTAAAATTCTAGTCCAACTGCTCACAAATTTACCTTTACATTACAACTGGCTTGCCGAGTCGAAGCTCGGAGCACATCGCCAAAATTACCGTTTCGGCCCGCCTTCGCTATCGCTTCGGCGCGGCATTCCGCAAAGCGAAATGGCGGAGAGGGAGGGATTCGAACCCCCGTCGGGTATTAGCCCGAAGCGGTTTTCAAGACCGCCGCGATAGACCACTCTGCCACCTCTCCACGATCTAGCAGACTGGCTTGCCGAGCCGCAGCTCGCAGCATTCCCATCCAACTTTCGTCTCCAGCCCGCCCTTCGTTTTGCTTCGGCGCGGCAGCCTCGCTCTGGCTTCGCTCCAAGCGAAGGCTGGCACGGCAGGAGGGACTTGAACCCCCAACCAACGGTTTTGGAGACCGCTACTCTACCAATTGAGCTACTGCCGTATTTGCCCAATTCCACTTTCTCTCCAGACAAAATTGGAGCTGCGGAGTTCATAGTCCCGCGCTCCCAATTCGAAAACGCTTCAGGCGACGACTTCGGTCACACGACCCGCGCCAATCGTGCGACCGCCCTCGCGAATCGCAAAGCGCTGGCCCTTTTCCATGGCCACCGGCGCAATCAACTCGATGTCCACGGAAACATTGTCGCCCGGCATCACCATTTCCACGCCTTGCGCCAGCGTCACCGTGCCCGTCACGTCGCTGGTGCGGAAATAAAACTGCGGACGATACTTGGTGAAGAACGGCGTGTGACGGCCGCCTTCTTCCTTCGACAGCACATACACTTCCGCCTTGAACTTCGTGTGCGGCGTGATCGTGCCCGGTTTGGCAAGCACCATGCCGCGTTCCACTTCGTCCTTTTTGGTGCCGCGCAGCAGCACGCCGACGTTGTCGCCGCATTGCGCCGAGTCGAGCAGCTTGCGGAACATTTCAATGTCAGTGGCGACCGTCTTGCGGGTGTCCTTCAATCCGACGATTTCCACGTCTTCCATGCGCTTGAGCACGCCGCGTTCAACGCGCCCGGTCACCACCGTGCCGCGGCCTTCAATGTTAAACACGTCCTCGATGCACATCAGGAACGGCTTGTCCACCTCGCGCGTTGGCAGCGGGATAAACGCGTCAATTGCGTCCAACAATTCCTGGATGGACTTCGAGCCTTCGGGATCATGGGCCAGCGCCTTTTTCGCGCTGCCGCGAATAATCGGCGTCTTGTCGCCTGGAAATTCATATTTGTTCAGCAAATCGCGGACTTCCATTTCCACCAAGTCCAGCAACTCCTTGTCATCCACAAGATCCACTTTATTGAGATAGACCACAATCGCCGGCACGCCCACCTGGCGCGCCAGCAGCACGTGCTCCTTGGTTTGGGGCATCGGACCTTCCGAAGCGTCCACCACCAGAATGGCGCCGTCCATTTGCGCCGCGCCGGTAATCATGTTCTTGATGAAGTCGGCATGGCCGGGGCAGTCAATGTGGGCATAATGCCGCTTGTCGCTCTGGTATTCCACGTGCGAAACCGCGATGGTCACCGTCTTGGTTTCGTCGCGCACCGTGCCGCCTTTGGTGATGTCGGCGTAGGAAATGGGCGTCGCCAGACCCTTTTTCGCCTGGACCTCGACAATCGCCGCCGTCAAGGTGGATTTGCCGTGGTCAATGTGGCCGATGGTGCCGACGTTGACGTGCGGTTTCGTTCGTTGGAATTGCTCTTTTGCCATTTTGATCTCCTGCGTTGGTTGCGTTATTTTTTTATCAATAAAATTGTCTGGAGCCCATGATCAGGATTGAACTGATGACCTCATCCTTACCAAGGATGCGCTCTACCAACTGAGCTACATGGGCGCCTAGAAATCATTAGTTCAACCAAATACGTCAAACGACAAAAAACCGCTTCCCCTCACATTTTTTCTTTCGAAAACCGAGGGGCAACCGGCTTTTATCATTTTACGGCTCTGACGGGCTGCAAAGTAGGCAATCTCTCCTGCCCTGTCAACAGGTTTTTTGCTTAAATTTCACTTGCTGATTCCGCGCTCGCTGGAGCGGACAAATTGCACCAGAAGTTTGATTTCCTCCAACCCGGACAACTTTTTTTCAACCTTCTCCACGGCATTGCGAAGGATCAGGCCTTCCCGAAATAAAATCTTGTAAGCCTGGCGCAATGCGCTTTGAGCCTTTTCAGAAACACCGTTCCGTTCCAGGCCAATTTTGTTAATAGTGCGCGTCTCCGCCGGGTTGCCGTCGGCCATCATGAACGGCGGCACGTCCTGCACGACTTTCGAGCAGCCGCCGATCATCGCCATTTTGCCAATGCGGCAAAATTGGTGAATGGCTGCCAGTCCGCCAATCACCGCGTAATCCCCGACGGTCACGTGTCCTCCCAGCGTCGCCACGTTCGACATAATGATGTGGTTGCCGAGCGCACAATTATGCGCAATGTGACAGTACGCCAGGATATGATTGTGCGAACCGATGCGTGTCACCTCGCCATCACCCGTCGCGCTGTGAACCGTGACGTATTCGCGGAAAGTGTTGTTGTCGCCAATCTCCACGCGCGTGACGCCGCCCTTCCACTTCAAATCCTGCGTTTTTAGTCCGATGCAGGCGAAAGGGAAAATTTCATTCTCTTTTCCGATCTTGGTATGGCCATCAATGACGATGTGCGAATGCAGTTTACATTTGTCGCTCAGCGTGACGTGCTCGCCGATGACGCAATAGGGACCGATTTCACAACCGTTGCCGATTTGAGCCCTGGGATGAATGACCGCCGAAGGATGAACTGAATTCATATCGGTCACTCCGGCTCAATGCGCAACATGAAGGTTACTTCCGCTTCGCTGACGATTTCACCCCGCACTTTGCAAACGCCTTTGGCCTTGCCGATTTTTCCACGCGTCTTCATCAGCTCAACTTCGATGGTAAGAACGTCACCGGGCACAACCGGTTTGCGCCATTTGACGTCCTCAGCGGACATGAAATAGGCCAGGTGACGTCCTTGTTCCGCGTGTTTGATCATCAACAGTCCGGCGGCCTGGGCCATGGCCTCCAACTGAAACACGCCCGGCATGATCGGATGACCGGGAAAATGCCCCTGGAAATACGGCTCGTTCGCGGAAACGTTCTTAATCGCCGTAATGCGCATGGCTTCCACCTTTACGATGCGATCCAACATCAACATCGGATAACGGTGCGGCAGCAGTTGCATGACCTGCTCAATATTCATGACGCCTTCCTGCTGCTCGGCGGCGGAAATTTCCTCCGCCGCGCCATTGCCCATCACGGGCGGCGGACCGAACGCCTGCGCCGCGCGCAACGGCTTGGTCATCTGCGCGGAAATCAGGCGGGCCATCTCACAGTTGGCCGCGTGGCTCGGCCGGACGGCAATCAAATGCCCGCGCACTGGCCGTCCGAGCAACGACAGGTCGCCAATAATGTCCAGCATCTTGTGCCGCACAAATTCCTCGGGATACCGCAACGGCTCGGTCGTCAGCACCGCGTCGTCGCGAATGACCACCGCGTTCTCCAGACTGCCGCCTTTGATGAGATTGTTTTTGATGAGGTGCTCAATCTCTTCGTAAAAGCAAAACGTCCGCGCGTGAGACAGTTCCCGTTCCCAAGTTTTGGGCGTGATTTCCGTGCTGTAAAATTGGGTGAACCGGCCGCTCTTGTCCGCGCTCGTGCAGGTAATTTTGAAACCATCGTCAGGAAACAGCGTCATCACCGTCTCGCCGGACTCCAGTTCAATCGGCTCAGTCGGTGAATAGGTTTCGCGCTTCTCGGCCTGCGGCACAATGCCGGCGGCCTGAATGATTTTGCAGAACTCGCGCGAACTGCCGTCGGCAATCGGCGGCTCGTTTGAATCCAGTTCAATGATGGCATTGTCAATGCCGTAACCGGCGAGCGCGGCCAGCACGTGCTCGACGGTGTGGATTTTCACGTTGCCCTTGACCAAGGAGGTCGAGCGGGTCGTCTCACCCACGTTTTCCACACGCGCCTCGATTTCCGGTTTGCCTTCCAAATCCACGCGTCGAAACCGCACGCCGCTGTTCGCGGGCGCGGGCAGAATCGTCATGTTCACCCGGTTGCCGCTATGCAGGCCGGTGCCGGAAAAACTGGCGGAACGGTTGAGCGTCTGCTGATTGAGCACGGCCAGATTGAACAAAACGCGCGAGCACTTGGCAAGGTCGCAGATGTGACTTTAACCACAGATGAACACGGATGAACATGGATTTTAGATTTAATAAGGAACACAAGAAACCGGGAAAACCCAATTCCTACTTTCTTGTGTTCCTTATTCGTGTCAATTCGTGAAATTCGTGTCTCAATAAACCAGCACCAGCACCGCCGCCCACGGTGGGGCGAGCGTCCTCGCGAGCCGATTTGGTAGGGCTGACCTGCCGGTCAGCCGGACGCGCGGCAGCGCGTCCCTACCTCAATAAACGAGGACGAGCACCGCCGCTTCCTGCGCCTGCTTTCCGTCATCGCCCAGCCTCGTGCGCCGTGTTCCAAAGCGCCAGAGGGCTGGCGCACTCCAAGACGCTTGGCGTTTGCCGAGCCGCTCCGAATTTCCGCCAGGTTTTGGACTGCGGTGGCCCTCCACCGCTTTCAAATGCGTGTTCACCCGCAACGTTGTCCCAGCTAATTTCCGAGGCCGCCTTGTGTTTGATTGCATATCCGAATTGCCGCTTGCGCCGCTCTTTTCCGCGTTTAACCTGTCAACGTGACTCAGAAGCAATTTTACGATTGGCAGACGGCGGGCGGTGGCGGCGATGTTTCGTTGCTCGTCGCCACGCTGGAGCGCCGTGAAATTCCTTGGTGCATGATTGGCGGGCTGGCCGTCAACCATTGGGCACGCGAACCGATGGCAACGGCGGACGTGGACATAGTCATCGCCGCCGGGCGGGTTAAAGAAGCGGTAAAGGCGTTGCAGGCGGTCGGATTTAAGGCCAAAAAGTTCAAATGGTCGGTCAATCTCAAAGGCCGCTCGAAAATTCTTGCGCAAATCAGCACGGAAGATTCTTACCAAGATTTCCCCGCGCGCGCCGTGCCGGCGGACGTTCATGGCATCCTCATGCGCGTGGCCAGCCGGGAAGATACGCTGCGTGGAAAAATTCTTGCTTATCAAGACCCGGAACGCCGCGCCAGCAAACGGCAGAAGGATTTATTGGACATTATGCGTCTCGTCGAAGCGCATCCGAAACTCCGTAAATTGTTACCCGCTGATTTAGCAAAGAAAATTAAAGAATAATTTTCCTCCGTGGTTCAGAGTCTCAGCGTTTCAATTTGCCTTTGCCGAACAGTTTTCCTGAAGTAATCTGATTCCGTGGCTTGGTTCACTGACCGTCATTTCTTTCTGCTCGCCGTTGCGGTTTACGGTTTAAGCACGGTTTATTCGGTTTTCCTATGGCGAAAGGGTTTTCGCAAGGACGACCACGTGAACTACCTTCTGCTGCTCGCGGCGTTCGTGCTGCACACAGTGGCGATGGTCCGGCGCGGCTTCTCCATCAATCATTGCCCGGTCAACAATCTGTTTGAAGCCGCCATGTTCATCGCCTGGGGCGCCGTCATCGCTTACCTCGTCATTGGTTTGTTGCCGCGGCTGCGTTTTCTCGGCGCGTTCGTGGCGCCGGTATTATTTGCCATCGGCGTGTTTGCGCTGATGCCTGAATTGGACCCGCCGCATGGCCCGAAACCACAATTCACCGGCGCGCTGACCAGTCTGCACGCGGCGACCATTCTGCTGGCGTATGGCGCGTTTGGCCTGGCGGCGGCGGCGGCGGGCATGTTTTTGACCGAACAACACGATTTGAAGTTCCATAAACTCCGTGCTGTGCTGTCATTGTTGCCGCCGATTCAACGGCTTGAAATCATCACCGTTCGTTTGGTGCTGGCCGGCTTCATTTTGTTCACCATCGGCCTCGAAGCCGGCCACTACCTGCCCCACCCCAACGATGTGAGCGTGAGTTACTGGTCAGACCCAAAAGTGATTTGGTCCATCTTCATGTGGCTGGTCTATCTGGGATTGTTGGTGTCGCGCCGGATTTTCAGCCAATCCAGCCGCCGCTTCGCCTACGGCATCGTTGCCGCGTTTGTCTTTCTGCTCCTGACCTTTTGGGGCACAAACCTGCTTTCCCCGTTGCATCATCCATGAACGTCGTCGTCATTGGTTTGAGCCACCATCTGTCGCCCGTGGAATTGCGGGAGCGATTCGCTTTTACTGAGGCAAGAATCCCCGCCGCACTGAAATCGTTGCGCGAATCAGGCCTGGCCAGTGAAGCAGTGATTCTTTCAACGTGTAATCGCGTGGAAATCTACGCTGCAACCGCGCTGGAACCGGCGACAGCGTTTACGGAATTAAAAGAGTTTCTCGTTCAATCGAGTGGGTTGGCCGGCAATTGCGATGGCGTCTTGGCCTGCGGCAGCCTTCTGCCGCCTAGCAACCCCACGCCCGAATCAAAAGCGCCAGAAGGCTGGCGCAGTCCAAAACCTGGCGGCAGCTCGCAGGTTCTGGGACAAGATGTTCCGCTGTCCGGTGACGAATTATACACGTTTGCCGAACCACAAAGTTTGCATCACCTCTTCAAAGTCGCGTGCGGTTTGGACTCAATGGTCCTGGGTGAAACGGAAATCATGGGCCAACTCAAACAGGCGTACGCACTCGCACAGCAGCATGGCCACACCGGGGCGCGGTTGAACAAGGCGTTCCAACGCGCGTTTCACGCCGCCAAACACATCCGCACCCATACGAATATCCAGCGCGGCAGCGTTTCCGTGGCGTCGGCCGCGGTCGAGTTGGCGGAGAAAATTTTCAGCTCGCTTAACGACCGCGACGTGCTGGTGATCGGCGCCGGTGAGATGAGCGAGAAGACTGCCCGCGCCCTGCTCTCCCGCGGCGCGCGCACGATTATCGTTGCGGGCCGCTCGTTCGAGCGCGCGCAGACTCTGGCAAAGGAATTTGGCGGCCGCGCCGTTCAATTTGACGACTGGGCGATGGAGTTTGAAAAGGTTGACATTGCCATCAGCAGCACCTCGGCACCACATCATATCCTGGACCGCGCCAAACTCGAACCGCTGATGAAAGCGCGCAAGCAGCGTCCATTGTTGCTCATTGATATTGCCGTCCCGCGCGACATTGACCCGGCGGTAAATTTTGTGGAGAACGTCTATCTCTACAACATTGATGATTTGCAGGCCGTCGCCGACGATTACCTCAAACAGCGCAAGGACGAAATCGCACGGTGCGAGGCCATCATTGCCGAAAAGGTGACGGCATTACTCAAATTAACGGATTCTCAACCACGGATGGACACGGATGGACATGGATACAAAACGCAGGCTGACCCGGCGTGAAACCGCATTTTTTTGCCGCCCGGTAAAGCTCTTTGTTTAGTAGCAGCCGACGTGAGGAGGCTCTGATTAATGCGGATACGGATTCAGATAGAGCCTCGTTACCTCGACTGCTACTTCCTTATTACCGCTTAAGTTTTCTTTTCATCCGTGTTAATCCGTGTTCATCTGTGGCTAAAACATGGCCGCCGAACGCCCCATTATCATCGCCACGCGTGGCAGTGCGCTCGCACTGGCGCAGGCCAATCTAATTGCCGCGCAATGCCGCGCAGCTTTTCCCAAATTGCGCTTTGAGTTAAAAATCATCAAGACCACTGGCGACAAGCTGCAAAAAGCTTCGATGGCCAAAAAAGGTGAAACCCTGCCGAAAGGATTGTTCACGAAGGAACTCGAAGTCGCGCTTGTCAAAGGCCAGGCCGATCTCGCCGTTCACAGCCTGAAGGATTTGCCGACGGATTTGCCGGCCGGCCTCGTGCTCGCCGCGACGCCCAAGCGCGCCGACGTGCGCGACGTGTTGATCTATCGCGACGCCGAATTTATCAAAACCCGCGCGGCGGATACCA
>Ga0335085_10003911_pt1 | contig 25184 bp, 17 predicted proteins | sample Lox_Sample_45_FD_206712 | JGI IMG/M metagenome (GOLD analysis project Ga0335085, IMG submission 206712) | Soil microbial communities from Loxahatchee National Wildlife Refuge, Florida, United States - Lox_Sample_4.5 | ecosystem: Environmental > Terrestrial > Soil > Wetlands | place: USA...
GATCGTTGAAAATCCCGCCGTGCATTCCTGGCGAGCCATCCCTACCTACTTCACTTCGCATGTGTGGGCAGCGGTCATGCCGGAGGAGTTAGGGAACTACTACCGCCCACTCTTCCTCCTGTGGCTGCGTCTCAATGATGCGGTGTTTGGTAATCAGGCCTGGGGTTGGCACCTGACGACTATCCTGGCCCACCTGCTTGCCACCTTTTTTGTTTACCTGCTCGCCTGGCGATTGGGGGTTGGCCGGGACGTGGGGCTTGTGGCCGCCCTGATCTTCGGCCTTCATCCCGCCCACATTGAGGCTGTCGCCTGGATTTCCGGAGTAACAGAGCCGCTATTGGGAATCCTGTTGATCGCTTCGTTCCTTTGTTATGTCCAGTGGAGGACCTACGAGGCGCGGATGTGGAAGATGCTTGCCCTGCTTTCGTTTGCCCTCGCCATGCTGGAAAAGGAAACCGCCCTGATTCTCCCCGGCCTTTTAATGGTCTATGAATGGATTTTTAGGGCCGAGAAGGAAACCCCGTTGGAATTGCGAAGGATGATCGCGTGGGGAGGCAAAGTGCTTGCCAAAATCTGGCCGTACTTTCTCCTTATTGCACTTTACATTCCCGCGCGAATTTATGCCCTGAAGGGATTCAATCATGTCGTTACGCCGCTCAGTACATTGCAATTGATCTTTACCTGGCCATCCTTGATTGCCTTTTGGATCCACCACCTGCTTTGGCCGGCCGGGCTCAGCACGTTTTATGATTTCCCCGCGGTGCTCCATCCGACCCTCAAGACCTTTGTTCTACCCGCCCTTTTCGACGCCGCCGTGGGGCTCGCATTATACGCGGGCGTCCGTAAATCACGTTCGGCGGGCTTCTTTGCGGTTTGGCTGGCGCTGCCCTTGGTTCCGCTTCTCAATATTCGCGTTTTCATTGCCAACGACTTTGCCCACGACCGTTATTTGTATCTACCCTCGGTGGGCCTGGCGATCCTGGCAGCCATGCTTCTCAAAAAGGTGTGCGTGGGCCCCCCCCGCTACGGGGGCATGCCCGCTTCGCTTCTGGGCGCTTGTGTGTGCCTCAGCGCGGCAATGAGTTATGGAACAGTCACGCAGAGTTCTTACTTCCGGGACAATCTCACTTTTTACGCCTATAACCTGCAGAGGGCGCCGAACAACCCCGATGCCGGCACCAATTACGCCACGGTTCTGGCGGAACACGGTCTGTATGGCCCGGCACTGGAGAGATTCCGCGATCTGGTCAACCGCTTTCCGGACCGCTATACGCCCATCTTTAACTTGGCTCTTACCTATTACAAGCTGGGAGACTTGCCGCAGGCAGAGGAGTATTTTCTCCGCGCGATCCGCACCAATCCCAACAAGGCAGATCAGTATTTCTACCTGGGCATGACGCGCTTCAAAACCAACCGCGCACCCGAGGCCCTTGCCTGCCTTCGCCAGGCCATCGCGATTAACTCCCAGGGCTATGCATATCATTTCGCATTGGGAGTGATTCTGAAAACCCAGGGGGACCTGCCCGGCGCGCTCCGCGAATTCAAGGCGGAACTTGCCAACTACCCTGCGGAACAAGGCGCGGCCCTGCAAGTGGAGGCAGTTGAAAAGCAAATGGCCGGCGGGACGTGACCAGCCCTTACATCTCGCCACGTCAAGACGCCCGCGGAGCGTCACTTATTTGACCCTATCTGGCTGCGGACGCGGGCGGCGCCATCTTTGTCCCCCGCCGCTTCCAGCGCAGCCGCCTCCGCCGCGTAAGCTTGGGTAAAATCGGGGTCGGTCTCGCGCGCCGCATGGAACTGCTCTGCCGCCTGGCCGGGTTTCCCCAATTTCATCCAACATGTACCCAGAAAGAATCGCGCGGACAAGTCCAGCGGATTGGCACGCACCGCTTGCTGGAAGTATTCGGCCGCCCGTGCGAAATCGCCACGCGGGAAATAAACGGAGCCCAGAATATCGTAAGCCGGACTGTAGCCGGGCAGCAGTTTGACCGCTTTCTGGAAATACCCCAATGCCTCGTCCGTGCGTCCCTGGCTCAAGGCGATCTGCCCAAGTCCCACCAGGGAATCGTAAGTCACCGTTGGCAACTCGACGAACGCCGCGTGATTGAGCTGGATTGCCGCCTCGTATTCCTTTGTGGCGCCGCTCAAATCGTTGTAGCGATATTGCAGGTCAAGGGCGCGGTGGACATGCACCAGGGCCGATTTGGGTTCCGCCCGATAGGAGTAGTTCCACAGGGCGTCATTGTCTCGCCACCGCGCGACGGCCCGAACATCTTGCAAGCTGAAAAGGACCATCGCCAGCCCAAAGGCCGGCAACAAAGCGCGGTCCGGGTGGTGATCTCCAAACCATGCGGGAAGCGTGTGCAAGGCGAAACCGGCAAAAGCCAAAGCCAATCCCATCGACGGTATGTAGGAAAACCGGTCGGCAAGGAGCGGGTAACTGAGCTGCCGCACATCGAGACACGGAAGTAAAGTTACCGGCCACCACAAGACCAGGAAACACAAGGCGGAGTCCCGCTTGCGGAGCAAGATGGCCAGCCCGATCACCACGAGGGTTATCCACGGCCAAGGTGAGCGCAGGCTCGGGATGAGGTCAAAATTCCGAAAATCGTTCAATTCCACGGGCCAAAAGAACAGCTTGGTATGCTGCCCCAGGAGCCCCACAGCCGCTGCCAACACGTGCGGCGAAACCCGCCAAAAATGCGGGGCATGTGACACATGGCCGAGAATCGCAACGCGCAGCCGGATGTAAACGGCAATCGCTGCCACATAGGGCAACCAACGACGCGCTTTGCGCCACCATTTTTCCTCGTCCGCCCTGATAAACCCATAGACGGCCAGGAGCAGCGGCAGGCTGACGCCCATTTCCTTGAAGAGTAGTGCGGCGAAATAGGCCAGCGCCCCCAGAATATGCCACCCTATGCGATGCCGGGACGACATCTCCCCATGAATGAAAATGACAAAGGCCAGCAGGAAGAAAAGGCCGCAGCCGCAATCCGGAATGCCGGAAATCCAGCATACCGGCTCCACATGCAGAGGATGCAAAGCCCAAACCGTGGCGCCGGCGAAAGCCGTGAGATGATCGGGAAGGAGCTTCCGGCCTAGCCCGTAAAGCAGTAGGACGCTGATGACATAGAAAACCAGTTGATAAAGATGGAACGCCCCGGTATTCGCTCCGGCGACTTGCCACACGAGCCAATGGGAGAAGATGTGCAGAGGGCGGTAGAAATTGGTCTCCGCCGCCGCTCCCTGGAATGACCAGACAGACCCCGTAAAGATGCGGGGCCACAGGCGTGGGTTGCGTACGAAGGGGTTTTCGAGAATCTGCTTGCCATCGTCATAAACAAACCCATTGGAGAGCGAGGCTCCAAAAGCCGCGACGGTAATCAGGATGAGCAGGGCATTCGCCACCACCACGTGATTCCTGAGCAGCTCATCGCCACGCTTCAGCAACCCCAACCTCCCTTCGTTCAATTCCACACCCCCGACCTTGCCGGTGCGGTCAATGGTTCGCGGTCAGGGATCGCACGTGCGCCGCCTCCGCCTTGTCGCCGGCGGCCTCCAGCGCACGGGCTTCCGCGCCGTAGGCTTCAATATATGTCGGATCAACCTGGCGAGCGGCATGAAATTGCGCGGCAGCGTCGCGCGGCCGGTCCAGCTTAAGGAAACAGGTGCCGAGGAAGAATCGGGATTCGACGTCTTGGGGATTGAGTTTCACGGCGGTGGTGAAGTAGTTCGCCGCTTCCTTATACCTCCCCTGGGGAAAGTAGAGGGCCCCCAAGGCGCGATAGGCGGGGCTGTGGCCGGGCCCCAGTTGAATGGCCGTTTGATAGTAGTTGATGGCCTCGGCCATATGGCCGTAGAGCAGTTCGATTTGGCCTAATCCCAGGTAGCACTCGTAGGCAACGCCGGCCAGAGGCCGCAAGCTCTGCTGGTTAAGGCGCAGCGCGGTTTTATACTCTCGCTGCGCGCCGGCTATGTTCCCGTCGCGGGTGCGAAGAAGCGTCGCTTGGAATAAGTGCACCAGCGCCGAATCCGGGGAGGCTTGGAGCGAGTAGCTCCACAATGCAACGTTGTCTCCCCAGGTGGGAACCAGCCTGACATCCTGAACGGCGTAGATCGTCGCCACGGATGCGAGCGCAACGGCGAGCGCGGGGGCAAGCTTCGTCTGGGGGAAGATCCGAGGAATCTTGTCCAGGCAGAGGCATGCTGCGGCGAACGCCAAACCCACCGACGGCATGTAGGAGAAGCGGTCGGCCAGCGGGAAGCTGACCATGCGATAGTCGAGGCACGGCGCCAGAGTTACCACCCACCAAAAAACTAGAAAACCCAAGAGCGGCTCTCTCCGGCGAAGGAAGAGGAGAGCGATGAGGACAAGCAGCGTCAGCCAGGGCCATGGGGAGAGTAGACTCTGCCGCGCTTCGAAGACACGGAAGGCACTCAAGTGCGCGGGCCAAATGAAAAGCCTGGCATGCTGGCCGAGCAATCCCAATGCTGCCGTCAACAAATTCCGGGAAAGATTGAAGGCCTGCGCGCCCTGCGAAAAACGGCCCAGAATGGCGATTCGGATGGCCAAGTAAACGGCCAGCGCCGCGCCGAAGGGGAGCCAACGAACCAGCTTCTCCGTCCGGCTGGAACTTCCCGGGAAGAAGAACCAGTAAACCAGCAAGAGCGCGGGAAACGCGAGCGCCGACTCCTTGAACAAGAGGGCGGGAAAATAAGCCATGGCGGCCACGGCGTAACGCGTCCAGGCGCCGCCGCCGGCTTTCTCGGCACGAAGAAAAAGCAGGAAGCCCAGAATTCCGAAACAAGCGGCGCCAGCGTCAGGCAACGCGGAAATCCACGTGGCGGTTTCCACGTGTTGAGGGTGAAGCATCCAAAGCAAGGCGCCGCCCAGTGCCAGCCAGTCGCTGCCCAGTAATTCCCGGCCGAGTTCGAACACCAGCCACGCTGTCCCCGCGCATAAGAGGATCAGGAAAAAGTGGAAGACCGCGGGGTTCGGCCCGTTGATGCGATACAAAAGCCAGTAGAGGACGAATTGCAGCGGCCGGTAAAAGTTGTCATTCTCGCTGGCGCCGCGAAATGACCACACGGATCCCGTGAAGATCCGACGCCAGAAACTCACATTGGTAATGAAGGGATTCTCGAGGATGATGGGAATGTCATCGAAGACGAACTTGCAGGAAAGCGATTGTGCATAAATCAGAAACATGAGCACGGAGAGAGCCGCCCCGGTCCATCGCGGGTGATTCGCCAGCCACGTCTTCCACTGCTCGATCAAGGGTCACCTCGCCCCCAAAACTCGCCGGGGCGCTTGGACGGCGCCAAGCGCGCAGCCGCCGCGCTGCTTACTTCGAGCCGGCTGCCTCCCCTGGAGCCAACGCATCCAACTGCTGTTTCGCCGCTGCGCTTTCCGGATGATAATGGAGTTCCAGATTGAGTTCAGCTCTTGCCGCAGGAAGGTCATTCTGATCGCGCCGGATCATCGCTAAAACGAAATGATAACCGGGGGCCGCAGGGCGCATCTGGATCGCATTCTGCACGTACGGTGCAGCTTCGTCGGCGCGCCCCAGCCGCCATAGGCAGAGCCCCAGGTAAATATACTCGTCGGAATCCGTGGCATTAATGGCAATAGCCCGCCGCAGAAGAGCCTCCGCCTTCGGGAACTCTCCCATTCGGTAATAGGCATAGCCAAGATTGTAGTTGGACAGCCAGAACCCCGGCTCGCCCGCCAGCACCCGAGAGTAAAGGGCGATGGCCCCACTCGGATTTCCCGCTTCCAGGAGCGCCGTTCCCAAATTGTTGCAGATCAGGTTGTCTTGGGGTGCGATCTGATACGCCCTCTGGTAAAGAAGCAAGTCGCTGGCCCAATGCGTTTGTTGCGTCACCGTGCCCGCGCCATAAGCCAGGGCGAGCGCCGCAGAACCGGCGAACAGCACACGTTTTATGCCCGTGCGACCGTCGCGGGTGAACTCTGCGAAGAACAGCGAAACCAAGAGCACAAAGCCGATCGAGGGGATATACAGGTAACGGTCGTGAGCAATATCGCCCTCGGCATAGGCGCGCAGCCACAGGACGGGCAAAATCGGCAACACTATCCAGCAGCACGCGAACAGCGCCAACCGCGGGTCCTCCATCTGCCGGACGCCCCAGGCCAGCGCCAGAATGATTACAACCAGAAGGATGGCCGGAATGAGAAACGCCGCGGACGAAGCGCGCGTGACATAGGGCAATCCATACAAACCGCTTAGCCCTGCGGGATAAAGCATGTGGCGAGCGTAAAGCCAGACCACGGAAGGCTCGGTGAGCCCCAGAGTTTTCAAAGTTATGGGCGTCACAGAGTGCGACAAGCCGCTCAGGATCTTGGCGCGCAGCGGAAGATAGAGGAGGGTTACGGCAAAGAAGCCCAGGGAATGCTTGAGGGCCAAGCTGAACCTGGCGGTCCAGGGACGGCTCTCCGTATAAAGCCACGCGTACACGAAGACCAGCGGACCCAAGACTACCGCCGTCTCCTTGGCCAGCAATCCCAGAGTGAAGAGGATCAACGCCAAGCCCATCCATCTCCAACGGGCGCCCTCGCGAAATCGCAAGTATGCAAGAAAACCCCCGATCAGGAATATCGCCATCAGCGGATCGGTGACTCCCGATACCCAGGCGACGCTCTCGATGTGAATGGGATGGAGAGCAAATAGAACGGATGCGGCCGTAGCCATCCCGCGGCTTACCGTCAACTGGCGAATCAGGACAAACACCAGGTAAGTTGCCGCGACATGGCAAAGGATGCTGGTGAGGTGCCACCCCTCCGGCTTGATTCCGAAAATGGCGTGGTTCGCGCGAAACCAAAGCAGGAACAGCGGGCGGTAGTAGTTGCCGCTGACATGCGGATACAGTTCCGCCCAGGCGTGCGCCGTAAAGTAATTCGGTAGGTATCTCCACGCATGGATGGCGGGGTTCTCAAGAATCTGCGGCTTGTCGTCATACACGAATTGAAATCCCAGGGCGGGAACATAAACCAGGAAGGCCAGCGCGCAGGCCAGCGTTTCCGCGACGCCCTGCCGCGCTATCCATTTACCTATGCCGGCGCTGTCAGTGGAAGTCTCAACCTGCATGGTTTGCCGGACCCCTGAACCCAGGACTCTCCTCCGGGACCATGACACTGTACATCAGCCGCGGCCGGAGGTCACGCCCTCAGGGCTTCACGCCTGTGACCAGCAAACCGCCTTCCGCCTTGAAGCGCCGCAATTGGGCGGCATCGCGGAACCATCGGCCCGTGTAAACTTCCGGAGTGGGTGAGAGGTCGGGGATGCGGCGATGCTGTACTTCGCGGAACCCCGCGTCACTAAATTTTTCCTGCCATTCTGCCGCCGAGAGGAGATGGGTGGGAGTTTGGTAGTGAAGCTTCCATTGGTGACAATCGGGATTGTCGCGGTAGAAGTTGATCAGGATCCAGGCGGAGCCCCCCGGCTCAAGGACTCGCAAAATTTCGCTGAGGCCGCGGGCAGGATCATACCAGTAGTAGGCAGATTCAACGGACAGGACCTTGGTGAAAGATCCCTCCGGCAAAGGGATCTGCTCGGCCGTTCCTTGCAGGAACTGGGCGTTGGGGACAGCGGCGCCGGCGGCCCGCGCCCGGCGGACCATTTCATTCGAAACGTCGATCCCCGCCACCGATCCCTGCGGCACAAGGGAGGCGAGCCGGCGCACCAACCATCCGCTCCCGCACCCCAGATCGAGAAGCCGGTCAGTGGGTTGCAAATTCATCAGCCCAAGCATGGGAATGACGATGGGAAGGTGGCTATCCTCCATCCCTTCGCCAAGCCCCGCTTCCGCCCAGCGGTTGAATTCCTCGCGGAGCCGTTCAGGCAGGGAGGTTTCGGGGTTGTTCATAGGCGATTGTCCAAGTTCTGTCGACGCGCTACACGTAGGAAATGATCACCGACTCCGGCAGCGGAGGTTGGCGGTAATGTTCGCTGCGGGCGAACCCGGCATTTTTGAACATGCGGTCGAATTCCGCAAAGGTGTAGGCATCGCCATGGGGCGTTGAGCCCAGCATGATCATGCTGAAGGTGGCGGCATCCGGCGGCGACACCCGATCGTCGTTAGGCACAAACTCCAAGGTCACGGCGCGGCCCCTTGGCGCCAGCGCGGCGCGCACCTTGCGCAGCAGCCCTTCGCACGTGGGCGGGTCAAAGTGGTGGAGAAAATTCGTCAGTAAGATCAAGTCATACCCGGCGCCGAATTCCACCTCAAAGGCGCTGCCGGGAAGGGTGGAGTAGCGTGCCTCCACGCCCATCTTGCGCGCATTCTCCTTGGCGACTTCCAGGACGCTTGCCCAGTCGAGTGCCACAATTTCCGCTTGTGGGTTGTGCCGGGCGACATTGATGCCGAAAAGGCCGTGTCCGGCGGCAATATCCAGCACGCGGCAGGGGCCGCCGTTGTCAGCTCCCACCAGTTTGCAAATGGCCTCGGCGGGCCCCATCATCATGGGCGCCATGGAACGGGCGAATTCCACCCAGATCGGATTCTCGATGCCCACTGTCCCATCCTCGCCCATCATCGTGCCACCCTTGCGCACGGCGCCGGCAAGGTTTTCGAAGGCCTTGATCATATCGGGCGCATCCAGGAAGCGCGCGGCACTGCCCATGTAAGCCGGCGACTTGCGGTCGAGAAACAGGGCGGCGTCCGGAGCCAGCCCGTAGTTCGAATCCTGCTTGGTAAGAAATCCCATCACCGTCATGTAATCGCAAAGGATGCGAATGCCGCGTTCCGAGGCGCCGGCGCGATGGGCAATCTCCTGGGCCGTGGTCTGGCGATCAGCGATGGCTGTGAAAATATCCAGCTCAATAGCCGCCCTCATGGCGGCGGTCTGCTGATAGGCGTTGAACGTCTGGAATAGGCGCGCGGGGGTGGGCATGGCGGCTGCGGAAGGCGCCGTAACGGCTTCCCCCAGTGGTTTCCCAACCATTTCAGGTGCAGTTGGCTGGCTCATCGAAAGTCCTCCTCGTGAGCGCGGTTCCTCACCGCGTGCTCTGAGTTGAAATTTGTTGACGTGCTATGAAGCCCTGATTAATTGCCGCGACTGTTCAAATCACCCCTGCACCTTCGTCAGCAACTCTACAAACTTCTGCTCGCGGTCTTTTTGGTTGAGGCCCAAATGCTTTTCCATGACCTGCGTCGTGTTCATTGAGCAGAACTTCGGCCCGCACATGGAGCAGAACGCCGCTTCTTTGTAATACTCGTCGTGAAGGGTTTCGTCATGCATGGAGCGCGCCGTTTCCGGGTCGAGAGAAAGCTGGAATTGTTTGTTCCAATCGAACAGGAACCGGGCGTAGCTGAGGGCGTCGTCACGGTCGCGGGCGCCGGGGCGGTGGCGGGCCACGTCCGCCGCATGCGCGGCAATCTTATAGGCGATGATGCCCTGGCGGACATCATCTTTATTCGGAAGCCCCAGGTGTTCCTTGGGAGTCACGTAGCAGAGCATGGCGGCTCCGTGCCACCCAATCATGGCGGCGCCGATGGCCGAGGTGATGTGGTCATAGCCCGGCGCAATGTCGGTGACAAGAGGCCCTAAGGTGTAAAAGGGCGCCTCGTAGCACAGCTCTTTTTCCTTGTCCACCTGAAGCTTGATCTGGTCCAGGGGAATGTGGCCGGGGCCTTCGATCATGACTTGCACATCGTATTCCCAGGCCTTTTTGGTGAGCTCGCCAAGGGTCTTCAGCTCCGCGAACTGGGCTTCGTCGCTGGCGTCCGCCAGGCAGCCGGGCCGCAGACCGTCGCCGAGAGAGAAGGAAACATCATATTTCTGGAAGATCCGGCAAATGTTCTCGAAGTGCGTGTAGAGAAAATTCTCCTGATTGTTCTCGACGCTCCACTGCGCCATGATGGCGCCGCCGCGGCTCACGATGCCGGTAATACGCTTGCGCGTCAGGGGGACGTGCTCGCGCAGCACTCCGGCGTGGATGGTCATATAATCAACGCCCTGCGCCGCCTGCTCTTCAATCACTTCCAGCATGATCTCCGGGGTAAGGTCGCGCACCTTGCTGACCCGGGCGAGGGCCTCGTAAATCGGCACGGTGCCGATGGGCACGGGGCTGGCGCGCAGAATCGCTTCGCGGATTACGTGAATGTCGCCGCCGGTGGATAGGTCCATTACTGTGTCCGCGCCGTAGTGTACCGAAGTGTGCAGCTTTTCCAGTTCCTGATCGATGTTGGAATTGGTGGAGGAGTTCCCGATGTTGGAGTTGATTTTGCACTTGGCGGCGACGCCGATGGCCATGGGCTCAAGTTCCACGTGCCGGATGTTGGCGGGAATGATCATGCGCCCGAGCGCCACTTCCTCCCGCACGGTCTCCGCCGGCAGGCTCTCGCGCCTGGCGATATACTCCATTTCTTCGGTAATGATGCCTTGGCGAGCGTAATGCATCTGCGTCACGATGGGACCCGTCCGCTTTTCAACCCATGGCGCGCGCATTGAAGACGACATAAGCAACCTCTCTCTCGTATTTCACCCTGGAGAAGCCAGTGTACAACCACGCCGCAGCTTCCGCAAGGAAGACGGACGGCGGGTAGTCGGCTGGCGGGTACCGTAGGGGTAGGGCTTGCCCTACCCACTGAGTTCCCACATTTCCTGCTCAGCACCACCCCGTCGCCAAGGGAGCCACCCCTCCTCATCTGAGGGGAGCCGTAAAGAACTCCCCTCCTGAATCAGGAGGGGTGGCGCGCTGAGCGACGGGGCGGTTTACGGCAAATGAGCCGGCTCGCAAGTTAATTTGGAAACTCCAGTGTGCCGACCCCAAGGCCGACGCTACAACGCTCTCGGCCGCACGGATGGCGGCGCTGTTTCCAGCAGGGCTGGTCCGCAATTGAACTGCGATGCTGCCCCTGCCCCGCCGGCCTTTCCGCCCGGTCCGTTTCGAGCTAAGCTGAAACCAGGAGGGACCCTCATGACCACCAACTTCCTACCCCTGGAGGGACAAGCGGAGAAAGGGCGCGTGTTTCGCGCTCTCCACGAGCGTGCAGAGGCGTTCATTATTCCCAACCCCTGGGATCCCGGCACGGCGCGGCTGCTTGCGCATATGGGATTTGAGGCCCTGGCCACCACCAGCATGGGGTACGCGCTGTCCATCGGGCGCCTCGACAACACGCTCACTCGCCGGGAGAGCCTCGCGTACGCGTCCAGCGTGGTGACCGCCACGCATCTGCCCGTGAGCGCCGACCTGGAGAACGGCTTTGGCGACGAGCCAGAAATTGTGGCCGACACCATTCAGCTCGCGGCAGAGGCGGGACTGGTGGGTTGTTCCATTGAGGATTCTACCGGGCGCCCCGACTGTCCCATCTACGAGAGGGAAGAGGCGGTGGAGCGAATTCGCGCGGCTGTGGAAGCGGCACGCGCGCTTCCCTTTCCCTTCACTCTGACGGCGCGCGCGGAAAACTACCTGCATGGGCGGCCCGACCTTCGTGACACTATCGAGCGCTTACAGGCCTATCAAGAGGTGGGCGCCGGCGTTTTATACGCCCCCGGCCTCGTCGCCAAGGAAGACATCAGCGCCGTCGTCAAGTCCCTGGATCGCCCTGTCAATGTCCTGATGGGCCTGGCGGGCTCGCCACTCGGCCGCGACGAGCTTTCAACCTTGGGAGTCAAGCGCATCAGCGTGGGCAGCGGCCTTTATCGCGCTGCCCTGGGCGCCTTCCTGCGCGCCGCGCGGGAAATGAAGGAACACGGCACTTTTACATTCGCCGCCGGCGCCGCGAGCTCGCGCGAGGTGAGCGCCATTTTCAAGGAGAGTCTCGAAGGGCCGCGAAACGGGTAGCGCCGGGTTAAAGCGGCCATCGCTCTGCATGCACTCATGGAGAGGATCCAAATAATAGCCGGGCGCAACAATGGGCGCTAAGATGAGCCCCAGGTTGCCTTCTAGCCCGCAAAGCGGGCGCAGTCATTTAGCCCATGGCCAGCCAGCCATGGGAAAATGCCTCCCCCGATATCCATCTAGCCCCATCGGGGCGCCGTCAGGTGGTTCTGACCTCACCCCGCTGGGGCTGGAAATCTTGTTCGTTTGGCGCGCGTCCCCACGGCTGGCTCGCCGTGGGCTACAGGACAGCGCCCGTTCCACGGGCTGAGAGCGGTGGATTTTGACCGCAGATGCCGGAATATGGCTTATCTTCGCGCTCATGGCGCCGGCCCCCCCCGGAAAATGCGCCGGCTAGCGGTGCCGACCGACCAAGTGGTCAATGGGTGGCCCCGTGCCGCTGTGGTTTCTCCCGCGACGGCGGGCCATTGCGTCCGACTGACACTTTGCCCGCTTCTGGCGCTGACTTTAGCGGACCTCCAGACCTCCGCGTTGTGTCGGGCCAAATTTGTTTGTAGGTGTCCCATAGTAGGCTCAATTTACCTTGACAAAGGCTAGTGATGTGTGCATACTGGGGCAGAGGGGCCTCCCGGCGGAGGAAAGCGTGACATTATGCCTGCCTTACTCGACATCTCGAGGGGCCTCGCCGTTCACCAAAATGGAAATGCTCTCGCCAGCCAAGATCCGAACCTCCCAACCCGCTTCAAACGGGATGGCTCAGATCCCAGGGATGTCAATTTGCGACGATCCAACCCGGAATGTGTTTGAAAACAAAGAAGGGCAGGTGCCAGGTGCGAGGTGTCGAGTGCCAGGTGAAAGGCCCGAAGTACATGGTCCAGACAACACAGCGTTCGGCGTATTGATTCTGGCATCTGACTCCTGGCTCCTGACTTCTGCACTCGAAAATGCAGGTGCATCCGGCGATATTCATGAAAATAAAGGACCGGCAAAAACAGGCGCTAGGGACGGGGCCTCATTACTGGATACGGGAAGCGGGGGTCTGCATGGGCCTGCGGCCCGATGCGTCCATTCTAGCTCCTGACTCCTGGCTCCTGACGCCTGCACTTGAGGAAGTCCGCAAGCTTATAGGCGACGGCTCCCACCAGCGCTCCGGCGAGGGCGTCGGCGGTGTAATGGTAGCGGCCGTAGACAGTTGCCACCGCCACACTCGCGGCGGCAAACAGGAACAACACGCCGAGCCGGGGCGCGTGCTTGCGGACGGCCAACGCCACGGCGGTGACCGCCGCCACATGTCCGCTGGGAAACAGGCAGGCTTGGACGCTGTAATGGTCGAGCAGCCAGAAGTTCCATTTACGCAGCAGCGGTTCAACGTGCGGTCCCGGCACGTCACCGAACAGAACGCGCGGCGGGGTGAGGGGAAAGAAAGGATAAACGGCGTAAGAAAAGAGTGTGGCCAGCAGCACCACAGACCAAAAATCGTTCATAGCGCGCTCGCTACGATCAGTGGGGAGCCGGCCGGGCGCTTTCTCCCGCGTTGCGATGTGTATGGCGGCAACCCCCAAGGGCACCAGCGGGTAGCAGAACAGATAGGCGAATTCCAGGTAGTGCTGAAGCCACGGCGATCCAAATTTCAGCGTCGCTTCCACCAACGAATTGTGCAGCAACATTCGGTCCCAGGCGATGAAGACGGTATCCAAATGGCGGGTGGAATCGGGAGTCAACAGCAGGCCGCTCTCGCGGTAGGCAACGAGGAGCAACAGGGCAGGAAAGAGATCCACAGCCGCGGTGAGCCACCGGGCGCGCCGCCGGTGATGGCGAAGCATCGTCAATGTGGCAATGGTCGCGGCGTTAAGCACCACCATGAACGCCAACTCACGGGTACCCAGATGGAGAGCCCATCCCGCCAGCGTCACGTAGACAAAAAAGCCGATGGCGATGTGCTCCGCAAAGGAAAGACCGGGTTGCATCTCGGAGACCCAGGCTGTGCGTTTTACCCCAGTCAGTTCCAGAAAGGAGGTTTCGCTCATGGGGCCAACTCCTGTTCGCAGTGGACGGCGTTGATCTCGTCCTTCAACGTGCCGGCCATACCCTGCCGCCTGGCGGCGGCAAGGCGGCAAGCCATCTTTGAGCGATTCGGGTGCCAAACCGCAGACTTCCACAGAACCTTGATAATAGGACATTTATGCCGATTTGTAGGCACTATTTCCGGCCCCCGGGGTGTCGGCCAAACCCGCCAGCCTGCCGGAGAACGGCGGCAGTTTTCATCACCAGGGTTCATTGATTTATTAACACTAGCGTAACATTCGGAGTGCTATAATTCTGTCGTGCGTCAACGCGTTATCATCATTGAAGATGAACGGGACATCGTAGAGTTGGTTCGCTACAACTTTCGCAAAGAGGGCTTTGAAGTTGAAAGCTTCTCGCGCGGGCGCGAAGGGTTGGATTATCTGCGCCGTAATTCCGCCGATCTCGTTTTGCTTGATATCCTGCTTCCTGATGAAGACGGGTTTGAAATTTGCAAGCGTCTGCGCGCCGACGAGCGGCTGAAATCCCTGCCGGTTATTTTTCTGACGGCCAAGAGCGAGGAAATGGACCGCGTGCTGGGCCTGGAGATCGGTGCGGACGATTATGTGGTGAAGCCCTTCAGTCCGCGCGAATTGGTGGCGCGCGTCAAAGCGGTTTTGCGTCGCCAGGAGCGTGTGGCGGAAAGACGCGAGGTGGTGGAAGCGGGCGCCTTGCGCCTGGATGTTCGCACGCAGGAAGTGACGGTGCGCGGAAAGCTGGTGGAATTGAGCGCCCTGGAGTTCAAGCTGCTCTACTTCCTGGCCTCCCACCCGCGCCACGTTTTTGACCGCGACCGCTTGCTGGACGAGGTCTGGGGCCGCGACCGCTTTGTAACCCCGCGCACGGTGGACGTGCACATTCGGCGCCTGCGCGAAAAGATCGAAGAGCTCCCCAACCGCCCGCAATTTCTGCAAACCGTGCGCGGCAGCGGCTACCGCTTTTCGCCGGAAGTCCTGGAAGGTGTTGAAGCCTAGTATTCTTGCCTAGCGAGAAACCGAACCACCAGCCCATGACCAGGGATTCCGGGCCGTCGCGGCTTGCCCGAGCGCGGAGCCAAGCCGTCCATGTCCTTACCTTCCGTGGCCATTGCTCCCCTCGGCACAATGTGGTGTAATTCCGGCGGGCGGAAGCGGCCCGTCCGGGGCTTGGGCGCGGGGATGGCGGCTCCGCCCGGTTCCCAGCAGCTCCGCCGCATCGTGCAAACGTCATGACCTTCCGCAGCCCCATCTTTCGCAAGCTTCTGGCCAGCGCTTTCCTGCTGATCGCGGTCACCCTGGTGGTTTTGGATTTCTACCTTACGCGCTACACGGCGGCGCGCGAGGTACAGAGCGTGCAGCAGCGATTGGAGGCGGAAGCGCGCATTCTGGAAACCGAAGCCGCCGCAGTTCCCCTCCCAGAGCTCGAAGATTGGGCGCGCCAAGCTTCCCAACGTACCGGTGCGCGGGTGACCATCGTTGACCCTAAGGGGTTGGCTCTGGCCGATTCCCACCACGATCCCGAGAGCATGGAGAACCACGCCACGCGCCCGGAGATCGTGGCGGCTTATCAGCAGGGCGTGGGCAATTCCACGCGTCACAGCGCCACCATCAACCGGGACCTCTGCTACATGGCGTTGCGGGTAACGTACAACGGAGAGCCCGGCTACATTCTGCGCCTGGCGGTGCCGCTGGAGGGCGTGGATTCCTCCCTGGCGGCCATCCGCTGGCGAATCGTGTGGGCCTCTCTTTACGCCGCGCTCGTTGCCTTGATTTTCGCTTACTTCTTCTCCCAATCGTTTACCCAGCGCATCGCGCGATTACGCGTCTTTGCGGAAGGCTTGGTGGGGGCGCACTTCTCGCAAGCCGAGCTGCCGCCCGCCGATGACGAATTGGGCGCGCTGGGGCGGTCGCTGAGCACCACTGCGGTGCAACTCCGCGATCTGGTGGACCGGGTGAGCGTGGAATCGGCGCAGCGCGAGGCGATCCTGGCCAGCATGGTGGAAGGTGTGCTTGCTGTCGACAGCAGCTTGCGCATCACCTTTGCCAATGACTCATTCGCGCGCGCGGTGGGAGGGCTTAATCCCATTCCTGCCAAGATGCCGTTGGTAGAGGTCGTGCGGGCCCCGGAATTGCGCGAACTCCTGGCGGGCGTGCTCGGCACCGGCCAATCGGTGAAGAAGCGCATGCAGCTTCCCGCCGCAGAGCGGGTGTTTGAAGTGCAGGCGGCCCCACTGACTTCGGGAAGTGCGCGCGGCGCCATTGCCATCCTGCATGACATTACGGATCTGGAGCGCCTGGAGCGCATTCGCCGGGACTTTGTCGCCAATGTTTCGCACGAACTGCGCACCCCGCTCACGGCCATTCGCGGTTATACGGAAACGCTGCTGGAAGGCGCTCTGGAAGACCAGGAGAACAATCGCCGCTTCCTGGAGATCATCAAGGCGCATGCCATTCGCTTGAACAACATCGCCTCTGACCTGCTGACGCTGTCGGGACTAGAAGGGGCAGGAAAGGCGCGACCCGACCCGGAACCCGTTTCGGTGCGCGGGGCCATCGAATCGGCCATGCGCACCCTGGAAGCGGAAGCTCGCCTGCGTGGCGTGTCGCTGGGCTGCGGGCGCATGGAGGACTTGCAAGTGCTGGGAGACCGCCTGCAGATCGAACAAGCACTGGTCAATCTGCTGGATAACGCCGTCAAGTTTAACCGGCCGTCGGGCGAAGTATTGCTGGAGGTCACTCGCGTCGGCGAAGGCCGCGTCAAGATCACTCTTACCGATACGGGCATTGGCATTCCGTACGAAGACTTGCCGCGCATCTTCGAACGCTTCTATCGGGTTGACAAAGCCCGCTCGCGCGAAGTAGGCGGCACGGGCTTGGGTCTCTCCATTGTCAAGCATGTCATCGAGCGCATGAACGGCACCGTAAGCGTGGAAAGCCAGTTGGGTAAAGGCTCGACCTTTACCTTGATTCTGCCCGCTGCCGCGTGAGCTGGCTGCCGGATGGGGTAATTTCGAAATTGTAGCGGCGAGTCTACCTCGCCATATGGCGGCGTAAAGCCGCACCTACACTACGCGTGGCCTGCTGGCGGCATGTGCGCACCTCAGCTACAATCGATCTTGGGTATGACGACCTTTCACATTCTCAATTTTGGCTGTCGCGCCAGCCAGGCGGATGGCGCTGCATTGAAGCAACAGTTGCTGCAATGCGGGCTGCAAGAAGCCGGAAGACTTGAAGAAAGCGCTGTGGCGATCTTGAACACGTGCACCGTCACGGCCGCGGCGGATGCGGAGGTGCGTCAGTTCGTGCGCCGCATCCATCGCCGGAACCCGCAGTGCCACATTCTGGTGACAGGCTGCTATGCCCAGCGCGCGCCGCAAGAAATCGCCCCGTTGGACGGCGTCGCCTGGGTCGTGGGAAATTCTCACAAGCACCTGGTGAGTTCGATCCTTGCGGCGGCAAGCAGCGGGAATACGGTTGACGGGGGACGGGACACGGCGAGGATCGCGGCAACAACCGGACTTGCGGAATCCCCGGCGAACTCTGTGGAAGCCGAATCCGCACCGCCGCCGCTGGTTCAGATCGGAATGCTCGGGAACAGGAGCGAGGAGCAGGTGACGGAAGATGGGCAAGCCGCTCATTCACCCGATCACCCGATCAGCCGATCTCCCGATGCTGCCCAGGTGTTTGTGGGTGCGATCGCCGAGGAGTTCCACTTTGCCCCCGTCTTTGCCGACGATCGCACGCGTCCTACGCTGAAAATCCAGGATGGCTGCGACGCCCGCTGTTCGTTTTGCGTGATTCCCTCGGTGCGCGGGCAGAGCCGGAGCCTTGCGCCTGACAAGGTGCTGGATCAGGTGCGCCAATTGGAAGACTGCGGTTATCAGGAGGTAGTGCTCTCGGGGATCAACTTAGGGGGCTATGGGCGGGACCTCGACCGCCGGATCAATTTCCTGCGGATGGTGGAGCGCATCCTTGGAGAGACCTCGATCGCACGCATCCGCATCAGCTCGATTGAACCCATGGACGTCAGCCCGGCGCTGATCCGCTTGGTCGCGGAGGAACCGCGCCTGGCGCAGCATTTTCACGTTCCCCTGCAAAGCGGGTGCGATCGCATTTTGCGGCTGATGAACCGGCGGTATTGGGCCCGGCAATATGCCGAGCGCATGTGGGCCATTCGCGAGAGCATGCCCAACGCGGCGATCGGGGCTGACGTTATGGTGGGCTTCCCCAGCGAGACGGCGCAAGACCACGCCGCAAGCCTGCGCCTCATCGAGTCCCTTCCCTACACCTACCTGCACATCTTTCCCTTCTCAGCGCGTCCGGGGACACCCGCTGCAACCGCTTCGCGACAGGTAAACGGCCGCGTGGCCCGCGAACGCAGCCAGGAGATTCGCAGCGTCATCACGGCCAAGCGTCAGGCATTTCTCACAGCGCAAGTCGGCCGCAGTCTCCCCGCCCTCACCTTGGGAGAAGAGGAAGAAGGAGCGCGGGTGGCCCTGACGACGAATTACCTGAAGGTTGCGTTGCCGGGCATGGAGATTCCGCCCAACCGGCTCGTGGATGTCCACATTGGTCGCGCCTTCTCTGACCGGCTCTTCGGGTATGCAGATGAAGCCCGCGCGCGCTGAGGTTCATCGGCAGCGTGGGAGCCGGCACGATGCCAGCCTGAACGCCATCCGCTGCGCCGCGAGGGGCAAGTTAGGGTCAGTAAAGCTTGGTGCGAAAGGGGGGACTCGAACCCCCACCCCTTGCGGGACCAGATCCTAAGTCTGGCGCGTCTGCCAATTCCGCCACTTTCGCAAATCCTAGAGGCATTAATTTCAATAACTTATCTCGATACGATTGTCCAGCAGTTTTTGGAACCCGACATGGGCGTGCCCAAGGCACGACGAAAGTCGCTGCCAACTGCTATGTCAAAGACGCATGGTACTGGAATCATGTTCACAAAACCCTAGCCGAGTGGGGAGCACCGGCTTGTTAGCCGAGAAATCGTTGTTGGAATCCTAACCGACCGTGTTTTCAATTAGAACCAGGCAGGGTGCAGGTCAGTCTGCGCTAACTTCCTAGTTGCTTTGATATCAGGATTCTTCAAGTCCCCGGGAGAGTCTTTTTGCCAAAGTGTGTGGGAAATAGAGATTGATAAGGGGGAGAAATATGGTGCGTCGGATGGACGGAGATCCTCCCATACCGTTGGCGCGAGTGTCAAGAGGGGAAGGGTCGGTCCAGCGGCTTCGGAATTCCCGTACAGGGAAGGGGGGGTCTTGGGGTGCGGTTGGAGGGCCAGGGCGATGTGCGGGTGAAAAGGCGTCTATTTTCTGGGCCGGTTTTTTCGCCATTTATCGACACTGGGGCGGTGCGGGCGGCGGGGGATGGGGAAAACACAAAAGCCGAAAGTTCGGGGATCGCCGTCCGGGCGGATCAACTGGAATCGGTGGCCGGGACCAGGGGTCGTCCCAGGCTGAGTTGCCAAAGCAGGAGCAGATCGATGGCGGCAAGGACGGGGTGAGAGCCGCGATGAAGGTAGCGCACCCGATAGAGGCGTTCGATGGTCAGGGCCAGGCAGGTCAGCAGCCAGACGAGCAAGAGGCTGTGGCGCTCATGGTGGCAGATGTGTTCGAAGCCGTAGCGGTTCTTGGCGTCATTGAACCCTTGGTTCTCGATCTCCCAGCGGCTCTTGGCCAGGAGGAACAGGGTGCGACGGCTGATGCGGTGGCGCGGAAAGTCGGTAAGCCAGTAGGCGTCGTACACGGTCCCGTCGGGCTTGTACTGCCGATAGCGGATCACCCGCACGGTTTCCCAGCGGAGGGCCTCCCAAGGGTCAAAATCGTCGGCCTCCCAGATTTCCACCCGGTCCTTGCCGTGCCGGGAGACTTGCTGGGGAGGTTGGTGCCGAAAGCGGTTTTGCGCGGCGGCGAATAATTCCGGGAGATTGTTTTTCAAACGGGCGACGACGTAGAGCCGCTGATCATTGGCGTCTTGCAGGAAGGGGGCGGTGGCGAAGTCCCCATCGGCCACCACGTAGTAGGCAAAACGGCGGCCGAGGTTGCTGACTGCGCGGCGGAGGAGTCGCCGACCGGCGTTGTACTCGCTACCCCCGGGGCCGTACGGTTCGACATCCAGGGGCAACATCAGGCCGTTTCCGACCACGCTGATCATCGCTAATTGGTGGTGGTAGCCGAGGATCTATGAGCTGAGCTCGATCAGGAAGCGACCGAACGGGAAGGAGCATTTTGTCTCGGGCGTGTGTTTCTCTTGCCTGATTGAGGCTTTGGGTAGACAAGTATTCCCCAGGGTTGAAGAAACTCCACCACATCCGTCAATCCCGTTAAGGCAGAGGGAATCTTGCCGTCGGGAGTGCGCCGCTGGCTTCGGGCATAGGCCTGAACGTGGTCCGTTGTGGCTTCAGTCGGCCAATTCCCTGTTGTTGTAACTACCGGCCGAGAGCAAGGGCGGTCATCAGCAGACGCTGTCTCTGACCCTGCGAATAACCGAGTTCGGGGAGCTTCACGACGAGGGATGGAAGAAAAGGCCCTGTTGGGCCAGAAAGAAGGTCTACACAAACCTCCGCGTTGGGAATAGAGAGTTACAGCACGATGTCCTCCTGGGAGCCTGGTTGGCTCGTCGGAGGATAGGATTATTCCGAGTGCGAAGATAGCACAATGGCCTTACTCTCGCCCGAGATCGCTTTCACCCCCGCCGACTTGGAATAATCCGGCACTCGGATTAAGGTGAGAAGCGCGGACCGTGTCACTTGGGAAAATTCTGGAAAATCCACATCGTTACTGGGCATGAAGCGCCTTCCTGGCTGGTCGAAGTGTGAGGCTCTGTCCGCACTCGGCGAGGGTGGCTGCGCATTCAGGCCACAATTGGCGGGTAGTCTTGAGCCCCTGGCGATCTGTCTGTGGAAGTCCCGCTCCCTGAGGTTCGATTCCCGGCAGCGCTACCATCCAAAAGCTTGTAACCCCTTAAACGCGTTCAATCTAGTATGACCTTGGCCCATTTATCCCTTGGCTTTTGCGCGCTTGTTTAGAATCAGGTCAGAATACGACTGAGGAACGATATCCGCTGGTGAAATCGCAAAGAGCTTTTGGAATTTTACCGCTTGGGCGCGGACTTTGCGGATATCCCCCGTGCGCGTCATGGCCTCAACTTCCAGAAAGGTTCCCAGCCCGCGCACTTGATCGAGGTGGATCTTGACGTTGCCCACAAAGTAGATCTCGCGGCGTTTATCCACCACCGCCAGAACTCCCAAAGCGCTCGAAAGGATGGCGCGCACCGAGTTGCGGCGCTGCAGAAGCACCATCTCCACGGTTGAGCGCCGGGCGCGCGCGGAGTTGGTCCTCCGGTAGAAAATCAGCGCGTTTTCGATGCGTCCCTCGCGGATTTTCAGGCGGCCCTTGGAAACCGGGAAGTAGGTGTCAACCTGGCGGTCGGTTCCGAGAAAGCGCGCGCGCTGGCGCTTGAGAATGGCGCGGGCTTGGCCCGGGTCGTGCAAAAGCGCCTTGAATTCAAAATTGAGGAGTTTCATCCTCGCAATTCCTCGCTATTCGTGCATAATTCGCTGGGAAGACTGGAAGGCTGGCGTCATTCTCTCATTTTTGCTATCCAATGAAAACCAAAATACCAAACCGCTGGGACGTCACGCCGCGCGAAGCCGTCCAAATGCAACAATCCCTGCGCGAGCGCGTGGAAACCCAAGACCGTTTCGGGTCCGTGCAATATGTGGCAGGAGCTGACTTGGCTTTTGATCCGGAAACAGACTGGGCTGTTGCCGGGGTCATTGTCTATAGTTTCCCGCAACTTGTCGAGGTTGAGCGGCGCAAGGCACGGCGCAAGCTGCGCTTTCCCTATGTGCCGGGGCTGCTTTCCTTTCGGGAATGCCCTGTTCTCCTCGCGGCGTTCGCGCTGCTGCGGACCAGCCCCGACCTGATTTTGGTGGATGGCCACGGACTGGCGCACCCGCGTCGGTTCGGAATCGCTTGCCACCTCGGCTTGCTTTTGGACTGCCCTACCATCGGGTGCGGCAAGTCGATCCTCGTCGGCGAGGCAGAGGAGCCCGGCATCCAGGCGGGATCCACAGCACCCCTCATCGACCGAGGCGAAGAAGTGGGCATGGTGCTTCGCACGCGTACCCAGGTGAATCCCATTTACGTCACGGTTGGGCACCGCATTTCCTTGCCGTCAGCCGTGCGAATTGTCGCCAAGTGTGTGGACGGGTTTCGCATTCCCAAACCCACACGCGAAGCGGACCATTGGGTCCGCGATCTACGGCGCGCATACCAAGCCGAACGTACTCGCGAGAGTGCGGGGGATTCTTCTTTGCCGGGTGGGAGGGGCGAATAGCACGAAGGCCCATGAAGTTTGGTTAAGTCGGCGGCATTTCCGGGTCCGCTTCTTCGGGCTCAGCCTTATTCTCAAGTTCGGTCCAAGGCGGATCGAGACTCACCATGAGCGTGTAACCGAACTGTTTCGACATTGCCGGCTCAACGACCACAATGCCATCGTCGATGACCCACCCACTGACGGAGGGCGAGCGCCCATAATCGTGCCCGGTGAATTCACTCCCCGCCAGGGTCAAGCAGATGTGCCTGCGTAAGCCATGGTGAAAGAGGAGGTACTGCAGGCCATTGGCGCTTCCCGAGATGTGGCACCCCTGATTGTGGTCGTAGATCGATACTACTCCCCCCTGTGCCGCTCCACTTAGGATGATTTGCATGGTCCGCGAGTAGTCGTAGACGCCGCTCGCGTTCTTTCCCGATACCAGTCTGCCCGCAATATACGCCAGAGCGGCACGCACGTGTGGTTCCATTTTGAATATCTCCCCAACCATCGCTCATCACAGAGGATCCGTGGCAAGCCAACTAAGAGCTTACCTGCGCAAATCTGGGCAGTCAATCAACGTCCGATGGCTCTTCCGGGCCGCACCGAGCGTGCAATGGACTTACGGGTTGGGGGAAGCACTCGCAGGCGTCGCGGGAGCCGGCGTGTTGCTAATGCCATTCCGTGCTTTGGAGTAGCATTTTTCCACAGCGGCGTAAGCGTGGGGATTGCTAGGGTCGATCTCCAATACTTGTTGGTAGGTAGGCAGTGCTTTCTCACACCCGCCTTCGCGGTAGTAAATGGCGGCTAGCGAGTTTAGCTCGACGATCCTGGCTTGTTCCGCATAGCTCAGGTTTTTGTGCTTCGCGAGTGGCTGCCCATGTGAGGACTGATTAATCTGCGTGGCGCCCGCGGTTTTCTGCTCCTCGGAGGTCGGCAGGTCAGTGCCTTGGGCGGGGTTTACCGGCGCCATTCGGGGAGCCCTCATGGCATAGTTCCGAAACTCCCACGCGGCAAATCCCATCACGATTAGAACAGCCACTGCCACAGCAAGCAGAGCGGTGAGGAGGCGGTGGGTGTGAGCCTGGTGAGGCGGAACGATGCGAGCGGAGGTTCTGTAAATGGTATTCCCGAAGGCCGGTGCCGTCGGGGAAGCGACGCCCACGGGTGTGGGGCGAATGCCGTCGGTTGATTCCGGTATAGCGCGAGGGCTGGACGAGTGATGTTCGGCGCCAAATGTCGCCGCGGCAGTGCTCAGTGCCGCCCAATCAATCTGGCGGGAGGGATGGGTGGAGGTACCGCGCGCCCTCTTGATGGCCGCCGCCATCTCTGCCCCCGTGGCAAATCGCCTCTCTCGGTCCTTTTCCAGGGCTTTCATGACGATAGAGGAGATTGACTCCGGAATGCCCAACTCCGGTTTCAACTCGTGAGGCGGGTGGGGAGATGTCTTGAGCTGTTGCAGGAAAATCTCCACCGTGGTCTCTGCCTGGAATGGCATCTCGCCGGTCAACATTCGATACATGACCAGGCCGAGTGAATAGAGATCAGAACGGCCGTCAATTTCAAACCCCTTCTTGGCCATGGCCTGCTCGGGGGACATATACTCCGGGGTGCCGATGACCATACCCGTCTGCGTCAATCCCTTCGCACCAGTCAATCCCTCCCGCAAGCGGGATATTCCAAAATCCAGGATCTTGGCAATCGGGGGGCCGTCCCGCTGTGCGATTAAAACGACATTTTCCGGTTTGATATCGCGATGAACCAGGCCCAACTTGTGCGCAGCGTCCAGCGCCCCACAGATATTCAACGAGATGTCCAACACCAGGGAGACGGGCAAAGCCCCGGCGCGCTGCACCAGGGTTTCCAGCGTGTCACCCACAACGAGTTCCATGGCGATGAAGGGCAGGCCGTCTTCGGCAATGTCCAAGTCATCGACGCGCACGGCATTAGGGTGGTTGAGCTTCCGGGCCATGATGGCTTCGTTTTTGAAGCGGCCCATGAATTCGGCGTCGCGAGCCAAGTCAGGTTTTATTACCTTTAAAGCGCGCAATTCATCCAGCAATTCATGATGGGCTTTGTAGACGACCGCCATTCCGCCTTCGCCCAACCGCGCCTGGATGCGGTACTTACCGCGAACGACGGTTCCGATCTGCCAAAGCGTAGTTTCGTGGAGGGGCGCCCCGTCTCGGGGGCAAATCGCGTAATCCTCGGGGTATGTGGCCGCGCACTCTGGGCAGCTTTTCATCGCGCTTCCGGGTCCGTAAAGGACTTATCTTCTCTCTATTGTACCACGCCAAAAAGGCGAGTTCGTAATATCCCTTCAAGTAACTCGTGAGGCAAGGGAAATTTACCGGGAGCGACACAAAGGTCTTCGCAAAGCGCAATTGCCGGGGCGAATTTTTGGTATCGATCGGTGATCAAGGCCGCAATTTCTATAGCTCCCGGCACCGGGCCGTGGCTTGGCGTGCGCTCGGGGTGGCCATTGGTACGATGTTGACGTGATGGTTGATAAACCCCCCGCTTTCCCGAGAATGGAGGACTGGTCGCTATCGAGTGGTCCCCAACCGGCACTGGGGCAGGTCTCTTACCCGGATATTGACCAGGTGCCGCGGGAACTCGCCGCGCAGGATTTGCACCGCCTGGTCAGACACGGCGTGCCGCATGATCGCGTAGGATTCCTCGCTCAGTGACGCATAATGGCACGTAAAGACCACATTCTCGAAATCCGCCAAGGGATGTGGGAGACGCAAGGGTTCGCTTTGCAACACATCCAGTCCGGCGCCGGCCAGTCGTCCAGAAGCGAGCGCATCCAAAAGGGCGGCTTCGTCAACTACCGGACCGCGTGCGGTGTTGATGAGGATGGCGCCCGGCTTGAGCAGGCCTAACGTACGGGAGTTGATAAGACCGTAAGTCTCGGGCGTGGTCGGGACGTGCAACGAGAGAATATCCGCCTGCGGCAATAACGCATCCAGACTCAACAGCGGAACTCCGGCAGACTGCGCGGTTTCTGCGC
>Ga0335085_10003912_pt1 | contig 25183 bp, 16 predicted proteins | sample Lox_Sample_45_FD_206712 | JGI IMG/M metagenome (GOLD analysis project Ga0335085, IMG submission 206712) | Soil microbial communities from Loxahatchee National Wildlife Refuge, Florida, United States - Lox_Sample_4.5 | ecosystem: Environmental > Terrestrial > Soil > Wetlands | place: USA...
CCGGTGATCCCGGCGTTGTTGACCAGCACGTCAACGTCGCCGAGCTGGGCGGTCACAGTGGCGAACGCCAGCGTTATGTCGGATTCGTCGGTTACGTCGCAACGGACGGTCAGCGTGGCCGCGCCGGCCGCGCCGTCGGGGCGCAGGTCCAGGGCGGCCACCTGGAATCCCTCCTTGGCCAGCCGGGCGCAGGTGGCCAGCCCGATGCCGGACGCGCCGCCGGTGACCACGGCCACCCGGGGGGCGGGCTGGCTCACAGGTTCACCGGGCTGGCCTGGCCCGCGCGCAGCCGGCAGAGCTGGATGAAGTGCTCCGGGTTCAGGAACAGCTCGTTCAGCTCGGCCATCTGGTCCATGGTGAAGCCCTCGGGCCGGCGGATCAGATAGTCGATGTACTGGAACGCGTCCTTGGCGCCGTAGCCGACGTGGTGCGCGCCCAGCACCTTGCGGCTGTCCGCGTCGAGGACCAGCTTGAGGAAGCCGGACAGGACCGGCCGGGTGAACGCGTACAGCATCGACCCCTCGGCGGCGGGCAGCGCGAACGTCTCCGGGTCCGCGTCATCCGGCGGCATCTGGATCTTGATGACGTTCCGGTACCGCTGCCTGGCCTCGGCCTCGGACAGCCCGCACCAGGTCACCTCGTACGTGGTGTGCAGGAAGTCCGGGTACTCGGTGAAGTCGAACTCGTAGTCCTCGCCCATGATGTTGCGGGCCGCGCCGACCCCGCACTTGCGGGCCTTGAACATCTCCATCGGCGGGCCGACCAGGTCGCCGGCCGCGTACACGCCGGGCACGGACGTGCGCATGTGGGTGTCGGCGATGACGAAACCGCGCTCGTCGGTGGCCAGCCCGAGCGGTTTGTACATGCCGAGGCTGGGCCGTTCCCCGGTGCCGACGAACACGAAGTCGGTGTCGATCTCCCGGACTTCGCCGCCTGGTGTCCGGTAGCGCACCCCGGTGACCTTGCCGTTGCCCAGTATTTCGAGCAGTTCCGCGCCCTCGGCCATCTCGATGCCGCGGTCGGCCATCATGCTCACCACGTAGGCGCGCAGCCCGGCGTCCACGTGGTGCAGGCTGGCCGTCTCCATCAGTGGGCTGCGGCTCAGGATCGTGGTCTGGCACCCGGTGGCCTGGAAGAACGACCCGTACTCCAGGGCCACCTTGGAGCCGCCGATGATCACGCAGCGGTTCGGCTCGTAGTCCAGGTCCTCGATCAGGCTGGCGAAGTCGTAGATCCCCTTGATGCCCGTGCCCATGCCCGGCACGTCCGGGTAGATGGTCCGCGAGCCGGTGCACAGCACCAGGTTCCGGGCCTGGAACCGCCGGCCTTCCACCTCGACCGTGTGCTCGTCGATGATCGTGGCCGGGGTGTTGAGGATGAACTCCATGCTGAGCTGTTCCTTGGACTGCCAGTTCATGATGGCGTGCGGGTACATCCGGCCCGCCTTGAACAGCTGGACGATCTCCAGGATGCTGGCCCGCTTCTCGTCGAACGGCGGGTACCAGAGCCGTCCCTGCATGTGCCGGGCCAGGTCCAGCTCCCGGGCGGCCTCGGAGAACAGGTGGTGCGGCACGCAGGCCTGGTGCGGGCAGGAGCCGCCCAGGAACGGCCAGGCGTCGATGGTGAGCTGGCGGCCGCCGCGGGCGCGCAGGAACGCCGAGCCGAACCGGCCCGCCGCGCCGCCCCCCACGAAGATCGCGTCGTACTCGCGGTCGTCCTCGTCCGGGCCGGCCACGTTCCACAGGCCCCCGGTGTTGTCCTGCGGGTGGTCCACGATGTCGTCGATCAGCAGGGCCCATTCGCCGACGGTCAGCGGCTGGCCCGGCGCGCCCCGGTCACCATCGGGCAGTGACCCGAGTTTCGCGATCCGGCTGCGCAGTGCGGCGAATCCGTCGCCCGGGTTCCGTACATCGATCATCGCTGGCCCCTCGTCGCTGCTCTGGCCGGCACCCTGCCTGCCTCTTGAGCATGGCCAGCGGATTCCGGGGCGGGGAGGTCACCGGGGGACGAAGAACCAGCCGGCCGTCCACCTCGCCGGGTCAGGCGGATAAGCGCTGCTGCTCGCGGAGCGCCTGCAGGGTGCCCCAGGCGCGGGTGGCCAGCTGCAGGTTGAAATGCACGTCGGGGTCGTTCAGCTCCAGGCCGGTGAGTTCGCGGATCCGCTGCAGCCGGTACTTCAGTGTGCTCTTGTGCACCGACAGTTCGGCCGCGGTGGCGTCGTAGTTGCCGCCGTGCTCCAGGTACTGGGTCAGCGTGTGCACCAGTTCGGCGCTGCGCTTCTTGTCGTAGTCCAGCAGGCTGCCCAGCCAGTCCCGGACGAAGGATTCCACGTCGGACAGGTCGGGGATGGCCGCCAGCATCCGGAAGATGCCCAGCTTGGGGTACTCGCAGGCACTGTTGCCGGGCAGCAGCGTCTGCTGCAGCCGCAGCGCCAGTCCAGCCTCGCGCAGCGAGCGGGGCAGTTCGGAGGGCCGCGCGCCGGGGCCGCCTACGCCCACGCAGACCTGGCCGCCGAGGTCGGACATGATCGAGCGGCGCAGCTGCTCCCAGTCGGCCTGGCCCGCGGTGATCACCGCGACGTCACCGGACCACATCTCGAACAGGCCGTCCTGGTGGGCCTGCCGCATGGCCCGGCGGACCGCGTTGAGCAGCGCGTCGTGCGCCCGGGCCCGGCCCTTGCCCTGGACGATCACCACCCGGTGCGGCCGCCGCAGGTCGTAGTCGAGGGCCTCGGCCCGGGAGAGCGCGCTCTCGTCGTCCGTCCCGGCCAGCAGGTCGTGCACCAGGTCGCGGCGCAGCCGCAGCTCGGCGTCGGCGATCCCGCGCAGCCGGGCCAGCTCCATGGCCAGCACGGTGGCCCCGTGCTCCAGCGCCACCAGGTCGGCGTGATCGGCGCGCCGGTCCGGGTCGACCAGGGCCAGCACCCCCAGCACGTCGGTCCGCGGCGAGGCCAGCAGCATCAGCCGCTCGCCGTCCCGGGTCGGGGAGCTGGCCCGCATCAGCCGGCGGAGCAGGTGCTCGCGCTGGGCGAACGACTCCTTGGGGTACGGATCCGGCTGGCCCGGGCCCGCCCAGGCGGTCAGGTTCCCGTACCGGTCCTCGATGGCCACCGGCATCCCGGTCAGCTCGTGCAGCGCCCTGGCGATGCCCGGCTGCCCTTCCCCGGAGACCGCGACGCTGGTCAGCCGCTGGTGGATGGCCATGCTGCGCTCCAGCCGGGTGACCGTCTCGGCCAGCGCCTCGTTGGTGGCGGCCAGTTCGGCCGCGGTGGCGCGCTCCCTCGCGTGCAGCCGGGCATTGGACACCGCCACCCCGGTCTGCTGGGCCAGCACCTGGATCAGGAACCGCTGCTCGGTGCTCGGTTCCGCCGCGCAGGAGGCGACCAGGTGGCCGAGCTGCCCGGCCACCCCGCGCAGCGGATAGGCCCAGGCCCAGCCCCGGCCGGCCACGCTCACCGCGCCGCCCTTGCCGCCCAGCGCCGCCAGCTGCCCGGCCAGGCCAGGCGGCGCCGCCGCGCCGCGGCCCAGGCCGGCGTGCCACTGACCATCGGTGAACCGGTAGCCCTCGATCCGCCACGGGCCCAGCCCGGCCGCGCTGGAGGTGGCCAGCTCCAGGATCTGATCCTCGTTGACCGACTCGGTCATCAGCAGCGAGATCACCAGCAGCGCACGGAACTCGCCCAGCCGTTCCCGCAGATCCCCGTCGGCCGGCGGGCCCGGGCGGGGGGTCAGGGGCAGCACGGCCGCGCCATCCCGGGCTGCTGCCCGGCGGGTCGTGTGCTCGGCGGTCATCGCGCCAGGCCCATCGGGGCGGCTCAGAGGCCGCTGGCCGAACGGAGGAACTCGTCCGGCCCGACGTAGTAGGGGTTCTCGACCAGGATGCCCTGGACCAGGACCTGGGGATGAGTCTTGACGATGTTCACCACGACCTCGCCGCTGAAGCGGTCCAGGTCGTAGAGGCAGAGCACGATGACCGGGTGGAGGGCGGTGACCCGGTTCAGCTCGGACTCGTAGCCGACCAGGTGCTCCACCCCCGGGGCATCGCGCAGCGCCCAGGTCATCTCGCCGGCCAGCCGGTAGAACGAGTAGCCCTCGACCGCCGCCTTGGTCATGTTCTCGGTCCAGAACGTGAGCATGTCGCTGGTGGTGAACTCGCCGCCGGCCAGGTAGGTCGTCTCCGGCAGGTGGATGTCCAATTGCCCGGCTGGCCCGGGCTCGCCGCAGGACCGGGGCAGCGCCCGCAGGCGGGCCGCCGTGATGGCCGAGTCGACGACGCAGATGCACTTGTCCCCGGCGGTGAGGCCCGCTCCCAGGTACCCGCTGAGCAGCCGGTCACGGTCGCCGTCGCCCCGGTAGAACGCGCACACGTGGCTGCCCGGCATCAGGCCGATGTCGTCAATTCCGCTCGACACGGGTCTGGCCATCCCACCACCCTGTGCTCTGCTGCCCTGTGTTCTGCTGCCCTGGCCGTGTTAGCCGGATAGTACGTCGCTGACCGAAGTTGTGGCTCATCCTGGCGGGGTGAAGATCTGGGCGTTCATGCCCCCGGGCGGCCAGGGCTGATGCCCGGCCGGCCGGCACGGAGGGTGGGCGTGGCCACCCGGAAGCGGGATAATGCGAAAATGCCTGACCCAGACGCTGGCCGGCGGGTCCCGGGGCCCCGGACGTCCGACGATGGCGGCCAGCGTGCTGGCCTCTATGACGACTTCGAGGCCTACCGTACTCCCACAGACGATGATTACTTGAAGCTGTTCACCAGCGGCCTGGTCATTCCTGACACCAATGTCCTCCTCAATCTTTATCGCTACAACGAGCAGACCAGGAATGACCTGCTGACTGTGCTGAAACGTCTTGGCGACCATCTCTGGGTGCCGCATCAGGTGATGGATGAGTTCTGGCGCAACCGCGAGAACGTACTGAAAGATCCACAAGATACCGACACGTGTATAAGCCTGCTGACCCGTCATCGGGATCAGGCGACCGGAACATTCCGCGGGTGGGCCAACCGGGTAAGCTTGCCGAAAGACCAGTCGTCGCCCTTGCTGCACGAAATAGAGCAAGCGTTCGACAAGGTGATTGGTGCGGTGTCGAAACTCGCCGGTGAACATTCATGGGATGACGCACGGGACACAACCACCGACCCTGTGCTCGGTGCGCTGGAGCCATTACTGAATGGCCGTGTGGGAAGTCGGCTGGACCAAGCCGAACACGACCAGGCATTGCGCGAGGCAAAATCGCGGGCCGAGCAGAAGCGCCCGCCAGGCTACAAGGACCATGGCAAGACCGACGGGACCGCCGCCGGTGACTATCTGATATGGGTGCAGGTACTCCGTGAGGCTCAGATCACACAGCGTGATGTACTCCTCATCACCGGCGACGTCAAAGAGGACTGGTGGCGGCGGGAGCACGGTGAAGCCAGAGGCCCACGGCCAGAACTGGTGCTGGAACTCAAGGAGCGGGCCAACGTAAAGCTGTACATGCTCCGGCCAGAAAGCTTGCTTCTTCGCGCTAGGCAGGCATTGAAAATAGCCGTCCACGATGAGTCTCTCGAGGACGCTGAACGGGTCGACCGGTCTTTGACCGATGTTGATCGGGTCCGCGAATCCTGGGAAGTTATTCTGGATGCCGTGCGGGAGCGCCGCCCGGTCGCTGCGGGGTTTCTGGGCTCGGCCACTGTGGACAGCATGGACGAGGATGTCCTCACCATCCGGTTCGGGCGATCTTCGGTTGCCCAGCAATTCATCGAAAGCGGCTCCAGTGCGGCGCTTTCTGGCGCGCTTGATGAAGTGCTCGGCGTTGTGCGCAGGATCACCGTGGTCTTCGCCGACCATCGCCACTTGGGCACCTACGGGCCAGAACGATTCTGGACGTCGGCAGATGCCCCGGAGGCGGGGGATGATCCGGCTGGCGACGGCGCCCAACCGGATGATTGACCAGCCCGCCCGCCGCGCGGCCGGCCCAGGTCGACAGCCCCTGCGGGTGACCGGGTACTACTGGAAGTCCAGTGGGGACTAATGGGCACACGTGATGTTGTGAGACTGCGGGCAATCTTGCCAGTCAGCTAGTCGTCACCTCCTGCCTCGTGACACGGGCCCGGTCTTCATTTAGCCTGACATGGACGGAGATGTCGGACCATTACGGGGAGGAGGCCCAGTGGATTCTGACGGACAGGCCACTGGTGGGGGAGTCGATCTGTGCTTGGTCCCCGATCTGCGGGGCATCCCACTGGCTCAGCTAGCCGAGCAGGCTGACGACGGCCAGGGCGCGGTGGCGGGCGTGCTCACGCGGGTGGTGTATCTCCCCGAGAGCCCTTCGAGCATCAAGAGCATGATGTTCAATTCCGCGCTATGAGACCTACTGCATGCCGGTTTCTGTAAGTCATTATGTTTTAAAGGTCCATAGTCGATGTGATCTCGCATGTGATGACTGCTATGTCTATCAGCATGCCGATCAGAGCTGGCGCGTTAAGCCCAGAGCCCTGGACGTGGCGACCGCCCGTCAGGCTGCGCTACGGATAAGCGATCATGCTCGCCGGCATCGGCTCGGCGAGGTAAACATCGTGCTCCACGGTGGCGAGCCGCTCCTGCTCGGTCCTGATGGGATGCGCGAGATCGTGCACACGCTGCGCTCCCTGATTGACCCGGTTACCCGGCTGGACCTGCGAATCCACACCAACGGCGTGCTGCTGGACGAGAGCTTCTGCGAGCTGTTCGCCGATTACGGCGTGCGGGTCGGGGTATCGCTGGACGGCGACCGCACGGCCAACGACCGGCACCGCCGGTTTCCTGATGGGCGGAGCAGCCACGCCAAGGTGCGGCAGGCCCTGGCCCTGCTCAGGAGACCTGAGTACCGGCACCTCTACACCGGCATTCTGTGCACGATCGACGTGGCCAATGATCCCATCGGGGTCTACCAGGCGTTGCTGGCTGAGGCGCCGCCGCGTATCGATCTGCTGCTGCCGCATGCGACTTGGGACAACCCTCCGCGTGATCCGGCCGGCGTCCGCACGCCCTATGCGGACTGGCTCAGGCAGATCCATGCGCGGTGGGCCGCTGACGGCCGTCCGGTGCCGATCCGGCTGTTTGACTCGCTGCTGGCCGCCTGGGAGGGCCACCGCAGCTCCAGCGAGGCCGCGGGCCTCGATCCGGTGGATCTCCTGGTCATTGAGACCGATGGCAGCTGGGAGCAGGCGGACTCGCTGAAGACCGCGTTCGACGGGGCGCCCGCGACCGGGTTCGACGTGTTCTCGCACTCGGTCGATGAGGCGGCCGCGCACCCTGGGGTCGCTGTCCGGCAGGCGGGCCTGGATGCGCTGTGTGCGACCTGCCGGGCCTGCCCGTTGGTGCGGGCCTGCGGAGGTGGCCTGTACGCGCACCGGTACAAGTCCGGGAACGGCTTTGACAATCCATCGGTCTACTGCGCTGATCTCAAGGTCCTCATTCCCCAGGTAACGGCCAGGCCGAGGACCGCGACTGCCCCAGCTGTGCCGCCGGCCGCGCCTCCGGCCGCTCATGCCCTGCCAGAAGGGGCCTTCGACGCGCTGGCCGCCGGCCCGGGGGACTCCCGGGCCATGACCTCGCTGGCTGAGGCGCGCTGGTCGGTGACCCGCGCACTGGTCGCGGCGGTGGCGTCCAGCCTGGACGCCACGGACGGCGATCTAGGCCGGGCGGCCGCCGAGGGATGGGTGCTGCTGGCCGAACTGGACGCCGAGCGGCCCGACGTGGTGCGCGAAGTCCTGACCTATCCATACGTTCAGGAATGGGCGGTGCGGTGCCTGCGCCCGGCCCAGAGCGCCGATGTTGCGCTGGATCGCGCCCACCTGGCCGGTCTTGCGGCCGCGGCGGCCCGGCTGGCCGGCCTCGAGGTGGAGATGGTCCTGCCGGTGCGCGAGGGATTTGCCTACGTGCCCGCGCTGGGCGCGCTGGCCGTGGATGCGGGCGCGGGTCGCACGCTGGCGGTGCAGGTGTCCAGATCCCGGATCAGCTCCCGGTACGGTGCGCATGGCTGGCATGCCGTTCGCCGGGTAGCCACCGACGACATCAGGATCACGGTCGAGGACATCGATCCGTACCGCGACTGCCAGGCCTGGGCGGCGGCTGGACGGCTGTCCGCTGCCGCGTGGCGGTCCTGGGAGCTGACCCTGGCCGCCGCGGCACGGCAGCTGGCCGTGGAGCTCCCGGCCTACGCCAGCGTGATCGGCGCGGGCCTGCGCTCGGTGGTGCCGATGCGCCCGGGGACCGCCGACCGCCGGGAGAGTGGCACCGCCCGGCAGGCGTTCGGGGCCGTGGCGCTGGCGCTCCCCGAGGACATCGGCGTGCTGGGCGCTTTGCTCGTTCACGAGATGCAGCACCTCAAGCTGACTGCCCTGGGCGACCTGTTCGACCTGTTCGACAGGGCCGACAGCAGGCGGTTCCGGGTGCCCTGGCGAACCGATCCCCGGCCTGTCGAGGGCCTGCTGCACGGCACCTACGCGCATCTGGCCGTGGCCGAGTTGTGGCGGGCCCGCGCCCTGCGGCAGCCAGGCGGGGAAGCCCAGCGTCACTTCGGCATGTACCGGTCGTGGGTGGAGGATGCGATCGAGGTGCTGCTGACCGCGGGCAGCCTCCTGCCGGACGGCCATCGTTTCGTCAAGGGCATGCGGATGACCGCTGAGGCCTGGGCCGATGACCGATGAGCGCGCCCCGCGGCTGGCTGAGCGCGGTCCCGTCGACCACGAGCGGCTGGCGGCCGGCCTACGGGCACTGGGCCTGCGGCGGGGCCAGGACCTGCTCATCCATAGCTCGCTCAGCCGGATCGGGTGGGTCGATGGCGGTGCCGCCACCGTGCTCAGCGCGATCCTGGAGGTAGCAGGGCCATCCGCAACACTGGTGGTCCCCACCGAGACCACGTGGAATTCGCTCACCTCGAACGCCTTCCGTGCGGCCACCGAGGGCCTTGACGCCGCGGAACGTGCCCGGCATATAGCCAGGATGCCTGGGTTCGACCCCGCGAGCACGCCATCGGCCGGGATGGGAGCGTTTGCGGAGCATGTGCGGACGCGCCCGGCCGCGCACCGCAGCCGCCACCCGCAGACGTCCTTCGCCGCTATCGGGCCCGGGGCACGTGCGTGCACGTCCATTCACGATCTTGACTGCCATCTCGGCGATCGGTCACCCATCGGCTGGCTGTACGCCGCCGACGCCGCCATTCTGTTCCTGGGGGTCGGATACTCCGTGTGCACCGCCTTCCACTTGGCCGAATACCGATTGCCCGGTCCGGCGCGGCGCCGCTCCTACCATTGCTTCACCGTCCAGGACGGAACCCGGGTGGCACACGAGTTCACCGACATCTACCTGGACGACAGTGACTTCGAGCTGATCGGCGCGGAACTGGAGTCAGCCCTAGGCCAGGAGACTGCGTCTGGCCTGCGGCGAGGGTGTGTCGGATCGGCGGAATGCCGTCTGGTGCCATTTCGCCTGGCCGTCGACTTCGCTTGCTCTTGGCTGGGGAACTACCGCGGGAAGATGATCTCATGATGGAACAGCATCCCTACTGTTCCCGGCCACTACGTGCGCCTACCATGGGGCCAGCCGGGTCCGGCCTGGATAAATGCGTTGAGCAGGGCTGCTAAGACCTGGGTGAGGACGAAGGACATTGATAAGTCAGCGGGCAGACGTGCCGGGGAGTTCGCGCCTAGGGCCCTCGGAGATCGCGGACATCGCTGATGAGAAGGCCTTGCCTAGGCCCCAGCCGCCTCTGGGGGTCTTTGCCATCGAAGCCGCCGCGTCGACGGCCCAGACGGTACCGGCCGGCCGCGATCCCCGCGGCTACGGAGAAACGAGCGCCGACTGGCGTCCCTTCCCCGGGCAGCGGGTATCGCTGGCCCAGCAGGTGCGGCAGGTTGCCGAGCGCCGCGAGTTCAAGGCCGAAGTAAGCGGCATCAAATCGGTCCGTGATTCGGATACCAGCCGGCCGGGGATCATCGTGATCGATCCCTGGTTCATTGCTGACGAAGCGGGCCGGTCCGCACTGCAGTCCGCCGTTCGCGAGCTGCCGCGATGGGTGCTGCCGCTGGTAGTCCTGGGCCCACCGGACGATTTGCGCACCCGGGAACTGGCTGGCCAGGTCCTGGATATCCTGGCCGCCGCGGGGGCGTTGCCCACCGATCTGGCGCGGCGGGCCGCCCAGGGGGTCAGTTCGCTCGATGCGTTTGTTTCCATCGTCCCCAGCCTGGTGAACAAGGCCGAACTGCAATACCTTCGGTATCGCCACGGAAGGGTAGCATCGTCCCGGGCGGCCAAACGACCGCGTTTGGCCCGTTCCGGGCGGCTGGACAGGGTCGTTTCGGCACAAGATCCGTTGGGGGAGGCGCCAGATGCGTGAGGCTGAGACCGGGCAGCCCCGCGAGGGTCAAATCGTCACATTCTACTCATTTAAGGGTGGCACCGGGCGGACGATGGCGCTGGCGAACATGGCCTGGATCCTTGCGGCAAACGGCAGGCGCGTGCTGATGGCCGACTGGGATCTGGAGTCGCCTGGATTGCACAGGTTTTTCCAGCCGTTCATCGATGAGGGCGCGGGCGAGAGCCCTGGCATTGTCGATATCATGCGCAGATACGAATGGGCTGCGATAGACGCTGCGATCGATCCCAAGGAGCTCGTCACTGGCAGCGAGGAGTCGAAGCGGGCCGCCACGGCTGAGGTCACCGAGCTAATCCATAAGTACATTGTGCTCGTGAAACAGCACGCCGTGCCGCTTACCTGGCAATTCCCTGGCCGGGGTACTCTGCACTACCTGTCATCTGGGAAGCAAAAGAATGGCGACTATGGGCCGACTCTGAGCGCCCTCGAGTGGGAAGACTTTTACGACAAACTACACGGCCCGCTCTTTCTCGACGCGCAGCGCGAGTTCTTGAAGCGCAATTACGACTATGTCCTGATCGACAGCCGGACCGGCCTGAGTGACGTTGCCGATATCTGCACCGTGCACCTGCCCGATGTCGTGGTCGACTGCTTTACCCTGAGTACCCAGGGGATAGACGGCGCCGCCATGATTGCGAAGATGATCCAAGGGCACAACGAGCGCAAGATTACAATACTGCCGGTGCCGATGCGCATCGAGCGTACCCAGGAGAAGAAGGCTGAGCAGGGTTTAAGATACGCTGCGGGTAAGTTCGGGCAGCTCCCCGCCGGAATGACCGAAGAGGAGCGCCGTCAGTACTGGGCCGAAGTGGAAGTGCCATACCGGTCCTCGTATGCCTACGAAGAGACGCTCGCCGCCTTTGGTGACGCTCCCGGCTTGCCCGGCTCGCTGCTCTCATCCTATGAGCGGATTGCCGCCCGGATAACCGGGGGGGCGATCACTAGCCTGCCGCCGATGGATGAGTGGCTGCGCCTGCGCACCCGGTTGCTATTCGCCCGCGGCCAGGCGTCGGCGCCGGTCAGGGTGGTCCTCGACTTCAGCCCGGAGGACCAGCTATGGGCTGAATGGATCGCGGCTGCGCTGCCCAGTGTGGGTATCGAGGTCCTCTGGGCGGGCGAGGTGCCTGCGGGTGATGACGATTCTGGCGTGGAAACCCAGACCGTCTTGATCGTGTCGGAATTTTCCGCTGCCCGGATGCGCGACTCTGAGACCGTTGTTCTGCCTGACCGGCTGATCTCGGTCAGCGACACCCGGTTGCCGGCGCAGTTCGCAGAAGTGCCGGCCATCTTCCTCGCCGGGCTCCCTCAGGCCCAGGCGGTGGCCGAACTGGCCGAGAAGCTTAACGGGCAGCGGTCGGCCGATCCGGAGTCCGGGATCGCGAGGCTGCGCTATCCCGGGGCCGACAACCCCAAGGTCGCGAACATTCCGGCCCGCAACATCAACTTCACCGGCCGGGACAAGGAACTTCAGAACCTGCGCGAGGAATTGCGCGAACAGAGCACGGTAGACGCGAACCCGCTGACCATCCTGGGCCTCAGCGGTGTGGGCAAGACGCAGGTAGCGCTGGAGTACGCGCATCGCTTCCAGTCCGAGTACGACGTTGTCTGGTGGATGAACTGCGGCCAGTCGCAATATGTTGATGCCTCGCTGGCCGACCTCGGACAGCGGATGCGGCCCAGATTCGACACCGGCCTCCCGGAAGAGGGCGGTGTGACCGAGGTCGCCCAGCAGGTGCTGGAACTTCTCAGCGAAGGACGGCCGGAGCAGCGCTGGCTCCTGATCTACGACAATGCGGAGAATATCGATGAGGTAAAGCCGCTCCTGCCAGCCGGTGGCGGCCATATCCTCATAACGTCGCGAAATGCGGGCTGGAAGGAACTGGGCAGTACTGTCGAGCTCAAGCGCTTCGCGCGCGAGGACAGCATCGATCATCTGCGCTGGCGAAAGTCTGAAATTACCGACGCAGAAGCCGATCAGGTGGCGAGGATCCTCGACGACATGCCGCTGGCCGTAGCAGCGGCGGGCGCATTGATCGCCGACATAGGTATCTCTGTCCCCGAGTACCTCAGACAGCTGGAACTCCAGCCAGCGATGATCCTGCCAGAAGACCATCTGCTCCACGATTATCCGGTCGCGGTGGCGAAGGCCTGGAATTTTTCCCTCGATGAGCTGCAGAAGAAGTCCCGGCCTGCCGCCAGATTGCTGGAGATCTGCTCTATGATGGCGCAGGACATTAGCCTCGGCCTGGTTAATGGTCAGGCTATGGCCGACACGCTAAAGGAATTTGATCCCAGCATCTCCGAGCGGGCGATGATAGACCGGCTGATCCGCCAGATCGACCTGCTTGCATTGATCAAGTTCGACCCCAACGCCGAGCACATCCAGGTCCACACCGTGGTCCAGGCCGTTGTCTACGAACGCATGGCGGAGGAGGACAGGGAGAAGGCACGCCGTGCTGTGCACCGCGCGGTGGCCGCGGCCCGTCCGTCCGAAGACGTCGATGACCCAATATCGTGGCCGCGGTACCGCCTGATCTGGCCGCACCTCACCCCGTCCAGGGCAGTCTTGTCGCTCGATACCTCGGTCCGGCAGCTGCTGATCGAGCGTGTTCGCTACCTACGGCAACGGGATGACCTGGAGCGCGGACGCAGGCGAGCGGAAGAGATCGAGCGTCTCTGGAAGGCCATGCTGGGTGGGACGCTCGAGCCGGAGGTAGCGGAATCCCTGCAGCGCCAGCTGTACCGGCTGCAATTCCAACTAGCCAACATCCTGCGCGACCTGGCCCGATTTAAGGAAGCCCGCCGGGTGGATGAGGAGGTCCTGGCCGGCCAGGAGGAACACCTCGGCCCGGATCATCCGCATACCCTGCAAACGCGCGGCAGCCTCGGCGGGGACCTACGGGCGCTCGGTGACTACCGGGCGGCCCTCGAACTTGACCTCCGCACCTATGAGGCCTGGAAAGCTGGCTTCGGTGAGGAGTACCGCGGAACGCTGGCAGCGGCACACAACCTCGCCTTGTCGTATCTGCTGACCGGCGACTTCGGGCGGGCACTGGAACTGGACCGGCCGACCCTGAGCAGCCGGTCGACGGTCCTCAGGGAGGACCACCCGAGAACCTTCGACTCCGGCACGGCCGTCGTGCGAGATCTCCTCGAGGCAGGCCGCTACGCCGAGGCGGTCACCCGAGCTCAGAGCGTCTGGGAGCAGAGCCACGACGCGCTCGGCCGGGATGCCCGCATCACGTTGAACGCGCAACTCCTGCTGGGCGTGGCGGTGCGCTGCGCCGGGCACGTCGACCAGGCTGTTAGCCATATCGACGCGGCCCGGGCCGGGCTGACTCGAGGGTTCGGCGGTGACAGCAGCGATGCGCTGGCGGCTCGCCTGAGCCGGGCACTGAACCTGATGGCAATGGGCGATGGGGAGCAAGCCGGACTCGAAGCAGAGCAAGTCCTGACGGTCTACGAGAATCGTTTGGGACCGGAGCATCCGCACGCTCTCATCTGCCGGCTGAACATCGCCAGCGTGATGTGCCTGTCGGGAAACCTGCAGTCGGCGGAGACCGAGGCCCGTCTGGCCGCCGATGGGCTAGCGGACCGGCTCGGTAAGGCGCATCCGTATTCGCTGGCTGCGAACATGGTCCTGGCGAGTGTGCTGGCTGGCCGGGGTGATCTGACCGCGGCGCTGGCTCTGGATGAGTCGACCGTGACTAACCGGGCCAGCGTCCTGGGACCGCAGCATCCAGACACACTGCGCAGCCAACTGAACCTGCTGCTAACACAGCAGGAACTGCACCAGGAAGGAGTAGCGGAGCAGCGGCAGCAGGTCATCGGCAGACTGGGGGGGCTCATCGGGCGTAGCCACCCGGATGTCACCATGGCCCGCGATGATGAGCGACTGCTCGCCGCGATTGACCCGCAGCCGTTCTAGCCCATGAGCCGTTCCAGTCGCGGCTCTGGTCCGCCAGGCTCAGCCAGCGGCCGCTGTCGCCGTCACCGCTGCGGCTGTCACCGGTGCCTGTGCCGGCGCCGGCGCAGGTGGCGCCGGCGCTGGGCTGCCCACTTGGTCCGCGACCCAGTGCAGGATGCTGACCAGGATCTCAACCGAACCGAAATGGGCCTGCTCTGTCTCAATCTTCAGGACCGCACGAGGTATCCGCTGAGCCAGCCAATATGCGTGGCTGACCGGAGAGAAGACATCTTTGCTTCCGTGCCACAGTTTCACCGGAGCCGTTATCTCGCATGGATCGAAGCCCCACGGGCGGCTCAGGGCCACTACGTCATCTATCCAGCCGTCCGCCGCCTCGCTTAGCGCCTCCGCGTGGACCTGGGCAATTATCCGGCGCAAAGTAATATCTCCGATGACATCTTTGTCATCGGAGACTAGGTCTGGCCAGAGTTGCTTGAGTAGGCCCTCTGGGTTGCCCCGGACTTGGCCGGCTTGCTCATTGAGCGTTGCTATCAGCGTGACCAGATCGGCTCGCGCGTTGCGATATGCCCTTACGTTGAACTCCGTCATCCCGGCCGACCAGTCCAGGCCGTCAGCGTCGGAGGGTGCCAGGCTGCTCAGCGCCGCGGCGCAGTCAACTTGGGTGTTCAGGATGGCGGCGCAGGCCAGCGCGTGCGGGGCGCCGCCGGACCTGCCTACGACGCTAAACCGTTTAATCCCGAAATAATCGGCGATCGCGGCCACGTCCTCCGCCGCGTCTGCGACGGTGCGGTGCGGGTTCCGGTCAGAGCCGGGATAGCCGGGCCGGTCATAGCCGATCAAATGAATGCCAAGCCGGTGCAGAACTATTCCTCGTGGGCGTGGGCCTCGGCTGACGCCAGGTGTGCCGTGGAACAGGAACACTGGCTTTCCCCATGGGTCACCCAGGCTGTCTACTGACAACCTGCGCCCATGCGGAGCCTTGACCACGTGCCTCACGCCCGCCTCCACCGCATCCGCCTAGTTCCCCCCCAAGGCCGCCATGGAACGGCCACACCGCCATTGAGCAGCCGTGGAAGCCAGCCCGTCACCGCATGCTGAATAACAGTACCTCTGGCATTCGCCCAGAACAACACCCCCGCCGCAGTGCCAGCTGAGTGTCCGGCGGGCCACGTTAACGAGCGGCAAGTATACAGACCTGGCCTGTCAGCGCCTTCCTCGCCACCTATCAAAATCTGGCTCCATCGGTCTCGGGCGGACTCAAATGACAGCTCGGCTGAAATCCGGCGCCACTATGAAACGTTAAAGGCCAAACGACCTCTGATGCTAGCGGGACAAGCGGTGCTAAACGGTCAACTGAACACCACATCGTACGATGCTGGCGGCAGAGACGCTGTACGAACGCGATATCTCCCCACATCTCGTAATACTAAGCATCGAACGGGAGTTCGATAAATTCGTTGACGGTGGCCTCATGGTCTAGTGAGTGCGCTAGACGCACGCCGGAGCTCGATCTCTCTGGGTCACGGCGCTGGGCCGCTGGGGACTGGGCCGCTGGGGACTGGCAGCTCCCCGTTCAGCGCCTGACGCGGTTGCGCACCGCGAGCAAGGCCAGCGCGAGCAACACTGGGCCGATAATTCGGGCGGCGATGGTTATCCAGGTCCCAGCGGTCGTCAGCGGCTCGTCTGTACTTCGGAAAACAAATGATTCGAAGGTGACCTCAAGAGCGGTTTCGGCGCGGTCTGTGGTCCAGCGTTGATTGGCTGCTGGGAGCCGTGGCGTGATGCCGCTGAGCGTGGCCCTGATCTCGGCATGCTGGCTCGAAGCGGTGGAGACGGTACCGGCCATTTGCTGCGGGGGCGTGGTCGCCGGCGCGGTCGCGCCCAGACCCCAGCTGGTCAGGGCAATCGTGACCACGATTCCGAGTATCACCAGTGCGGTCAGGGAACGGAGCGACCGCAGCCCATATCCGGAGATCAGCCAGTACAGCCAGATGATTCCGCGCTCGGCCGCCGGGCTGGTCCGGGAATGGCGGCGCATCTCCATTTCCCCGTAGTAGAAGTAGGCCGCCCCTGGCTCGTTCTTGGTATCTTCACGGCCTTTGCGCAGGGCCCGGTACCGGTCGGCGATCTGCCCGGCCTCCAGTACGCCGGGCCGGTCGCCCAGCCAGTCTGGCCACCGTGGGGCCCGCCATCCCCACTGGCGGGGCCGCCTCGCCCTCCAGTCGCGTTCCTCGGCGATGACCTGCCGGCCTTTACGGTTCAGCCTGCCCAGGACCGTGGGGGCGGCCGCGAAACTGACGTCGGCCTCGATCCGCATCTTGTCCAGGTTGTGTGCGTCGGCGAACCGGCAGTCAGCGACGGTCACGTTGCTCAGGCCCAGGCCGACCACATTGGCCCGCATCAGCGACAGCAGTTGCGGCTGTTCGGAGAGGTTGCCGCCCAGTAGGCGCCGCCAGGCCCGCACCATCCGCTCTTCCTGCTGAGCCAGTTCCTCGCTCGACAGATGGGGGATGCCTTTCAGGATCGACGGCGCGGGGAACTCGGCTTCGTCCAGAACCACCCGGGCCCAGCGCAACCTGAACTGCACGCCGCCGGGAAACCGTGCACCGCGGCAGCAGATCCCGATTGAGCTGATCTCGATCTGTACCGCCCGGGTGAATTCGGCGCCGTCGAGGACCAGCCCCCGGTAGGCCAGCAGGGGGCCGAACTGGTGGGCCTGCTCGAACTTGGCCCCCGCGAATATGGCCAGGCGGCGAAAGCTCGCCTTGTAGAAGGCAGCGTCGTCGGAGAAGGTCACCCGGTCGAACCGGGTACGGCCCCTGAAAGTCACCTCATCGAATCGGGCACTGCCGCTGAACGTTGCCCGGTTGAACCTGGTGCTGCCGGAGAAGACCGTCCCGTTAAATCGGGCATCTTCGGTGAACACCACGTCACCAAACGCGGCCTCACCGCCGAAGGCTGCCTTGACGAACCGGGCGCTGCTGGTGAAGGTGGCCCCGTCGAATCGGACGTTCCGGCTGAACGTGGCCCGGTCGAAGTCGGCAGCACCGGTGATAGCCGCCCGGTCGAACCTGGCCTCGCCGGTGAAGACGGCTTGGTCGAACCTCGTATCGCCGGTGAAGCTGGCCCGGTTGAAGTCGGCGTCGCGAGCAAAGGTCGCTTCGTCGAACCTGGTGTCGGCGGAGAAGGTTGCCTGGTCAAACCGGGCGTGGCCGGTGAACGTGGCCCGGTCGAACCGGGCCTGCCCGGCGAAGGTGACCTCGCCGAACAGGGCACTCCCCGCGAACTTCACCCCGCCAAACTTGGCCTGGCCAGCCACGGATGCCCGGCTGAATCGGGCATTGCCAGCGAACCGCGCTCCGCCAAACACCGCATCGCCCGAGAAGGTTGCCCCGCTGAAGGCCGCATCGCCGGTGACGGTTGCGCCACCAAATCTGGCATCGCCTAAGAAGTTTGCCCCACCGAATACAGCGCCACCCGAGAAAGTCGCTCCGCTGAACTCGGCCGCGCCGGTGAACGTCGCCCCGCTGAACACGGTACCACTGGTGAAAGCCGCTCCGTGGAAGACGGCCACGCTGGTGAAGGTGGCGTGGTCGAATCGTGCGTGCCGGAATAGCGCCTTGCCGTTTCTCGCGCGTGGCGCGGCGGCAAGAACCTCGGCCAGGAGCTCGTCGCTGATCTGTACGCCACGCGCGTCGATTGCGCCGGTCTCGTGAACCTCGTTGAGGGCGGCGGCACGGTCAATGTCTTCCGCGTGAGCGAGACACAGGGTGCCGGACGGGAGCTTTATGCCAGCGCAGCCTGGTGCCGCACACTCCGGCCAGAAGGTATTGGCTGGCACAGCCACAGGTCCGCCCCCCAAGGTCGTTCACGTCGTCAGGCCGGAGCTTACTCTGCGGCCTTTTCTTCGCCCGTCTCGCCCATCAAACCCGCCCCCACTGACGGTAGTCGTGACGATTGGAGGAACGGCCGATTATATCGGTCGGCTGGCCACTGACGACCAGTCGGCGAAGCCGGTCGGGTCGTGGCGGCCCATGCTGGCGTGCTCGAACAAGCCCCAGCCCGGCTCGTCACCGAGCCGGGCCCGGGCCAGGTGATCGGTCACGCCGAACGGTATCCGGCCCGCCACCGCGGGGTCGGTCAGGTCATACACGGCCGACCGGGCCCAGTCCGGCCCCATCCACTGGCCGTGCGTCCAGTCGGGGTCGCCGCCGTACCCCGCGCCCACGTGCAGCGGCACCGACATGACCGTTTCCAGTTCCACGGTCAGCGGCGTGCCCGCCGGGTCGGTGAGGTGCAGCCGGGCGGATTCCGGGTGCCGGGTGCCGGGCCGGTAGGTGATCTCCGCCCGCGGCCAGCCGAGTTGCTCGACCCGGCCGTCCCGGCCTATCCGCTTGGCGTCGTTGAGCGTGCGGTGGCCGTCCGGTTCCTCCTGCAAGATCACGATGACCGCGCAGGACTCGAACCGCAGCGGGGCGTACAGCCACCAGAACCCCTCCAGCGGCTCACTGGCCGACCGCCCAGCGGGCTCCGGCTCCCCGGCCGGCCGGATTCCCCACGACCTGTCCCGGGCGCCCGCCCACCGGCCGGCCGTCACCTCGAACTCTCGGTCGCCCACCCGCAGCTGCCCGTCCCAGCTGCCTACCTGGGAGAACCGGGACGCGTCCAGGATTGGCCTGCGCCCGGCCAGCAGCAGGTGCGGCTCCTCCTGCACTGCCGGGAACGCCGAGGTCCAGCGCAGGTCGAACTCGATGCCGCCGTCCGGCGCCTGGCAGCGCAGCCGGAGCTGCCGCAACGGCTCCAGCACGTCGATCCGGTACCCGCCGACCTGCTGATCAAGGCTGCGCTCGGCCAGCGCATCGGAGAACTGGACGGTCCACTGACGGTCACCGCAGCGCGCGGTGGCGTAGGCATCGATCACGCCCAGGTTCGGGTACACGCCGAGGCCGGTGACCAGAAAGACCTCACCGGCCCCGTCGTGGACGTTGAAATAGCAGCGGTCGTAGAAGTTGCGGTCGCTGCTCGCCACCCGGTCTATCGGCAGCGGCGCCTGGTGGATCGGGTATTCGTCCAGGGGTCCGGGCACGGGCTTCAGTCCCATCGGTAGGTGCCGGCCAGCATCTCGTCGAGGGCTGCCCGGTGCATGACATAGTCGTCGGGATCGGGCGGCACCTCATCCTCGCCGAAATGGATCATCCGCCGCTTGATCCGGCCCATCACGATCGCGTGCCGCAGTGCCGCATAGGTGAGATAGAAGTCCATGTCCCGCAGCTGGTAGCCGGTCAGCTCCTGGTAGCAGTGCTCCACCTCGGAGCGGCGCAGGAACCTGGGCAGCCCGGGCAGGCCGAAGAACTGCGCGATGTCCTGGAAGAACCGGTGCAGGAAGATGAACCAGCTGACGTCCAGCTCGCGGGGCCCGAGCGCGGCCATCTCCCAGTCGAGCACCGCAGCGGGCTCGAAGCCCTGGTAGATGATGTTGCCGATCCGGGAGTCCCCCCAGCTCAGTACGTCCGGGCCACGGTCGTGCGGCCAGTGCGCGGCCAGCCAGTCCAGGCTGCGCTCGATGATCGGCACCCGGAAGCCGTCCCCGGCCAGCGCCCAGCGGTAGTAGTCGCGCTGCTGGCCGGCATGCCAGCGCAGCGAGTCCGTGCCACCGGGCGGCCGGAGCGCGGGGAACGTGGTCGCGGGCTCGGCGATGCTGTGCAGCCCGGCCAGCACCCGGACGCTGGCCTGCTGCAGCCGGGTCAGTTCGCTGGCCGTCGCGTCCAGCAGCCAGCCGGTGAACACATAGGGCGGGTTGTCCAGCGGGATCCGCCCATCGACCTGGTCCATGACGAAGAACGGCGTGCCGAGCACCCGCTCGTCCGGCTCGTACCAGCGGACGGCCGGCACCGGTACGTCGCTGCGCGCGGCCACCTGGCTGATCACCTCGAACTGGGTGGCCAGGTCGTACCGCGGGAACACCGGCACCGCGCTGGCCTCCGGGGCCATCCGGGCCACGTACGCGCCGTGCCGGGCGTTGGCCCCGCTCAGCCAGCTGGCCTCGAACATCAGCGACGTGCTGGACAGCCCGCCGCTGCTGGAGAGCCGGGGATTGCGCACGGTCAGCCCGGTGACCGCGTCCGGCGAACCGCCCGCCGCCTGCTCCGTTTCGCGAAGCCGGCCAGTCAGCCAGCCCGTCAGCCGGGCGCCCAGCTCACCGACGCTGCGCTCGCTGACCGTCATCTTGACCTGCTCGTCCGGCGCCCGGCCCTCCGCTGACGCTGTCACGGCAGCCTCCTCGCGGCACATCCGGCAAAACTGGAACACGTTCTACCGCAAGGTAACGAGCAAGCGACCAGTGGTCAACGGCGAGCCGCGGTCACCCCGCTGCTCACCCATCTTTCTGCCTAACGCCAGTGTCCTCAGCCGGGCCGTCCACTGGCGCGCCGCCACCGGGCGCTCACCGGCGGCGCCGGTCGATGGCGCTGGCCGCGTTGGCCACGATGGCGGCGAACGGCGGGATCACCAGGGCGGCCGCCGACATGACGATGGCCGCCACCGTGGAATACCGGTCCACTACCGCCCAGGCCAGGATGAACAGGCCGATGCAGATGGTCATCAGCGTGAAGTAGCGTCGCCGGTCCCGGCGCGACGGCGGTGTCCCCTCCGGGCCGTCCGGACGGGCCCCGTTCCCGGTCATGAGCGTCCTTCCCGGTTGCTTTGCGCCTCCGGTGCGCTATACCCACCCCTGCCCTCGTCGCTCAGTCGCTTCGCTCCCCCTCAACTTCCCGTAGCCCGGTGTTACCGGCGGCTGTGCCGGGGCAGTACGGAGGCAGAAGACCCTCCCGTCGTGCCGGCGTTCGGCGTGTCCCAGGCGGATCAGCGTGGCCTGGACGTCGGTGATCACTTCCGTGCTGCCTGGGACCATCAGGGCCGATCGCCAGGATCCGGGTGGGGCAGTGCCGGGCGGTGCTGACCTGCTGGGAGCCGCTCGACCACAATGATGAGCGTCTCAGTCTCCGGGTGCGCCGGGCAAACCTGGGTGGCGGCCTCTGCCAGGCGGGCTTCACGGACGTCGAGGTCCGGGACCGCCCGTCATGGCTGGCACGCGAGCACGCGTTGTGGAAAGAGGCCGTCACGCTCGACCCTGGCGATGACCCCGCACTGCGGTCCCTTCATGCGGAAGGCGTGAAATCCCTGGAATGGACCTCAGCCAGCCTGCTCCGACGCGTGCTGGCCGTCGCAACCAACCCTCAATAACCTCCTTGGCGTGGGGGTGGTGGTGGAAGTGCTGGGGATGGGTGCGGGGGTTAGAGGGAGGCCAGGACGACGTTGCGGAGGGTGGACTCGGGGAGCGGGACTGGGTTGCCGGCCATGCTGCTGGACCGGGATGCGGCGGCGGCGATATCGCCGGCCTGGTCTGGGCGGATGCCGAAGCTGGCCAGGCCGGGCACGGCGAGCAGGTGGATGGTCTCGCGGATCCAGGCGAGGCCGTCCTCGGCTGGCGCGCTGGGGTGCCCGGTCAGCAGCCGGGCCGCTTCGGCGTACCGGTCCAGCGCCGGGCCGCCGTCCGGCGCGGCGCGCAGCGCCCGCACGTTGGCCTCGATCACCGCGGGCAGCACGGCGGCGCAGGCGAAGCCGTGCGGCACGTCCGCGGTCCCGCCGATCACCCCGGCCAGGCCGTGCACCGCGCCGAGCTTGGCGTTGGCCAGCGCCAGCCCGCCCAGCAGGCTGCACGTGGCCATGTCGGCCCGGGCGGCCAGGTCGGCCCCATTGGCGTAGGCGGCGCGCAGCCCGGCCGCGGCGCGGCGCAGCCCCTCCCGGGCCAGGCCGTCGGTCAGCGGGTTGGCACGGACCGAGACGAACGGCTCCAGGCACTGGGTCAGCGCGTCAAGACCGCTGGCCGCGGTGACCGGCGCCGGGCAGGATAGGGTCAGCTCCGGATCGACCAGCGCGACCCGCGGGATCATCAGCGGGCTGCGCAGGCTGGCCTTGATGTGGTGCGCCGGGGCGGCCAGCACCGCGTTGGCCGTCACCTCCGCCCCGGTGCCCGCGGTGGTCGGCACCGCGACACACGGCACCGCGGGCTGGGTGATCGGCTGCCCGGACCCGATGATTTCCAGGTAGTCCAGTGGGTCCCCGCCGTTGCCCAGCAGCATGGCCACCGCCTTGGCGGTGTCGATCACGCTGCCGCCGCCGATCGCGGCGATCACGTCGGCGCCGTGCTGCCGCGCGGTGTCTGTGGCCGCCCGGGCCAGGTCAACGGTGGGTTCACCGGCCACCGCAAACCGCGCGGTGGGCAAGCCCAGGCGGTCGAGAACGGCGTTATGGCGGAGGGGGCTCGCGCCGGTGCAGACCAGCACCCGGGTGCCGAGGCCAGCCAGTACGGCGGGTAGCTCCGCGGCCCGGCCCGGGCCGGCCAGGATGCGGCCCGCGGTGGCGAAATCGAACCTCATCCTGGTCATCCTGCCGCAGTGCGGGACGATGGTGAGGTGGCAGGCTGGCGCGCGGTCATCTTCGCCCCGGTGGGGGACGGGCAGCGGCGCCGCCGTGGCTCGGACGGGGTGCGGCTGGCCGGAGCGGTGCTGGCCCTCCTCTGCTGCCTGCTGATCATCCGGTACAACTCGCGCATCGACCGGGCCATCATCGCGGTCATCCACCCGCCGCCGCGGAGCATCACCTGGCTGGTCACGGTGGTCTACGAGGTCGGCTCGTACGGGGTGACCGCCGCGCTGGTGCTGCTGGCCCTGCTCGCGCGGCGCTGGCCGATGGCCCGCGACCTGGCCCTGAGCGCGGCGGCCGCGGCGCTGACCAGCGGGCTGCTGGTCCTGCTGCTCGGCGGCCAGGGCGGGCGGCCCAGCGGGACCCAGCTGGACGGTTACGACCTGAGCTTCCCGGTGCTGCAGATCGCGCTGTTCATGGCCGTGGCCACGGTCGCGCTGCCTTATCTGGCCCGCAGCCTGCAGCGGGTCATCGAGACGTTCATCGGCCTGGTCACACTGGCCGGCGCGGTCGGCGGCGACGGGCTGCCGCTGAACGTGCTGGGCAGCATGGCGGTCGGCTGGGCCGCGGCCCTGCTCATCCGGCTCATCTTCGGCTCACCGCTGGGCCTGCCCTCGGCCGCCGATGTCCGGCGGCTGCTCGAAGAACTCGGCATCCACGTGGGCGACGTGCTGCCGCTGCCGCGGCAGGCCTGGGGGGTGGCCAAGTACCGCGCCACCGAGACCGGCACGGCGGATGCCCCGGGCCAGCGGCTGGCCATCTCGGTGTACGGCCGGGACGCGGCGGACGCCAAGCTGCTGACCAAGCTGGGCCGGTTCCTGTTCTACCGGGACTCCGGGTCCAGTCTCACGCTGACCCGGCTGCAGCAGGTCGAGCACGAAGGGTTTCTCACCCTGCGGGCGGGTCAGGCCGGCGTGGCCGTGCCGGACATCGTGGCGGCCGGCACCGCCGGGCCCGCCGATGACGCGCTGCTGGTCAGCCGCCTGCCCGCGGGCACTCCACTGTCCGGGACGGACGCCGCCGACGTGGGCGATGCCGCGCTCGACGGCCTGTACCGGCAGTTGCTGGCGCTGCGCCGGGCCCGGATCGCGCACGGCGCGATCAGCGGTGACGTGATCCTGGTCGGCCCGGGCGACGGCCACACGGCGCTGACTGATTTCCGCAACGCCACCTCGAATGCGTCGGCGTACCAGCTCGATCGCGACCTGGCCGGGGGTATCGCGGCCGCCGCCGCGGCCACCGGCGCCGAGCGGGCCGGGAAGGCGGCGGCCCGCTGCATCGACCCGGCCGTGCTCGGTGGCGCGCTGCAGCACCTGCACCAGGCCGGGCTGGATCCCGCGCTGGGCCGGAGCCTGCGCGGCCACCGCGGGCTGCTGGCCGACGTCGGGCAGCGGGCCGCCGAGGCCGCCTCGATCGACGTGCCCAAGCTGGTCGAGCCGCGCCGGGTGAGCTGGACCACGCTGATCATGGTGGTGGGCACGCTGATCGGCGGATGGGCGCTGATCGGGGTGCTGATCGACGTGGCCCAGTCGTTCGACACCGTGATCGGGGCCAACTGGCTCTGGGTCGCGGCCGCGTTCGTGCTGGCCCAGCTGGCCTTCATAGCATCGGCGCTGGAAGCGGTGGGCAGCGTGGCGGGCGTGCTCCCGTTCGGCCGGGTGGTGGCGGTCGAGTTCGCCAACTCGTTCAGCGCGCTGGCCGGCGGGACCGCAGCCGTGTTCGCCACCCGGGTGCGCTTCTTCCAGCGGCAGGGTTACGACCCGGCCGTGGCGCTCAGCTCGGGCGCCATCATGACCTCGTCCAGCTGGATCGCCAAGACCGTGCTGTTCCTGGTCGCGCTGCCGTTCGCCTGGGGGGCGCTGGACCTGGAGGCCACACCGCAGTCCGGGGACGACTCGGCGCTGGTGTGGATCATCCTGGCCGTCGTGGTGGCGGTGGGCCTGGTGGCGGGCCTGGCCCTGGCCGTGCCCCGGTGGCGCCGGTGGGCCGCGGAGCGGCTGCGCCCCCGGGTCCGTGACATCTGGGGCAACCTGCGCGAGGTGGGCCGCCAGCCCCGCAAGCTGGTGCTGCTGGTCGGCGGGTCGTTCGCGCAGGAACTGGTGGTGGCGATGGCCCTGTCGGTCTCGCTGCGCGCGTTCGACGATCACCTGCGGCTGCCCATCCTGATCGTGGTCATCTCGCTGGCCGCGACCATCGGCGGCGTGTCTCCGACGCCGGGCGGCATGGGGGTGGTGGAAGCGGGGCTGATCCTCGGCCTGACCGCGGCCGGCATCCCGGAGGCCGACGCCACCGCGGCCGTGTTCATCCAGCGGCTGTTCACCTCGTACCTGCCGCCCATCTGGGGCTGGGCCACCCTGGTCTGGATGCGCAA
>Ga0335085_10003913_pt1 | contig 25179 bp, 22 predicted proteins | sample Lox_Sample_45_FD_206712 | JGI IMG/M metagenome (GOLD analysis project Ga0335085, IMG submission 206712) | Soil microbial communities from Loxahatchee National Wildlife Refuge, Florida, United States - Lox_Sample_4.5 | ecosystem: Environmental > Terrestrial > Soil > Wetlands | place: USA...
GCGCTTGCGCCGAGCTTGCTTCTGCCTTATGCGTGGAGGCGGAGCGAACTGTGGAGATTGACCTGGATCAAACCAAGCGGAAACCGACGCCGTAGTATTTGGTGCATTGGCTCTCTGTTTCGCACTGGCAATGGAGCAACGCACCCAATTCGTTGATGACACTACAGGCAGGTTCGGGAGCCTGAGGACTTGGAAGGTCGGCTCGCGCCGGATGCGCGTCATCCTAGCCGCTGCCGCCCTCCTGGCGCTCGTCGGCGGTACTGCCTACTTCTGGAGCACGGCTCGCGCGCCCGACGTTCGCTACGCCACCGCGCAAGCGACCGTGGGCGCCGTTGAGCGCTCCGTCTCGACCAGCGGGACGGTGAATCCGGTGCTGACGGTGATCGTCGGCAGCTACGTGTCCGGCGTGATCGTCGGCCAGTACTGCGACTTCAACACGCAGGTGAAAAAGGGCCAGCTCTGCGCCCAGATCGACCCGCGGCCTTATCAATTGGCGGTCGATCAGGCCAAGGCGAACCTCGCGACCACGAAGGCGCAGCTGACGAAGGATCGCGCGAACCTCGAGAACCAGCGGATACTCTACGAGCGCAACGCCGGGCTGCTGAAGCGGGGCATCGTATCGCAGGAGACCGTGGATAACGCGAAGGGCGCCTACGACCAGGCGACCGCGCAAGTGGAGCTCGATGAGGCGTCGATCGAGGAGAAGAGCGCCGCATTGAAGGCCGCTCAGGTCAACCTCGAATACACGCACATCCGCTCGCCGGTAGACGGCACGGTGGTCTCGCGCAACATCACCATCGGGCAGACCGTCGCGGCGAGCTTTCAGACGCCGACGCTCTTCCTGATCGCAACCGATCTCACCAAGATGCAAGTCGATTCCAATGTCAGCGAGAGCGACATCGGCGGGCTGAAGGAGGGAGCGAGAGCGGTCTTCACCGTTGAGGCGTTCCCGGGTCGTCCTTTCGAAGGCAAGGTCGTGCAGGTCAGGCAGGCGCCGCAGAGCGTGCAAAACGTGGTGACGTACGACGTGGTCGTCGGCGCCGACAATAGTCAGTTGCTGCTCATGCCGGGCATGACGGCGACGGCGCGCATCATCGTCGCGAGCCGCCAGAACGTTCTGCGAGTGCCCGACCAGGCGCTGCGCTATTCGCCGGGCGCGCTGCAGCGCGCCCGGCCTGCCGGCGCAGGCGCGACCGACTCGCGAAGCGCGGGGAAATCGCAAGTCTGGGTCCTTCGCGACGGAAGGCCCATCGCGGTCGCGCTCAAGCCCGGGTTCGACGACGACACTTACACCGAGGTGATCGAGGGCGAGCTGCATTCCGGCGATCAGGTCATCACCGGCGAACAGCGCGAGAGCCGCACGGGCTCGACGCCGGCGGCGGGCCCGCGGTTCTTCGGCCGATGAGCGGCCCAGTGCCGACAATAGCGGCGCTCGTAATCGAGGCGCGCGATCTCGTAAAGACCTACCGTCTTGGCGGTGAGGAAGTCCGCGCGCTCGACGGGGTGAGCCTCGGCATCGGACAAGGCGAGTTCGTGGCGATCATGGGATCGTCCGGCTCCGGGAAGTCCACGCTCATGAACGTGCTCGGATGCCTGGACCGTCCCACGAGCGGTCGTTATCTCTTCGAGGGCCGGGAGGTCGCTACGCTGAGCGAACCCGAGCTCGCTCGCATCCGCAGCGAGCGCATCGGCTTCGTGTTCCAAAGCTTCAACCTGCTCGCGCGCACGAGCGCGATCGAGAACGTCGCGCTTCCGCTCTTCTACACGCCGTCGGGGCCGGCGCGCCATTCGGAGCGCGTTGAGCGTGCGCACGGAGCGCTGGAGCCGCTGGGCCTCGGAGGGCGCGAGCAGAACACGCCGAGCCAGCTCTCGGGCGGGCAGCAACAGCGCGTGGCGATCGCGAGAGCGCTCATCAGCAATCCTGCCGTGCTGCTCGCCGACGAGCCCACGGGCAATCTGGACAGCCGCACCTCCCACGACATCATGAACCTCCTCAGAAGGCTGAACCGGGAGCGCGACGTCACCGTCGTCGTGGTCACGCACGAGGCGGACATCGCGGCGTATGCGGACCGCATCGTCACGATGCTCGACGGGCGTATTCAGTCCGACAGGCGGAATCCGCGTCCGACGGAGACGACCGCCGCGCCGGAGGCGGGCGCTTCCGGTTCCGCTCCGCCTCGTAGCACATCGTCGTCCTTGCTCGGTCCGAGATGGGGCTTCGCGACGATGACGCTGGGTGCGGCGGCGCAGGCATTGCGCCGTAACAAGATGCGATCGGCCCTGACCATGCTCGGCGTGCTGATCGGCGTGGCGGCGCTCATCGCGATGGTCGCGGTCGGGCAGGGCGCCAACGAAGCTGTGAAGAAGCAGATCGAAAGCCTCGGCACGAATCTGCTCGTCGTGCTTCCCGGCGCGACGACCGCGGGGGGCGTGAGGGCGGGCTTCGGCAGCGCGTCGACCTTGACGGTCGCCGACGCGCAGGCGATTCGCCGCGAGGCGCCGGCGGTGGGCCTCGTGAGCTACTCGATCCGCCAGCTCGGCCAGGCGGAGTACGGCAACCAGAACTGGTCGACGAGTCTCCAGGGCGTGACGCCGAGCTATCTCGACACGGCGAACTGGCGCATCGCGGCCGGCCGCGCGCTCACGGCGGAGGACGAGGACGGCGCCGCCATGGTCTGCCTCATCGGCGAAACCGTGTACCGGCAGCTCTTCGCCCCGGCGGAGAGCCCGGTCGGCGCGATGATCCTCCTGAAGGGCATGCCGGTGCGCGTGGTCGGACTTCTTGCGGGCAAGGGCCAGTCGGCCTACGGTCAGGACCAGGATGATGTCGTGATGATTCCGTTCACGACCGCCGAGCGCAAGATTTTGGGTGTGGCGGCGCCGAGCCAGTCGCAATCCACGCTCTCGAGCCTCTATCCGCCGCCGCCGAATCCCTACGGAATGCCCGCGCGCCTCACCGGTCACGTGAACCAGATCTACGTGCAGGCGGCAAGCGCCGATCTCGTAGACGCGGTGCTCGAACAGGTGACCGAGGTCCTCAACCGCCGGCACAACATTCATCCCGGCGACACCGCCGACTTCGCGGTGCGCAACCTGAGCCAGATCGCCGAGGCTGCGGAAGGCAGCAGCCGGATCATGTCGCTGCTCCTCGCGACCGTCGCCTCGATCTCGCTCGTCGTGGGCGGCATCGGCATCATGAACATCCTGCTCGTGTCGGTGACCGAGCGCACGCGCGAAATCGGCCTGCGCATGGCGATCGGCGCGCGCCGGATCCACGTGCTCCTGCAGTTCCTCGTCGAGGCCGTGCTCCTCAGCGTGACCGGCGGCACGATCGGCATCGTCCTCGGCGTGGTCGCTTCGGACCTGATCTCGAGCATCGCTCACTGGCCGACGCTGCTTTCGGCAGGCGCGGTGGTGGGCGGCTTCCTCTTTTCCGCGGTGGTCGGCATCTTCTTCGGCTACTATCCGGCGCGCAAAGCCGCCCGCCTCGATCCGATCGAGGCGCTCCATTACGAGTAGCGCGACGGATTCGAAGCCGAGCGCTGCAATGCCGCTGCGGCTCGCCGTGCTCGGCGCTGTGCTGCTGCTGTTCGGCTGTGCGGTCGGACCCGACTTCAAGCGTCCGGAGCCGCCGCAGACGCCGGCGTATACCCGGTCGGCGGTGACCCTGCCGGATGCCGGCAGCGCGGACCCGTCGCAGAAGCTCGTCGCCGACGCCGCGGTGCAGGCGCGCTGGTGGAACGTCTTTCATTCCGCAGAGCTCGATCAGGTGGTGCAGCTCGCGATCGAGGGAAGCCCGAATCTCCAGGCGGCGCGCGCCAATCTCGCTCAAGCCCGAGAGGCGATCGCGGCGGCGCGCGGCGGTCTCTATCCTCAGGTCGACGTCAACGCGGGCGTTCTGCGCCAGCGCACCGGCGAGGCCATCGTCTCCCCGGGCACACACAACCAGCTCAACGCCGGGCTGAACGTCTCCTACAACCCGGACGCGTTCGGCGCCGTGAGCCGCCTCGTCGAGGAGCAGAGCGCGCTCGCCGAGGTCCAGCGCTACGAGCTGGCGGCGGCGTATCTTTCGCTGACCGGGAACGCCGTCGTGCAGGCTCTCAACATCGCCTCGGCGCGCGACCAGATCGCGGCCGTGGAGGACATCCTCGCGATCGACCAGAAGAACCTCGACCTCGTCCACATCGCTTTCGAGAGCGGAAAAGTCGCGCGGACCGACGTGCTGGATGCCGAGAGCCTGCTCGCGAGCGACCTTGCGCTGCTCCCACCCATCCAGCAGCAATCAAGCGTCGCGGAGCACGCGCTCGCGGTGCTCCTCGGCAGGCCGCCCGCGGAATGGGAAGCGCCGTCCTTCGATCTGGCGCGGCTCAGCCTGCCGACCGACCTGCCGGTGCGCGTTCCTTCCGCTCTGGCGCGCGAGCGCCCCGACATCCTCGCAGCGGAAGCGCAGCTCCACGCGGCGACCGCCGCGATCGGCGTGGCGACGGCGCATCTTTTCCCCGACTTCACCCTCTCCGCATCCTGGGTCCAGGAAGCCGCCACGCTGGGCGTGCTGTTCGACAGCGCGAACGGAGTCGGGATCGTCGCGGCGCAGATCACCGCGCCCCTGTTCCACGGCGGCACGCTGCAGGCCCAGCAGCGCGCCGCGGTCGACGCGATGGAGGCGCAGCTCGCGCTTTACCGCCAGACGGTGCTTCAGGCTTTCGGCCAGATCGCCGACACGCTGCTCGCCTTGCAGCACGACGCGGCGGGCCTCGCAGCGCAGCGCGAAGCGCTCGACGCCGCGCAGGCCTCGCTCGAGCTGAATCAGGAGAGCTATACCGCGGGCCAGGCGACCTTCCTGCAAGTGCTGACATCACAACGGCTGTACCAGCAGGCCCGCCTCGGCTACGCAAGAGCGAAGAGCCAGCGATACCTGGACACGGTGCAGCTCTTCGTCGCCATGGGCGGGGGGTGGCAGGACGCGAATCTCTCCGAGCGTTGACTGCGCGTCGCGAGCGTTCAGGGGCTTGCGCTCGTCGACGATCCGTTTGAGCTACGTCAAGACAGCGCGGGTCGTATCGACCAGAATGTGACGCATCGAAATAACGACAACGCGCTGAGCCGATGAAAAAGGATTCAGGGCTTCCCGGCGAATTCGAGCTCATCGCCCGCTACTTCGCGCCGCTCGCGCGCGGGTTTCCCGGCGCGTACGGGCTGCTCGACGACGCCGCAGTGATCGCGCCCGCTGCGGGCCACGAGCTGGTTGCCAAGACCGACGCGATAGTCGGCGGTGTCCACTTTCTTCTGGACGATCCCCCGGATCTCATCGCCCGTAAGGCCTTGCGCGTGAACCTTTCCGATCTCGCCGCCAAGGGCGCAGTCCCGCGCGCCTACCTGCTCGACATCATGCTTCCGAAAACCCTCACAAGGGACTGGATCGAGGGCTTCGCCAGCGGCCTCGCGCAGGACCAGGATGAGTACGGCGTGCATCTGATCGGCGGCGATACCGATTCGACGCCCGGCCCGGTTTGCATCGCGATCGCCGCTTTTGGCGAGGTGCCGATCGGCAGGATGCTGCGACGCGGCCGCGCGCGTGCCGGTGACACGGTGTTCGTAACGGGCACGATCGGCGATTCCGCGCTGGGCATCGAAGTCCTGCGCAACGCCCTGCCCGACGTCGGCGCGGTCGCCGCCACCTTTCTCGTTGAACGATACCGCGTGCCGCGACCACGGGTCGCGCTGGGACCGCGGCTCGTTGGGCTTGCGAACGCCTCCATTGATGTGTCAGACGGTCTGGTTGCCGACTTGCGACATATCTGCGAAGTCTCCGAACTCGCCGCGGTCGTCGAGGCGCCCCGGCTACCGCTGTCGGTTGCCGCGCGCAGCGTCCTCGTGGCAAGACCTGGACATCTCGCTACGGCGCTCACGGGCGGGGATGACTACGAAATCCTGTTCACCGCGCCACCGACGGCGGCGGGTGATCTGAGTCGATTGTCGGAAACGCTCGACGTTCCGATCACCGCCATCGGCCGAATGCAGACGCCGTCAAGCTCGACCGAAGATCGGGTGACAGTCCTCGACAGCAACGGTCAGGCAATGATCCTCCGGCGCAGCGGATGGACTCACTTCTGATCACTCCATCACGAGCGGATAGCCGGCCTTCGCCCAGTCCGCGATTCTCATATCGACCGCGACGGCGTTGGTGAAGCCCAGGTCCTGCAGGCTCTTGGTCGCGAGAATGCAGCGCGTGCCCGATGCGCAGTACAGGGTGATCCTCTTCCCAAGGTCGGTCGAATCCGGGAACCCGACGTACGGCCAGATACTGAGCTCGATCACTCCGCGCGGGATGTTGATCGCGCCGGGAACGTGTCCGGATGCGTACTCCTCGGGCTCACGCACGTCGACGACCAGCCCCGCCTCGTGCTTGTCGAGCGCGGACTTGAACCTCGCCATGTCGATGGTCCTGATCTGCGCCCGGGTGCGCGCGACGAGGTCCTTCACCGAAGGAGGGTAGCCTTGCGCTGCGGAACAATCGGCAAAGAAGACGCCGGCGGCGATCAGCAGTGCGGCCAGCGGCAGGCGGACGCGGCTCACTGGACGATCGTCGGATACCGGTTGGTGGCAACGGCGGTCAGCAGCGCGAGCACGGCGAGCTGGACTCCGAAGTCGACGCCCAGTCCGTACGCGCTCTGTGCGCCCTCGATCATGAAGACGCGCAGCGCGTCCACCTGGTAGGTCAGGGGATTGAACGTCGCGATCGACTGCAGCCAGTCCGGCATCATCGCGATGGGATAGATGGCGTTGCTCGCGAAGAACAGCGGCATGGTCATGATCTGGCCGATGCCCATGAAGCGCTCGCGCGTCTTCACCATGCAGGCGACGATGAGCGAGAAGGTGCAGAAGATCGCCGAGCCGAGCACGATCGTGACGATCACTCCGGCGACGGGCAGCACGCCGATTCGCAGCTTCACCCCGAGCAGGATCGCCAGCACGAACACGATCAGGGCCTGCGACAGACCGCGCACGCCCGAGGCGAGCGCGCGGCCGAGCACCAGCGCCGGGCGCGCGGCGGGGCTCACCAGGAACTTCTGCAGCACGCCCAAGTCGCGCTCCCAGATGATCGAGACTCCGTAGAAGATCGCCACGAACAGCACGCTCTGCGCGAGGATTCCCGGGGCCATGAAGTCGAGATAGCCCATGCTTCCCGTCGGTATGGCACGCGAATGCGCGAACACCTCGCCGAAGATGAGCAGCCACAGCATCGGCTGCACCATCCGCGAGCCGAGCTCCCACGGATCGTGGCGGAGCTTGCGGATGTCCGCCTCGGCGACGGCGAGCGTCTGTCGCAGGAAGGTCGGGATTCCCACGCTCACTCCAGGCGGGCCGCGGTGCGGCGGACCCGCCTCACCTCGCGGTACGAGCCCGCCTCGCCGGCCGCGCTCCCCGTCATCTCGATGAAGACGTCGTCGAGCGTCGCATGCGGTCCGACCTCCGCCTTGAGCTCGGCAGGCGTCCCGAATCCGGCTAGCCTGCCCCGGTGCATGAACGCCACGGTCTCGCAGAGGTGGTCGGCCTCGTCCATGTCGTGCGTGGTCATGAACACCGTGGTGCCGAACTCGTCGCGCAGCTGCCGGATGTGGCGCCACACGCCCTGGCGCGCCACGGGGTCGAGGCCGACGGTGGGCTCGTCGAGGAACAGCACCGCCGGACGGTGGAGCATCGATTGCGCGATCTCGAGACGGCGGATCATGCCTCCGGAGTATTGTCCGACGAGCCGGTCGGCGGCGTCGCTCAGATCCATGAAATCGAGCGATTGCACGATGCGCTTCCTGCGCTCCGCCGCGGAAAGCCCGTACAGCTTCGCCGAGATCAGCATGTTCTCGTAGCCGGTGAGCTCCCCGTCCGAGGACAGCATCTGGGACACGTAGCCGATGTGCCGGCGCACTTCCTCGGGCTCGCGCACGACGTCGAAGCCCGCGACGGCCGCGGTTCCGAGAGTCGGCGGCAGGAGCGTGGTCAGCATCTTGATGACCGTCGTCTTGCCCGCGCCGTTCGAGCCCAGCAGCCCGAATATCGATCCGGGCTTGACCGCGAAGCTCAGCTCATCAACTGCCGTCAGAGACTTGAACCGGCGGCTCAGGCCGGTTAAAACCACTGCGGGTCCCGGCGTGGGGTCCATGCTGCAGACGCAGGCTATCCGGAGGCCTGACGGTCTCCGGAGCCCACGGACCGCGCCTGCCTAGCGGCGGGCGATCAGCATGCCTACCAGCGCGCCGAATGCCGCGGCGGCGCCGACCACGCGCCAGGGATGTTCGTGCGCATACTCGTCCGCAGTCCTGGCCTTTCCGAGCGCCAGCCCCTCGACGGTGTCGATTCTCTGCTTCGCGGCCTTGATGCTTTCCTGGACCCGCGCACGAGTCGCGGCGTCGACGCTGTCGATTCTCTGCTTCGCGGCCTTGATGCTCTCCTGGACGCGTACCCGGGCGGCGGCGACCTTCTCGTTGGCCTGGTTCGCCGTTGCCTGGAGCAGTTGCTCGGTATCTTCGATAACAGTGCCGAAATCGGCGACAAGCTTCTCTTTGGCTTCCATTACGGTTCCGGTGTACATGGTTGACTCCTACAAATGACCTCTACCTATGTCAACTCTAGCCGGGGGAAATGTCCGTCGATTGATCCAGATCAAGCCGCCGTCAGAATCGGCTGACGAGGAGGCGATCCGCCTCGCTCTGCACGCGTGCGCCCATCGGACGGCACTCGCGTTCGAGCATCCGCGCGAGCCAGCCCGCCTCCTCCTCGCTCGCGCGATTCACGCGGAAGCGGCCGACGCGCGTGGGCACCAGCCACAAGCGCGCGAGTCTGCCGGTCGCCGCGTCGATACTGGCGAAATACATCAGACCGAGGCCGGGACGGAACGACTCGTGCCCGGAGATGCCCTCGTAGTCGTTGAGAAAATCGCCGCATCCGTAGAGGATGGGCCTGTCCCGGTGGATCTCGATCGCCCTGGGGTGGTGGGAGGAGTGGCCGTGCACCACGTCGGCGCCGCCCGCGTCGACCAGCCGGCGAGCGAACTCCCTCTCCGCGGACGAGACCTCGTAGCCCCAGTTGCCGCCCCAGTGAATGGAGACCACCACCAGATCGCCGGCGCGCCGGACGGCCGCGGCTTCGGCGGCGATGGCCTCGGCCGTCCCGGGCGACAGATCCGGGAGCAGCCGCAGTCCCGGCCGGCGCCGGGTCGCCTCCCAGTCCGAAGGCACGCCGGCGCTCTCCATGCCGAACGCGAACACGAGCGCGCGGCGATCCTCCGCGATCTCGATGACCGCGGGTGCGGCCGCCTCGGCGGCGTCGCGGCCGGCGCCCGCCGTCCGCACCCCGGTCGCGCGCAGCGTTTCCAGCGTCTCCTCGAGCCCGCGCAAGCCCCAGTCGAGCGCGTGATTGTTGGCGAGCACGCAGCAATCGATCTTCGCCGCAGCAAGGCAGCCCGCGTTGGCGGGATGCATGCGGTAGTGGATCCCCTTGAGAGGCCAGGCGTCGTCGCAGGACGTGACGGCGGTCTCCAGGTTGACGACGCGCGCGTCCGGACGCGCACGCTCGAGCTCTTCGAGCGCGTCGCCCCAGATGTAGGAGAAGTCGACCGCTCTCGGAAGCGGCCCGGACGCTTCTTCGGCGAGCTTCACGTAGCCGAGCGCCGATCGCATGTAGGGTTCGAAGAGCTGCGGTCGGGAAGGATGCGGAAGGATCTGGTCGATCCCGCGCCCGGTCATCACGTCGCCGCAGAGGAACAGCGTAAGCGGCCGCTCCTGCGCGGTGCTCACGGCGCTGCCGCGAGGTCCGGCTCGCCGCAGCGCGCAAGGATCTCGGCGCGCGCGCGGTTCCTGAGTGCCGCGGCGGCCGCCCAGTCGCTTCCCCTGGGCCGGAGCGGCTGTCCGGCGAAGATCTGTATCACCCCCCGGCGCGGCAGCCAGTCGCCGTCGCGCAGGACCGAGCGCGTGCCGCGCACCGCGACCGGCACCACCGGCATGCCGGCGGCCGCCGCGACGACGAACGCGCCCATGTGGAACGGCAGCAGGCCCGGGGCGCGGGTGAACGTGCCCTCGGGGAAGAAGACCAGCGCTTCACCGCGCCCGGCGAGCCGCGACAGCTCGCGCGAATCGCTGACGCCGCGCTCGGCGTCGCCGCGCTCGACGAAATGCATCCCGTACGCGCGGAGCAGCGCGCCGACGAGCGGCGCCGTCGCGAGCTCGCGCTTGACGACAAAGCTCAGGCCATCGGGCAGCGCGGCGAAGAGCAGAAAGGAGTCGATGTAGCTCGAATGGTTGGCGACGACCATGACGGGCTCCCGAGGAAAGTTCTCGAGGCCCTGCACAAGAATCGGCAGCCCGGATGCGCGCATCAGCGAGCGGAACAAGAGGCGCACGACGCCGCGGCGGCGCGCGCGGCCCGGCACGAGCAGCGCGGCGAGCACGCCCAGCGCGAAAATCGAGAAGAGCGCCCAGAGCCAGCCGGCGTAGAGCCTTTCCGCGGCGGCGCGCGCGACGGACCGCGCGCGTGCGCGCAGAGCGCTCAGGAGAAACGCAGCCCGCTGGCGCCCCGCGCCGATCCGGCCGCGCACATAGGCGTCGCGGCTCGCCGCGCGGCGGATCTTGCCGCTCGAGGTCTTCAGCACCGTGTGCGGGGGAGCGAGCACGATGTCGTCCGCGGGCGCGCCGAGGAGCCGGAGCGCCAGCCCGGCGAGCGCTTCGCGCAGCTTGTCGCGCCGCTCGCGGTCGCTCGCGCGGGTCTCGGCGAGCACCACGATTCTCTCCGTGCCCAGGACCGGATCGGGGACACCGAACACGGCGACGCAGCCCTTGCGTACGCCCTCGACGTTTCCAACGGCCTGCTCGAGCTCGTAGGGATGCACGTGCTGGCCGCCGCGGATGATCACGTCCTTGGCGCGGCTGGTGGGGAAGATCTCGCCCCCCGCCATGTACCCGAGGTCGCCCGTATCGAGCCACTCGCCGTCGAACAGGGCGCGCGTCGCGTCCGGGTTGCGGAAATAGCCGGCGGTCGCGGACGCGCCGCGGAACTCGATGCGTCCTTCCCTGCGCTCGGGCAGCTCGCGCCCGCTCGCGTCCGCGACGCGAAGCTGGTGGCCGGGCAGGGGCGACCCGCAGGCCGGGAAACGCAACGCGTCGGCGTCACCGGCCGCCGCCGGCGAGGCAGTGCCTTCGAGCAGGAACGCGCGCCGCTCCACGCGATCGACGAGCGGCCCGCGTCCCAGAGGCGGGAACGCCAGGCCGACCGCGCATTCGGCGAGCCCGTATACCGGAGCGAGGGCCGAAGGGGCAAGGCCGTGCGCGGCGAAGCGCGCGCCGAAGCGCGAGAGAGTGTCGGGACTGACCGGCTCCGCGCCGTTGAACGCGAGGCGCAGTGAAGAAAGATCGAGACCTGCGAGGTCGCGCTCGTCCAGGCGCGCCGCGCACAGCTCGTACGCGAAATTCGGCGCCGAGGTCAGTGTGCCGCGGTAGCGGTGGATTGCCCACAGCCAGCGCGCAGGCCTCGTGAGGAACGAGGCGGGAGGCATCACCACCAGCGGAAACGCGAAGTACAGGCTGCCCAGCCACGCGCCGATCAGGCCCATGTCGTGATAGAGCGGCAGCCAGCTGACGAACACGTCGCTTGAATCGGCGGCGACCGCGCGTCCCATGGCGCGGATGTTGGCGAGCAGGTTCGCGTGGCTGAGCATCACGCCCTTCGGATTGCCCGTGCTTCCCGAGGTGTACTGGAGGAGGGCGAGGTCCTCCGCGCGCCGCGGTCTCGGTTTGCAGGGCCCGGTCCGCGCGAGCTCCGGCACGGTCACGCAGCGCCGCAGGGTGGGAACGCGGCCGCGCAGCAGCCCGGCGAAGCGCTCGCCCTCGGGAACCGTGACCAGAAGCCTGGCCAGGCAGTTGTTCAGTATTCCCGACTGGCGGCTCAGGTGATCTGCGATTTCCGACGCGCGCGCCGGAGGATAGATCGGCACGGGGACCGCGCCGGCGAGCAGGACCCCGAAGAACACGCCGAAGAACGCGCGCGAAGTCGGGAGCATGATGGCGACGGCGTCGCCCGGCTCGATGCCGAGGTCGGCGATGCCCGCGGCGATTCGCCCGGCCTCCGCACGAAGCTCGGCGTAGGTGATCGGCTCCGCCCGCTCGCCGTCGGCCAGGAGCACGATATGGGTGCGGTCCGGCTGGGCGGCGACGTGCCAGTCGAGCACCTCGGCGAGCGTCGCAGCGGCTTCGGGTAGGCCTTCGCGCGCGAGCCCGGCGTGCTCGATGGGCCGCGCGGCCGGCGCGCCGGGCTGCGGGGCGCGCGCCCCTCCCGCCTGCACCGCCCGCAGCAGATCGCGCGGCGTCTCGGCCGTGCCGAGCAGGTGCTCCGGGAGGCGCACGTCGAAGGCGCGCTCGATGCGCACGATCAGCTCCACCTTCGCGAGGCTGTCGATGCCGAGGTCGCGCTCGAGGCGGCTGTCCAGGCGGACCGGCCGCTCGCGCGCGTGCGGCTCCGATTCGCGCAGCAGCTCGGCGACGACGGCGAGGAGCTTCCCCGCGAGCGCCTCGGTCGACGGCTCGGTGCGCGGCCGGTCGATCACCTCGGACATGGGTCTGTGCTCGCTTTCCCCTCGATCTTCGAAGGCTATTTTCAATGTTGCGTGAGCGTGTTCGCCGGCTCTTGATCCAGATCAAGAGGGAAGGCGGCGCGACATCGGAGAGTCGCCGAATGGATTCCGCGGGGGGGAAGCGGCGATTTCCGATCAACCGGTTCAGCTTCGGCGGCACCGCGGGCGTCGTGGCCTGCGCGGCGCTGGTCGTCGGGCTGGGAGCCGCCGCGGTATCGAAGTCGGTGATCGTCAGCAGCCTTCTGATCGTCGCGATCGCCGACAATCTCACCGATTCGTTGAGCATCCATATCTACCAGGAGTCCGAGCGACTCGCGCCGAGGCAGGCCTTTCTCGCGACGATGACGAACTTCGCCTCGAGGCTGCTCGTGTCCCTGAGCTTCGTTCTCCTGGTGCTGGCGCTGCCGGATCGCGCAGCGGTCGCGGCGGCGCTCGCCTGGGGATTGCTGCTGCTGGGCCTGCTCAGCTGGATGATCGCCAGGCAGCGCGGCGTGCGCCCGATTCCGGAAATCGCCAAGCACCTATTCGTGGCGCTGGTGGTGGTCGCGGCCGCCGAGTTCATCGGCGAATGGATCCCGCTCCTGCTGCCGGGCGATCGCTGACGCCAGGGCCTTCAGCCCCGGGTCCTCAGAGGGTTGGCCTGCCCGGCTGGAGGAACGTCTTTTCGAAAACGCTCTGGCAGTCGAAGCAGCGCAGCGCGGTCGGCTGACGCCGCAGGCGCTCCAGGCCGATTTCGCCTCTGCACTCGAGGCATGTCCCGTAGCTCCCGGCGCGCATCCGCTCGAGGGCCGAGTCGATCTCGCGCAGCTCGTCCAGGTCGCGGGACAGCTCGGCGTTCTCGACATCCGAGATGAGATCGGCGGTGGCCTCGTCGCCGGTATCGGCCACAGGCCCCGCGGTCTCGGAATACACGTCCCCTCGTGCCTTCGAGGCGTCGGCGTGCGCTTCCGATTCAAGCAGTTCACGCCGCCTCGTCAGCGCTTGCTCCAGCTCACGCAGTTGCTCGGGTGTCATGGCAATTCCTCGATTGAACTGGTACAAGTTGTGCAATTCCACGATAGCCTGCCCGCCCCGCGTCTTCTTGCGCTAGATCAAGACGGGCCTGTCCTAAGGGCTCAAGATGGCCTGAGAAGTGTTCGTGTTTGATTTTATGCGCACCGCCGGCCCGCGACCTGTCCCCGAGGTTCCGCCTTCTCCGGAGGAATGGCCGCCCGCGCCGCCGGTGGAGGTTCCGCCGGCTTTGCCGGAAGCCCCGCCCGAGCCGGCGCCGGAGATCCCGGCACCGCCTCCGGAAGTTCCGCCGCCTCTGGAGCCGGAAGTTTCGATGCCGTGACCTTGCGCGCGGCGACCGACGTCAATGATGTCACAGGAGGCTACCGTGACCCCGGAAAGGAAGATTCCAGCAGGTGAGACGCCAGAGCCCGAGATCCAAGAAGGAGGCAGCCGCGGAAAAGCGCGCGACGAGAAGCTGAAACGCGCCATCAGGCGCCACCCCAAGCGCGACGAACCGCGGGTCGACAGCGTGGAGGACATCGACCTGCCGCCGTCGTAGCCGTCCTCGCGCTCAGGCCATGATGTTGACGCCACCGTCGACGTATACGGTGCTGCCGGTCATGCGCCGCGCGTAGGGCGTTGCCAGGTAGGCGCAGGCGAAGCCCACGTCCATGATATCGACCAGCTCGCCGACGGGAGCGCGCTGCACCGCCTCGTTGAGCAGCAGGTCGAAGTCCTTCAGCCCGGAGGCCGCGCGCGTCTTGAGCGGCCCGGGGGAGATCGCGTGGACGCGGATCCCGCGCGGCCCGAGCTCGTAGGCGAGGTAGCGGCACGCGGCCTCGAGCGCCGCCTTCACCGGCCCCATCACGTTGTAGCTGGGCACGACTTTCTGCGCCCCGTGGTAGCTCATCGCGAACATCGCCCCGCCCTCGGTCATCAGGGGTGCCGCGAGCTTTGCCATGCGCACGAAGGAGTGGCAGGAGACGTCCATCGCGACTTTGAAGCCCTCTGCCGAGCAGTCGATCAGCCCCCCCTGGAGGTCCTCCTTCGGCGCGAAGGCGATCGAATGCACGAGCAGGTCGAGCCGCCCCCAGGCGGAGCGGACGCGCTCGAACAGCGCCTCGAGCTCGCCCGGCTTCGAGACGTCGAGCGGCGCGAAGATCGGGGCTTCGAGCTTGCGTGCCAGCGGCTCGACGAAGGACTTCGCCTTCTCGTTGAGGTAGGTGACCGCAAGCTGGGCTCCCAGCTCGCGGAACGCGGTCGCGCAGCCGTAGGCGATGGAGTGCTCGTTGGCGATCCCGACGACGAGCGCCTTCCTGTCCTTGAGCACCGGGCGGGGAATGTCGGGAGTCATGATTCGACGAGGTGAGGTTGCGCCGAGCCGAGCAGCGCACGCGTGTGGCGCGCGATCATCAGCTCCTCGTTGGTCGGGACAACCCACGCGGAAACGCGGCTCGCAGCGGTGCTGATGCGCGGGCCGACCCTGGCGTTCGCCGCAACGTCCAGCTCGACCCCGAGCCAGGCGGCGTCGCGGCAGACGCGCTCGCGAACCGCGGTGGAGTTCTCGCCGATGCCCGCCGTGAAGACGACGGCGTCGAGTCCGCCGAGCGCGGCGGCGAGCGAGCCCAGCTCGCGCCGGATGCGGTAGAGATACAGGTCGACCGCTAGCTTCGCGCGCGGCTCGCCGCTCGCGAGCAGCGTGCGCATGTCGCTCGAGACGCCCGACACGCCCAGCAGCCCCGACTCGTTGTAGATGAGGTTTTCGATGGCGCGCGCGTCCATGCCGCGCTGGTCCATCAGATAGAGCACGACACCGGGATCGATGGCGCCGCAGCGGGTGCCCATGGGCAGGCCGTCCACCGCGGTGAAGCCCATGGTGCTTGCCATGCTTCGGCCCGATTGCATGGCGCACATGCTCGAGCCGTTGCCGAGGTGCATGACGACGGTCTGACCGGCCGCTGCCCTGGCGTCGAGTCCGGGCAACACGGAGGCGACGTACTCGTACGACAGCCCGTGGAAGCCGTAGCGGCGCACGCCCTGGGCGTGAAGCTCCGCGGGCAGCGCGAACATCTGCGCGATCTCCGGGTTGCCGCGGTGGAAGGAGGTGTCGAAGCACGCCACCTGCGGCAGCTCGGGCGCGCGCTCGAGGAGCAGCCGGATAGGCGCGAGGTTGTGAGGCTGGTGGAGCGGGGCGAGCGGAACGAACTTCTCCAGCGCACCGAGCACGTCCGAGTCCACGCGTACCGGCCGCGTGTACTCGAGCCCGCCGTGGACCACGCGGTGGCCGATGCCGGCGAGGCGGTCCCCGCCGAGGCGCTCGCGCACGTACGCGACGAGATGGTCGAGCGCACCAGGGTGCCCGAGCTTCACGCCCTCGCCCCAGCTCTTCTGCGCGAGCGGTATTCCGTCGCGGTCCTTCGCGACGAAGCGCGGCGCGGTATAGAGGCCTTCGACCTGGCCGCGCAGATCCAGCTCCAGCTTGTCGCCGCGCAGGGCGAACAGCGAGAACTTGATGCTCGAGGAACCAGCGTTGAGGACCGCGATCGCGTCCGCCATGGGATCCCTCAGACGGCGAGCTTCGCCGGCTCCCGGCGGCGCGCCTGCGCCACGAGCGAGGCGATGGCGCAGGAAGCGAGGCGTGTCGTCACCGAGTCGGCGCGGCTCGTCAGCACGATCGGCACGCGCGCGCCGAGCACGATGCCGGCGGCGTCGGCGCCGGCGAGGAAGGTGAGGCTTTTCGCAAGCATGTTCCCGGCCTCGAGATCGGGAACGATCAGCACGTTCGCGCGGCCCGCCACGGCGGACTTGATGTGCTTGATCTGCGCAGCCTGGAGGTTGATGGCGTTGTCGAGCGCGAGCGGGCCGTCGAGGACCGCACCGGTGATCTGCCCGCGGTCGGCCATCTTGCAAAGCGCCGCGGCCTCGATCGTCGACGGCACCTTCGGGTTGACCGTTTCCATCGCCGAGAGGATGGCGACGCGCACCTCTTTCGCGCCGAGCGAGCGCGCGAGATCGATCGCGTTCTGCACGATATCGACCTTCTCCTCGAGCGTCGGGGCGATGTTCACCGCGGCGTCCGACACGATGAGCACGTCCGAATGCGAGGGCACGTCCATGACGAAGCAGTGGCTGATGCGCCGCGCGGTGCGCAGCCCCGCCTCGCGCGAGACCACGGCCGCCATCAGCTCGTCGGTGTGCAGGCTCCCCTTCATCAGGCATTCGGCGCGGCCTTCGCGCACCAGCCGCACGGCTTCCTCCGCCGAGGCGTGGCTGTGCGGCGCATCGACGATCTCGAGTCCCGAGGTCTTGAACCCGGCTTTTTCGGCCGCCGCCTGGATGCGCGCCTTCGGCCCGACGAGGATGGGAGCGATCAGCCCCATCTTCGCCGCCTCCAGCGCCGCGGTGATCGAGGATTCGTCGCAGGGGTGCGCGACCGCGGTCGCGACGGGCGGGAGCGCCTTCGCCATCCTGAGGAGCCGCTGGTACTTGTCGTGCTTGCGCTGTTCCATGGCCGTCCTCAGTGCCTCGTCGCGGAGCGGTGCGGCCTTGCCGGCGTCGACGGGCCGAGCACGCCGCGGATGCGCTCGAGCATCGCAATCTGATCGGCCGAAGGCTCGGCGCTCTGTATACGTCTGTCGGCGAGCAGGCGGTCGAGGAGTCCGACCAGCCGGTCGCGGTCGGCGCGCTTGGCGAGCAGCCGCGGCAGGGTGGCGATCGCGCGCTCGGGCTCGCGCCCGACGATGATCTCCTGCTCGCCTCGGATGCGGCGCTGCTCGTCGCGCGGAATGTCCTGGAGGAACTCGCGGTAGTCGTGCATCAGCTCGCGCTTGCGCTCGATCTGCGACAGGGGCAGGGGCTCGCCCTTGCGAGCGAGGAGAAAAGCGACGCGGGCGAGCGCCTCCGGATAGCCGCCCTGCGCGATCGAGGCGAGCGCCTTCTCCACGACGGGCTCGGCCTCGGCCGGGCGCGTCGCGGCGGGCTTGTCGGCGAGGATGAGCGAGAAGAGGTTCCCGTAGATCTGGTAGAAAGCGGCCTCGCTGACCGCGTCGCGGATGGCGCGGTAGTAGTCGAGCGACGCGCTCGTCAGCTCCGACAGCATCGCCTCCGCGCGGCGCGCCGGATCCTCGGGCGGGAGCGCCCGGCGCTGCGCCTTCACCAGCTCCGCCGCCGGGCCAAGCCAGGCAAGCCAGGGATTCATGTCGGACGCCATCCAGCGCTGGGCGCGCAGCGGGTGCAGCTCGCGCGACAGCTTGGCGGAATACTCCGTGGAGAACGCCTCTACCAGGGGACGCGCAAACAGCTCGTAGGCCCGCTGGTTGAACTCGGAGACGGCCTCGACCGCCTCGAAGGGCTTCTCGTCGGCGCGCTCGAACCGGTTGAGGCGCGCCGCGACGTCCTCGAGCCTGCGCTCGGCGAAGCTCACCTCGTAGACGGGCTTGCCCTGCGCGCCCTTCTTCTCGGCGATCTGCATGGCGTACAGGCCCGGCGCGAGCGCTTCCACGGATTTCATCACCTCGACGATCTGCGCATGCTCCTTCTTCGCGATCTTGCCGGAGACGAATATGCCGAGGTGGCCGACGCTCTCGTGCACCAGGCCAACGATCACCTGGCCGTGCGCCTTGATCTCGTCGGTGCTGCCGTAGACGTCCGCGACCCAGTTGAAGGCCTGCTGCGGGGGGGTGATGTTGTCGCCCAGGGAGGCGAACAGGATGATCGGCGTCTTGATGTCGCGCAGGTCGAACACTCCGCCCGACCACAGCTTGTTGCCGACGAAGAGATTCTTCGTGATCCACTCGATCTCCTCGCGGTTCATCAGGTAGAAGCCGCCCCACCAGCGCTCGAACTCGAGGAACCGCGGCGGCTCGGTGTCGACGTTGGCGAACACGTGGTAGTACTTGTCCCAGAAAGTGTTCGCCGGGTTGAGGTTCTCGAAGTTCTGCACCAGCCACGCGCCGTCGAATTTTCCGCCGCCCAGGTCGGCGGCGAGCGAGGCGAGCCAGGTGCCGCCTAGCAGGCCGCCCGCGTAGCGCATCGGGTTGTCGCCCTCGCCCTCGCTCCACGCGCCGCCCCAGTAGGACATCGGCGCGCCGTTGATGACGATCGGCCCGGTATCCTCCGGGCTTGCCGCGGCGAGCATCATGGCGGCCCAGCCGCCCTGGCAGTTGCCGACCACGGCGGGCTTGGGCGCATCCGGGTGCAGCTCGCGCACGCGACGCACGAACGCCCGCTCGGCTTCGCACACGTCGGGCAGCGTCTGCCCCGGCTCGGGCTCGGGATAGAAGATCACGAAGTAGACCGGATGGCCTTCGCGCAGCGCGACGCCGACCTGCGAATCGTCCTTGAAGCCGCCGATGCCGGGTCCGTGACCGGCGCGCGGGTCGATGATGACGTAGGGCCGGCGCTTGGCGTCGACGATCACGCCCGCAGGAGGAAGGATGCGCACCAGCGCGTAGTTGACCGGCCGCTCGAGCGTGCGGCCGTCGAGCACGGTCTCGTAGTCGAAGTGCAGAACCGGCGGCAGGCCCTGCCGCGCGCGCTCGTTGAAGTCGTTGCCGCGCTGGCGCAGCGTGTCCCAGAACAGCATCGTGCGCTGGGCGAAATCGGTCGCGTAGCGCGCGCCGCCCGCCCACACGTCCCAGGGCGTCGCGGGCGTGGGCGTCATCCCGGAAAGGTGATCCTTCCAGGCGGCGCGCACGCGCTCGTTGAAATGGTCCAGCGCCACGGCCGCGCGCTTCTGGAACACGGCGGCGACCTTGGACGCGAGATCGTGGGTCCTAGACAGGTGTTTGCTGAGATCGGTCATGACGGGGTTTGAGTGGTCAGCAACGCATGAAAATGCTATCGCTGCGGCGCACCAATCGTTTGACCCAGATCAAGCCTCCCGAGTGCCCTCCCGGAGCGTCTTGGAGATGCGCACGATGCTGTAGTCCTGCGGAGCCGGCTCGGCCTCGAAGCCCAGAGCGCGCACGAAACGCAGCATCTCGGCGTTGCGCGCGAGGACGAAGCCTTCCATGCGCGGGAGCCCGCGCTTGCGGGCGGTCTCGATCAGCGCACCCATGAGCAGGCCGGCGATGCCGCTCTTGTGCCAGGCATCGGCGATCACGATTCCGAGCTCGCAGCTCCGGCCCGAGAGATCCGACACGTAGCGCGCCTCGCCGACGATGACCTCGCGCCCGCCCTCCTGCACCGTGCAGACCAGCGCCATGTGGAGGTCGTAGTCGATCTCGGTCAGGAAGCGGATGACCTTGTCCGAAGGAGCGCGCACCCACTTCTGGAAGCGCATGTACCGGCTTTCCTCCGAAAGCGCGGTCAGGAACTCGCGAACGCGGTCCGCGTCCCCGGGGCGCACCGGGCGGATGGTGACCGTTCTTCCGTCGGACAGGCGGTGCTCGCGCACCAGCTGCTGGGGATACTCAGCCATGCGGGCGCGCCGCCTCCTGCCTCAGCTCGCGGCGCAGGATCTTTCCGATCGGTGTCTTGGGGAGCTGCTCGCGGAACTCGATGCGCTTCGGAAGCTTGTAGCCGGTGAGGTGCTTCGCACAGTGCGCGAGAATCGCCTCGGCGGTGACGGCAGGGTCCTTGCGCACGACGAAGAGCGCGACGGCCTCGCCGCTGCGCTCGTCGGGCACGCCGACCGCGCCGGCGTCCTTCACGCCCGGATGCGTCATCGCCACCTCCTCGATCTCGGTAGGGTAGGCCTTGAAGCCCGAGACCACCACGATATCCTTCTTGCGGTCGCTGAACTCGACATAGCCGCGCTCGTCCATGCGGCCCATGTCGCCGGTCTTCAGCCAGCCGTCGGCCGTGAAGGCGCTCGCGGTTTCCTCCGGAGCGTTCCAGTAGCCCTGCATCACCTGGGGGCCGCGCACGCCGATCTCTCCGACGCCGCCCAGGGGGACTTCGCTGCCGTCCTCGCCGAGGATCGCGACCTCCGTGGAAGGCAAAGGGAGCCCGAGCTTGCCGGTGAATTCCCGCGCGTCGAAATGGTTGGCGCATACGTTCGGCGACGCTTCGGTCAGTCCGTAGCCTTCGACCAGCCACACGCCGGTCGCGTCTCGCCAGCGCTCCGCGAGCGAGCGCTGCACCGTCATGCCCCCGGCGACCGCGAGCTTGAGCCTGCCTCTGCTCGCCGCCGCGACCGCGTCGAATCCCGGAGCGCTCAGCAGCGCGTTGAACAGCGTGCTCACCCCGGTCATCGCGGTGAACGGCGTCCTCGCCAGCTCCGCGACGAAGCCGGCGATGTCGCGGGGGTTCGTGATCAGCACGTTCGTGCCGCCGAGCCTGAGGAAGACGAGCAGGTTCGCGGTGAGCGCGAAGACGTGATAGAGAGGAAGCGCGGTGACCACGGTTTCCTCGCCCGCGCGCAGAGTCGTCCCCGCCCACGCGACGACCTGCTCGACGTTGGCGACCAGGTTGCCGTGCGTGAGAGCCGCTCCCCTGGCGATGCCGGTCGTGCCGCCGGTATATTGCAGGAACGCGAGGTCGTCGGGACGCGTTCGGGGATTCTCGAGGGCTTGCTTTGCGCCCTGCGCCAACGCCGCGCGGAGCGGCACGGCGCCGGGCAGCCGCCATCGGGGGACGAGGCGCTTCAGGTATTTCACCGCGAGATTCACCAGCCAGCGCTTCGGCGGCGGGAACAGGTCGCCCAGCTGAGTGGTGACGACGAGGCGGACCGGCGTCCGCGGCAGCGCCTCCTGCAGCGTGCGCGCGAAGTTCTCCAGGACGACAATGGTGCCCGCGCCGGAGTCGGCGAGCTGATGCGCAAGCTCGGTCGCGGTGTACAGCGGGTTGACGTTGACCACGGTCAGGCCGGCGCGCAGCGCGCCGAACAGGACCACGGGGTACTGCAGCAGATTGGGCAGCATGATCGCGACACGGTCGCCCCTCGCCGGGCGGAGCGCGCTCTGCAGCCAGGCGCCGAAGTCGCGCGACAGCCGGTCGAGCTCTTCGTAGGTAATGGACACGCCCATGTTGGAGAAAGCCGCACGCGCGCCGAAGCGCGCGCAGCTCGCCTCGAGCAGCTCGTTGAGGGAAGCGTGGCCGCGCGGGTCGATCTCGGCCGGCACGCCCTGCGGGTAGGAATCCAGCCAGATCTTCCTCACGGGCCTGCGATCAGGTAACGGCCGAGACCGGGCGAGCCGGGCTTTGCGGCGGCGCGCCCATCAATGCGCGAAGCTCGTCCGCCGACAGTGTTTCCTGGCGCAGCAGCGCCTCGGCGCCGCGCTCGAGCACGTCTCGCCTGCGGCCGAGGATCTCGAGCGCAGAATCGAGCGCTTTCTTCACGATGTCGCGGACCGCAACGTCGATCTCCCGCGCCGTCTGCTCGCTGAACTGGCGCGGCGGGACCGCGCCGGCCACCTGGCCGAGAAAGCTTGGCCGGGTCTCGTCGTAGGCGACGCTGCCCAGCTTGTCGTCCATGCCGTAGCGCATCACCATGCTGCGCGCGATGTCGGTAGCCTTGACGAGATCATCTGCGGCTCCGGTGGAGAGGGTGCCGAAGACGAGCAGCTCGGCTGCGCGGCCGCCAAGCAGCACTGCCATCCGGTTCTGCAGCTCCTCGCGGCTCATGAGGTAGCGGTCCTCGGTCGGCCGCTGAATCGTGTAGCCGAGCGCGCTCACGCCGCGCGGGATGATCGAGATCTTGTGGACCGGGTCGACGCGCGGCAGGGTCATCGCGACGATGGCGTGCCCCATCTCGTGATGGGCGACGACGTTCCTCTCCTCCGGATTGAGCAGCCGGTTGCGCTTTTCGAGGCCGGCGACTATGCGCTCTATGGCGCCGGTGAAATCCACCCGCTCGATCGCCGGCGCTCCCCGCCGCGTCGCGAGCAGCGCCGCTTCGTTCACCAGGGTCGCGAGGTCCGCGCCGGAAAATCCGGGCGTGAGCGCGGCGATCTCCTCGGGATCGACGCCGGAAGCAAGATGGACCTTGCGCAGGTGAACGCGCAGCACCTGCACCCGGCCGGTCTTGTCGGGGCGATCGACCAGCACCTGACGGTCGAAGCGCCCCGCGCGCAGCAGCGCCGGATCGAGGATCTCGGGACGGTTCGTCGCGGCGAGCAGCACCACACCGCCGCTCGGGTCGAAGCCGTCCATCTCGGCGAGCAGCTGGTTGAGCGTCTGCTCCTTCTCGTCGTGGCCGCCGAGAATGAACGATCCGCGCGCCCGCCCGAGCGCGTCGAGCTCGTCGATGAAGATGATCGCCGGCGCCGTCTTGCGCGCCTGATCGAAGAGGTCGCGCACGCGCGCGGCGCCCACGCCGACGAACATCTCGACGAATTCCGATCCGCTGATCGAGAAGAAGGGCACCCCGGCCTCGCCGGCGACGGCGCGCGCGAGCAGGGTCTTCCCCGTTCCCGGGGGGCCGACCAGCAGGATCCCCTTGGGCATGCGCGCGCCCAGGCGCCCGTAGGCCTTAGGGTCGCGCAGGAAGCTGATGACCTCCTTCAGCTCGTCCTTTGCCTCGTCGACGCCGGCGACGTCCTCGAAGGTGACCTTGGTGTCGGTCTCCATGTAAACCTTGGCCTTGCTCTTGCCGACGGAGATGGCACCGCCGAGCCCCTGCTGCCCGGCCATGCGGTTCATCGCGAAGCTCCAGATCGCGAAGAACACGACCGCGGGGACGATCCACGAGAGCAGGGTCGGAAGCCACTTGTTTTCCGTTTGCCCGGTGAAATGCACCTTCGCCGCCTCGAGATCCGGGACGAGGGCCGGGTCGCTGACCCGCAGCGTCGTGAAGCGGTTCTCGCCGGGAGCCAGCTTCAGCCGCTCGATGCTCTCCTTGGAAAGCACCGGCTCCAGCCCCTCGGCGGTAACCGTTCCGCTGATGATCTGCTCGCCCAGAGCCACCTCTTTCACCTTGCCGGCACGCACCAGGGCCTTGAAATCGCTGTACGCGAGTTCGTGCACCGGGATCGAGAAATAGTCCTGGATGGCCACGATCGCGAGGAGGGCGATCATGAAATACCAAAGCGAGAACTGATGTTTCTTTTCCATCGCGCAGCCTCGCGCTCAGGGACCAGAGTTACGATGGACCAGCCTCGGTCGAGGCGTGTTGACCTCGATCAAGCCCGCCGCACGAATCGGCCCACTCACGACACGGGGCAGCGTCCCTCGAGCACTTCGCGCCACAGGTCGGGCGCATCCCGCAGGTGCGCGCGCACGATCCGGTCTGCGGTCTTGCGCACGCCTTCGAGCGCGCCGGGTTCCGCGAGCCGCAAGACGACGTCCGCCAGCGCGGGGTCGCTCACCGGCGAGCCGATGCGGCTCAGGAGATAGCAATAGGCCGCGGTGACCTCGGGCAGCTCGCCCGTCAGCGCCCGCGCGATGCGCCCGGCGAGCAGGTTGTAGAGCTTTCCGGTATGGCTCACGGGATTCTTCCCCGCGGCGGCTTCCAGGCTCATCGGGCGGTAGGGTGTGATCAGGCCGTTGACGCGGTTGCCTCGTCCCACCTGGCCGTCGTCGCCTGCTTCCGCCGAAAGGCCGGTCACCGTGAGATAGACGCTCTCGGCCGTCTCGCCGTCGGCCGTGTTGACCCTTACCTCGATGTCTCCGCCCAGGGCCTTCCTCGCGGCGTCGGCGGCAAGCGCACGCGTTCGTTCCTTCTTCGCGAAATAGTCGGCGAGGTCGCTGACGTGGCGGCCGACGAAGGCGCAGGCGACGGTGAGCTCGATGCGCTCGCCGGCACGCAAGCCCATGACCTTCACGTCGTCCCCGATCTCCGGGTGCGCGCTCCGTGTTTCGGCAGCGGCCAGAATGCGCTCGACTTCCAGCACCGCGCGCTCGAGCCGGTCGAGCGGAGCGAAGCCCACGCCGAAGGAGGTATCGTTGGCGAGCGGCACGCGGCCTTCGCTCCCGCGGAGAAAGAGCGCCGCGAGGTCCGGAGAAGTCTCACGAATGCGCGGCACGATGCGCACGTCGCGCGCCGGATCGATGTTGCGGATGTGCTTTCGCAGCCACTCCCGGCTCATCTCCACCGCCATCTCGTCCACGGGCACCGTCACGCCGCGGAAGCGCCGGGTCGCCCGCCCCGCGAGGATGATCTCGATCGGCTCGAGGAGCGCGCCGCCGCCGAAGGCGGGCCGGGCGGCGCCGCCGAGCAGCAGCGCCTTGTCGACGTTGTGGTGCAGGATCGCGCCGAAGCGCTCGAGGTAGAAGCGCGAAAGCCCTATGCTCAGGTTCTCGGCGAGCGCATCGCACAGGCTGTCGGGATGCCCGCGTCCCTTGCGCTCGACGATCTCGTGCGGCGCGGCGCCCGGCGGGGGAGAGGCGAGGAGCGCAACGTCGACCTTCACTATGCTATGCGGTTGCGCCGCCGGTCCGTTGACGCGCGGCCCACCGCTTCGCCTGGGCGATGGCGATGCGTATCGCCTGGCCTTCGGGCCGGCCCGCCTCGAGCAGCGCGTTGGCGATCTCGATCGCCTTGAAGCGCACGGCGGAAGGCAGGTTCCTCATCGAGACCGGATAGGTGGAAGGCGTCCAGGGCATGATTGTCAGACCCGGGAAGCGAGCTTCGCGCCGATATAGGCGACGATGTCGTTCAGCGTCACGAGCTTGCGGTAGTCGGC
>Ga0335085_10003915_pt1 | contig 25158 bp, 23 predicted proteins | sample Lox_Sample_45_FD_206712 | JGI IMG/M metagenome (GOLD analysis project Ga0335085, IMG submission 206712) | Soil microbial communities from Loxahatchee National Wildlife Refuge, Florida, United States - Lox_Sample_4.5 | ecosystem: Environmental > Terrestrial > Soil > Wetlands | place: USA...
CGCGCGCGCTCAAAGCGTTTGGCCCCAAGCCGCTCGTGAACATCGTTTTTCTGATGGGCAATTACTGCCAGACGGCCACGCTGATCAAGGCCTTTGACGTCCACATGCGCGAGGGGACAAAGCTTCTCCTTCCGATGCCGTGACGCAGCCGCCATGCCAATCCATGTGCGGGCGTGTTAAACTCTAGCTCCCTTTCCTATTCATGGGAAAAACAAACTCACTTTGAGCGAAGGAGATGGTCTGTGAACTATTATGGCGGCAAGGAACTAGCGGAGAGCTTTCGCACGGTCCGGAAGAATACGTTGGCCGTTGCCGAGGACATCCCCGAAGACAAATACAGCTTTCGAGCGGCGCCGGAGACGCGCACCGTCGGCGAGGTCCTGGTGCACATCGCGGTGAGCTCGACGTTTCCCTATCGAGTCCACGCCGAGGAGCGCCGGGCAACTTTCGAGGGAATCGATTTTCCGGGGCTTTTCCGGCAAATGGCTGCGGAGGAAAAAACGCCCCGCACGAAGGCCCAGATTATTGAACTGCTGACGAAGAACGGCGAGACGTGGGCCAAGTGGGTGGAGGGGACCTCGGACGCTACCCTCGCGGAAGTCGTGCACATGCCGCCGGGAGCAATGCCGGCCTCGAGGAAGCGCTTCGATATGATTCTCTCCGTAAAAGAGCACGAGATGCATCACCGCGCCCAGCTCATGCTGATCGAACGCATGATTGGTATCGTGCCGCATCTCACGCGGCGCATGCAGGAACGCATGGCCGCGGCGATGGCGAAAAAATAGGTTGTCGCTGGAGCCTCGCGTCCCGACCGATTGGCGCGAGAAAATGAAGAGGGCTCGACGAAGCGATTCGTCGGGCCCTCGTTGTTTCGGCGCGGTACAGTCCGGTCTTAAATCTTTGTGACGAGCGCTAAAGCGAATTCTTCACTCGCCGATATGCATCTGGATGAGGTGACCCAACCATGAGCAATTCCGCTGACTCGCTCCAGACGCTCAACTCGCAGGCCCGCGCAGAGCAAGCCATTCAGCCACCCACGGCCAAGACCCGGCAAGCGCAGGCCGCCATGAAAAGTCCAGCGCCGGAGGACAAGGTCACAATCAGCGAACAGGCTAAGCAGGCGCTTACGAACGGCACCAAGCCCGCAAATGGCGGCGATGGCCAGTAACCTGCGGCCAGAAGAAAACACCAGTGCCGCAGAGACCGGCGCGGCCGTGCCGTGAAGACTCAATCTATTTTTATGGGAAGCTCGCGGTACGACCGATTCAGATATAGAAGCGCCGTCTTTTCCTCGGACACGCGCATGTCCTGAACTTCACCGAACATGACCCAATGGGTTCCAACTTCATGGACTTCTGAAATGCGGCAGTCAAATGACGCGAGCGCATCGCGAAGCACAGGCGAGCCCGTGACGAGTTTTTCCCAACTTTGAGTAGCAAACCGCTCTTGCATCGGGATGCCAACGCGGTGAGCGAAGAGCTCGGAAAGGGAGCGCTGCTCGCCAGCCAGCGTGTTCACGCAGAAGACGCGGTTGTTTTCAAAGATCGTGTGCATCAGGCTCGCGCGATTGAGGCACACGAGCAGCGTCGGCGGATCGTCCGTCACCGAGCACGCCGCGGACGCAGTGAAGCCGGTGCATCCTCCCGGTCCGTCGGTGGTGACGATATTCACGGCCGCGGCAAATCGAGCCATGCCCTCCCGGTACTGTTGTTTGGAAACCATGCCGTCCGCCCGCCCCCGCTGGATTTTTTGAATGAAAGAAACTCCGCCCATCGTAGTACCGCGACGCGGCGCAGACAAAGCAAATTCATCCCGCACGTAAGGTGCCTGACGGGCACATCAGAGATCGGCGAGCGATTGCCACGGGCCGAAGCGCGCGTGCTGAACGGCTGCCGGCCGGCAATCCCCAACGAAAATGATTTATCGGATTGGCAACGCAAGCGGAAGGCGCGGATAGGCCACGCCGGCGCCGTTCTTTTCTTCGCCGACGTATCTTGTGTGGAAAAACGTTTCGACGTCAAACTCCAAATCCGTCGCGTACGTCGGAATCGAACTGAGTGAAGCATAGCCGCGCAGGTAAAGGGAGGGCGTATATCCCCAGTCCGGCGTGCAAGGGAAAGCCTTCTCCGGCGGATACGCCCAGAAGGGCGAAAAGGGCCGCAACTCGAGCCCAAAATAATCGGCGTAAAATTTCAGCCAGGAGTGCGTCGTCATCTGCAGGCCGGATGGAGTGGAGTAGAGATCGACGATGATTTCCGCTGCGGGCCGTGAAAAAAGAACCATTCCCGCGCCGATGTCGGCGCGGATGCTGTAGCCAGAACGGTATTCGAGGACATGGCTCTCAAAGGACCTCACGGTCGCTGAGCCGCAAACGAGCCCTTCGCTGGCGCCGAGCGAAAAAAGCTCGACGAGTCGCGTGAACCAGCCCGGCCGAAATAGAATGTCATTTTCAATCAAGCCCACATAGTCGTAACCCAATGCCAGCAGGCGTTTCAGGCCGTAGCAAATCGCGGCGTCTGGCCCTCCGCCGACGCGATAGTTCACTTCCACGAGCCGCGCATTCCGAAATCGGTAGTTTTTGGATAGCGACGGCACGCCTTGCTCTCTGCTGCCGTCATTCCAAACGAGGTCGAAGCCGCCTTCGGCATCGAGGCTCTCCAGTGTTTGCAACGTGAAGAGGTAGCGGTCCATGGTGGCGAAGGCAAATCCGATGCGGTCGCCGCGCCTCGGGATCCGCGGCTTCGTCCTGTTGCGTCTTTGAAATGAACGCACAATATCGATGATTTGCGGAAACGCGGCCCGCTCGGCCGCCGCTTTCGTTTTGGTTTTGGCGCGGATCGTTGCAGATTTCATAACTGTCAAACCGCGGCCAACTGCCGGCACGCGGCGAGCCAGGCGCGCATAGACGAAGCCGTCGCGCGAAAATAATCGCGCGCCGAGTCCGTCCAAATAAATCCCGAAAAGCGCGAGACGCTGTCTTCGAGCAGATGACTTAGGGTGAGATACGCTTCCGAATACGTTCGTCCATCGAGGGGAAGTTCGACCAACCACGGCAGCAGGTCTTCCAGCATCCAGATGCCGGCCAGTTCTTGCGTCGCATCGTGCAGAAACCGGTGCGTGTTGCGCCGATGATCCGCGACCGGCGTGCCCGCGCGCACGCTGTATCCCAGATGGCGGGCGCACGCCTGACTAAAATAGCCTGAAAAAAGGTCGCCGTAGCGGTCCATTCGCAGGCCGGAAACCGTATGGCCCATCGGGAGGAAGTAATAGCTCGGAATCACGTCGCGGTGCAGCGCCGTGTTTTGCGAATTAAGCGGGGACCACGTGGCGTTGCCCAGGACGACGGAGCGCCCCTTGAACGCGCGAGCGCGGGCCGGTGACGCAAGCCAGGTGATCCCGTCAAGCGCCGGATCCTGCAGCCACAGTCCGGCATTGATTCGCACCGTTGCCGTTCGCGACTGGACGGTTTCCTCGGCTTCGCGGTGTCGTGCGGAATACGGAAATCCGCTCGGGTAGATACGGCAATGCGGTTCGAGTTCGAGAAGATCGCAGAAATTGAACCAGCCGGTGGAGGAATCCACAACTTCGTAAGGCTGCGCATCGCCGCACACCACCGAATGCTCGGCGACAAAATCCTCGTTCGAGGGACAATAGTTGTCATCGTCAATCGAAATCAGGAAATCCGCGCCACTCTGCGCAGCCATGAGGTAGCCGACGTTGCGGCGATTGTCGGAGTTATAGAGGACCAGACCGGGCGGAAATCCCAGGCGTTGCAGGATGCGTTCCTGTTCGTCGAGCGCGGGGCATAACACGTCGAGGCCCTTTTTTCGCAGCTCCGCACACCGCAGGAAGGCTGCAGGTGGCGTTTTTTCGTCGGGAATGACGATGACTTGAACTTGCTCGAGATGGCCGCACTGCTTGAAATTCGCGAAGTAGCCTTCAAGGACAATCGGATCCGCGATGGTGGTCAGCACCATCGCGGCGCGCAGAGCCATATGTACACCTCGTCCTGACTCCGCCCCCGCGGGAAGCTCGACCCCCAGGAAAAATTCTAAGGGGAAGGAGCAGCCGCGTCAACGCCGTGCTGGGCACGCGTTTCCAAAGAGACGATTTGTGATCGCCAGATTGGCCGTTTGAATCACGAGTCGCGGTTTCGACCTGGCGAGTGAGGAACTCGCGGTACAATGGCGAAACTTGGATTCTGGTGCTAAACATTTAGTTTGTCTGTCGGGGAAGTGTAACGTGGCTGCGACGCAGGTCGAAACTTTGCCTGAAGTGGGAACGAAGGTCGTCTTCAAAGTGCTCGCGGCGATCAGCGTGTGCCATCTTTTGAATGACATGCTGTCGTCGCTCCTGCCCGCGATCTATCCTCTGCTGAAGAGTTCCTACAATCTGGATTTCGCGCAAATCGGCCTGATTACCCTGACCTACCAAATCACCGCATCGTTGCTGCAACCGCTTATAGGACTCTACACGGACCGGAACGCAAAGCCGTATTCTCTGCCCGTCGGAATGGCTGCGACGCTCGTTGGGCTCATCCTTTTGTCGATCGCGCATACGTTCTCGGCTCTGCTCGCGGCCGCGGCACTCGTCGGGACCGGTTCCTCGGTATTTCATCCGGAGTCTTCGCGTGTGGCTCGCATGGCATCCGGCGGGCAACACGGCCTCGCGCAATCGCTTTTTCAGGTGGGCGGCAACGCGGGGCTCTCGCTGGGGCCGTTGCTTGCTGCATTTATCGTGCTTCCGAGGGGGCAGTCGAGTATCGCCTGGTTTTCCCTCGCGGCTCTCGCGGGCATTTTTCTGCTCGCGGGCGTGAGCGGCTGGGCCAAGAGACACACTTCGCACTGGAAGAAGCGCAGCGCGGGCGAGACCGAGTCGCGCCCGAATCTTTCCACGGCGAGGATTGTCACGTCGATTGCAATCCTGATGGCGCTTCTGTTTTCGAAGTTCGTCTATCTCGCGAGTCTGACGAGTTACTATACATTTTATTTAATCAACAAATTTCACGTGTCCGTCCAAAGCTCGCAGGTCCACCTGTTTGTGTTTCTGGGCGCTGTCGCGCTGGGAACGATCATCGGCGGGCCCGTCGGCGACCGAATCGGCCGCAAGAGCGTCATCTGGTGCTCGATTTTGGGCGTTCTTCCGTTCACTTTGGCCTTGCCATACGCCAATCTGTTCTGGACGGACATCCTGAGCGTGGTGATCGGCCTGATTCTGGCGTCGGCTTTTTCGGTGATTGTCGTCTACGCTCAGGAACTCGTCCCAGGAAGGGTAGGGATGATCTCAGGACTCTGCTTTGGATTCGCCTTTGGGGTGGCGGGGCTGGGTGCGGCGATTCTGGGTTGGCTCGCCGATCTGACCAGCATCAATTTCGTCTATTTCGTCTGCTCCTATCTCCCCGCGGTCGGTCTCCTCGCGGCATTTCTGCCGAATATCGAGCGGCCTAGGGTGCCAAGAATCCACGAAGAGGCCATAGCAGATTAGCGCGCTCGTTGGAGTGTCGCGTTTCGGCAGCCCGCCAGAAAAGCGGGACCATATCTCTTGTGCAGTTACCGGCTAAAGTGTGAAGAAAGGCCGAAGCTCGCGTATATCGCGCACTTGTTCAAGTGCGTTCACACGCTCAATGACCTTTTCTGTCCGCTCGGCTCCCAGGACCGGCGCGATGAGGTCGCGCACCTTGGCGTTCAGGGCCTCGGTGCTCACCGGGTTCTCTTTCGTTCCGGGGGGAAAGCGCGTGAAGTGGCTCACCGTTCGGCCGTCTTTGAGAGTCACCTCAACCGTGCCGCTGCGTGGCGCCGCCGGATCGACGAGCTTTCGGTCCGGGACGAGCTGCACGCGCTCTTTCACGGCGCGGATTTGCGGGTCCTTCATCCGCTCATAGGAATGACTGTCTGCAAAGGAAACGCCGCCGTCCACCAATGCCACGGCAATGATGTACTGGCAATTGACGTCGGGCATGGCGCTGTTGTCGACAATGTGGGCGCCGTCTTCCGGCAGACGGACGGCGATGCGGTCGACATTCTCCACGCGCAGTCCGTACTCGCGGCGCAGGCTGAGAAATGCGTCCAGCGCGGACTGGATGGGATAGCCGACCGAATACGTCTTGATCGACGTTTCGGCGACAAAGAATCGGCTGCCCAGGCCGGCCACGAATTCATTCGGATGCGGCTGAGTGGAGAGCGCTTCGAGAACATTGTGCTCGCAATCCAGCACGTCCCGGACGCCGGTAAATCCCGCCTGGACCATCGTCGCCGCCATCACCCCGTTGCGCGCGCCCATGCCGGCGAAGTCGAACGCTTTTTCGACGTGCTCCGCGTCTTGGGTCCAGCTCCACAAGCCGGACACCTGTTGCGCCGCGTACGAGAGCGCATAGCGCATTCCTGTTTCATCGAGGCGGGCGAGCGATGCCGCGGCCGCCACGCTCGCGAATGTCGATCCGACGCCCTCCGCGCTGCGGTGCGTGCCGCGCACGAGCTCCGGTCCGAGCGCCATGAGAAAGCGGCAGCACACGTCGTAGCCCAGCACAACGGCCCTGAGAAACTCCGTTCCCGAGCGGCCTTCGCGTTCCGCCATCGCTAAGGCGGCTGGGACGGAAGAGCACCCGGGATGCGCATGTGTGGTCAGCTCGACGTCGTCCGTTTCGTCCGCGTGGCCGCACATGGCGTTGGCGAGGGCTGCGTTGACGGCAGAGGTCCTGATGTCTGTGGCGACAACCGACGCCTCCGGGACGCCGCCTTGCTCCCGCACGTACGCAATCGCCATCACTCCGGGCTTGAGCCGGGCTCCCGAAATCATGGCCCCGAGCGTATCCAGAATGTGGTGTTTTCCCTCCAGAGCGACATTCGCGGTGAGATCGCGGTCGCGCGCTTCCACCATGTAGCGCGCCAAGCGGCCGGTGAAATCGGTAACCGCCACGGATGGCTTCGGAGATTCCTGGAGGGCAGGCAACGCCGGGCTTGCCAGACTGGCCGTTGGAATCGCTGCGGCTGCAATCAATCCACTCGCGCCTTGCAGCATGCGGCGCCGCGTCAACTTTGAGGTTTCCTTCGCCTTGGGCTCGCCGCCGCGATCGTCTTTCACATCGCCCTCCTCACTCCAAAACACGGAATTCCCCGCACGGGACCGAAATCTTGAGCGAATCTACCACAGAAGAAAAGGGCCGGGGGGTTGACGCACGGCTTCAAGATTCCTCCACCGGCCCTTTGAAGTTCGTCCCGTTCAGGTATAGTCTTGGCACGATGCGATTGCCGCTCACGTCCGTTGCGAGAAGTTATTTTCTGCCTGCGGGATTGTTTGTCGCGCTGCTCTCGGGTCTTGGCCCGCGGACTTTCTTGCCAACGGTGTCGGCACAGGGATGGGAGCCGACGATCCGCGATTTTGAAGAGCAGGATGCGGTCCATCCGCCCAAACCCGGCGTCATCGTCTTCGCCGGGAGTTCGAGCTTTCGGCGATGGGACACGCTTGTTTCGGATATGAAGCCGCTCGACGTAATCAATCGGGGTTTCGGCGGATCGGAATTCTCCGATCTCAATCAATATGCGAACCGCATCGTGATCGCCTACCATCCACGCGCGGTGGTTGTCTATGAAGGGGACAACGATCTTTCGGCAGGCTCGCCGAAGACTCCTGAAATCGTTGCGAACGATTTCAAGAAATTCGTCCAGATCGTGCACGCCGCGCTGCCGGACACCTGGATCTACATTTTGGCCATCAAGCCGTCGAAACTGCGCTGGAACGAATGGCCGAAAATGAAAGCGGCCAATCAGCTCATGAAAGACCACGCCGCGACCCAGCAGCGCGTGCAATACATCGACATCGCCACGCCCATGTTCGATGCCAACGGTAATCTACCTCGCGACCTGTTTGTCTTCGACGGCCTGCACCCGACGCCAAAGCTTTACGCCATGTGGACGGCGATCATCAAACCGATCCTGCTCCAGCGATTCGATTCCTCTAAAGGCGCATCGCTTCGGATTTTCTCTGCGCCCCTTGTGCGAAATGTCTTTGGGCGCGCGGCATGAGCTGAACTTCGGGTCGCGAGGATCGCGCTCCTTCACTCTGCACTCCGCAGCAAGTCTTTGCCCATCCTGCTAGAATGAGAAGTCAAATTGAGCGCAGCAGAATTCGTGCACTAACCGCACCCGGGGACAGAACCTGATGTTTGAGAATCTAACCGACAAACTACAGCGAGTCTTCAAAAACCTGCGCGGGCAGGGAAAACTCACCCAGGAGCATGTGGACGAAGCGCTCGCGGGCATTCGCGAGGCGCTGCTCGAAGGCGACGTTAACGTCGGCGTGATCGATGAGCTGCTCGCCCACATTCGCGAGAAGTCGCTCGGCTCGGAAGTGTTGCTGCAGCTTTCTCCCGACCAGCAGGTCATCAAGATCGTCCGCGATGAGCTGGCCCTCTTGCTTGGCAAACATGCCAAGCCGCTGTTTTCCTCCCGGCCGCCGTCCGTGTGGATGATCGTCGGGCTGCAGGGCTCGGGCAAGACGACCACCACCGGCAAGCTGGCGAAGTGGCTTTCCACGCATGGGCACCGGCCGCTCGTCGTTTCGACCGACGTCTACCGCCCCGCCGCGCGCGAGCAGCTTTCTCAGGTGGCCAAGGCGATCCATGCGCCGGTGTGGCCGGGCACCGGCACCGACAACCCACTCGACATTGTGCGCGGGGCGATCCGGGAAGGAAAACTTTCCGCACACGATGTGATCCTCGTGGACACCGCCGGCCGCCTGCACATCGACGACACGCTCATGGAAGAGCTCGGGATGCTGAAGCGCGAACTCACGCCCGCGGAAATTTTGTTCGTCGCGGACGCCATGATCGGCCAAGACGCGGTGCGATCCGCGGGCGAATTCCACAAGCGGCTTGGGCTGACGGGCGTCGTCCTGACAAAGCTCGATGGCGACGCGCGTGGCGGCGCCGCCCTTTCGATCGGAAGGGTGACGGGCGCGCCGGTGAAGTTCGTAGGCACGGGCGAAAAATACGATGCCTTGGACGCGTTCTATCCAGAGCGCATCGTTTCGCGCATCCTCGGCATGGGTGATGTGCTTTCTCTGATCGAGCGGGTCGAGCAGGCCATCGATACAAAACAAGCCGCCGAACTCGAACGCAAGCTGCGGCGCAGTGAGTTCACTCTGGAAGACTTTCGCGACCAGTTGCGGCAGATTCGCAAAATGGGGCCGCTCGAGCAAGTCCTGGGAATGCTTCCGAAAATAGGGCCGCTTGCGAACATGCCCAAGGACGTGCAAGTGGACGAATCGCGCCTGAAGCATATCGAAGCGATCATCAATTCGATGACCGCTTCCGAACGCAACGACCACAACCTGATCGACGGCAAGCGCAGGAAACGCATCGCGCGAGGCAGCGGCACGTCGGTGCAGGAAGTCAACCAGGTGCTGAAGCAATACCTCCAAATGCGGCAGATGATGAAGCAGTACGGTTCCCTCGCCGCTCAGGGCCGCCTCAAAGGCCTTGGCAAACTCAGGGGCGCTTCCTAGGCTTTTTTGATGGGTGGCTGTTCCAGCCTGGCACTCCGCAGCGGTAACCGAGACAAACCTTAGCCTTGACGAAGCATCCCTATAGTAGGGGCTGATCGAAGGATTTGGTGGTCGGCGGGGTATCAGAAATATGGGGAACCAGCTATAATTGTGGGCCAGGAGGAAGTGAAACGTGCTGGCTATCCGCTTGGCTAGAATCGGCAAGAAGAAGAACCCGTTTTACCGTGTTGTGGTACTCGACAAACGCAAGCCCCGTAATGGGCGCACAGTCGAGGTCGTCGGTACTTATGACCCGCTTAAGAAACCGGCAGCGATCCAATTGAACGCGGAGCGCGTGAAATACTGGCTGTCCTGCGGTGCGCAGCCCAGTGACACCGTTCGCAGCTTTCTTACGGCCCAAAAGATCGCTTGAGCCGCCGCGCGGCGGCTCAAGAAAGGATCCCTCCTGGCCCTCAGGGATCGGCACACGTGAGAGTTCGACTTTTACCCGCGAATGCGAGCTGTGGAGGGCCCAATGAAGGAACTCGTGGAAGCGATTGCGAAAGCGTTGGTCGATCATCCCGAACAAGTTCAGGTGCGATCCGTAGAGGGTGAGCAAGTCACCGTGCTTGAATTGCGCGTGAATCCCGAAGACCTGGGCAAAGTGATTGGACGTCAGGGACGCACGGCAAAATCCATCCGTACCATTTTGGGCGCTGCGGGGATGAAGCTCAGGAAGCGCCTGACACTCGAAATCCTGGAATAGAGTGGCCGCAGAAACGTTCAGCGGCGTCACGCTCGCGAGAATTTTGCGTCCGCGCGGTCTGCGTGGCGAAGTCGCCGCGGAAATCCTCACTGATTTTCCCGAGCGTTTGCCCAAGCTGCGTGAGGTGTGGCTCTCCGGTGCGCAGGGCGTGCCCCGGCGCGTGCGTGTCGAGCGCTGCTGGCTTTCGACCAGCCGCGGCGGCCAGGCCATCTTTCATTTTAGCGGCGTCGACAGCGTCGAAGCCGCCGAAACCTTGCGTGGAATGGAAGTTCAGGTGCCCCTCGGTGAGCGTGCGCGGCTCCACGCGGGACATTACTACGTGAGTGATCTCGTCGGGTGCGAAGTGTGGGAGACAAACGCTTCCTCGGCATTGGGCTCCGTTCGTGACGTTGAATTTCCCGGCGGCACGCCGCTTCTTGCGATCGATACCGACGGCGGCGAAGTCCTGATTCCTCTTGCAGCGGAATTCTGTATCCGGATCGACGTGAAAGCGAAGCGCATTGACGTAGCGCTCCCAGAGGGCCTGCTCGATTTGAACCGCCGCTGACACCTGCTGCGGTACACTGTGCCTGCCATGCAGTTCGATATCATCTCCATTTTTCCGGAATTTTTTGCCGGGCCGCTCGATTACGGCATCGTCCGGCGTGCCCGCGAGGCGCGTCTCGTGGATGTGCGAGTGCACGACCTGCGCGCATTCACCGAGGATCGCCATCGCACCGTCGACGATCGCCCATTTGGCGGCGGCGAGGGCATGGTGCTGAAGCCGGAGCCGATCTTCCGCGCAGCCGAATCGCTCACCAGTACGGATTCCGCCGCGGGCGCTCGCACCGCCATCGTACTTCTATCCGCGTCCGGCGAGTTATTTCGCCAGGACGCGGCTCGGCGACTTGCCCAACTAGATCAACTTATCCTCGTGTGCGGCCGCTACGAAGGCGTGGACGAACGCGTGGCCGAACACCTCGCCACGGACGAACTCTCGATCGGCGATTTCGTCCTGTCCGGGGGCGAGCTTGGAGCTGCGCTCATCGTGGATGCCGTGACGCGGCTCGTTCCCGGGGCACTCGGCAACGAAGATTCCGCCGTCAACGAATCGTTCAGCAGTTTAGAATCGATTTCGGCCGACATGCCAATTTCAGCGGATCGGGATGCAGGGATCACGAGTCACCCGTCACGAATCACGCGTCATGTCTTGCTGGATTGTCCCCACTACACGCGTCCGGCGGAATTCCGCGGTTGGCGCGTGCCCGAAGTTTTGCTCAGCGGAAATCACCAGGAGATTCGCCGCTGGCGCCTCCAGAAGGCCTTGGAAAAAACGCGGCGCAATCGCCCGGATTTGCTGCAGCAAGCCGAGTCGCTCCCAGAAAAGGCGGACGCTTCCAACTAGGTGTCTTCAGACGATCCAAATGAAGAGAACCTAAAAAAATTAAGACTCTCTGGTCAGAAATGCGGGTTGGGTCACCGTGCCTGGTCGGGCAGCGACGCGCCGGGTGGGCTGTACGGGCGCACCGCCGCATCGTCTTCGTCCGGCTCGTAGAGCCACACGCTCCGATTGCGAAAATAATTGAACAGCGGGCCTAGATCCATTCCTGGAATTTCTCGCGCCCAGACGATTTTGGCGTGATCGATGTCGGCGTCGTTGTAAACGTACTCCTCGCCGGAATTGTGGTCCTTCGAATATCTCACGAGAACCAGATGCTCTCCGGCAAGCGCCCTCAATTGTTTCTCGACGGGCTTTCGAAATGGCTCCTTCAGGTCGAACACATAGGGAAAAGCGTCAGCGTAAAGATTACGTTGCATCACGCCAATTTGAAGCAGGGTTCCGACGACCAAGAGGAGCTCACACGACGCCATCCACAAGGACCGGCGAGCCGCAAATTTCGCCGCAAGCACCCAGGCTGCCATCAGCAGGATGAATGCAGACACCAAAGCCAGAAGCGCCGGCGCGCGGTGGACATACTGCCATTTGAAGACGGGATATAAAATTCCGGCGCCAATCAAGTAAACGGGGCCGATCAACACGCTAAACAAGACAATCAGCCGAACAAGCCCCAGGCCGACCGCGTGGCCGAGAAACCGAAAATTTCGCAAAAGGCGCATGCCTTGCAACACGAGCACGAAAAGAGTCGCCATGAGCGGCGCGGCATAATGCGCCTGATAGTACACGACGACCCAGAGGCCCAGCGCCGATAGCGCGGCTTGACCGAGCAGCAAACGGTTCCGGGGCTCCTTCAGAAGCCACGGAAGCGCCAGCAACGGAACCAAGAGGGCGGGGCCGAGAAAAAACTCCCAAAATTCAGTGGACTTGAACCACCACTGTCCGATTGCGGCCGGCCAACTCGCTTGGTACAAGCTTGGCAGAAAGCCGTGATAGAAATCGTCAAATTGCGGATTGGCGTAGGAGATGGGCGGCTTATCGTGCTGCCACAGGAAAATCGATGTCGTGATCAGCTTCCCTTCGATGAGATGTGGAAATTCGAGAGGGTTGCCCGTCAGCCGCCAATTGTAAAACGCCACGAATCCGGCAGCGCAGGCGAGAATCGCCACGATCGGCATGGCGATGCGCCTCCTCACGGCGCCCCGCATCGGCGGAGCGAGCCGCAGCATCCACCACAAAAGTGCCGCTGCAAAGGGAAGAAAGAAAACGAAGCCTTCAACCGGCCGGCTGATCGCAAGAATAGCCGCTCCCAGGGCAAAGATGACGGCGTCTCGCGGAAGTCGGCGGTCCCAGATGCGCGGCAACGCCCCTAAGACAAGGGCAGCCCCGGTCGCCGCCACGGCTCCTCCCCAATAACTGTTCATCCAATAGCTGAACACTCCGAATCGCGTCCAGACGAGCACGCCTCCGAGAAGGGCCCATGCGGGCGGCACCCAGCCTTGCAGCATCCACGTGAACGCCATGCACATCGCGGCAACGCTCAGCAGGACGCCGATCCAGGGCTGGCCGAGAAGTTGCCCAATGGCCAGCGCCATTCCCTGCGCCGGTGGATACATCGAAGCGTACGTCGGGTGCTGGATCACATGAAAGGTATCGAAGAAGATCCAAAGCGGATGCGGCGGATTCGCGAGGCGCCCATGAGCGAATGTGTCCGCCGCGAGCAGATAGCTAAACTCGTCGTGAACCTTGGGCTGCGGCACAGGCAGCCACGGCACCAGCGCCACGCGCGCGACGATCGCCGCCGCGCCAATCGCCGCCACGGCGCGCCGTTTTTTTTGAGCGAACCGGGAGAACACTCGCTCGGCTCGGGTGAAGATCGGCTCACCCAAGCCGGGTTCCGGCCACACCAGAGCCAGGCAAACTGCCAGGACGATCCAATCCGTCAGTCGCATAGCAAGTCCATTATTTTGGCCGGATCGCTACGTCGCGCCGAATCCATCCAACGGCGCGCCCACACCGAAATGAGTTGTGGCTTTGCGCCCAACACTACCATGCCATTGCCTCGCGGCTTATCTCAATGAAAACGTGTGGGTGACCTTGGTATTACGCCGTCGTACGACAGACGGGCTGCGCTCCGGTGGCCGTCGCTTAAGATGGATAGGGCGGCTTTGTGAGAGCCCTGGGCAGACTGACGGCACGCGATCATTCACGATCCCGCCATCCAATCGTCGCCGCAAGGCAAATCCGCGTGAGCAGAATCTTGGATGCGAGAAAACCGGACATATGATTACAATTTGATGCGGGATGCGCGTGCGTCCTGCCAAAACTAAGGAGAAGTCTGCTGGCGGGTGTTACACAGAGATTGCAGCCAACGATAGAAGAACGAATCGCCGGCGTGCGGCCGTTCTTGGTCGGCTCGCTGGGAGTTTGCCTGCTCCTGTCGGTCGCGTGGTACAACGGCTATCCGACCGTTTTCTCAGACTCCGGCGCCTATCTCTGGACCGGCGCATTTTTCACGGCTCTTTGGCCGTTTCGAGCGCCAGGATACAGCGTTTTTACGCGATTCGCGAGTTTGGGAGCCAGCGCCTGGTTCGTCGTCGCAATGCAGGCGGTCATCGTCGTCTACGTCCTGCACGCCGTGTGCGACTACCTGATGAGCGGCGACCGTAAGCTCAGCGACCAGTGCTTCCTCGTCAGTCTTTGTCTCCTGACGGGTTTGACGAGCTTGCCCTGGCTGGTCTCGTTGGTCATGCCGGACGTTTTTGCGGGAGTCTTGTTCCTGTCGATGTTTTTGTTGGCATTCGACGCCAATTCGCGCCCGCTCCGGCGAATGTGCCTGGCAGTTTGCCTGACGATCTCCGTCGGAGCCCACGCATCGTTTTTTCCAATTGCCGGAGTGTTTGCCACGGTTGTGGTGGCTTCGAGACATTTGGGTCTTCGGCAATATGCGACGCCTCCGGCAAGAGCCGTGTTCGCGCGGTTGCTCGTGCCCCTGATGGTCGCGGGGTTGTGCACCGCAGCCGTAAATCGCAAGATGGGCCTTGGCTTCAGAATTTCGCCGCACGGGAGCGCATTCTTGTTGGCGAGGCTGTTCGGCGACGGCCTGGCGGCAGACTATCTCCGCGAAAACTGCCCGAAGCGGCCGTTGATTTCCTGCCGGTATCTCTCCAATTTGCCGCGGAGCCAGGAAGAGTTCATGTTCCAGCATCCTCTTGTCCGTGATCTTATCGGGCGCGAGGATGAGTCGAACGAAATTGTCCGCGGAACGATTCTCGCCTACCCGCTAAGGTTCGCGACGAGCAGTATCAAGGAGTCGCTCCGCCAGTTCATCGCCGTGCGCACGGGAGACGAGATACGCTCTTACGGGGCGAGAGAGTGGAACAACAGCGTCCTGCAACGAGTATTCCCGGGCGAATTTCTGAATTTCTCCAGCGACAAGCAAATGTGTGGCCGCCTGCTTCCGCTCGCGGACGCCGCGGCGGCCGTTCATACAGTTATTTTCTGGCTGAGTTTGGTGGCTTGCCTGGCGATTGCATGGACTGCCGGCTTCGGGCGCATCAACGAGTTCTTCTATTCGGCAGTCGCTTTTCTGGTGATCAACGCGTCGATTTCTGCTTCGTTCGCGGGAGTGTTCAATCGTTACCAGGGCCGGGTGGCGTGGGTGATCCCGTTCTGCCTCACTGCCTACGGATATTGCTTCGCAAAGAAGTCACAACTTGTTCTCATGGACGGAAGCGGCGGCAACAATGCCACGCGCGCAAGGAGGACGGCCACGCCGATCGTTGCCACGGAAAGCCGCGCTGTTTTGGCAAACCGTGAAAATACCTCCTCGATCGGGACGAGAATCCGCTCGCCGAAACCGGGTTTCGGCCAGACGAAAACCAAGCAGACCGCGGAAATAAGCGAATCCAGTTTCTGCATAGGGGAATTCAATCGTATTCGACAGAAGATTCGCCGTGAAAATGAATGGTCATCATAGCAACAAGCTGATCGCTTCCGGCATCGCCGACGCGCGACTCACTTCGCCGTATTCCCATATTTGCCGGCAAGGAATGCGAACAGATTCTCCCCGCACGGAAATCTCCGAAGGGCAAATGCCAAGTCCATTCGATTCGGATGCTTCATGAGGCGGGGACAACGGCCGCCGCGCCGCTTGTTGCCATAATCAGAATCGGAGCAGCGCGTGCCGCGAATCGTAATTCACTCACTAAACACACCCCACTTCGTCACGTCTTGTCCGCACCGAATGCGCATGGTGCAATAGCTTCCAGGAAAGCGAACGTTAAATCGATCGAGGCAGCGTTGTTAAGGCGTGACGCCTTTCGGCGAAGAGCCTCTCCGCAAGAGTGGGCGGCGCATTCCATCCGCGGACCCGAAACCGAGTTCTGACCATGACTCACAAGGGACGAATTCTAGCCGACCGAATCCTTGCAGTTCCCTTGGCGTTTTTATTCAATGGAGCTGCCAGGTTGCTCGGCGGGCTGCTGCGGCGGGATCACTCCATCACGTCCGGGAATGTGAAGGTCGTCGTCGTCGCCAAATTGATCGGCATGGGGAGCATCTTGCAGTCCACTCCTCTCCTAAAGGCCCTCAAACGGCGGTACCCGAATGCAAAACTCATTTTTGTGACGATGCGGTCGAATCAAGAACTGTTATTGAGGCTTTCCTGCGTCGACGAAATTCTTGCGCTGGATGACCACAACCCTGTGGTGATGGCCTGGACAACGCTCCGGGCTGTTGTAACCATCATCCGACAGCGAGCCGATTTGTACTTTGATCTCGAGGTCTATTCCGGGTTCGCCTCTCTTCTCGCTCTATGGGCAACGACGCGGAATCGTTTGGGGTTTTACCGTCACAGCACAGCCTTCAAGAAAGGCATTTATACTCACCTCGTCTACTTCAATACACGCATGCCGGTGCGGCGGTTGTATCTTCAGCTTGGCCGGGTTGCAGGAATCCCGGCTGGCGAAAGCGAAGTCACCGGACCGATTCTGGTCCACGACCGCGAACGATCGGCAGTGCCGAAGCTCCTTGCTGAAGTTCCGGGATGGCGGCCGGAAAAACCCTACATCGTGGTGAATCCAAACGCCTCGGATCTCTTATTGGAGCGTCGCTGGCCCGTCGAGAGCGTCATTGAGGCCATTTGCCAGTTGCTTGCTTCCGGGAAGCAGATTGCACTGATGGGAGCTCCGAATGAAGCGGGATTTGTGCAAAGCCTTTTCGAAATGCTCGCACCGGAGGAGCAGCTTCGAGTCGTCAATACTGCTGGGCGCCTGAGCCTCGGCGAACTCTTAGCGCTTCTCGAAGGGGCTGCCTGTGTTTTGACGAACGATACCGGCCCAATGCATATGGCGATCGCATTGGAGCGGCCGACGGTTTGTCTTTTTGGGCCGGCGAATCCCGAACACTATGGGCAAGACTTACCCTACGTCGTGAATTTTTATGAGCAAGTGTTTTGCAGCCCATGCTTGTACGAGGCCGATGAGCCGCCGTGCAATGGGAACAATATCTGCATGCAACGAATTGAACCGCGGATGGTGGTTCGGGCGGTCCAGGAGCTCATGAGTACGGGTTTTCGCGGCCGGGCCTTGCAAACTCATGGCCCGCTGGATCTTCTTCCCATCATCGCCGATGCGTCAGACGGCAAGCCACTGGGCGTTGTGGAGCGTGCGTCATTGGAACCGGCCGAGGAACCAGATGAGCGTAACTTTCAGGATCGAAACGGTTGCGGGCCTTCCAGAAGCATTCGAGTCCCAGCAGCTAAGTAGCGACGGCGACGGGGCCGCAAGCGCAGCCCGAATTTGGATTGCGCGCGCCGTCATTGTCTGCGTCACCGCGGCGCTGGCTTGGCACACCTGGGGTCATTGGGGAGATTTCCAGATCGACAATGGAAGGGAACTCTACGTTCCAGCGGAAATACTCAAGGGAAAGTTATTGTTCCGCGACCTTTGGTATATGTACGGGCCTCTCGCGCCGTACTTGAAGGCTCTCCTGTTCCGGATTTTTGGCGTGCAACTGACGGTGCTGTACGTTTTCGGCTTGGCACTGACGCTTGGTACCGCCCTTATCACCTATGAAATAGCGCGCTTTTTTCGTCTCGGGCCCGTAGGCAGCGCGGTGCCGTCGTTATTTTTTCTGACTGAGGCCTTTTACCCGTTCATCCGCAATTTTGTCTTTCCTTACAGTTACGCGGCTTCATTGGCCACATTTCTCGGATTGGGTTGCCTGTATTTTGTATTGCGGCACGCCTCCAGCCATCGCACGCTGTATCTGGGCTCGGCGGCCGTGTTGGGCAGCCTTGCCATTCTGACGAAGCAGGAATTCGGCGTTGCCTGCCTCGTTCTGCTGGGATTCGAAATCGCGGCCTGCTATTGGATCCGGCGTTCCGTGCCGGAACTGCTTCGGAACATTGGTGTGGGCTTAGCAGGCCTGTTGCCGGCGCTCGCAGGCTATGGATGGTTCGTGTGGAAGCTATCGGCCAGGCTAATCTTTTTCGAAAACTGGATTTCGACACCCGGAACATATTTCATGCGCACGTTCGGAAAACTAACGATACCAGAACAGGGTCTTCGCTTTGTGCCATCGGAATTGCTGCGAAGCGCGGAGTACACAATGCTGGGGCTGGCTGTATGGGCCTTGCTCGCGTGTATCACCGCCTCTGCGATCCAAAAACTGGAGTTGCACTCGCGTTCATCGATTGCGTTATCCGTGTTCGCAATTCTTCTTCCCTTGTGGATCGCGGCCATCGCCTTCATGAGGCTGTATCCATCGGGGGTCGTTAATCCCCGCCGGGCATGGAGCTCCCTAGTCATCCCGATGACCCAATCCATTTTTCCGCGCGGAATATTTTTCGTTGTCATATTTTTTATAGCTCAAGCGCTGTGGAAGCTGGCGAAAGAACCACAGAACGGAATGGCCCTTTCAGAGGCCGGCCTCGGAATTTACGCGAGCTTGGTCGCTTTACGCCAGATGATGGAACTTCGGCCCACACTTTACGATTGCGCCGTTTTTTTCAATGGTCCCGCTTTTCTCGTGTTTATCATATTGCTCTGCGGCATCATTCGCTGGGCGTGCAGGTCCTTAGATATCAAAAATCGCAATTTTGTGGCTGCAACCATGTTGAGCGCCGAAGCTGTGCTGGTGTTCCTTCTGTTTTTCCCCAGACCCCAAATTCTTTCAACCAAGCTCACTACCGGAAACGGAAGTTTTTACACTAGACCCGACGTGGCGGTTCTCTTTCCTCAAATCATTTCCTTCATGAAGACGCACACACGCAACGGAAAGGACATCCTGGTATTACCCGAACCGCCAAGCTTATATGTTTTCGCCGGAATGGAGGCCCCCAGCCGATGGTATTCGCTGGTGCCAGGGTATGTGGCGCCGGAACAAGAGCAGCAATATATCGACGAAGCGGCCTCCAATCATGTGCGCTATGTTCTGATCGCAAACCGAATCTTGACGGAATACAACGTCCACGGTTTTGCGAACGGCGGCTATAATCAGCAAGTGTATCAATGGATTATGGCGAATTACGTTAAAGTCGGACAGTTCGGGCCGACGCCTGATGCGCCGCATCCTCCCTTCATTATGTGGATATACGAAAAGAAAGATCTGGCGCAAGGGGATTAGCGTTGTGGTGGCATTCGTCCCTACTCGGACCGTTCCGGGTCACAAGCTCTAGCCCATCGCCTATGCAGTTTTGGGTTTGAGGGCGAGGAATGTTTTTAATGGCGGAGACGGCGGCATTTAGGCTAGACTCAGGGATTATCCTCATAGTGCCGACCCCAGGTGAGCGGGTCTGCCGGGAATCGTGAGCCATGAATCGCGTGATTGAAAAGTTTCAGGAAGCACAAGTGCGCAAGGACCTTCCTGCGCTGCGGGCGGGCGACACCGTTCGCGTCCACGTTCGGCTGAAGGAAGGCGAAGGTGAGAAGGAACGCATCCAGCCGTTCGAAGGCGTCGTGATCAAGAAGCGCGGGAAGTCGACCGGTGCGAGCTTCACCGTGCGGCGCGTGAGTTTTGGGGTCGGAATCGAGCGCGTGTTTCCGGTCAACTCCCCGTCCATCAGCTCGATCGAGGTACTGCGCCAGGGACGCGTCCGTCGCGCAAAGCTTTACTACCTGCGCGGATTGCGTGGCAAGGCCGCGCGTCTGCAGCGCGTCGAACGCGCGGAAACGCCCGAGGTTGTTGCCAGAGAAAAAGAATCGTAGACTCCTGAACCTCGCAGCTATTTCCTCAAAGGCCCGGGGAAACTCTCCCGGGCTTTTCTATTCCTTCTGGCTTGATCCTGCCGCATTGTCAGACTTGCGCAGTCCGCACGCTTGTTCGCAATCCGGCGTTCGCGCCGGATTCCGCCGTGCTAGAATCCGCGGCGATGCGAAGGCGGTGCTCGTCCCGATTCGAGCGCGAGGCGCGCAAGCGCGGCTGGCTGCGGATTGCCGGCCTTGACGAAGTGGGCCGTGGTTCCCTTTTCGGTCCGGTCGTCGCCGCAGCGGTCGTCCTTGACCCCAAGCGGCGGATTGTCGGCCTCGACGACTCCAAGAAATTGCCTGCCGAACGGCGCGAGGTACTGGCGTTGCGGATTCGCGAACACGCGCTGGCCTGGGCGGTCGCGGAAGTCGATGCGCGGCGCATCGATGCCTGGAACATCTACCAGGCCACCCGCCAGGCAATGGCCGAAGCCCTGCGCCAATTGCCGATATCGCCTGACTATTTGCTTCTGGACGCGATGCAACTGGACGTCATGATCGAGCAGAAATCGCTCATTCACGGCGACGCGCTGTCAGTTTCGATTGCAGCGGCCTCCATCGTCGCCAAAGTGGAACGCGACCGGCAGATGGTGGAGTGGGACCAAAGGTATCCTCACTACGGCCTCGCGCAGCACAAGGGATATGCCACTCCCGAGCATTTGGCTGCCCTGCGCGACCACGGCCCGACGCCGCATCATCGATTTTCGTTTACGCCGGTTCGCGAGGCAGCCTGCTGGGCCGCTGGCGCGACGCAGGCCGCCCTGCCACTACCCACATTGGAAAGCACTTGACGTGCAGTGGCCCCAGACGGCGAATATTCGGATTGTGTCTTTAGCCCCCTCATTACTGCCACGTACGCTTTTCCATGCGCTGCGTTGACTTCGGATTTTGCAGCGTGCTAGCGTGAATTCTAAGCCTGCGGGATGGTCTTTGACGATTCAGCAGGGCCGGTCTGCATACAACGCCGCGCTGTTCTGGCCGGGACGGGCCGCAACGGCAGCGGCTGAGAATCGACCATTGTCCGACTCACACTTTCCAGCCGGGACAATGGATAGAGCGTCGGAAGATGGCTTATAACAAGACCAAACACCTCAATGCGGCCCAGAAGTATCTCCAACAGGGGAAACTGCCGCAGGCCATCTCCGAATACCAGCAAATTCTGAAAAATGAGCCAAAAGACCAGGTCACCCTGATGACTCTCGGGGATCTGTTCGTCCGACAAGGGGAAACGTTTCAAGCGCTGGAATATTTCGAACGCCTGGCGAAGATTTTTCTGAATGACGGCTTCACAACCAAAGCCATCGCCATCTACAAGAAGGTCGCCAAACTCGCACCCGAGGAAAGCCGCCCGCTCGAGCGCCTCGCCGAGCTGTACGTCCAACAGGGAGTCCTGAGCGAGGCGCGTCCCATCTATTTGCAGCTCGCTGAAATGCAACTGAAGGCCGGCCGCCAGCCGCAGGCCGCAACACTCTTGCGCAAGTTGCTCGAAGCCGAGCCCGACAACCTGCGCGTCCAAACGCGCCTCGCGGAATTACACCTCTCGATGGGGCAGCAGAAGGAAGCTATCGAGACGTTCCACGGCGCCTTGCAGAAAATTCTCGATCGCGGCGACCACGCGGAAGGCATTCGTCTGGCCGACCGCATTTTGCAACTCGATCCGGCGCACCAGCCATCGTTTCTTTTGAAGGTTCGCGCTTTGTCCGCTTCGGGGAAGGCGGGCGACGCGGCAAAACTTCTCGAATCGCTTCCGGGCCAGGACGAAGGCGGCGAAACGACGTCTATGCTGCTCGGCCAATATCTGGAGGGCGGCCAGCCGGTTAAGGCGGCCGCACTGGCGGAAAAAGTGTATGCCCGCGATCCGAAAAATTATCCGGTGGCGCACCGCGTCGCCAGTAAGCTCCTTGAGGCGGGAGATTTTGACCGCGCGGAGGCCTTGCTCTCTCTCATTCGCGACACGATGATCGACTCGGGCGACCACGAAGCCCTGGCGCAATCGCTTTCGCGTCTCGCCGAACGCCGCCCCGACCGGTTGGAGCCGCTCGAGTGGCTGGTGGATCTCTATGGCCGGGCGAGCGATTCCTTCCGGCTGCCTGATGCGCTGGCGCAGCTCGCATACGCGTATGAGAGCACGGGGGACGACGCCAAAGCCATCGCCACCTACGAACGATTGCTGGAACGAACTCCCGAAGATGAAACCACGCGACGCAAATATATGCGCTTGCGAACGAAGACGGGACTCGAGCCGCTTTCTGGCGAAATCGCGCCGCCGGTCAAAGTGGTGCCTTCGGAAGCGGAAGCTATACCCGTAATCCCCGCATCATCCGAGCCTCCGTTGGATGATGAAACACAGCGATACGTCACGCAAGCGCTGACCGACGTTGATCTGTTTTCGAGCTACGGCTTAACGCAAAAGGCCATTGATCTGCTGGAAGCCGTCGTCGAACGTGCTCCCCGGCACACTCCAGTGATCGAACGCCTGCTGGACCTTTCCGTCGGCTCCGGAAATGACCACCGGACGGTGGAGCTGGCTACCCTTCTGGAGGAAATTGCAACGGAGCGCGGCGACCGAGCTGGGACCGAACGGTACGCGGAATTGCGCCGCCGGTTCGAACGCGCAGCGGGACTCACTCCTGCAGAAGCCGCGCCAACGGCCGCACAACCCGCGCCCGACGGGCCATCCGAGTTTGCCGTTCCGATGATCCAGGCGGAACTGGATGAGCCGGTCCCGGAATTTCCCCCGGAGCCGATTCCGGCGGAACCGATGGACCTACCGACGCCGGTCGAGTCGGCGGTACACGAAGTCGATCTGTCGGATGAGTGGGCGGCACTGTCCCATCAGCTCGAAAGCGCAATGAAGGAACAAACAGCGTCAGCCGTCTTGGACGCGGTAGCGCAGCAGGCGGACGCTGTTGCTCCCGAGCCCGCTTTGGTTTCAGCAGAAGCGGCGCAAATGCAAGCCGGAACGGCCGGGGATGCGCCGGCCTTCGAGCTCGAACTCCAGCCCACGGTGTCCGCGGGAGTCGCCGACAGCGAAACCATGGCCGCGGATTCCCTGATCGAGGACCTTGCCGCTGACCTGGAAGCCCTTACCGCGTCTCTCGGACTGTCCGCCGAGATCCCGCGCGCGGAGGCACAGAACTCTTCTTCCTCCTCTTCTGCTCTCGCGAGCGCGCCCTCGGTTGTTTCGCTGTCCGGAAATGGCGGCTCCGCCTCTTCCGTTTCCGGAGACGGCGCATCGGCCGACGGTCCGCTCGGCGACCTCTTCGAGGAATTCTGTTCCGAGCTCGGTGAAGCGAACAAAGAAGACGAGGATCTCGAGACACACTACAATTTGGGAATCGCCTATCGCGAAATGGGCTTGCTCGAAGAAGCAATCAGCGAATTCCAAAAGGTCGCCAACTCCGGCGATAAAGGACCGGCATTCCGTTATGCCATGCAATGTAGTACGCTGCTGGGCTTGGCATTCATGGAGAAAGGGCAGCCGGCCATCGCTGCAATCTGGTATGAACGAGCTCTCAAGACCCCGGGACTGGACCAAGAATCGATCCTTGCGTTGCGATACGATTTGGGAGTGGCCCAGGAACTCGCAGGCGATATGAAAGCTGCCTTCAACAGCTTTTCCCAGGTGTACGCAATGAATATCGATTACCGGGACGTGTCCGAGCGGATTGCCCTTCTCGGGAAGGCGCGCTAGACGCGGCTCGAATGAAATCTTTTCTGCACGTGTTGCTCACCCTCGACGTGTTTCTGCTCGGCGTGTTGTTGATTCTCGTTCCCTGGCTCGGCTTCTGGGACCATAACTTCTTTCTCGATAAGTACCCTGGGCTCATTCCCTTTCTCCTGCATCCTTCCCTGCGAGGAGCCGTGACCGGTCTGGGCGCCTTGGACGTTCTGGTCGCCGGAAAAATGCTGCGGGGACAGACGGACTCCGTTGTCAGCCGGACATAAGCCGGTTCTCTGTTACGTGACCGACCGGCGCGCGTTCGAAGCCGCGCCTGGCGCATCCGATTCGCCTTCCGGACAAAATGCGCCGCTTCAGTTGCTTCGCGATTCGATTCGAAAGGCGGCGGCGGCCGGAATCGACTGGATTCAAATTCGTGAGAGCGACCTTGGGACGCACACCCTCGTCGAGCTCACGCGCTTTGCCGTTGCCGAAACGCGTGCGAGCGGCGTGCGCAGCCTAGTCAACGACCGGCTGGACGTCGCTCTTGCGGCAGGAGCGTCGGGGATTCATCTGGGCGAGAAATCGCTCCCGCTCGAAGCGGTAGCCGAATGGCGGCGTTCCAAAGGAAGAGCGGAATTCGGGATTGGCGTTTCGTGCCATTCCTTGGAGTCTGCGCGCGCGGCCGAGCGCTGTGGAGCCAATTACATTTTTTTCGGGCCCATCTTCGAGACGCCGTCAAAGGCGGCGTTTGGACCGCCGCAGGGAATCGGCCGCCTCAGCGAAATCTGTGCATCCGTGAAAATTCCAGTGCTGGCGATTGGCGGCGTGAATTTGGAAAATGCACATGCGTGCCTTGCAGCGGGGGCCTCCGGCATTGCGGCCATTCGATTGTTTCAGGATGCCGAGGATGTGACCGCTGTCGCGGCCAACCTGCGAGGAATCTAGACGCAACGCCGGGATGGAAACGCAAGCAGATGTTCTTACCGGTCCACCCACTCGACGCCCAAATTCTTGAGTTTCTCGCGAAGGCCGTACATATCGAGGCCTAATTCGCCCGCCCGCAAGCGCTCCCGGTTCTTCGCTTCTTTGGCAAGGCGGGCTTCGCAGGCCTGAACGACCTCCGCCGCTTGCTGGCGCTTGACCACAACGATGCCGTCCACGTCGGCGACAATGATGTCGCCGGGATGAACGACAGCGCCCGCACAGGAGATCTCGATGTTCACGTAGCCAGCCGTTTCCTTGACAGTTCCCTGCGCGGAGATCGCTCGCGAAAAGGCCGGAAATTTCATGGCGGTTAAGTCGGCGACGTCGCGGACGCCCGCGTGAATGACCAGACCGCTGATTCCGTGCGCCCGGCAGGAAGTCGCGAGTAGCTCGCCGAACATGCCATCGGTGGAATCGGAATGCGTCGTCACGACCAACACGTCCCCCGGCCGGCACACCTCGATGGCGGCATGAAACATCAAGTTGTCTCCGGGGTGGCAAAGCACGGTTACGGCGGGACTTCCGATGCGCGCTTCCGGATAAATCGGCCTCATGTAAGGCAACATCAAGCCTGTGCGGCCCTGCGCTTCGTGCACCGTGGCGGTGCCGTACTCCCCGAGTTTTCGCGACAGTTCCGGGT
>Ga0335085_10003916_pt1 | contig 25156 bp, 21 predicted proteins | sample Lox_Sample_45_FD_206712 | JGI IMG/M metagenome (GOLD analysis project Ga0335085, IMG submission 206712) | Soil microbial communities from Loxahatchee National Wildlife Refuge, Florida, United States - Lox_Sample_4.5 | ecosystem: Environmental > Terrestrial > Soil > Wetlands | place: USA...
GCGCCATCAACTTCGGCACCAACATCTATCTCACCCGGCAGGAACTCCCCCACGAAACCATCGTGCTCCTGCCGCTCTGGCTGATTGGCGGCGCCGTGGGATTCGCCGTGGCCGTCAGCCTGGCCGCGGGCATCTACCCCGCCGCGCGCGCCGCCCGCCTCGACCCCGTCCAGGTCCTCCGCTATGAATAATTTTGAGTCTCAGTTTCGCGGCCACACCAGCGTGGCTTGGTGGCCCTGCGGTTGTTCTACGGGGTTCGGATACGCTCGGCAAGGTCCGGGGCAACCGCCCGAAAGTGCTTCAAGTTCCAGGTATAGATGATCTCGGCTTTGGCCTTCGCGGCACAACGCAACAGCAGGGCATCGTAGATGCGGCCGCCCGCCAGCCCGCGGTCCGCGGCGCCCCGAATCGTCTCATGGTATTCGCCCGCGTCCAGGGAGATTGTGCTCAGGCGGCTCCGAACCTCATCCACGAACAGCAGCGCCTGCTCCGGCAGGATCACCGGCCGGACAGGAAGGGCCGTCATCACCCCATAGACTTCTGCCAGGGTGTGCAGTGCGCAGGCCGAATGGCTCCGCTCCGCGGCCGCAAATCGCCGGAAGCTGGCTTCGTGGTGAGCGTGACCTTCCCAAAGGGCTGCGATCAGCACCGAAGAGTCGAAGAAATGCCTCACTTCGCGATCTCCCGCAACCGTTTCTCACGCTCATAAGCGATCAATTCGGGAAGAGAAAGATCCGTGCGCGTGCCGTGATAAACCCAGACGCCTTGTTTCTTCTTCAGCGGGGCCTGAACCCGGTCCGGCCGCAGGGTAATCCGCTCGTCCTCGGTCTCGAGGATCAGGCGGTCACCTGGCGCGAGCCGCAGGCGTTCCCGAACGGCCTTCGGCAGTACCAGCCGGCCGGCCTTGTCCATGGAGATCTTCGCGGTCACAGTGGCATTTTATCATGGTAATCGCCATGCCAAAATGGCATGCCCCTTCCGCTGGCCACCGCCTGCGGGTCCGGGGTAGCTCCCCGCCCGGACTGAGCTGTATGGCCATTCCCTGCCAGGCCGGCTCCTGATGCTGCGGACAGAATAGAGGAGTGTAGTCGTGTCGAATGCAATGAGTGGCGGATTGGCGCCGGGCGCAGCACCGGCAGTAAATTCGAGGTAACCTGAAGGGTGAGGAGTTCCGGCCTCCCCGCGCGGCCGGACAGCCGAGGAATCAGGCGTGGAAGGCACCGACAAACCGGGTGCATTTCTGCAGCGAAACAGCACTGCGCTGCTTTGTGCCGCGGGGGCCTGCGCCGTCCTGGCGGTCGCGGGATGGCTGCGGCGGTTTTCCGCGGCCACCGACCCGTTGCTCTACGCACAGTTTCAGATCACCAGCGGGGTACTCGCGTTTGCCTTCGCCGGAGCGGCCCTGGTGCGCTTCCGCGGCACGCTGGATCGCCTGCCGCTGATCCTTTCCTGCGGCTTCGTGCTCGTCGGCATCACCCTCACCACCTCCAGCGCGGTCTCCCTTCGATTGTGGGAGGTGGACCACAGCGCCAGCCTGCGCGATCCCATCACCTGGGTGGTCAGCCGCACCCTGCTGGCGGTGCTGCTGGTGGCCGCGCTGCTGGTGGAGTGGCACATTCCCACCGCGCGCAAACCGGGATGGGAAATCGCCATCGCCCTCGGCGTGGTGGTGGCCTCCTCTTCCCTGCTCACCACCACCCATTGGCAGCTTCCCGCGGACGTCTTGGTGCTGCCCGGCGGGCTTTTCCCCCGGCCGGGAAACCTCTTTCCCGCGGCGCTTTTTCTCGTGGCCGCCTACGGCTATCACCGCCGCCTGCGGCATACCGCCACCCCCTTTGACCGTTCCCTGTGCTATGCCGCGGCGCTCAATTTCGCCTGCTGCCTGGCCGCCAGCCAGTCCGAGCACAGGCTGGACGCGCCGTTTCTTCTTGCCGGCATCCTGCAATTCACCAGTTACGCGGTGCTGCTAGCCGGCGCGCTGCTGGACAATGCGCAACTGCTCGCCCAGGTGCGGGAGATGGCCGCCAGCGACCCCATGACCGGCCTGGCCAATTACCGCAAACTGGTGGACGCGCTGGACGCGGAAATCCAGCGCTCCGCGCGCACCGGACGGCCCTTTGCCCTCCTGCTCTTCGACCTCAACGGACTGAAGCAGATTAACGACAAGTTCGGCCACCTGGTGGGCAGCCGGGCCATCTGCCGCTTCGCCAATATCCTGCGGCTGCAATCGCGAGCCATTGACCTGTGCGCGCGCTATGGCGGCGACGAATTTGTGCTCGTGCTCCCGGAGACCGGCCCGGAGGCGGCCATGGAAGTGGTGAAGCGCATCTCCGAACGCGTGGCCGCGGACTCCGAGCAGCCCCCCATTTCCGCCGGCGTGGGCCTCGCCTTCCACCCGCAGGACGGTCAGACCATCGACGCGCTGCTGGCTGTGGCCGATCAGGCCCTGTACCGAGTGAAAGGGCGCACGCCAAAAAAGCTTACCGCCCGAAAGTAGCCGCCCTCTCGTATCACCCGGCCCGGCCTTGCTACGATAGCTGCCGCAGCTCGCGAGGAAACCATGCCTACTGAATCCGCCGCCGGCGTGAACGTGAAACAGGCCGTTCCTTTCTTCGGCGTGACGAATATGGAAGCGTCGCTTCGCTTCTACGCCGAAGGTCTCGGATTCAAGATGAAGTATTCGTGGATTCCGGACCGGGCGGAAGACCGGCCGGACGGCAGAATCCGGTGGTGCTGGCTGGAACGCGGCGAGGCCGCCATCATGCTCCAGGAGTTTTTGCCCGACAGGCGGCCGAAGGAGCCGCTGGGAACGGGAGCTTCGATTTACTTCATGTGCGAAGACGCGTTGGCGCTCTACCGGGAGTTCCGGTCACGCGGAATCGAGATGCCGCGGCGTCCGTTTGTCGGCAACCGCCTGTGGGTGGTGCCGCTCACGGATCCCGACGGCTATCGCATCTTTTTCCAAAGCCCGACCGACGCGGCGGAGGAAACTGAGCTCGAAGAATAACGCTAGGAAGGGCGGCTCGAGGCTCGAGGGCCAGCGACATCATTCTGATCAGCAACTTCCGGTGAGGATCACAAGAACGGACCCACGGTCACATCAGGGGTGACCGTGGCTACCCGTGCGCGCGGTTGCTGCGCGGTGGGGCGTGGTGTACGCTGCAAAAATCGCCGTGAGCAAACGATGAGCGACAACGGAACACGTGAATCTGCCGGGCTCCAGGCGCTGCGCGGATGCTGGTATCCGGCCTTGCGCTCCGCCCAACTGCGCGGCCGCGGCCCGGCCACCGCGGAACTCCTCGGCGAGGCGCTGGTCCTGGGCCGCGACGCACAGCGCCGCCCCTTCGCCCTCCGCGATTTCTGCCCCCATCGCGGCATGCCCCTCTCCGCCGGACATTTCGACGGCGAAACCGTGGAATGCTCCTACCACGGCTGGCGCTTCGATTGCCGCAGCGGCCAGTGCCGCGATATCCCCTCGCTGGTTCCCGGCGAAAGCAAGTTGAAAGCCGAGCGCATTTTTGCCGCCGCCTTTCCGGCGGAGGAATCCGACGGCTACGTGTGGGTTTATTTCGCCGATGCCGCTCGCCCGGAAGCCGAGGCGCCCCCGGCGCCGCGTCTGTGGCGCGGCCCCGGCCACTGCCGCACCGTGCACCTGTGGTGCGACCTGGCCTGCGACGTGGATCAGGGCATCATCGGGCTGATGGACCCGGCCCACGGACCCTTCGTGCATCAATCCTGGTGGTGGCGCAAGCGCTCCAGCATTCAGGTCAAAGAGAAGGTGTTCGAGCCCATCCCCAACGGCTTCCGCATCCGTCCCCACGCGCCTTCCGCCAACAGCGCGCCCTACAAACTGCTCAAGGCCTACGGCCAGCCGGTCACCACCATCGAGTTCGTGCTCCCCAATATGCGCTTCGAGCGCATCGAGGCCGGCCGCCACTGGTTTTCCAGCCGCGCCACGGTCACGCCCATCACCGCCACGCGCTCGCGCATCGACTATGTGGCCATGTGGAACCTCTTTCCCTGGCTGCCCGGCCTGCCCTGGATTTTCCGCAAATTCGCCACCGTGTTCCTCCGCCAGGACCAGCGGACCATGGAGAAGCAGGCGGAGGGACTGGCCCGCAGCCGCCGCCAGATGCTGATTGACGACGCGGACCGCCCCGCGCGCTGGTACTTCCAGTTGAAAGAGGCGTATCTCGAGGCCCAGCGCACCGGCCAGCCCATGCGCCATCCCCTCACCGAGCCGGTCACCCTGCGCTGGCGCTCCTAGCGCAGCGGCAGCGACCCTCGCCATTTCGTACCGCCGGCATCCTGCCGGCGTCCCCCTCCGCATTCTCCCTGTCTCCGTGTTCTCCCCTTCTCCGTGAACTCCGTGTTAGATATTTTCCTTCCCGCGGTGCATCCTAGTGCCGATGCGATTCCATCGGCCCCTGCTCGCCCTCCCAGCTCTGCTGTTCGCCCTTCTTCCCCTCCCGCACGCGGCCCCGCGCGCCACAGCTTCTCCTCCGCCCGCAAACGGCGCGAGCACCGCCGGCGCCCCAGGCCGTGTCGAGTGCAGCGCACTCGCCAGCAAAATTCTGCGCCACGCGGTGCGCTTTTGCGCCTTCCTGCCCCCGGCGTATGACGCCGATCCCGCCCGCCGTTTCCCCGTGCTCTACTGGCTGCATGGCCTGGGACAGAATGAACAGGCTCTGGTTGATTCCGGGGGCTGGACCATGGTGGAGGAGATGCGCACCCGCGGCGAGATTGGCGATTTTATCCTGATCACTCCCGATGGCGGGCAGGGCTTCTACCTGAATTCACGCGACGGCCGGAATCCCTACGAGGATTTCTTCGTCCGCGAATTCGTCCCCGGCATGGAACGCCGCTACCGCGTCCAGGCCGCCCGGGCCACCCGGGGGATCTCCGGCGTCTCCATGGGCGGTTTCGGAGCCCTGCACTTCGCCCTCAAATACCCGCACCTGTTCGGCGCCTCCAGCGCGCACAGCGCCGCGCTCATGGAGAATCCGCCCGCGGCCTTTAACAGCGGCCCGCGCCTGGGCTTTGTGGAAAGCGTCTTCGGCTGGCCCGTGGACCACGCCTATTGGGTCCAGAACAGCGCCTTCACCGCGGTACTCAGGGCCCCCGTGAAGGAGGATTGGCACATGTATTTCGACTGCGGAAGCGACGACGACTATGGATTTGACGAGGGCAACCGCCTGCTCGACCGCCTGCTCACCCGCCGCGGCATCCCCCACGAATTTCATATCTATCCCGGGCGCCACGGCTGGAGCTACTTCGCCCGCCATCTGCCGGCCTCACTCGAATTTCACGGCAAGATTTTTTCAGCCGCGGAGCGGGACAGAAAGTAGCGCGGCGGTTTCACCCGTAGGGGCGCTGCTTGCTGCGCCCTCTTCTCGCGGCTTCCGGCCGTAGGGGCGCTGCTTGCCGCGCCCTCTTCCCGCTGCCCGTAGGGGCGCTGCTTGCTGCGCCCTCTTCCCCCTGATCGCACCTCGCCGCCTGAATTCGTAACCCCTCGGCCCTTCCGCGACGGGCGCCCAAAACCACCGCGCGAAAAAATTGAGGCCGGGACGCATTCGCTGAGGGGCCAAAGCGTCCCGGCCTTCCTGCCTACTTCCGCAGAAAGCAGGCAAGCTCGTGAGGCGGAAGAGAGGGAAAAGCTCCTGATTGTCTCGTGCCTACTGGTGGTGCAGGCGCGGCGGCCTGGGGGCCCTCCGCGCGGTTACTTGCCGTCGTCTTCTCGCAGAAATTCGTATCGCTCGATGGTGGCCACCACGCCCAACTGCCCGGACTCCAGTTTCTCGGAGCGATGCACGTGGCCCAGGCAACGCACCTGCACCGGGCCGGCCAGGGTCAGCTCATTCGGCAGCGTCATGTAAATCTCCACCGGCGCGCCGTCGCTTACGTCCTTGGGAAGGAAAAAGTAGACGCCACGCGAGCTCACATCCTTGGTGGCCGTAGCCACCTTTTCGCTGCCGCTCCCGTTCTTGCTGCAGCGCACCTCCAGGGGCAGCTTCAATTGAAACCGCTGTACGTTCCGACGGTCAGAGTCAGCCAAGTCGTCCTCCGCAACGCGACCAGAGTAGGCGGGCCACACGCCGCGGACAATAGCGCCGACAGGCTAATTGGATGGGACCGGGCGAAGTACGGAAGTACTAGGAAGAAAGGGCCAGCCCGCGGGACTGCCCCGGATACCTCGGCCGCCGGTGCGGCCCTCCGGGATCCCGGCGAACGAAATTTGAATCCCGAACGGCTCTACGCCGTGTCCGTGATCCGGTGGTGGATCGCGTAAAGCGCCAATTCCAGGCGGTCGGAGACTCCCAGCTTGTCGAAGATGTTATGCAGATGATTCTTCACCGTTTGCTCGCTGATAAACAGCTTCTCTCCGATTTCGCGGTTGCGGAACCCCTGGGCCACCAGTTGCACAATTTCCTTTTCGCGGTCGCTCAGCAGCGGCTTTTCCCGCCGCCCGGTCTCCGTGGACTTCGAAAACGCCTTCATGACCTCGGCGGTCATGCGCTTGTCCAGCCAGATTTCCCCTCCCGCCACCTTGCGGATGCTTTTGATCAGCAGGTCTGAAGCGGATTGCTTCAGCACCACCCCCCGCGCCCCCAGGCGCATCGCCCGCACCACGTCGCGATCATCTTCCGTGGCCGTCAGCACCACCACCCGCGTCGGCAGCGTATCGAAGTTCATCTCCTCCAGCAGCGTCAGCCCGTCCTTGTCCGGCATCCGCAAATCCAGCAGCAGGATGTCCGGCTTCAGCTTGGCCAGCATGGCCGGACACTCCGCCCCGCTCGAAACCTCCCCCACCACGGAAATGTCTTCCTCGCTCTCCAGCAGCTTGCGCACGCCGTCGCGGAAAATGGGATGGTCGTCGGCGATCGCCACCCGGATTGAGCTCTTGGTCTTGGCCATGTCAGTTCACGGGTAGCTCGACGAGGATCCTGGCGCCGTGGCCGGGCGTGGATTCGACAGTCAGGGACCCGCCTATGCTTCGCGTACGCTCCTTGATGGATATCGGGCCGATGCGGAGCCGGTCAAGTTCCTCGCTCGAAAAGCGGCCCGCAAAACTGAAACCCTGGCCGTTATCGTCGATCACCAGATGAACCGAACCCTCGTCCTGCCATAGTTTTATCACGACGTGCGTGGCCTGCGCATGTTTTTTCACATTGTTCAGTGCCTCGCGGCAAATCGAAAACAGCTCCCGGCACGCCCGGTCGGAAACGCGCAGGTCCAGTTCCTGCAGCAGGCAGTCCACCTCGATCTTCGCCTCCTGCCGGAAGCGATCCGAAAACCCCCGGATCAGGTCCAGCATATCCGCGCGCCCCACCCGCAGCGGCCGCAGGTCCAGCACCATCTTGCGCAGTTCCGCGTTCTCACGCCGCAGCGCGTCTTCGATGTGCTCCACATCCGCGGCCAGCGGATCTCCCGCCGGCAGCCTCTTGCGCAGCACATCCAGCTGGATGATCGACCCCAGCAGCGTCTGTAAAACCCCATCGTGCAGGTCGTGGGAGATTCGGCTGCGCTCCGCATCGATGGCCCGCGCGCGCAGATGCCGCAGCAGATAGAGATTTTCCAGCGGCGCGCTCAGCGATGCCGCGATGCGTTCAAACCAGCGCAGCGCCCGCGGCGTCAGCCCGTGTTCGGGATTGATCAGCAGCAGGCGCCCCCCGGGCTGCGTTCCGAAGTCAAAAGTCACTGCGGCAATCGCCCGGATGCCCAGTTCACGCCGGGAAATCCCCGGCAGCCGCGGAACCTCCAGCAGCCTGCGGCCATCTCGCCGGTTCCATCCGAAGCCCTCCCCGCGGCCCTCCAGGCTGTTCCAACACACCGTGGCGTCCGGGCAATCCAGCAGAAAAGCGTCCGCACGCTGCGGAGGATGCGATTCCGGGCTGATCCGCTCGGGTTGCTGCCGTCGCGCCGTCCACACGAACAGCCGTTCCGTTTCCGCATCGAGAAAGGCCAGGCTGGCCCGTTCGCACTGAAACGTGACTGCCAATCCCTCCAGCAATTTGCGCAGCGACTCCGAAAGCCCCTGCTCCACGTTGAGCATGGCCGTCAACTGGGAGAGAAATTCAGTCTCCCGGGCGTGTCGCCGCTGGCGGTCCGCCAGGAATCCTAATCCCGACCCCGCGGCGAACGTCCCCACGGCCACCGCCGAGCCGGTGATCAGTCCCGGCAGGATTTCCTGCCCGGACATCTCCACGCGCAGCAGCAGAAAGCCCAGCGAGGTCACCCCGGCCAGCAGCAGCGTCTGCTGCAGGCCCCAGTAGATGGCGCTGGCAAAACACACGAACAGGTACAGAAAAATGGTCGAGGTCAATGGCGGCGTCAGGCAGAAATACCCCGCCAGCAGCAGCACATCCGCCAGCGGAGGTAGCCGCAGCGCCGGAAGCCGGTCCGACGCCGCGAAAAACGCCAGCACCAGTGCCGCCAGCAGATACACCACCAGCATCGCCACGCAGGACTCCAACGCCGGAAACGGCGGCGCGTCGGCCAGCGCCACCAGCGCCAGCACCAGAAACACCGGGCGCGCAAACGCCACCTGGTTCTGAAAATACCGGCTCTCCGCTGGCTGCGATTCCATGGCCAAAGACGATTCGAGTCTAGCAAGCCGGATAGCCCGCGCAAGGCAGTGGAGGCCAGGGCGTTCCTCCTCCGCAGTTGAACCCGCCGGAGGCCTGAACCCTCCCGCGCAGTGCTCCTTATCACATGCTCCAGTGACGGGGAAACCATGGAAACTCTTGACTTTCCGGCGCCGCGCGAGTATCAACATCTCGTTTTCAGCCACGTACCCAGGGGGGGTCTGTGGTGTCCTGCAGTTCGCATAGCTACACGTGTACCAAATCTTCCGTGGAGGCTCATCGATGAATAGGGTGATTCGTTTCACGCTGGTGACGCTTGCCATCTCGGCCCTCGCTCTTCCCGTGGCCGCGCAGCAAGCCGATCATCAAGCGGCATCGAATCCGCTCGTTCAACTACTCCAATCCAAAGGCATCCTTACGGCCGAGGAAGCTGCCAGTGTTGGCACTGCTTCCAGCCCGGCGGAGGCCAACGAGCGGCTGGCCCATCTGCTCCTGAACAAGGGGCTGATCAGCCAGGAGGAGTACAACGCAACGGCGGCAGCATCCTCCGTGTCCGCGGTCCAGAGCCAGGCAGCTCCGGGCGGCGCGCACATGGTGAATGCGGCAGCCCCCGTCAATCCCGCGCCGTCGGTCAAGGCGCCCAACCCGGTCGCTGCGGACCGGCCGAACACAGCGGCGTGGCCGGTCAGCCCCATGATGGTCGGTTACGATCCCGGCGACGGCGCGTCCGCGGACGCGGGCACCATTCCGGCTGTGGCTCCGATCCGCGTGCTGCCCATCGGGCTGCCCAAGGATCCCAAGGGCGTCATCCCGGACATCAAACTCGGCAGCGGCGCCATGATCACTCCCTACGGCTTCTTCAAAGCCAGCGCCGTCTACGACACCACCAACAGCGGCGGCGGCGTCTTCGGAAACAACGACTTTCCGCTTCCCTTGCTGCTCGGTGATACCGGTCCCGACGCCGGCTCGCAGTTTCACATCAAAGCGCGCAGCGCCCGCGCGGGCGCCAACTTCGCCTGGCCGCTCAGCAACAACAGCATCATCCTGACGGCCAAGCTGGAGTTCGACTGGGAAGGCGACTACACCACAGTCAACAACCGGAACGTCAGTTCCGTCCGTTCCTCCCAGGCGAGCTTGCGCCTCGCCTATGCCCGCATGGACACCAAGATCGGAGACGTGCCGTGGTTCGCCGAGTTCGGCCAGGATTGGACCCTGCTCGGCTCCTCCACGGTCATGGACCTCTTCGAGACCACCGGGTTCGGCGTGTTCTTCGGCAACTTCTACGAGCGCATCCCGCAAATCAAGACCGGGCTCCAGTTCACCGCGGGAAGCTGGAAAATCCAGCCGGAATTCGCCATCACTCTGGGCGCCTTCGGCGACGCCAACCTGAACAATTCCGCTTCCGCCTCCCTGTTCGGGAGCACGGTGGTGGGCAATATCCCTACGGGATTCCAGGACCAGAACCGTGAAGGCGCCATTCTGGGTTCAGCCAGCGGTCAGCCTGGGGTCCAGGGCCGCATCGTCTTCGACTTCCCGCTCAACAAGGGCTGGAAGGCGGTTCCCAACGCCGAACTGATCGTCAGCGGCGGCCACGCCGAAGCGCAGGAAGTTCTTCCCGTGGGCAACATTCCCAGCGTGGTCATCCCGGCCCTCACCGGCGGCACCGCCGTCTGCCCAGCCAACGCGGCCGGCAACACCCTGCGCTGCTACTTCCCGCACGGCCTGACTCAGAACATCCCGCAGAACGCGTACTCGCTGGAAGCGCAACTTCCCACGCCGTGGGTCACCATGGTCGCCAAGTACTACCGCGGCAGCGACCTGCGGTACATGTTCGCCACCCAAACCCAGAGCGCTTTCGCCAACCTCGCCGTGGGCGGCGCTTTGACCGTCCCCGGAACCACTCTGCTCTGCACCGCGGGAACGGCCGGCTGCCCGGCGGGCACGGTCACCGTACCTCAGAACATCTGGACGTTCAGCGGCGATCCCATCACCTTCCGGAACGCCTACGCGCCCGGAACCACCACGCTCACCAACGTCCCGGTTGCGGCCCCGTATGAACCGGTCCGTGGCCAGGGCGGCCTGGTGCAACTGGCCTTCCCGTTGTCGCGCATCTTCGGCGCCAGCCCGGAAGGACTGAACTCCGGATGGCGGCTCTTCATCGCCTACGGCTTCGACTCCGCGTACAACCGCGACATCGCGGCCACCGTGCCCTGCACCGCAGGCACCACTGGTTGCGGCGCCTCGCTCACCATCAGCCACAGCGGCACCACTGGCTTGCTGCGCAGCGACTACGTTCCCGTGTCCCTCCGCTACCGCGTCAACAAGTGGGCGGAGATTTCCAACGAAGTCACCTGGTACGATACCCGCACCGGCACCAACGCCGGCACCGGCGGCGCCGCGGGTGCTCCGATCCTGCTGACCTTCCGCGGTACTCCTGCGCGGGTCAACCACGACATACGCGAAGAGTTCGGCACCATCTTCACCTTCTAAGCCGGATTCCCAACCAGCCCCTTCCGCTGCGGCGGGAGGGGCCAAACCCGGCGGGGAGCTAACCGCTCCCCGCCGGACTTTTCTTAAGCTGCAACGCGGGCCCCAATCGTGGCGCAAGGTCGGTCGGAATGTGCCCGCGGCTCTGCCCGCAGTCCTGTAATCCCGGCAGCCGGCCAACGGGAATTTGCCGCTTCCGCCGGTCCCCCGCGGTTGCGGCCGCCGGGCAGCGGGACGTACAATACGCGCGATTCAATCGAGGAGGCGGTTGTCATGGACACTCCGCGGCAGGCCGCTGGCGCCATCCAGGCCAGCGAGGCCACCATTGCCGTCCATTGGAAAGAGGAAGAGTTCTACCAGCCCCCGCAGAAGTTCATCCAGCAGGCCAACCTCAACGATCCCTCCGTGAACGATCGATTCGCTGAAAAAAACTTCCCCAAATGCTTTGAAGAATACGCCGCGCTGCTCCATTGGCATGAGCGCTGGCACACCGTGCTGGATACCAGTGAGCCCCCCTTCTGGAAGTGGTTCGTCGGCGGAAAGCTCAACGTCTGTTACAACTGCGTGGACCGCCATCTGGAGAAATACAAGAACAAGGCGGCGCTGCTTTACGTCCCCGAGCCGGAAGACGAGGGCGTCGTGGCCATCACCTACCAGGAACTCTACCAGCGGGTGAACGAGCTGGCCGCGGTGCTGCGCGATTTCGCCGGATTGAAGACCGGCGACCGCGTGACCATCCACATGCCCATGATTCCCGAGCTGCCCGTCACCATGCTGGCCTGCGCCCGGCTGGGCATCGTCCATTCCGTCGTCTTTGGCGGCTTCAGCGGAGAGGCCTGCGGGATGCGCGCCGCGGACTCCGGCAGCCGCGTGCTGATTTATGCCGACAGTTACTATCGCAGCGGCAAGCTGATTGACCACAAAGCCTCCGCCGATATCGCCATCGAAACCGCCGAGCGCGAAGGTCAGAACATCGAAAAAGTGCTGGTCTGGCGCCGCCACCCCGGCAAATACGGCTCGCGCTCTCCCATGGCCAAGGGCCGCGACTTTTTTGTGGACGAGCTGCTCCTCGAGCACCGCAACAAAAAGGTCGCCCCCGTGCCCATGGATGCCGAAGCCCCGCTCTTTCTCATGTACACCAGCGGCACCACCGGCAAGCCCAAGGGCTGCCAGCATCGCACCGGTGGCTACCTCGCCTACGTGGCCGGAACCTCCAAGTACATTCAGGACATTCATCCCGAAGACGTCTACTGGTGCATGGCGGATATCGGCTGGATTACCGGCCATTCCTACATCGTCTATGGGCCGCTGGCCCTGGCCGCCACCAGCGTGATCTTTGAAGGCGTGCCGGTTTATCCCGATGCCGGCAGGCCCTGGCGAATCGCCGAGCGCCTCGACGTGAATATCTTCCACACCTCTCCCACCGCCATCCGCATGCTGCGCAAGGCCGGCCCGGAGGAGGCCAGGCGCTACAACTACCACTTCAAGCATATGACCACCGTGGGCGAGCCCATTGAGCCGGAGGTCTGGCGCTGGTATTACGACGTGGTCGGAAAGCGCGAGGCGGTCATCGTGGACACCTGGTGGCAGACGGAGACCGGCGGCTTCCTGTGCAGCACCAAGCCGGCCCTCGACCCCATGAAACCGGGAAGCGCCGGGCCCGGCGTCCCTGGCATCTATCCCGCGATTCTCGACGAGACCGGCCAGGAACTCCCCGCGGGCACCGCGCGCGCCGGCAACATCGTGATCCGCAATCCCTGGCCCGGCGTCATGCAGACCGTCTGGGGCGACCGCGACCGCTTTGTCCGCCAGTATTACCAGAAATACTGCAAAAATCCCCAGAGCAAGGACTGGCGCGACTGGCCCTATTTTGCCGGCGATGGCGCCCTGCACCCCAAAGACGGCTACTTCCGCATCCTCGGCCGCGTGGACGACGTCATCAACGTCGCCGGGCACCGCCTGGGCACCAAAGAAATCGAATCCGCCTGCCTCACCGTCCCGGAAGTGGCCGAGGCTGCGGTCGTGCCGGTGGTGGACGACATCAAGGGGCGCGTGCCCGAAGTCTACGTCGCGCTCAAGCCCGGCGTGAACGCCGGCCACGAGGAGATGGTGCAGAAGGTGACCCACACCATCGAAACCATGATCGGCAAGATCGCCCGCCCCAAGGCCGTGCGCATCGTCCCCGACATGCCCAAGACCCGCTCCGGAAAAATCATGCGCCGCGTCCTCGCCGCCATTTCCAACAACATGAACGTCGGCGACATCACCACCCTCGCCAATCCCGATGTGGTCGAGGGCATCCGCGTCCAGGTGCAGGGCCAGGGCCCGGTGGTGATGAAAGAAGGTCCGGCGGACGTCCGCGATTTCGGAAAGCAGGAGTGAGCGGCGCCCGGCCGGCGGCTTTCCCCCGGCTCGGGCTCCCCGGTTTTCGAACGATTGAGCACCATACTTCTCCCATCAAGGAGGAACGGAACATGGCCAAGAAGCGTGAGCGCAAGTTAACCCGGAGAGAAATGATCAAGACCGCGGGGGTCGCCGCACTGGCAGCAAGCGCCGGTCCGGCGTTTCTCTTCCCCGAGCGGGCTCTGGCACAGCAGAAAACGCTGAAAATCTGCCAGTGGTTCCATTTTGTGCCCGCCTGGGACGAGTGGTTCAACAAGACCTACACCAAGGAATGGGGCCAGAAAAACAACGTCAACGTGGTCGTGGACAACATCAACCTGGTGGACCTGCCGGCCCGCGCCGCCTCAGAGGCTTCCGCGCAGAAGGGCCATGACCTCTTCATGTTCCTTTCGCCCCCGGCCTCCTACGAAAAGCAGGTCGTGGACATGACCCACGTTTACCAGGAAGTGGAAAAGAAGCACGGCAAGAAGATCGAGCTGGCCCACAAATCCACCTTCAACCCGAAAACGAAGAAATACTACGCGTTCTCCGATGCCTATACCCCCGACCCCGGCAACTGGCACAAGGATTGGTGGGCCGCCGCCGGCTTTCCCAATGGCCCCGACACCTACGACGATTTGCTGAATGGCGCCCGCAAAATTCGCAAGGCGGACAAGAGCGGCCCGCCCTGCGGCATTGGCCTCGGCCAGGAATTGGACACCAGCATGGCCATGCGCGCCATCCTCTGGTCCTTCGGCGGCGCCGAGCAGGACGTGGAAGGCAATGTCACCATCAACTCCAAGAACACCATCGAAGCCCTCAAGTACATGAAAGCGCTCTACCAGGATACGGAAACCCCCGAGGTCTTCACCTGGACTCCGCCCTCCAACAACCAGGCCATGCTCGCCGGCAAAGTCTCCTACGTGGCCAACGCCATCTCCATTTCCCGGCAATCCGAGCGCGAGCACATGCCCATTGACAGCCAGATCATGATCAGCCGCGCGCTCAAGGGCCCCGTCCGCCGCATCGCCGCTGAACACGTCATGAATTGCTATGTCGTCTGGAACTTTGCGGAAGAAAAAGACCTGGCCCAGAAGTTCCTCATCGACTACATGGATCACTTCCACGACGGCTTCGTGGCCGGGCAGTTCTACAACTTCCCGTGCTTCCCCAAGACCGTCCCCGACCTGCAAAAGGAGATCGCCAACGATCCCCGCGCCAATCCTCCGGACAAATACAAGGTCCTCGGCGACGTGCTGGATTGGGCCACCAACGTCGGCTATCCCGGCTTTGCCACCGCCGGCATCTCCGAGGCCTTCAGCACCTGGGTGATCCCCACCATGTTCGCCAAAGTGGCGCGCGGAGACGAGACGCCGGAAAACGCCGCCAAGGCCGCCGAAGCGGAGTACAAGAGAATCTTTGCCCGCTGGGCCTAGCACGGGGGTGCGATGGCAGTCGTCGAGACGCGCAACGTTACCAAGGTCTTCAAAGAAGGAGAACTCGGAGCAGTCAACAACGTAAGCCTGGTGACGCACGAAGGCGAGTTCCTGGTCTTCCTGGGGCCTTCCGGTTCCGGGAAGACCACCCTTCTGCGCATGATTGCCGGCCTGGAAACCCCGACCGCCGGTGAAATCCTCATTGGCGGCCGCGTGGTGAACAACCTCACCCCGCGCGAACGCCGCATCGCCATGGTGTTCCAAAGCTACGCGCTCTATCCCCACTTGAGCGTTTACAAGAACATTGCCTTTCCCCTCAAAGCGCAGAACGTTCCCAAAGCCCAGCATCGCCAGAAAGTCGAGTGGGCCGCCGGCCTGCTGGGCATCGGACGCCTGCTGGACCGTAAGCCCCGCGAGCTCTCCGGCGGCGAGCGCCAGCGCGTGGCCCTGGCACGCGCCATCGTGCGCGAGCCGGCCGTCTTCCTGCTCGATGAGCCGCTCTCCAATCTGGACGCCAAGCTGCGCGCCTCCGCGCGCGAAGAGCTCGAGCAGTTCCACAAGAACGTCGGCACCACCACCATCTACGTCACCCACGACCAGGTCGAGGCCATGGCCATGGGCGACCGCGTGGTCGTGCTCCACCAGGGCACCGTCCGCCAGATCGGCACTCCCAAAGAAGTCTACGAAGATCCCGCCGACACCTTTGTAGCCACCTTTCTCGGCTCCCCGCCCATGAACCTGCTCGAGTTCTCCGACATCATCGTCGGATTCCGCCCCGAGGGCTTCCTGCCCTCCGACCTGGTGCCCGGCTCAAAACAGGTTACCTTTCGCTACCGCATCAAATACGTCGAGTACCTGGGCGCCGAGCGCGTGCTGTACGGCAACATTGAAGGCGGCAGCTTCGAATCCAAGGAAATCATCTCGCGCCTCTCCTGGAACATGCCCTCCGGCTATGAAGCTGGCGCCGTGCACGATTTTTCCGTCGCTGAATCCGACCTGCGCTTCTTTGACCGCAAGACCGAAAAGCGCACCCACCCGAAGCCCTACCCATGGCAGTGAAACTCGCCAAAGTGAAATCCGTCGGCAGCGCGCAAAGCCCGCTGCTCGGCGCGGCCATGTTCAGTCCCGCCGTCCTGTACATCCTGCTGATCATCGGCGCGCCGTTTGTCCTCGCCGTCTTTTATGCCTTCAGCGACGCGCGCATCGCCAGCACCGAAATCCACTATGTCGGCCTGGAGAACTTCCGCAGCATCCTCCAGAGCCCCGGTTTCCGCCAGGCCCTCCAGAATTCCATCGTCTTTACCGTGGTGGCCGTGGCCATTGTGGTCATCTGTTCCACCATGCTCTCCCTGGCGCTGGAGGAGCCCTTTTGGGGGCGCGGCTTGGTCCGCTTCCTCATCCTCCTGCCCTTCGTAGCCCCGGTTTCTCTCGGCACCATCGGCTGGAAGTGGATTCTCGATTCCATCTACAGCGTGATTACCTGGGTCCTGGTGCAGATGCATTTCTTCACCCCCTTCAACGCCCCCATGTGGCTCGGTGAGCCGCGCCTCGCCATGGGTTCCGTCATCTGCGTGCACTGCTGGCGCCTCATTCCCTTCGCCACTGTGGTCATGCTCGCCGGGAGCGGCGCCATCCCCAGGGAGATCCCGGAGGCCGCGTCCATTGACGGCGCCGGCTTCTGGCGCACCCTCTTCCAGATCAAAATTCCCATGATGCTCCCCATCATCCTGGTGGCCGTGCTCTTCAGCACCGTCTTCACCTTCACGGACATGACCGTCGTCTTCATCCTTACCGCCGGCGGACCCTTCGATTCCACCCAGACCTTGCCCTCCCTGGCCTTCGCCACCGGCATCCAGGGCAGCGATCTGGCCGCAGGCGCGGCCATTTCCCTCTTCCTGGTGCCCGTGCTGGTCGCCGTGGCCTTCTTCATGCTCCGCGTGGCCAGCCGCGCCGAGGTCACCTGAACATGCCCGTCAACTGGCGCAAAATCGGCGGCCGCCTCGCCCATGTGCTCATCCTTCTCGTGTTCACCGTGCTCCTGGCATTCCCCTTCTTCTGGATGCTCATTGCCACCTTTAAGCAGAACCTGGATATGTACAAGATGGATAACAATCCATTCTTGTTTAATCTCCCCCCCACCCTGGAAAACCTGCGCTTCCTCTTTCAAGAGACCCTGTACATTCGCTGGCTGGGCAACACCGCTCTGGTCGGCGTGCTGGTGGTGGCCCTCACTCTGCTCCTCGCCGTTCCCGCCGCCTATGCCCTCACCCGCCTCACCGGCCGGTGGGGCGAGCGCCTGGGGATCCTGATTTTCCTCACCTACCTGGTGCCCCCCACTCTGCTCTTCATTCCCCTCTCGCGCGTGGTGGCCATCCTGGGATTGCAGGACACCATCTGGGCTCTGGTCGTCGTCTATCCCAGCTTTACCGTGCCCTTTTCCATCTGGCTGCTCATGGGGTTCTTCAAGTCCATCCCCAAAGAGCTCGAAGACGCCGCCATGGTGGACGGGCTCACCCGCTTCGGCGCCTTCCTGAAGATGGTCATCCCCATCTCCACCTCCGGCATCCTCACCGTGGTAATTTTCAGCTTCACCCTGGTCACCCAGGAATTTGTTTACGCGCTCACCTTCATTTCGCCCGTCTCCCAGCAGATGGTCGGCGTCGGCATCCCCATCTTCCTGGTCCGCGGCGACGTCTACTACTGGAGTTCTTTGATGGCCGCCTGCCTCATCGCCAGCCTGCCCATCGCCTTGCTCTACAACACCTTCCTCGACAAGTTCATCGCCGGCTTCACCGTCGGCGCCGTCAAGTAGCCGTGGGACAGGCATTCTTGCCTGTCTCCTTCTTTCCTGCCTGTCCTCCTCCTCTCCTTCCTCTCCCTCCTTCCTCTCCCTCCTTCACCTCCTCCGCTTCCTTCCCCCTCCCCTTCCCGTGCTATCATTTTCTGAGCTGGTGGGCGTAGCTCAGCTGGTAGAGCATCGGACTGTGGCTCCGAATGTCGTGGGTTCAAATCCCATCGCCCACCCCAGTTTCCCTCTGCCGGAGACCTCTTTGCGGCAAGGATCTTGCTGACCGGGAACCATCGGATAGAATGGATCTGTGATCTTCGAATGGGACCCGGTCAAGGCCCAGCGAAACATTCGAAAACACGGTGTCTCATTCCATGAGGCAGCAACCGTATTTTGCGACCCCTTGGCAACTACCTATGACGACCCGGATCACTCGATTCCAGAACGACGGTTTATTACCATCGGCCAGTCAGCCGCTGGCCGGATCGTGATCGTGGCTCACGCAGACCGAAGGCTGACAATTCGCATCATTAGCGCTAGGAAAGCAACCCCGGGAGAACGGGAAAACTATGAGGAAAACAAGTAAAAAACGGGCACTGCGCGATACCCTTCGTCCGGAGTATGACTTTTCTCGCATGAAGCGCGGCGTTCGTGGCAAGTATACGGCGCGCTTTCGGGCGGGCGGGAATCTGGTCCTCTTGTCACCGGATGTGGCAAGGTATTTCCGGGACGAGCGATCTGTCAACCTGGCCCTGCGTAGCTTGATTCAATCAACCCGCGGACTTTCGCGGCGTGTGCGATAGAAACTCTCCCGAAAGACTCTTCAGTTCTGGCGCGGCAGATGCCTTTGTTCTTCGGCGAGATGCGGCCTCCTGGCCTTTGCTAAGTTGCATCCCAACCCGATTTTTGCGGAATTTCAGTTGCCCGTCGAAGCCGATTCTCAAAACGAGCGCTGGTCCGCCCCCCGGACCGGAAGGATTCCTCCCCTTGCAAATACCTTTTATGACCGGCGGGCGCTCCGGGCTGCAGTCTGCGCGTAACGCGCGGTTTGCGCGGAGAATCCGCGTGCCACACCTTGCGGCAGCCTCACCGGCGTGAAGTAATCCGCGGGATAAAGGTAATCTTCCCCGGAGTCGTCGATCACACGCAGCATTTCCTCGCTCGACGCCGTGCGGTCGGGCAGCACCTGATACACTTTGCGCGGCTCCAGGTCCTCGGCGCCGTTGCTCCGAATGCAGAGCACGAATCTCAATCGGGATTTGTCTGTTTTCATGCTTCTCAATCCAAAAGCCTCTTCACCTTCCACCCCTTCCGCTTGTTCCCCGCTGTCCCTCCGCCCGGAAAATCGCTAGAATAGTCCGCCTTCATCTCGTTTCCGGAGGAACCATGTCCAGATTCGCAGCGCTCGGTTTGTCATTTTTTCTGCTGGCGCCATTCGCCGCGCCCGCGCAGGCCCCCTCCCTTGCAGACGTCTATACGCAGATCCGCATGGAAGAAACCAACAACTCCAAAATCATGTGGATCATGCACCAGATCGCCGATGTCTATGGCCCGCGGCTCACCGGCACGCCCAACCTGAAAGCCGCCGACGATTGGGCCGTCCGCACCATGACCTCCTGGGGTCTCCAGGATGCGCACCTCGAGCCCTGGACTTTCCAGCCCCCTTCCGCCGCCAGTCCCGTGCCCGGCTGGGAAAACCTCGAGCTTTCCGCCGTCGCCGTGGCGCCCTTTCGCGGGACGCTCCTGGTCCAGCCGCTCGCCTGGACTCCCAGCACCAACGGCACAGTCACCGCGCAGGTGGTGATGATCGCTCCCCCGGGTATGACTCCCCCCAACTTTGGCGGTTTTGGGGGTCCCGCGGCCGCCCCGCCGCCCGCCGCCCCCACCGGAACGCCCCCGCCCATGCCGGCGCAAGCCAAGCCGCCCGCCCCCCAGCAGCCCACCCAGGCCGAACTCGATGCGTATCTGAACTCCGTCCGCAACAGACTGCGCGGCGCCATTGTGCTGGTCGGCAAGCATGTGCAAGTGCCCGAAAATTTCAACCCTGCGCCGCTCCGCCGCCCCGACGAGGAATGGGAGAAGCGCTTTGACCCGAAAAATCCCCGCGGCGGCTTCAATTTTCAGCCCCCTCCGCCGCCCCCGCCGGGCCAGCTCACCCGCCAGGAAGTGAACCGCGTGGTGGATCAGTTTCTTGTCGACAACGGCGCCCTGCTGCGCATCAACGATGCCGGCCGCGACCACGGCGTGATCGTCGCCCAGCAAAACGGCACCTACGACTGGACCCGCGCCGTGCCCACCCTGGTGATGCGCAATGAAGATTACGGCCGCATCGCTCGCTTCCTCGATGACGGCACCCCCGTGGTGCTGCGCGTCAACATCCAGAACAAGCAGCATCCCGAAGGCGTCACCTCCTATAACGCCATCGGAGAGATCCCCGGCACCGATAAGAAGGACGAAGTGGTCATGCTCGGCGGTCATTATGATTCCTGGCACGACGCCACCGGCGCCACAGACAATGGCGCGGGTTCCACCATGATGTTGGAGGCCGTGCGCATTCTCGCCGCCCTGCACCTGCGTCCCCGCCGGACCGTTCGCGTGGCCCTGTGGAGCGGCGAAGAGGAGGGCCTGCTCGGTTCCCTGGCCTACGTCCGGCAGCACTTCGGCAGCTTCGAAGAACCCAAACCGGAGTTCGCCAAGCTGGACGCTTACTTCAACATTGACTCCGGCACCGGCAAGCCGCGCGGCGCCATGATCTTTGGCCCGCCCGCGGCCGTGGACGTTGTTCGCGACGCCATGATGCCCTTCCACGATTGGGGCTTTATGGGCGCCAGCGCCTCCACCAGCCGTCGCACCGGCGGCACCGACCATACGTCCTTCAACAACGCCGGCCTGCCCGGAATCGGCCTGGCCCAGGACCCCTTCGACTACGGCACCTTTACCCACCACACCACGCTCGATACCTACGAGCGCATCTACGAAGAGGACATGCGCGAAGGCGCGGTGGAAATCGCCGCCGCCGTCTATGCCCTGGCCATGGCGGATCAAATGGTGCCGCGCTTCACCGCGGACACCATGCCGAAACCCGAGCCGGAGCCGGCTCCCGGTTCCCAGGCCAAGCCGCCCTATCACGTCCCGGCCGCAGCCGCCGCGGCTGCCGCCAACCAGTAGCACAGGCTTTTAGCCTGTGCCCATTTGCCCGCGCGCCAGTTGCCTCCGTGCCCGCGCGCCTTTTTGCCTCTGCCCCCACCGCGAATCCGCTTGCGAATCGGAGACCGGCAGGATAGAAAAGCAACGATGTTTCCGCAAGCTTGGCGCAATCGTCATGGAAACATTCGACCCCATCACTTCTCACCCTGCCCGGATGAACGCTGCACCGTGCATCCGCATTCTCCGCTTCACCGTCTGCCGCGTCCTCGAAGCGCTGGCCGCCGATCACGCCCGGGCGCAGCGATGGCGCCAGGTCCCGAATCACGAAGAGTACCTTCGTCAGACTTTCCCTTTTCCAGCGGCATTGATTCTGGACAACGTCCTGCCGCAGCCCCGTGCCTGATGAAGCTGCGTGGATTGCTTCTCACTCTCTTCCTGCTGGCCGCGGGGCCCTCCGGCATACGCTCGAGCGTCCACGCCGGCCAAGCTCAGGAAAAGGTCTCTCCGCCGCCATCGGCCGTCCCCCCGTCTAACGCATCCAAAATCGCCTTTGTAAGAAACATGACTTACCCGGACGCCGTTTTTGATGCGCCAAAATCTACCAACATCTTTGTGGCCGGCGCCGAAGAACCGGGGAAAGAGGTTCAGTTGACCACCGATGACCGGAGTTACTCCCCGGCATGGTCCCCGGACGGCGCCACCCTCGCTTACATTCATCTCGATGAACGCACCACGGCGGACAAAAAGCGTTGGACCACTTCGGAAGTCATGATCATGGATGCCGGTGGCACAAATCGCCGGCATCTTGCCGGCTTTCAATTCGGCCGTCCGCCCACGCTCGCATGGTCTCCGGATGGCAGGACACTCGCCGTGGGAGGCGTGTTCCTCGGACCCTCTGCGGACGGAAGCGGAATCATCGAAAGCTCGGTCTATCTGATCGACGTGATGGCCCACAGATCCCCGCGTCTGCTCGTCAAGCGGGCAGCCGCTCCCTCCTGGTCTCCGGATGGCTCGCGGATCGCATACACCTGCACCTCGGAAATTCGCCTGGGCGTTTATCAAGGTTTCCTGTGTGTGGTGCCGGTAGCGGAGGGCACACCGCCTCGTGTGCTGGTCCAGGATGGCTGGGATCCTGTCTGGTCGCCGGACGGGAAGCAAATCGCCTACATCGCTCATGTGGGCAAGAGCTGGGAACTTGTCATCTGCCAATCGGACGGCTCCGGCGTACACGTGGTTGCCGGCAGCGAACGCGAATGGCCGTCTTTTGCCTGGTCGCCCGATGGCACAAGGCTGGCTTTTACGGAAGAACGCCCGCTGGCGGACGAAGAGTTTTCCGTCGGATCGGTAAGTTCACAAGTGGTTCCTCGTGTCTTCGTCTTGAATCGGGATGGGACTCGAATGGGCCCTTACGGGGAAAACTTGCGCCTCTCGTGCCACAGCCTCTCCTGGTCTCCGGGCGGCAAGTACATTTCCGCGATCTGTACGGCCGGCTTGCGGGATTCAACCACACGCCAGCCGCGCTCCGAAGACAATCTGTTTTTCCTGGATCCTGAAAATTCCAAGTCTCCGCCGCGACTTATCGCCGGCAAGGGTATCGAAGCCGCGGTCTTCTCACCTCGATGAAAGTGGGTCGGATAAAAACCCTGTTACTGCTTTAGTTCGGGAAAATCCTCTTCCCAGAATTCGGCGGGACGCCGGCCGTCATGTTTCCGCGCCTCCTGCTCCACGCCGCGCAACTCCACCCTTCGAATCTTCCCTGAAATCGTCTTCGGCAGCTCGGAGAACTCGATCCGCCGGATCCGCTTGTAGGGCCCCAGGCGCCCGCGGATGAACTGAAAGATTTCGCCGGCCGCCTCGCGTGAGGGCTCAATGCCCGGCTTCAGCACGATAAACGCCTTCGGCACGCTCCAGCGCAGCGGGTCCGGACTGGGCACCACCGCGGCCTCTGCAATTGAGGCGTGCTCGATCAGCGCGCTCTCCAGCTCGAACGGGCTGATGCGATAGTCTGAGCTTTTGAAAACATCGTCCGCGCGGCCCACATACGTGAAATAGCCGTCCGCATCGCGATGCGCCACGTCGCCCGTGCGGTAGTAGCCGCCTTCCATTGCCTTCGCGGTCTTCGCGGGGTCGTCCAGATAACCGACCATCAGGCTCGGTGGCCGCGGCTCCAGTCGAATCGAAATCTCGCCGTCGTCCGATTCCCTGCCATCGAGATCCAGCAGCACAATCTCGTGGCCCGGCGAAGGTTTGCCCACCGCGCCCGGTTTCACCGCCTGCCCGGGAAAGTTCCCCAGCAGGCACACGTTTTCCGTCTGCCCGTATCCGTCGCGGATGGTCAGGTTCCACGCACGGCGCACTTTCTCGATCACCTCAGGATTCAGCGGCTCCCCCGCGCTGGCCAGTTCGCGCAGTTTCACCGCATACGCCTTCAAATCCTCCAGCACCAGCATGCGCCACACCGTGGGCGGCGCGCACAGCGTGGTCACGCCGCAGCGCGCGATGGTGGAGAGCGTGGCCTTCGCGTCGAACCTGCCGTAAGCGTGAATGAAGATCGTCGCCCCCGCGTTCCACGGAGCGAAAAAACAGCTCCACGCGTGCTTCGCCCAGCCCGGCGAGCTGATGTTCAGGTGCACGTCGCCGGGACGGATGCCGATCCAATACATCGTCGCCAGATGGCCTACCGGATAACTCTCATGCGTGTGCAGCACCAGTTTGGGCAGCGCCGTCGTGCCGGAGGTGAAATAGAGCAGAAAAGGATCCGTGGCCTCCGTCTCGCCATCCGCCGTGAAATCCCCCGGCTCGTCGTACGCCTGCTCGTAGGGGATCCATCCCGATGCGGCGCCGTCCGCCCCTCCAACAACGATGCGGGAATAATCGCCCGGAAGCTTCGCGAACCTCTGTGTTGCTGCGGCCATGGCCACCACGTGCCGCGCCTTGCCGCGCTCCAGGCGGTCCCGCAGGTCTTCCGTGGTCAGCAGCGTGGCCGCGGGAATCACCACCGCCCCCAGTTTCATCGCCGCCAGAATGCACTCCCAGGTGGCCGCCACATTGGGCAGCATCAGGATGATGCGGTCGCCGCGGCGAACTCCCTGGCGGCGCAGGAAGCGCGCCACCTGGTTCGACCGCCGCCCCATTTCCTCGAAACTGATTTTCGTTTCCGCGCCGTCCTCGCCCACAATCCACAGCGCCGTGGTTTGATTGCCCCGGGCCAACTCATCGAAATAATCGAGCGCCCAGTTGAACGCAGTAAGCTGCGGCCAGCGGAACTCCCGCCGCGCGCGCCCGTAGTCTTCCCGCGCCGCGAATAGAAAATCGCGCGCGGCGAGCAATGCCTTCAACCCTTCGCTTTTGCCTGCGCTCATTGCGCTCACCCGCCCCTCGAATCCGGTTCTCCCCGGCCGCCTTCGGGCGCATTGTACACCGCCCGCCATCCGCGCCGCGGGGCGTGCTGTTTACACTGCCCGGCGGCGGAGTTAGGATGCCAGCCAATTACTTCCTGGCAACAGACGGGAGGGCTCCATGCACGCGCGCGTTTGGCAGGTTCGCATCCGGCCGGGCAAATTGAGCGAATTCCGCGCCGCGATCACCTCGCTCACCGCGCCCGCGAACCGGCAGCATGGGTTCCGCGGCTCGCTGGCGCTCCTGGGCGACGCTTCGGAAGCTCCCGATGTGACCGTGGTCGCCGTATGGGATTCGCTCGACGATATGCGCGCCAGCGAACGCAACATGTTTCTCATGCAGGCCATCTCGCGCGTCCTGGGCTGCTGCGACGGTTTTCCGCAAATCACCGAGCAGGAGATTATCGCCGGCTCCTTGTTCGCGGACGATCAGACCGCCGCCTGACCCTCTTGCGGAATCACGGAACCGGATCCCGCACCGTCCGCAGCGCCGCCGGCCATGAAACATTTCGGTTCGCGGCATCGTAACAACTCACGGGAACCAGAACGCTCGGATGGCCTCTCAGGGAGGACTCTGCCATGGCCAATGGAACGCCGCCGCGCCGCGGCTCGCTGGTGGGTGCGGTGATTCTGATCGCCGTCGGCGCGCTGTTTCTAACTTCCAACCTGCTGCCCGATTGGGACGTATGGCCGTTTATGTCGCGTTATTGGCCGGTGATCCTCATCCTTCTGGGCCTGGGCAAACTGTGGGACGCGCTGCGCGCCCCGGCCGCCCCCGGTTCCGCCCCCGCGCGCGGAGGCGGTGGCGGCGCCGTGGCCATCGTGCTCATCGTGCTCTTCTTCGCCTTCGCCGCCACCCGCGGCCGCGGTTTCGGCCGCTACCACATCGTCCATGACTCGCAATCGGTGGATGCGCAGGGCGCGGACTCCGTC
>Ga0335085_10003917_pt1 | contig 25155 bp, 20 predicted proteins | sample Lox_Sample_45_FD_206712 | JGI IMG/M metagenome (GOLD analysis project Ga0335085, IMG submission 206712) | Soil microbial communities from Loxahatchee National Wildlife Refuge, Florida, United States - Lox_Sample_4.5 | ecosystem: Environmental > Terrestrial > Soil > Wetlands | place: USA...
TGTGCAACACGCCCCGGGCTTTGATGTGTTGCTGAGGTATTTCGCCGATTCCCTGCCAGGCACCTTGAATGTCGGGCATGGCCGCCACACTCCGCCCCGACTGAACCACTTCAACGACGGCGGTCGTGGCGCCGGTCGCCAGAATGATGGCTGCGGCAGTCACCGCCGCGGATTTCGTTTGTGCCCAGGCCATAAGTTTCAACGCTCCTTTCACCAGGATCAAGGTTGAGCCGCTGGCGGCCGTTCCCTTGGCAACGGCGGCGGCGGCCACGGTTTTAGCCAGGGCAACAGGTGCCGCCTGCGCGGAATTGGCAGCGATGGTTGCGGCGATGATGGCGGTCGTTGAAACGACCCCGCGTTTGAGGAAAAACCGGTGCAGTTTTTCCAGGGCGCGGCTGACCCGTTTGCGCGCCGTGTCTTCGCCCGTTCCGAGAAAGGTTCCCACTTCCGCAAGGCTTTTGTTTTCGAAAAAGCGCAGCAGGACGGCTTGCCGGTCTTTTTCACCCAATTGCGTCAGCGCCTCGTCCAGCATCGGGGCGATCTGTTCCCATAACGGGTCGGGCGGGGTGGATTGAACATCAGAATGCATTTGAACCTCCAGCTCATGTTGCCGGCGTTTGGCGGCGGCCCGCAAGTGCGCCAGCGCCGCAAACCGCGTCGTCTTGAACAGCCAGCCGGCGAGCAGCGTGCCGGCGCGAATCCCGCCGGCTTTCTGCGCCAGGATGATGAAAACCGCCTGCGTGATTTCCTCGGCGAGGTCCGCGTTGTGAACCTGTCGCAAGGCCGCCGCATAGACAAAGTTCACGCGCCGGGATACCAGCGTTTCAAAGGCCGCTTCGGAATTATGCGCGGCATATTCCCGCAGCAACGCCATGTCGTCCATCGCTTCCATCCACCTGTTTAATGCCCGTTTTGGCCGAAACCGGACAATCTTTTTTAGACACGAATTTCATGAATGGCCACGAATTGATTTTGATTTGTGAAAATCAGTCAGATTCTCGTCTTTTTTTCTCCGCGTCTTTGCGTCTTTGCGCTAAAAATCCACCGTGCTGGCTTTTCTCAACGGACAATTTGTGCCGGACGCGCAGGCGGCGGTGCCCGTCAACGACCGGGGGTTCATGTACGGCGACGGCCTGTTCGAAACGTTGCGGGTTGTCAACGGCAGGCCGTTCCGCGCGGCAGAACATCTGGACCGCATGGCGCGAGGCGCTGATTTCCTGAAAATCAAATCCCCGTTCACCCCGGACGAATTAAAGGCGTTCGCCGGACAAATCATCGAAAAAAATCAAATGCGCGAGGCGATTTTGCGCGTGGTACTGACGCGCGGGCCGGGAGAACGCGGGTACACGCCTCACGCCAGTGGCCGCCCCACGGTGGCGATGACGTTGCACCCTGCACCGCCGCTGGATCCGCCGGCGCAGTGGAAGCTTGTCACGTCGTCGTACCGCGTTCCTGCCCCGGACCCGCTGGCTGCATTCAAAACCCTGAACAAACTCGCCCACATCATGGCCCGCATCGAGGCCGTGGAACGAGGTGGGGACGAAGCCTTGCTTCTCAACACGGATGGCGAAGTCGTCGAAGCCGCGAGCGGTAACGTGTTTTGGATTTCCCGCAACCGGGTTTGCACCGTGCCCGACAAATGCGGTGCCTTGCCGGGAATTACGCGCGCCGTGGCGCTGGAAATCTGCTCGGCGTCAGGTCTGCAGACCAATCAGCGCATCATCAAACCAGAAGCATTACAGCAGGCCGAAGGCATTTTCGTCACGCAGAGCGTATTCGGCGTGGTGCCGGTGATTGCATTGGATGGCAAACCCGTTGCGCGCTCGCCGCTGGTGGCGCAACTCCGGCTAGCCTACAGCGAAAGACTCTGCCGGCCGTGAAGCCCGGCGCCTGGGCTCGTCGCTGATGGTTAATCTTTCGCATTAGCACCTATCAAATCGTCTGGCTCCGCTTGAAATCGGCAATGCCGGAGGCGTATGCTGCATTAAGAGCCGACAGGAATGAGCAAGAAGCGCTATCCCGGCGTCTAAACCCGGAGACAGTTATGAGCCAGACGCAGACTCAACGGCTTTTAATCGAAAAGGCCCTGACCGGCTTCGAAGCGAAGGTCGGCTCCTGGTGCTCCGGTCAAGTCTTCAACAGAGGAGGTCTGTATGTTTAATCCAAGTCTCGCACATACGTCATCATTCATCAGCAGCCAGATGCAGCACGCCGAGGGGTTGGAAGCGGAGACAAAAAAAAATTTACATCGCGCGGTAACGATATCACGGCAGGCGGGTTGCGGGGCGCTGGCGGTCGCCGAGAAACTCGCCCATTACCTGGATTTACATCCCGCGGAGGATACTCGTCCGTGGAAAGTGTATGACAGCAATCTCATTGACAAGGTGTTGGCCGATCATGACCTTCCGGCATGCCTGGCGAAATTCCTGCGGGAAGACCGTTTTTCGCAACTCGAAGACATCATGGCCGATGTTTTCGAAGTCCGCCCGCCCGCGGCGACGGTTCTCAGACATGTCGCCGAAACGGTGCGCGGCCTGGCAATTACCGGCAACGTGATCCTGATTGGCCGGGGCGGTAACATGGTCGCCGCCCATTTGCCGCGCGTGCTGCATGTCCGTCTGATGGCACCGCTGGAAAAACGCATCGAGCACTGCCTTGAAGCCTACCACATGACCCGCGAGCAGGCCGGCAAGTTTTGCCACGATGAAGATCACGCCCGCAAGCGCTATTTTAAAAAGTATTTCAACGCCGACATCGATGACCCCCTCTTGTACAACATGATTATCAATACCGGTTCGGTCGGCTATGACGACGCCGCCCGGATCATCGGCGATGCCGTGTTGAAGATGAACTGAGCGCGTGGTTTTCCCTCCTGGCGGCTGACTTTCGCTCTTGGGCCGCGGTTTGGCCTGTGGCTTAATCCCGGGGTGGCACGCCACTCAAAATCCAAATTCCAGTTACCGGGTGACCGCCGTAACCAAAGGGGTGCCGCCCGCTGGCTGGTGGTGGTAATCGCCCTTTCCGCCGGGATTTGGTTTTGGTGGCGGCACGAACACCCTGCCGAACCGATCCGCATCGTCACTCCCGCCCCGGTCAAGCCGCCGCCCCGACCATCGAATCGGCCAATCGAAAACGCCGGCAGCTACCCTCACGCCGCGCACAATGTATTTGAGGCGCAAATCGCCCTGATGCGCCGCGGCATTTCACCGGGTTCGATTGACGGCGTTTCCGGCTCGCAAACACGCACGGCCATTTCCGTTTTTCAACAGATCGAAAATTTGCCACCGACCGGCTTGCTGGACACACAAACCATCTTGCGACTCTCACTCGGCTTGTCACCGTTGACAAACTATGTGGTCACCACGAACGACCTCGCGGGTTTGCAGCCGCTCGGCAAAACGTGGCTGGCCAAGTCACAACAATCCGCCCTTGCCTACGAGACTGAACTTGAACTCGTCGCGGAGAAAGGCCGCGCGCATCCCGGCGTGATCCAGCAGCTCAACCCGGACGTGAACTGGACCAACCTCGTCGCCGGCATAGTTTTGAAAATCCCCGAAGCGGATTATCCCGCGCCAACAAACAAAGCTGCGTTTATTACCATCCATCTCGGTGATAAATACCTGGAGGCTTTTGACGAGGAAACCAATCTGCTCGTGCATTTTCCGTGCAGCATTGCGGCGCGTTTTGACAAGCGGCCGGTCGGTCAATTGCATGTCATCACTATCGCGCCCAACCCGAATTACACTTTTGACCCGGAATTGTTTCCCGAATCACCGGAAGCGCGACAATTGAACCGAAAATTGATTTTGCCGCCCGGGCCGAACAATCCGGTCGGCTTGGCCTGGATCGGGCTGGACAAGCCCGGTTACGGCATTCACGGCACCCCTAATCCGGAACAGATCGGGCGTACCGAATCGCACGGCTGCTTTCGGCTGGCGAATTGGGACGCGGAATATTTGAGCCATCTTGTCCGGGTCGGGATGCCGGTGTTCGTTGAGCCGTGAATGGTGGCGGCGACGCCCCGTCGCCCGTGTTTGCGGCGAGGCGCCGCAGCCACTCCGATTCCAAAAAGCGGGCCAAATTATCATTGCTGGGCGGCGAGCTTTGGCTTAGTAGAAGAGCAAACTGAACAAAGGAAAATTATGGCAATGGGAATTGGATTGATTATTACAGTGGTGGTGCTGCTGGGCCTGGTGGGCCTCGTCGCCTTCATCATCGGCGGCTATAACAAACTCGTCACCTTGCGCAACCGGTTCAAGAACGCCTACGCGCAGATTGACGTGCAGCTCAAACGCCGCTACGACCTGATCCCGAACCTGGTCGAGATCGCCAAGGGCTACATCAAACACGAACGCGAGACGCTGGAGAATGTCACCAAGGCGCGCAATATCGCCTACGCCGCCTCGCAAGCCGCCGCCAGCAATCCCGGCGACGCCGGTGCCATGAAAAACCTGGTTTCCGCCGAATCCGGCCTGGCCGGCACCCTCAGCCGTCTGATGATGGTTTCCGAGCAATACCCCGATCTAAAGGCAAACCAGAATATGATGCAGCTCACCGAGGAGCTGACTTCCACCGAAAATAAAATCTCTTTTGCGCGGCAGGCTTACAATGATTCCGTCATGGTTTATAATACCGACCGGGAGGTTTTTCCTTCGAACATCATCGCCGGCATCTTTAATTTCGGTCCGGCGGAACTCTTCGTGATTGACAAGCCGGAACAGAAGGATGCGCCCAAAGTATCTTTTTCGTGATTCGTTGAATCGTGAATCGTTAAATCGGCAGCGCGACGGCGACGGCAGTCGCAGGTCCGACGATTCAACGATTAACAGTTCAACGATTTAACGAACCCAATGGATTTCTTTGCGCAACAAGACCATGCCCGCCGCAAAACGAAGTGGCTTGTCCTGTTCTTCGCTCTGGCAGTTGGTTCAATGATTGTGATGATTTATTTCGTCGCGCTGTTTGTGAATTGTTACTTCCTCATCCACCAACACCAACGATTTTACGAGCAACAACCTTTGTTTTCCCTCTGGGACCCGAAGATCCTTCTCATCTCCGCCGTCGGCACGCTGGCCGTCATTTTCATCGGCAGCAGCTACAAAACCATGGAACTGGCTGGCGGCGGCAGCGTGGTCGCGGATTCGCTCGGTGGGCGTCTGGTCGCTACCAATTCAACCAATCCCGACGAGCGCAAATTGCTCAACGTGGTTGAAGAAATGTCCATTGCCTCCGGCGTGCCCATGCCTAAGGTCTATGTGCTCGACAACGAAGATTATATCAACGCGTTTGCCGCGGGGCACACCCCGAGCGATGCCGTCGTGGCCGTCACTCGGAACTGTATGACCAAACTCACCCGTGACGAATTGCAGGGTGTTATCGGCCACGAATTCAGTCACATCCTGAACGGCGACATGCGGCTGAACATCCGGTTAATTGGCATTCTTTTCGGGATATTTTGCATTGCCACCATCGGCCGGGTGCTCCTGCAGGCGCGTAGCAGCGGGCGCGACCGGAACCCCCTGCCGCTCATCGGCCTTTTGCTGCTGGTGATCGGCTCGCTGGGCGTTTTTTTTGGACGGTTGATTCAGGCTGCCGTCAGCCGGCAACGGGAATTCCTTGCCGACGCCTCATCCGTTCAGTTCACCCGCAATCCCGGCGGCCTGTCCGGCGCGCTGCAAAAGATCGGCGGCTACGGCTCGCGCATGTTTTCGCCCCATGCCCCCGACGCCGGCCACCTTTTTTTCGGCAACGCGCTCGGGGACGGCTTTTTTAACCTGATGTCTACGCACCCGCCGCTTGACCAGCGCATCCGGGCTATTGACCCCACCTGGGACGGAAAATATCAACGTCTGCCCGCGGACAAAGTTGAAGACCTGAATCTTTACCGCACCAAGCCCAAACCGCAGCCGGCACAGCCGATGCCGGATATTTTCCGGACCGTGCTCGGTGGCACGATTATCGCCAGCGGCGGCATGGAAGAAGAACCGCCGGTCATCAAAACGCGGGTGGTGCTGCCGAACCTCGGCAATCCCACGCCGCTGCATCTGAAATACGCCGAGCAATTGCGCGATGCCCTGCCGGAAAATATCAAAGCGGCCGCGCGCGACCCGCTTGGTGCCGGCGCGCTTGTTTTCGCCCTGCTGTTGCGGGGCGATGACCAGGAACGCGCAGCGCAAATTGCCGAAATCGGGAACCGATTTTCACCGGCGGTTTCCGAAAAAACCGCCGCGCTATTTCCCCAGGTCGCCGAGGCGGCGAAACACGCCCGGTTGCCGATGGTGGTGATTGCGCTAGGCGCCCTGAAACAATTAAAACCGGATGAGTTTGACCGGTTTTCGCAGACGCTCCAATGGCTGGTCGAAAACGACAACCAGATCGAATTGTTTGAGTACGTGCTGCAAAAAATCGTCCTGCATCATCTCACGCCGCAATTCACCAAAGTACGCCCGCCAACGGCCCAGTTTTACACACTCAAACCGCTCGTGCCCGATTGCGCGATCCTGTTGTCCGCCCTGGCCAACGTGGGCAGCAGCGACCCGGCGGAAATTCAAAAAGCCTTTGAAGCCGGCGCGCCGTATCTGCGGGCGCCCAATGACAATTGGGGACTGCTTCCCCTGGATCAATGTGGCGTGAACCAGATTGACGCCGCGCTCAACCGCCTTGCCCAGGCCGTGCCTATCATCAAGAAGAACCTGCTTGATGCCTGCATCCACATCGTCGGCGCCGATGGCGTGATGACCGAGCACGAGGCCGAATTGCTCCGGGCTGTCGCCGACACACTGGATTGCCCGATGCCGCCGTTCGTGGCCGTGGAATAATTTTACTGGCGTAGCGGCGTCTCGGCAGAGCGCCGCCGTTCCCGCTTTCAAAAGCGGCGGAAGGCCACCGCAGTCCAAGACGCGGGCGCGAATCCCGAAGGCTCACGAACGGCGCGAAGCGTCTTGAGTCTCAATTCATTCCCTTACCGTCGCCTTCAACTGCGTTTTGAAGGCTTCCACGATCTTCGTGTGGGCGGCATTCGCTTCGGTATCGGTGAGCGTCTTGTCCGCGGCGCGATAGATGAAGGCATAAGCCAGGCTCTTCTGTCCTTCCGGCACATTTTTGCCGCGAAACACGTCGAACAATTCAACACTTTCGAGGTTCGCCGGTTTGGCCTGCCTGACTGTCCGCAAAACCGCGTCATGCGTGGTGGCTTCGGGTACCAGCATCGCCACGTCACGGCGGATGGCCGGGAATTGCGGCAGCGGCTTAAATGATTTGACTGGATTTCGCCGTGCCAGCAGTTGGTCCAGATCCAATTCCGCAAGGAAAACCCCATCCCGTAAATCGTATTTCCTGGCCAGGACCGGTGAAAGTTGGCCCATCTCACCGAGCGGTAATTTACCGCCGAGCGCGATCGCCGCAGATTCGAGGAATAACGCTGTGCTTTCGCCGTGTCGCGTGAACGTGACACCACGAACGCTGAATTGGTCCAAAAACTCCTCGACGATGCCCTTCAAATCGTAGCTGTCGAATTTTGCGTCGCGTTCGCTGCCGCTCCAGAACAACGGCTGGCGTTGGCCGGTGAGCGCAATTGCCACGCGGCGTTCTTCCTGGCAGGAATGGCTCGCCGGGCCGTCCGGACGCTTCGGCGAAGCGTCCCCACCTTGCGTAAATACTCGCCCGATTTCAAACAGCGCCACGTCGTAATTTTTGCGGCTGACATTGTGCCGCAACGAATGAATCAAGCCCGGCAGCAGACTTGGCCGCAACACGTCCATGTCCGAACTCAGCGGATTCGCCAACGCGATGATTTCTTCTGACTTCTGAGTTCTGACTTCTGACTTCGAAATGAGCGTCTGTCCTTGTGCCTCATTTAATCCCAGCCCGCTCAATATTCTTCGCGCTTCGGCTATCTGGTCGTGGACGGCATCAAATTCATTCGCACCGACGGCGCCCCGCGGCGGCGTGGCGGGGATTTTGTCCACGCCGTGCAGCCGGGCGATTTCCTCGATCAAATCCACGTCGCGTTTCAAGTCCACGCGGAAAGTTGGAATTTGAAACGTCACCGGCTCCGGTGAACCGCTCGCGCCAACCGGCCGCGCTTTGCGATTGACCGGTTTCAATCCAAGCTGGCCCAGATAGAATTCACATTCCTCCGGTTTCAGAGGAATGCCGAGCAGTTCGTTCACCTTGTGATGGCGCAATGTGAATTGCTTCGGCTCAATCGGTTTCGGGTAGGCATCCGCGACACCTTCGGCAAGCTGACCGCCGGCGGTTTCCAGAATTAATTGCGCCGCGCGTTGGCTGGCCCAGTCGCAAATGCCGATGTCCGCACCACGCTCGAAGCGGTAACTGGACTCGCTGCGCAAACCGAGCGCTTTGCTCGTGCGGCGGATGTTGGTCGGCGAGAAATAAGCGCTTTCGATGAGCACGTCCACGGTCTTTCCGTTGATTTCCGTGTTCTGGCCGCCCATGACGCCTGCCAGTGCAATGCCTTTCTGCTCGTCGGCAATCAGCAGCATTTCGTTGGTTAGCGTGCGTTCGACGCCATCCAGCGTCTTGAATTTCTCGCCGGCGGCAGCGCGGCGGATGATGATTGTCGGTGTGTAGCTGCTTTCGGCAGAAAGCGGCTGATTGGCGGCGGTCTCCCGACCGCCGCTACGGGAAATGAGATGATAATCGAATGCGTGCAACGGCTGGCCGGTCTCCAACATGACGTAATTCGTCACATCCACGACGTTGTTGATGCTGCGAATTCCTACTTTTTCCAGCGTCGCGCGCAGCCAATCCGGGCTTGGTCCGATTTTCACGCCTTTGACGACGCGCGCCGTATAACGCGGACAGAGTTCGGCATCTTCAATCCTCACCGAAACCAAATCTTCCGTTCTGACTTCTGACTTCTGACTTCTGACCTCTGGCAATTTCAGCTTGTTCCCCGTCACCGCCGCGATTTCGCGGGCGATGCCGATGACACTATTCCAATCCGGCCGGTTCGGCGTGATTTCCAAATCATAAACCACGTCACTGCCGCTGCGGCCGAGATATTCGGCGAATGGTTTACCGATCGGCGCGTCTTTGGGAAGAATCAGCAGGCCATCCACCTGGTCGGGCAGACCGAGTTCCTGCGGCGAGCACATCATGCCGTGGCTGGTGATGCCGAAAACCTTCCGTTCCTTGATGACGAACGGCTCCTTCTCGCCGGGTTTCAGCGGCAACGCGAAGTTCGGCAGGATGAGCGGGACTTTGTCGCCGACGTTATGGTTCTGCGCGCCGCAAATGATGGTGCGCTCGCCTTTGCCGTCGTTGACTTTGCAAACCGTGAGCTTGTCCGAGCCGGGCACTTGGTCCTTGGTCAGGATTTGGGCGATGACGATGCCTTCAAACTCGCCGCCGATTTTTTGGACGTTCTCGGCTTCGAGGCCGAGCATCGTGAGCCGCTCGGTCAATTCCCCGGGCGACCAGTCGAAATCCACGTATTGTTTGAGCCAGTTGAACGTTACTTTCATTTGCTGAAATTTCTTTAACCGCGGATGTACACAGATTCACACAGATACGTAGTCAAAACTGCCTCAAAAACCGCAGGTCGTTTTCGTAAAAGAGGCGGATGTCGTTGATGCCGTAGCGGAGCATGGCGATGCGTTCGATGCCAAACCCGAACGCCCAGCCGGTCCAGATTTCCGGATCGTAGCCGACTTCTTCAAACACCGCCGGATGGACCATGCCGCACCCGGCGATTTCCAGCCAGTCTTTGCCCAGCTTTTTCACCAGCGCGTTGCTGAAATCAATTTCGAAGCTGGGTTCGGTGTAGCTGAAATAATGCGGTCGGAACCGGATTTTCGTCTCTTCACCCAGCACTTCCTTGAAGACAAATTCCACCGTGCCTTTGAGGTCGCCGACGGTAACGTTTTTGTCCACGTAAAGGCCTTCAATCTGCTGGAAGGTGGGGTTGTGCGTGGCATCGGCGTTGTCGCGGCGATAAACCCGGCCCGGGACGATGATGCGAATCGGCGGCTCTTTCCCGGCTTTTTTCATCTGCTCCATCACGCGGATTTGGACGGAGGAAGTGTGGGTACGAAGTAAGAGGGTTTCCCGCCCACGACCCTCACCCGGCGCTGTTGCGCCACCCTCTCCCCCAGGAGAGGGAGAAATATTCGGCTCGTTGTTGGCAAGATAGAAAGTGTCCTGCGTGTCGCGGGCGGGATGGTCGGCGGGCGTGTTGAGCGCGTCGAAACAATGGTATTCATCCTCGATTTCAGGACCATCGGCGACGACGAAGCCGATTTTGCGGAAGCTGCGGACGATGTCCTCGGTCACTTGGGCGAGCGGATGGAGTTTGCCGAGTGTGCGGCGGCGTCCGGGCGCGCTGAAATCCGTCGGCTCTTTGGGCTGTGCCGCTGCCAACTCAAGCTCGGAGCGGCGTTCGGCCAGGGCGGTTTCAAGTTCGGATTTGGCGGCGTTGATGGCTCTGCCGGCGGCGGGTTTTTCCTCTTTCGGCAGCGTGCCGAGCTGTTTCATGAGCGCGGTGAACCTGCCATTTGGGCCAATCCAATTGCCCTTGGCCTGTTCGAGGGCAGCGAGGTCGGGCGCGGCTTTCAAGCCGGCCAGGGCCGATTGTTTCAAAGGCTCAATTTCGTCGAGGAGTCCGGCCATAAAGGTTGAAAAAGATTAGCCACAAAAGAACACAAAGAACACAAAGAAAAATCTCCACGTTGACGTGGCGCAGGTTGGTAACCTGCCGTTTCGCCGACTGGCAGTCGGCAGGCATACGTGATTCCCACAACCCGCGGATTACCAATCCGCGACCAGCCCCGAAAGCTTTCGGGGTACACAGACTGCCAGTCTGCGCTACAAAGCAAAACGGGCGAGCCGTTTTCGGGTCGCCCGTTCGCCATTTCAAATCGGAATTGGTTTACGCTTTCGGAATGGTCGCAGCGGGCTTGGCCTTCAACGCGCTTTTGGCCACGTTGATCAATTCACTGAATGCGGCGGCATCGGTCGCCGCGATGTCCGCCAGCACCTTGCGGTCGAGCGCGCATTTGGCGGCTTTCAAACCTTCCATGAACCGGCTGTAAGTCAGCCCGGCCGTGCGGACGGCAGCGTTGATGCGGATTTGCCAGAGGTATCGGAACGTGCGCTTTTTGCGGCGACGATCGCGATAAGCATATTGGCGTCCGTGGTCCACGGCGTCCGAAGCGTAGCGGTAAAGTTTCGAGCGGCGCATCCGGAAACCTCTGGCGGCGCGAATCATCCGGGCGCGGCGTTTGCGGGAAGCTGGGGCGTTGGTAACACGCATGAGTCGTTAAATCGTTAAATGGTTGAATCGTTAAATCGTCCAATATCAATGGCTGAACGGCAGGTTTTGGGTAATGCGATACATATCGGTGGCGTCCACACCGGTCAAACCGCGCAGGGCACGGCGACGTTTGGGGTTCTTGGATTGCGCCAGGTGCCGGCGGCCAGCGCTGGCGCGCACGACTTTGCCGCCCGCGGTAATCTTAAAACGCTTGGCCACGGACTTTTTGGTCTTGATGCCTTTGGGACGTCGCATAATTCAAAATCAATTGCAAAAGAGGGCGGAATATAGGTGGTCGCGCGCACGGAAGCAAGCGATTTTTGAACCCAAATCGTTCTTGGGTGGCGAACCAACTGGCCTGGCCGTTCGCAAGCAATTGATTGTCCTCGCCGATTCGCATCACAAAATTTCATGGACTTTTAACGCCTATTGGCGACCCTGTCCTTACCATGTTTTCGCTCCAAATGCTCTTCGGAAAGGCCGACCGCTTTTATCAATTGCTGGAAGAAGCCGCCGACGAAGCCCACGGAAGCGTCCGGCTGGTCATCGAATTGCTGAAATCGCCGGACTCCGCCAAAGGCCTCGACGACCTCGCGCTCTCGCGGCGCAAGGAGAAAAAGATCGGAGAACAAATCACTGCCGAACTGGTGAAAACGTTCGTGACCGGGCTGGAACGCGAGGACATCGAGGCACTGGCGCTGGCTCTGCGCAAAATCCCCAAGACGGTTGAGAAACTCGCCGAACGCATCAACCTCGGTCATCAGCACATCCAGGGCGTGGATTTTACCCGGCAGATTCAAATTATGGAGCAGGCCACCGACGTGGTACAGGCCATGGTCAGACAGCTTCGGGACATGAAACATCTGGAGAAAATCCACGAGCTGAACACCAAGCTCCAGTATCTCGAAAACGAGGCCGACCGGCTGATGATGGATCTGTTGAAAGACCTCTACAGCGGCCGTTACGACGCGCTGCGGGCCATCGTCATCCGCGACCTTTATGAATTGATGGAAAAGGTCATTGACCGGTGCCGTGATGCCGGCAACGTCGTCATGCACATCGTGCTGAAAAATTCCTAGTGGCACGGGCGTCTCGCCCGTGCGATGCCCGTAACAAATTCGATCCTCGAATCCGAATGTCGAAAGAAATCCGAAATAAAACCACAAGACCACAAAACCGTGGCCACGAAACCGGTTTGCGGACGATGGTCAGCATTCATTTTACTCCGATTTTTCCGCAACGCACGGGCGGGACGCCCGTGACACTATGACCCTCATTTTTCTCGTCATCTTCGCCGCGTTGGTGTTCACCTACATCAACGGCTTTCACGACACGGCCAATTCCATTGCCACCGTCGTCGCCACCAAGGTGTTGACGCCGCGCCAGGCCGTCATGCTGGCGGCAGTCACCAATCTGGTTGGCGCCTTTGCAGGCACGGCCGTCGCCACCACCATCGCGTCCGGCCTCGTGGATCCCGAGGTTGCCACGTCAGAAGTCCTGATTTGCGCGCTGGTCGCCGGCATAGCCTGGAATCTGCTGACGTGGTGGTTCGGGATGCCGGCCAGCTCGTCCCACGCGCTCGTGGGTGGCCTGTGCGGCGCATGTCTGGCCGCCGCGCACAATAACTGGGACGTCCTGGTATGGTCGGTGCCCAGTCCAAAGCATTGGTGGTTGAGCAAGGGCCTGCTCTGGAAGGTCATTGTGCCGATGATTACCTCGCCAGTGTGCGGACTGGTATTCGGATTTCTGCTCATGGGCGTGCTATATTTTTTGCTGCGCAACTGGCGACCGGCCGCCGTCAATAGGACTTTCGGTAAGTTGCAGCTTTTCAGCTCGGCTTACATGGGCTTCAGCCACGGTACCAACGACGCGCAAAAGACCATGGGCATCATTGCTCTGGCCCTGCTGACCGGCACCACCAGTGGCTTGTTTGATCATCTGCCCGGCTGGCTCTCATTTCTGCGCACCGCTCCGGCGGGAGCGAACCAGCCGCTGGAAATCGCCGCGTGGATAAAAGTGCTCTGCGCCCTGACGATGTGCGCCGGCACGGCCGTGGGCGGCTGGCGCATTATCAAAACCCTCGGCCACAAAATGGTCCGGCTGCACCCCGTGCATGGTTTTGCCGCCGAAACCACCGGCGCCACCGTGTTGGTCACCGCCGCGTATTTTGGCATGCCGGTGTCCACCACCCACGCCGTTACGACTTCCATCATGGGCGTCGGCTGTGCCAAGGGCTTGAATCAGCTCAAATTGGAAGTGGTCGAACGCATCATCTGGGCGTGGATCATGACATTGCCGGCGAGCGGCGCGGTCGCTTATCTGCTGGTCAAGGCAGCGCAGGCCGCGGGTTGGATTTCGTAAATGCAACCTGTATTCAACCCATGCGCGAATGCACGGTTCCGTCGCAGAGAAGTCCAATGATTGCTGGCATTCTCCCTCTCCGCCAACGGAGTTGGGGGAGAGGGCCGGGGAGAGGTGGAGTTTTAATCAGACGCCCCCCTCTCCGGCTCTCGCCCGCTCGTTCCTTGCGGGGCGAGAGAGAAAAATTCGCTTCTGAGCCTAAGTCTTTCCCAGATTCGCAGCGTATTGCCGTGTTAACTGCGACAACCCCGCGCAAACTTTTGCGTATTGTGGATCCCCGGCCAGATTTTTCAATTCCAGCGGGTCGGCGTGCGGGTCCAACAGCATTGCGCCGTTCTTTCCATCCGGACCATATTCGGCATAGCGCCATTTCTCGGTGCGCACCGCTGTGCCGTGCAGGGTTTTGCCATCCTCACTCCAGACGCTGTAAGCCGGCCGATCCCACGCCGCAGTGGGATTATCCAGCAGTGGCACGAGGCTTTGGCCTTCGATACCCTCTGGTTTTGGAAGACCGCAAAGCGCGACCAGCGTGGGGTAAATATCCAGCGATTCCACGATGCGATAACAGGACTGTCCGTTGCCCCCGGCACCGGGAACCGCCATCAGCAACGGAACGCGTGTGCCCATCTCGAACAACGACCCGGCCTTGGACCATTTCCCCTTTTCGCCCAGTTGATAGCCGTGGTCGCATATAAAAACGATGATGGTTTTGTCACGCAACGCCAGATGGTCAAGTTCAGCGAGGACGCGGCCGACGTTCCAGTCCACCCACGAAATCGAGGCGATATAGGCGCGGATTACTTCCCTGGCTTCAGCTTCGCTTGCGCCGCGTCCGATGAACAGGTCGGCGTTCCGTTTGCGGATGGCGGCACTGGGAAATCCCGGTGGTACGGTCGGCCACGCGGCAAAATCGGGCGTCAATTTGATCTTGCTCACGTCATACATGTCGAAGAATCGTTGCGGCGCGGTCGGTGGGCTGTGCGGCTTGACAAATCCACAGGCGACGAAGAATGGCTGGTCTTTGTATTTGCGGAGCTGTTCAATAGTGCGATCGGCCGTGTGAAAATCGCCGTGGCCTTCGCCGTTTCCCTCCAGAACTACAATGCGATCCGAATAGGCGGCCCGGCTGTTATCGGCCGGCAACGGCGGGAGCACACCGTCCGGCATCGGAATCTGCGCGCGCGGAATCACCATGGTCCTGCCTACGGGCCCGCCCCGGCCATCATCGGTCGGCCCGCCGTTGTCCCCGGTTTCCATCCAGGCCTTGGGATCGTCAATGCCGCCGTGGTAAATCTTCCCGGCGCGATACGTGACGTAACCATTCTCACGGAACAATTGCGGCAGGCTGGTCCAGTCGGGGTGCAGGTCGCGGAAGGCCGTGCGGTTGCCGAGCACGCCGGTCTTGGTCGGCGGCCGGCCGGTCAACAGCGAAGAGCGCGACGGGTTGCAAAGCGGGAACTGGCAATAATTCCGGTCAAAGCGAACTCCCGATTTGGCCAATGCATCCAGGTTGGGCGTCTTTGCGTGAAACATGCTGCCGTAACAGCCCAACTCCACGCGCATGTCGTCGGACATCAGAAACAACACATTGAACCTGGAGCGGGGCGGTGAAGGGTTTTGCGAAAATACCAGATTGGGCAGTGACGCCGCGGCCGCCGTGCCGGCGACTTGCCCCAGAAATTTTCGACGCGTGATTCGACTCATAGTCCGTGGCTGGTTCGTGAACAAGCTAGCACGCGAGTCGGGAGGACGAAAAAGAAAAATGCAGGCAAAGCGGATTCGGCCGCATTATATTCCTGCCGCGATGAGCGACAACGCCCCCATCAACGCCGGTCACGGCTTTCACGTCCTGACCAAGCCGATCGGGCCGATCTGCAACCTGGATTGTCGGTATTGTTTTTATCTGGAGAAGGAGAAACTCTATCCGAACGAGGGCCAGTGGCGGATGAGCGATGCGGTGCTGGAGGAATACATCCGCCAGTATATCCAGGATCAGCCGGCGCCGGAGATTTATTTCGCCTGGCAGGGTGGCGAACCGACATTATTGGGCGTGGAATTCTTCCGAAAGGCGGTCGCGTTGCAGCGGAAATATGCCGGTGACAAAAAAATTTCCAACGCGCTGCAAACCAACGGCACCTTGTTGGATGACGAATGGTGCGAGTTCCTGGCGGCAAATAAATTTCTCGTCGGCTTGTCCGTTGACGGGCCGCGCGAATTGCACGACCGGTACCGGCTGGACAAGCGACAGAAACCCACGTTCGACGCCGTCATGCGCGGACTCGAATTGCTGAAGAAACACAAGACGGATTTCAACACCCTGACGGTTGTAAACCGCGCAAATTCACAGTACCCGCTGGAGGTTTATCGTTTCCTGAGGGAGATCGGCAGTGAATTCCTCCAGTTCATCCCCCTGGTCGAACGCCGCGCTTCCACCGGGGCGAAAGCACTCGGATTCGACTTTGCCGAGCCGCCGGAGCCCGGACATCCAAATGACCAAACCTCGCCGGTCACGGAGTGGAGCGTGGAAGCGAAGCAATACGGAATCTTCCTGTGCGCAATTTTTGACGAATGGGTGCGCCGCGATGTTGGCCGGGCTTTCGTGCAATTATTCGACGTGGCCCTGGGAAACTGGATGGGTCTTGGCTCGTCGTTGTGTGTCTTCGCGGAGAAATGCGGCGCGGCGTTGGCCATCGAGCATAACGGCGATCTCTACAGTTGCGACCATTATGTCTATCCTCAATACCGCCTGGGCAACATCCTGAACCAAAGCCTGGGCGGGATGGTCCAGTCGAAGCGGCAGATCAAATTTGGCAGTGATAAGTTTGATACTCTGCCGCAGTATTGCCGGAAATGCGAAGTCCGGTTTGCGTGCAACGGAGAATGTCCCAAGCACCGTTTTATCAAAACTCCCGAGGGCGAGGATGGCTTGAACTATCTGTGCCCGGCTTACAAGCAGTTCTTCAATTACATTGACCCGGCCATGCGCACGATGGCGCAGTTGCTCCGCAACGGCCACGCCGCTGCTGACATCATGGAAATCCTGGCAAACCGCACAGCCGCGATTTAATCGCTGTGCCATCAGCCATCGCGAACCAGCTTGCGCAGCTCGTTAACCACTTTTTCCACGCTGATTGTCGCTACCCCGGTCAATTCCTGCAGAATGACCACCTGCTCGCCCTGTGGCCGCCAGATTTCTTCGAGCGTGTCAGCCCACAAAATCAAGCTGCGCAGACCGAGCGCGGCGGCCAGATGAGATATGCCAGAATCATGTCCGACAAAGGCCGCGCAGGATTGGAGGTACTGTGCTAATTTCGTGAGTGGCAGGTTCTGGGCGAGTTGACGCCGTTCCGGCGGTATCGTTGCCGCCAATCGTTGAAGCCGCCCGCCCTCAGCTTCGCCACCCACCAGCAACAGGTTGAGTTCTGTCGAATTGATCAATCGTGCGATGAATTCCGACCATTTGGCTTCCGGCCAATTTTTACTTTCGCTGCCGCTGCCGGGATGAAGAGCCAAAGTAGTGTCGAGGGTCGAGGGACGAGAACCGAGCGCCAAATGTGGCACGGAGTCAGCATCGAAAATGGCGAGCCGTTCCAGGGGTTTGAGATAGACCTGCGTGGCGTGAATGAATTCCCTTTCGTTCGGACGATGCGGTCCTGCAATAAATTGCCCGAACAGGCAGCGGCGCAAGTTGGTTTTAAAAATTTCGTCCGGGTCATAAAGATACGAAATCACCAGGTCGAACTCGGAGAAATAATCCATCAGGTCCGGTTCGAGCCTGCCATCGCGTGCAAAAAAACCGGCCAGTCCCCGCGCTTCAATGGGTTGCACGCGGTCCGCCAGGCCACCAGCCACGGCGAGTTGAGCGATGTGCGGGTAGCCAAGCACCTCCAGATGGGCCAGGGGATACTGGCGTCGCAAAGCGGCGATGGCCGGCAACGTGAGGATAAAATCGCCGATGGCCCCGCCGCGGATTACCAGAATCTTGGGTTTGGTGGCGCTCACACGGCGCGAAACGCGGTCAGGCCGAGAATGACAACGAAGCCGGCGAACGCCAAACGAATCGCGCTGCCGACGCGGACGCGCGTTTCAGTTGCCGTGGCGAAATTGACCAGATCGCGCAGCCGCCACGGCGTGATCGTGAACCAGATGCCTGCGATGACGAGCAGATAAGCCCAGACTTGAATCACATACACCCAAGGCGTCTGGCCCAGATACGGACGTCCGGTATCCACCATCAATTTCGCCAGCAGCAGCATCAACACGGCCAGGCCGCGCACGGCCAGAAAGTCCTGGACGAAAACGCACGCCAAAACACCCACCGCCGCAAAGAAGACCATCATCGGGTGTTTATAGGCTGAGAAATCGGCAATCGGCTCGTTGTTGACATTCCATAAAAACCACGCCGTGGCCAACAGCATGAGCACGATGCCGACGGGCAGGTTGCGCGGAAACTTGCGCGCCACGGCGGCAAATTGCGTCGGCCGGGTCAGACCATAGATCTGCGGCACGCTCACGCCCAGCCCAAGCAGAATGGCGAGTGTTGAAAGATTCAAAGTCATTGTCCTAAGCGAGGGTAGAAGATGGAGAATAGAGGATGGGAAAAGCGAGCATTGTTTTGCGCTATTTTCGGTTGTCCATCTTCAATGTTCGCCTAAAACAAACGGGTCGCCGTAAAGCGTGAAGGAACCGGCACGGGTGATTTGTACGTCCATGAGCTGGCCGCGATGCCTTTCGGAACCGTCGAACACCACAATCTTGTTGCAGCGCGTCCGGCCGGTCATCCGCGCCGGGTTCTTCTTGCTCGGACCTTCCACCAGAAGCTGCGTCTGCCGCCCCACAAACGCGCTATATCTGCGTTTGGCAATTTCGTTGATGACCTCGAGCAGCCGCTGGTTGCGCTCCTCGCGGATTTGTTGCGGGACCTGGTCGGGCATTTCGGCGGCAGGCGTGTCGCGGCGCTGCGAGTATTTAAAAATGTACGCCTGATCGAATTCCACTTCGCGCGCCAGCGACAACGTTTGCTCGAAATCGTCTTCGGTCTCGCCCGGAAACCCGACAATGATGTCGGTGCTGATGCCGATATCCGGTTTCGCCTGACGCAATTTTTCAATGATGCCGACGTATCGGGCGCGCGTGTAGCCGCGGTGCATCAACTTCAGCACACGGTCGCTGCCGCTCTGGACGGGCAGATGCGCGTGTTCGACGAGTTTGGGCAACCGTGCGTAAGCCTCAATCAAATCGTCGCCGTAACCCTTCGGATGCGGGGAAGTGAACCGGATGCGTTCCAGTCCTTCAATTTCGTGGACGGCGTCCAAAAGTTTCACGAATGGAGATTTCTTCTCCCTCTCCTCGCCTGGTGAGGAGAGGGCCGGGGTGAGGAGTTCATTTTCCAAAATTCCCCTCACCCCAACCCTCTCCCCGCTCGTTCCTCGCGGGGCGAGGGAGTCAATTTTCCCAAATCCTCTCTTGCCATAACTCGTCACAATCTGGCCAAGCAGGGTGATTTCCTTCACGCCTTGCGACACCAACTGGCGGCACTCGGTCACGACGTCGGGGATCGTCCGGCTTCGTTCCTCACCGCGTGTGTACGGCACAATGCAAAAGGTGCAATACTGGTTGCAGCCCTGCATGATGCTGACAAATGCCGTGACGGACTTTGGCGAATTTCCATTGAGCAAATGCTCGCGAATGGTCGCTTCGCTGCCCTGCTCTTCCGCCACGTCCACGATTTTTTCGCGGCGGCCGGCAAGGAGTTCGTCGAGGTAATCCACGACGCGATGAAATTTTTGCGTGCCAAGTACCAGATCCACGTCCGGCAACCGGTCAATCAATTCCTGTCCGCGGCTTTGGGCCATGCAACCCATGAATCCCAGCACGACGTCCGGGCGGGCGCGCCGGGCGTCCGCAATGACATTTACCATCTTATTGATGGCTTTTTGCTCCGCAAAATCCCGCACGCTACAGGTGTTGAGCAGAATAACGTCGGCCACGGCTTCCGACGGCGCGAGGGTGTAACCTTTGGCCACGAGCTGGGCGGCAACGGCCTCGCTGTCGCGCTCGTTCATCTGGCAACCGTAGGTTTTGATGTAAACACTCGGCATGGGACGAGTATAGCGGCAAATTAAGCCATCGCCGTGGGCTTGGAAAGGCCGAAAGGCAGCGGCGGTAGGGCGCGTCACTCCGTGCGCGCCGTTGCCTTTTGGTGGGGTGAGGCTGCTGACGAGCCGACGACGGTTAGTTCATCCCCTTTAACCCTCACCCGGCCTTCGGCCACCCTCTCCCGCTCCCGCGGGCGATGGACATCGGCGGGTGCGCTCGCCCCACCAAAACCAAATGCTGCAATGCCAAAAGGCCCAAAGGCGGAGGATTTTGTGCGCGCGGACAAATTTGTGTTAATTTTTCGCAAAATTTTACTGGCCAAAACGGGTGAGTTGCGCTTTATTAGTCGCAGGTCATGGGAACGAAGCACGCCATGCAACGACCGCCCGCCTACGCCACTTCACGGCGCAGCCGGTTAAACCTCAACCAGGAGACCTTCCAATGGACATCCATCATCCCTTCCTGAGCGAATTCCCCGAACATCGCGAAACCATCCGTTCACTCAAACTGGCGGACCCGAAGTTCCGCGCGATGTTCGAGGAATACCACAGACTCGACGACGAAGTCTGCCGCATCGAGGAAGATATCGAATACGCCACCGATCAGGAACTGGACGAGCTCAAGTTCAAACGCGCCAAACTGAAAGACGCGCTCTATTCGGCGGTGATTAAAAACGAAGCCGCGCTCGTTCACTGAGCGCCGCGCCATTCAAACTGTGCCGGTTGCGTCAATGCGCCTCGGCGGCGGCTTTGCGTTTCTTAGCTTCTTCAACCACTTTTTCCGCTGCTTCGCGCGGCATTTCTTCGTAGTGACTGAATTCCTCCGCGTGAACACCACGCCCGCCGGTCAGTGAACGCAGCGTGCTGGAGTAGTGGTAAAGTTCCTTGGTCGGCACACTGGCTTTGATTACCTGAAACCCGCCGTCGGTGTCCATGCCGATGATTTTACCGCGCCGGGACGACAGGTCGCCCATCACCTTGCCCATGCAATCCTCCGGAATGCGGATCTCGACCGTTTCGATCGGCTCCAGCAAAACCGGCCTGGCGGCGGTGAAAGCTTCCTTGAACGCGAAATAACCAGCTATCTGGAAGGCGATGTCTTTCGAATCCACCGGATGCATCTTGCCGTCGTAAAAATCAATCTTTACGTCCGTCACGCGACACCCGGCAAGAATACCTTCCGTGCACGCCTGGTTGACTCCCTTTTCCACCGACGGCACGAATACGCGGTCCACGTTCTGGCCGACGAGTGAGTTGGTAAATTCGACGCCCGAGTCGCGCGGTTTGGGTTCGATGCGCATCCAGACTTCGGCAAACTGCCCGGCGCCGCCGGTCTGTTTTTTGTGGCGATACTTGGAATCGCCTTTGCCTTTGATGGTCTCGCGATAGCGCACGCGTGGTTCGCCCAACTCGACGTGAACGTTGTGACGCCGCCGCAAACGGTCGGCCACCACCTCGAGATGCAATTCGCCCTGGGCCGAAATAATCGTCTGGTGCAACTCGGCGTCCACGACATAAAGAAAAGTCGGGTCTTCATGGTGCAACGCGGCGAGGCCGGATGCGATTTTGTCTTCCTCACCCTTCACCTTGGCGACGAGCGAGGCGTGGATGTTCGGTTTGGGATAAGTCACTTTCGGTAGTGTCACTGAATGCTTGGCGTGGCAGAGCGTATTGCCGGTGTGGGTATCCTTGAGTTTGACTGTCGCGGCGATGTCACCGGCGCCGAGCGTGTTGACCGCCTCGCGCGTCTGGCCGTTGAGCAGGTAAATCTGCCCAATCCGCTCGCTGATCTTGCGGTCGCTGTTGAATAAATCCATGCCGGTGGATACCGAGCCGGAATAGACGCGGAAGAAGGTCAGTTCGCCGAAGTGCGCTTCGGACATCGTCTTGAAGATGTAGGCCACCGTCTCATTGCTGTCGAGCGCCACGTCAATCTCCTTGTCGCTGGCATCAATCGCTTTCACCTTTTTACGGTCCACAGGCGACGAACCATACTTGGCGATGAAATCCAGCAATCGCGCCACGCCGATGTTATTTTCCGCCGACGCGCAGAACAGCGGTATGAACAGTTCTTTTTGCACCGCCGCGTGAATCCCCGCGCGAAATTCCTCTTCCGAAAGGCTGCCCTGCTCGAAGAACTTGTTCATCAATTCGTCGTCGGATTCGGCAATGTGCTCGATCAATTGGCCGTGCAATTCCTTGACCCTGGCTTCCCACTCGCCGGTGGCCGGCTCTTCCTTGTACTTGCCGCTGTAATCAGTCGCGTAAGTAACGATTTCGTTGCGCAACACGTCCAGGACACGGTTGAAGCCGGGGCCAGGGTTGATGGGCACGCTCAGCGGGAATACATGCCGGCCAAAACGTTCCTGCAACTGCTTCACTACGGCGTCGAAATCCACGTTCTCCTTGTCCATCGCGTTTACGACGATCATTTTGGGGATGCCGTAACCGGTGGCATAATTCCACACCCGCTCGGTCCCGACGCCGAGGCCGTGCTGGGCGTGGACCACCACCAGCGCGAAATCGCCGACCCGCAACGCGCCCAGGCCTTCGCTGATGAAGTCGAGGTAGCCGGGCGTGTCAATGATGTTGAATTTCTTGCCCATCCACTCGGTGTGCAACAATGACGCGGAGACCGAAATCTGGCGGTTCTTTTCGCTGACGTGATAATCCGAGACCGTGGAACCGTCAGGAATGCGCCCCATGCGCGTGATGACGCCGCCGCACATGAGCATCGCCTCGCTCAACATGGTCTTGCCCGAGGAAGCGTGGCCGACGACGGCAAAGTTCCGAATATCGGCTGGTTGATAGGTTTTCATAATTCAATCTGGCAAACAGCGCCGGTCGCCACGGCAGGTATTTCAAGCCGGAGAACGGAAAAATCGAGGAAATGAATCCCGCGACCGTTGGCACGCCATTTGAGCCGCCCGCATAATAACCCTAAATCCGTGGCGAACGCAACCCACTTGCGAGCGCGCGCCAACCTTGTATGCTCACAGGGCGTTTGCGACCTGTTTCGGGCTTCCGTCAGCGACGGGCGACCGATGGCATTATGGAATCCGAGCCGTTGAAAATTTTATTAGTCGGCCATGACGGGCGTTTTGTGAGCACCGTCACCGACATGCTGCAGGCGGGCGGGCCTACCGAGATCAAAACTGCGCCGACGATTGATGCCGGTCTGGCTTTGCTGGCGGCCAACTCGTTTGATGCGGGTTTGTTCGCCTTGCCCACCGCCGACTCAACCGGCTTGTCTCAAATCACCGCACTCACTGCCAAGGCGCCGCGTCTGCCGGTTGTGGTGCTTGGCACACCGGCTGATGAAACCTTCGCCGCCGAAGTCATCTACTACGGCGCGCAGGATTATCTGGTCCAGGACCATCTGGATGCCGCCGTCTTGCGGCGCGCCGTTCGCGGGGCGATTGCGCGCCAGCTCGAACGGCTCGCCCTGATCGAGGAAAAAGACAACTACCACGGCATTTTTGATCATCTGGTCGAGGGTATTTTCCGCACGACCCCCGACGGCCATTATCTGCTGGCGAACGTGGCGCTGGCGCACATTTACGGTTACGACTCGCCCATGGAAATGATGGCGAGCATCCAGGACATTGGCAAACGGCTCTACGTAGAGCCGGGCCGGCGCGAGGAATTCACCCGGTTGATGAAGGAGCACGACACACTGAAGGGGTTCGAGTCCCTCATCTACCGCAAAGACGGGCTGGTCATCTGGATTTCCGAAAATTGCCGCGCCGTGCGCGACGCGCAGGGCAAACTGCTTTACTATGAGGGCACGGTCGAAGACATCACGAAACGCCGGCAGACCGAGCAGGAACTGCGTAATTCAGAATCGCTTTATCATTCATTGGTTGAAGCCATGCCCCAGGGTGTTTTCCGCCGCGATTTGAAGGGCCGCTTCACGTTCGCCAACCAGACCTACTGCAAGTATCATCGCATCAACCCCGAAACCATCATCGGCAAAACGGACTTCGATCTCTATCCCAAGGAGGCCGCGGAAAAATATTGGCACGACGATTTGAGCATCATGGAAAAGGGCGAGACGATGGAAATCCTCGAGGAAAGCCGGCCAGTGGGCAGTGAGGAAATCCGTTATCATCACGTAATCAAAACGCCGCTGCGCGACGAGGCGGGCCGGGTGGTTGGCTTGCAAGGCATGTTCTGGGATGTCACCGAGAAAAAACGCGCTGACGAACAGCTCCGCCGCGCCAATGCCGAACTGGCTCGCAGCCGCGAGGAGTTACGCACCAAAAACCTGCAGATGGAAGATAATCTCCGCATGGCGCACGAAATCCAGCTCGCCATCCTGCCGCAGCAATATCCCGTCTTCCCCGGTAACGTTCCGCCGGAACAAAGCGCGTTTCAATTTGTCCACCGGTATCAGGCCGCCGAAACGGTCAGCGGCGATTTTTTCAGCGTTTCCGCGCTTTCCGACACGGAAGCCGCCGTCTTCATTTGCGACGTGACCGGCCACGGCATCCGCGCCGCGCTCGTCACGGCCATGGTCCGCGCGCTGGGCGAGGAACTGAAACCGCTGGCCCGCGAGCCGGGGATGTTCTTGCGCAAGCTGAATTCCGACTTGTGCAACATCCTCAAAACCACCGGTTCCCCGATGCTCACTACGGCCTTTTATCTGGTGGCCGACTCGCAGACCGGCATCATGCGTTTTGCCAACGCCGGTCATCCCAAACCGTTGTTGATGCGCCGGAGCACGCGCCAGATCCAACTGTTGGCCAATGCCTCCGGTCACGGCGAACCCGCCCTCGGCTTGTTTGAAGATTCGCTCTATCAGACGACGGCGCTCGCCATTCAACCCGGCGACTTTTTGATGCTGTTTACCGACGGCCTCTATGAAGTACAGGGCCAGAACGAGGAATTGTATTCGCAGGAACGAATGATACTGGACGTAGAGAATTTGCTCACTAAACCGGCCGGTGAGTTATTCGATGCACTGTTGCAATCCATTCGGGCCTTCTCCGTGGACCATGAATTCGCCGACGACGTATGCCTTGTCGGCATGGAGTACACCTGCAAGCCGGTTTGAAAGACGACGCCGGTTCAGTTTGGTGCGGCGAGCATACTCGCGAGCCTTCCCTGCCAAAATGTTCAGCTCTGCAATAGCCTCGCCCCACCAAAAAGCCGACGCGGGTTGCTTACTCAGCCAGGATTTTTATCACGCGCGTTTTTTCGGCGCGTTTGCGCTTGGTCTCGTCGAGGATTTTCTTGCGCAACCGCAGGTTTTTCGGCGTGGCCTCGACGTATTCATCCGAACCGATGTATTCCAAAGCGCGTTCGAGCGAAAGCTTGAGCGGCGGGCTGAGCTGAATGCCCTTGCCGTCGCCCTGCGAACGCATGTTCGTCAGCCGTTTCGCCTTGCAGGGATTCACCGGGATGTCGTTGTCGCGCGCA
>Ga0335085_10003918_pt1 | contig 25155 bp, 24 predicted proteins | sample Lox_Sample_45_FD_206712 | JGI IMG/M metagenome (GOLD analysis project Ga0335085, IMG submission 206712) | Soil microbial communities from Loxahatchee National Wildlife Refuge, Florida, United States - Lox_Sample_4.5 | ecosystem: Environmental > Terrestrial > Soil > Wetlands | place: USA...
ATCCCCAGCCCGTTCCGCCGTAGGAAATCAGCTGGTTGGGAAGGAGTACCTGAGGAAGTGGAGCTTGAACAAGGTTGTTATTTACAAGCAGCGCATTTCCATCCGACTTCGAATAACTCCCGTTCACGCCAAACCACCGGCCCGCCAAAGATGTCGAATAGCTCTGAATAAAATTGGAATAGCCGGAATTATTCAACAGAGTTTTCGAACCGCTTGCCACAGCCGTCCAGTGAAGAAGGCCTAACTTATGGCTGACATGGGCTCCGTATCCGAGATCGGATGTCGTGTAGCCAACCAAAGCGGTCTGCGTGTTCTGGTTATAGTTCAGCGAACCGGCTATTCCCCAGCCGCCGACCTCGCGGGAAAATGAAACGGAGTTCACTACGCCGATCGACGTGCCGGTGTCGGCAGTGTCTACCTGGCTTGCAGTGATGCCGCTCAGGACCGATATGACTCCACCCCATAGTTCATTGGTGTATCCAACTAATCCAGTGAACGTTCGAGAGGAGATGCTCCCGCCCCAGTAATTTTGAGTGCGCTCCTCAACAGTTGAAGTCACCTTTAAATGTTTGTTTATCTGGTAATTGGCGAAGCCTGTCATGTCGAGTGAGTGCGCAGACTGCCCCGGCGATTGAACCACGGCCCCGCTGTCCACGATGGGCTGATACAGTGTTCCAAACAGGTTGTCGGTATAGGTGATGTTCAATCCGACGTTAAGTTTGGTCACCGGATTGAAGTAAAGGCCGCCCGAGAGGTTGTCCGAGTTTCCGCTGTAACGTGAACTGAGCGAGTCAATGCCGATACCAGAGCTGGCGTCGAAATAGGATCGGTTGTAGTTCGCCGAAGCCCCACCGTGCCAGGGCAGCGCATGGCCCACCCCAACGAAAAATGAGTGCGTGTTCGACTTGCCCTCGTCCGGTTGTTCGCTGCCGAGGAGTGGAAAGACGGAGCTCGATCCAGACAATTGAAAGCCGCCATTGAGATGAAATCCGGCGACATCATAGAGTGACCGAACACTGAAGGTGTGAAAGGCGGTGCTGTTGTCGTTGTTCTGACCATAGAGAGAGTAGTGGTCATGGCCGTCCTGGAAGTTCACGGAGACGCTGGGGTAGTCAGGAATATTTACTCCCCAGCCGATCGTAAAAATGTCACTGGTTCCGTGAGTCGTGTAGTCAGGAACGCCCGGGACTCCAAAGATCCCGCTGTGGCTGAAGGTCTTGCCATAAGTGACGGACCCTGGAAAATGTGTGCCACTGAAAATGCTCGCGGCGACATTGATGCCTGAGCTGTCCAAGTCCGACCGGGAAGCAGAGTTTGCCCGAGACTGGTTATAGAAAGGATTGATGCTGAAAGAGAGAAAATCCGGATTGAAGTAATAACCGGTAATGTTCGCGTTTCCTCCGAAGGTGAGGGTATGGTCAGAGCTGATGTAATTGCCGAAGTCCCCCGTGTATCCTGCGGAGAGTTGGCCGTTCAAGTTTAAGTTGAGATCGTTTCCCACCTTGACCTGCCCCCATGCCGTGATAGCCAAGGCTAAAGGGAAGCAGAGATAGAACGCGGGCAACCGCCTCACGCTCAGTGCTCCCCTGTTCCCGGTTTCACAGCTCTTCCACATGTGCCTTCGCCCTCAACTGCGTGCTCAATCGAGAGCGCAGAGTCTCAGTCTTTTGCTGTTCAAGCTCTTTCCGGATCGACTCGTTGACATCGGCAAATTTCTGCATCCCGGCGGGATGGTGTGCGTTGAGCCGGAAGACGGTGTACCACTGCTCGACCGCAATCAAGTCGCTCACCTGGCCGGGCTGCATTTTGAGCGCAGCCTGCAGTAGTGGAGCTGGCAGCTTGGCCCGATCCACGAGCTTGTGGTCGCCCATCATTACGCGGTAGTCGTCTTCCGAGACTTTCTCCGCGAGCGCGCCGAACTGTTCATAGCTCTTGGTCTCTTTAGCGCGCTGGCAGGTGCTCTCCGCCCGCTTGCGAGCCTCTTTGATCTGATCGGGCGTTGCATTCGCCGGGGGGATGATTGAGATTGTCTGAAGAGAGAAGGATTCAGGTAGGCGAAATTTGTCCGGGTTACGGTCGTAGAAGGCTTTGGTCTCGGCAAGGGATACGCTTGCCTTATTGGAAATTTCTGAGTTGAGCAGTGTGTCGATCAGCAGCGCGCGACGGATCCTGGCACGGAGTAGCTGCTGAGAATCGCCCAATTCTTCCTTCATGAATTCCCGGTACTCGTCCGGACTCTTGAACTGCTTTCGAAAGTCCGCAATTGCCTTTTGCATCCTGACGGGAGCTATCGTCAGATGGCGGCGCTCGGCTTCCTGATAGACGAGTTCCTCAAAAACGATCATCTGGAGAGCTCCCTTTCGAATCTGGGGCTCCATCGCCGCCGGAAAGCCGCCATTGTGGGCGCCAGCGAAAGGGAAGATCGCGTACATTTCGCGCTGCAAATCGTTTTCCGTAAGCACGGCGCCGTTAACTCGGACGACCGGTTTGTTCAAGGCCGGCGCGGACGAAGGAACCGACGCCGCAAAATACTTACCAGATTCGTGTGCCACTGCCATCTGTGCTGCAGATGGGACAGTCGTCAGGAAAATCAACATACCGACTTGAAAAAGGTTTTTCATAGTTTCTCATCTAAAAAAGGGGGATGTTTCGTCCCCCTTTGAGGAAAGCAGACTACGTCGTCGGAACGTTCGGCGAATTGTGCATCTCGTTCGCTTCGGCGCCATGGCAGTTGCGGCAGAACTGCGCCGCGTTATTGCCGCCGGTTTGTGGCTGGTAGGGACCACGGACGAAGAACGACGTCTGAAAGAAGGTTCCAGCGGGCACTGCGCCGCCGTTGCCCTTCCAAACCGTCATGCTGTGCTGGTCGTGGCAGGTGGTGCAGGTAACCGTAGGATTGCCGTTCACGACAGCCGGGGAAACCGTGAAGCCATAGTTGACGTTCACGAACTGTTTGAAGTTCGGGCCCGAACTGGCGACATCGATCTTTCCGGCGATGATGTTGCAATCCCAGTTGAATGTGCCGCCGCAACCGATGATGGCTTGCGGTCCCACTGGGTGATCGTTGTGATAGTTGCCGGCGGTGGTACCGTCATTGCCGAGCAGGGTGGGAGCTGTTCCGCCAACAATTGGCAACGTTTCAACGGTGCGGCCTTTCATCCATCCCACTTTTGCCAGGTTGCCGTCATGGCAGCTCAGGCAGAACAGCACGACCGTGGTCGGATCATGCGCACTTGTCAGGCCGCCGCCATTGGCAGGGAAGGTGACGGGGAACGCGCCATTGTCACCGAAAGCAATGGTCTGGTTGTAGAGAGGGGTCAGATCCTCTCCCCACAGGGCAATGTTGCCGCTGTCGGGATCGGTCTGCGGATTCACGCCGTTACCGCCGGAGCCATTGTGTGGAGCGTGGCAACCAATACAACCTCGCCCATACAGCAGGTGAGCTCCGAGGACATCGGTCGCGCTTGAATAGTTAGGGTTAAGTGTATTTTGTGCCATCGCGGCCGTCATGGCGGCAAAGACAACCAAAAGGACTACCAGCATTTGTTTCATAAGGGTCGAAGACCTCCCAGAGTTTGTTATAACGAGACGCTGTTACTAACCTCCGGAGCCGTACTTTGTACTCCGGTTTGACTACACGTTCGCAGCCAAACTTATTGCGGGTTAACGCCCGCGGAATTTTGTGCGCCGTCGGCCACATGCTCTTGCTTTTTGGAGGCGGAGGTTTCACCTTTACTTTGGCGCCGGTTTCGCTCTGTTTCCGCTTCGGCATCACTCACGTAGCGGAACATCTGTACCCGACCGAGAAACTGCTCGGAAACGAAAACGCGATTCTGTTTGTCGATGCAAATGTCATTGGCGGCCATGAACATACCGGGCCACTCACCGTGAGTGCCGAAGTAGATCAGGAGTTGCCCTTGCTGATTGAAGACCTGAACGCGGTCCTGGGTGCCATCGACCACCCAGACATGGCCATCTGGATCAACCGCGATTCCCTTGGGGCGTTGGAATTGACCTGGTCCATCTCCGTTCTTCCCGAAGGTGCTGATGAAATTACCGTCGGCGTCGAAGATTTCCACGCGATCATTGAGCGTGTCGGTCACGTAAACGTTTCCATCCGCGTCTACCGCAACGTGCGATGGAAGGGAAAACGCTCCGGGACTGCTCAGGGTGTGTTTTTTCCCGGGAGTGCCGATGTGACGCAGGAGCTCGAACTTGTCTGCATCAAAAACATCCACCACATCATTTTCTGTATCGACGACGTAGAGAAACCGGTTCTCCGGGTCGATTGCGAGCCCTCCGGGACGCGCCAGCACATCGGCACCGAAGCTGGTCTCTTGCTTATGCTTCGCATCGAACACGGCAACATGGTGCAGCTTGAGATCACTTACAAAGAGCCGATCGTTATCGTCCATCGCTAGTCCATAGATCAGGCCAAAGCTTGCTTCGTGGCGATTGCGAATCATCTCGACCGCAGGGCTCTCCGCATCGAAGACGAAGACCGCGCCTACAGATTGGTCGGCAACGTAGATTTTCCCCTTCGAATCGACGGCCAGGCCGAAAGGCCGCAGGAGTTGAAACGGTATCTCGAGTTCCTGTTGAGCTTGGGGTGTCTTGCCGCCGAGGCGTTGCAGCCATTTCTGTTTCCCTGCAATCTTCTTGGCCGCGGCCGCATCGATCTTTTGTCCCGTGAATTGCTTGGTCCACCGGATTCGTGTGATCGCCGGCGGGTTCGGCCAAACAATCTTGGATAGATCGAACGCTATTTTTTGTTCTTCCGGCTTCGCCGAGGGGCCGGCCGCAACTTTCTTTTTCTTGTCACTGGCTGCGGTTGGCATCGCCAGGGCTAGGGCAACGAACAGAAATATGAATAATGAGCGGGTCGAAGCCTTTACGCCGAAAGCCGAATTGAAACGCGCGCCAAACACTTCGATTTCTCCGTTCACTCTTACTTCTGTTTACCCAGCTTGCCCTTGTGACAGCGATTGCAGAAATCCATGTTGAAAGCTTGATCATTTGCCAACATAAAACTCTGAGCGGACGCGTGGGGCTGATGGCAGGTCAAGCAGGTCATCGGGTCACCCTTTCGATTTGCCGGATCCATGGAACCTGAAACCGGGTGCTGATCCGTAGGGTGCCCCAATCCATAGCGAAGAGGCAGCACCGGCGGTCGGGTGGTTCGGAAATAGTCTTTCGGAAGCTTTACGCTGCCTTGAAAAATCGTGATCAGATTTGTGTTGTCCAGTGTTTGAGGGTCCCGCTCCGGCCCGTGGCACTCCAGGCACAATGTGTTCACCGCTGCCGCTCGCAGCAAGTGTTGGTTCTCCCCTCCGTGCGGCTCATGGCAGGTTGCACACCCTTGCCCGAACGCGGGCTGGTGCAAGTGCGCCTTCTTCATCTGGTCGGACTGATCGCTGTGGCAAGCCAGGCATGCCGACACGGGATCGGGTTGCAGGAAGCCCGGCGACTTTCCGGCATGCGGATTGTGGCAAGCTGTGCAATCGCCAAGGGCGCCCGGATGCTGCACCTTGGCTGAGTCAATCTGTTTACCCTTGTCGTCGTGACAGGTGAGACAGATTGCTCGTGTGTCGTTGTTCGTCAACACCACTTTGCCGTCCTTCGCCGGCTGATGGCAGCTATCGCACATCTGGTTTTCAAACGGGTTGTGCAGGAAGGCCTGCATCAGCTTGGGCTTGGCTGATTGATGTGGATCGTGGCACTGAATGCAATTCGCGCTGGCGAATGGCTGGCCGCCGTGTGTCTTGATCAGGCTCGCATCTTTGGCATCATGGCAGCCGAGGCAGAGTCCAGGAGGAGCCTTAGTCAGGTGGTTGTCGAACTCAATTTTGCCGCGTTCACCGGTTTTATGTGTTACGTGGCAGGTTCCACAGCCCATGTCCAACGCGGCGTGGCGACTGCCACCTTGGGGGATTTCCACACCCGTCGTGTGGCAGGTGAGGCAAAGATTGTCTTTCTTGGTTGCGCCGTCGGTGGGTAGCAGTAGCTGATTCGCGTTAGGGGAGGTGTGCGGGTCGTGGCACTTGATGCAGTCACGAACCGCTGGAGGATGGACCTTGCCCTGGATGGTGGCGGCGTTCTTGTCGGCGTGGCACGTAATGCACAGCGCCTGAGTAGTGGTGGTGATCAGCTTTACGCGCGTTGTATCTTTGTTCACGCGTATTTCGTGACAGCTCACGCAGCCCATGGCAATCGCGGAATGGACTGCCTTCGCTTTAGTTTTGTCTTCGTGGCATTCAAGACACTTCGCGGTATCAGTTTTGGGGTCGAGTGGGACTGGGTGCAGTGCCGCCTTGGCCGGTGCCCCCAAGATCACTAACGCCAGCAGCGTCAGGGCCACGGGCACTCTAGACCATTTCATCGCTCGATAGGTTCGCAGCCAGTGGACTTCAGTCACCCTTTTCGGGGACGCCATTCCCGATGCTCGCCGGCACCCGCGAGTACCCGAGTCGCGTTTCTTTCCCAGAGGTCCGTCGGCCCGCGCCTTCTGCGTGGAGACAGGCAAATCCCAATGGGCGGCGTCGTATGGGGGCTGCGGTGCAATCCCGCAATTGTTCTGGGCCCTCAGTGACAGCATCATCGTTACCAACTCTTGGAACCGAATCTTCCGGGGAGTGAGGCATGCCTGGAGTTGACATCAACTTGACCTGGACTCTTTCCACTTGCTTCACGATCCCTCTCCTTCCATTTGCAAGTCGGAGGCCAGAAGAGCAGATTCGAATTCAATCGAAAAAAGGTCCAGAGTAATCCGGACTAGCGGACTCAGTAGGGAGCAAATAAGAAGGGCGCTTCGCGTTATGCGACGACTCTTGACATTTGCCAGTGTCACTTCGACGAAATCGCGTCACTTTGTTTGGGAAGCACGTCTTACGCGGACGGTTCCTGTTGGCGGGCTTAAGAACGAGCTGCCACTTTTTTTCGGGCTCTGGTTCAGATTGGACGGAACGAGTAAAGGCGAGGCAGTCGTGCCGTTCCTCAAGGGTGGAGAGGGCGTACCCGCAGCGGATCGCAAGCTCGATCGCGTCGAGAGAGAGCCAGTAAATGCCAACGAGTTCGCAACCAGCATTCTCCACGGACAAGTTGTCAGTTTCGGACCGGGTAATTCCATTCCGCCCAGGATAGCCCGGGGATCAGAATGTAAAGCACTACCGCAATCGCCAGAATCATCATCGTAAGTTTAGTGGTCCTCATTATGCCTCCTACTTGGCCGTTGCCGCGGAACTTGCTACGTTCATTTCAGGCGTGCTTTGCGGGGGTGGATTTGCAGGAGTCTGTGGCTGTTGTGGCGCATACTTGGAAGCACACTTCGCTTGCAGTTGCTTGGCGTGGAGAATACCGTCGGGACCAAACTTGCCATCGGCCAGCGCCTGGGACTCGTCCTTGAATGTGTCGGGGGGCGCTTCCGTCCCGCTGTAAGTCACATTCAGGACCTGATCGTTCTCCACCAGGACGAAGTCAACGTTTCTACCCGTCCGTTTGATCGAGCCAGCCTGGACGTTTCCCCCAACGCGAAGCCGTTTGGTATACGCAGCATCGCCCATGCCACGCAATTCCTTGATGGTGACATAGTAGCTTTTGCTATCCTGAACACCGGTATATGCCAGGTAACTCAGAGCCAGGAGGATGAGAACCGTTACACTGCCGAAGTTGAAATACTTTCTCGTATCGTGCGACATAAGTCCCTTTGTTTTGATCAGACTGTCTTCCCTTTAATCAAGCTGGTGAAGCTGGCGAGGTATCGGGCGGTTCGCAGCCCCCAGGTTTCGCGTTTGGGCGATGGAACCGGATTTTGATCTCTCAGCACGGGTGGGGAGAGTCGCGCCAACTCAGACTTGATATAGCTTTCACCGGCCTGCATCATCTGCTTCCACAGCATGTATGCCCGATCGCCTTCGTTCAGGAATGCACAGGCTTGTTGCGGATTCAAGAACTGTCCCTGTTCCTCCATAAGCTTGATGAGATGGCTAGCCGTAATCTCAGCGACAACCTTCTCGCGCTTCTTCTTGGACGTCATTACCTCCGCCATGCCCTGCGATTCCGCACAACTCAATTGATAGTCCTTGCTCCTCACTGTTTTTGCAGGTTCGCGATGCGTTCGTCGAGACCGAGCGTCTTCAATACTCCGGGAGACGCTTCTTCAATGGCGATGGGCTCGTGACACGAGTTGCAATCCTGCACAATCGATACCTTTTTATCAGGCGTGGAGTGCGATCCGTCATGACAGCGAAAGCATCCCGGGAAGTCGGTGTGGCCGAGATTGTTGGGATAAGTGCCCCATGTGACCTTCAAATCCGGAAATACATTCCGGTTGTAGATTGCCGCGATCTGAGTGCCAGCGTTTGCGATGTCCTTGGAACGTGGGTACGCGATGAGCGGATACTCTTGCCGATAGAAATCGGTTAACGCCGCCGGGATAGTACGTGCGGCCTCTTCATTGCTCGAATAATTCGCTTTGAGTAGCTCGACCGCTTTCTTCTTGATGAAGGGCAGGGTTGGCGAAATCTGCCCCAGGCCCATCGCCTCATCGACGGCGCGTTCGGGAAGTTCGAACGCGTGAGTCGGACGGTTGTGACAGTCGACACACTGCATCTCATAGCGATGCAGCTTGGCAACCGACTGCGGAGTGGAGCCATCCGCCAGGAAGGTCTGCGTTTCTCCGGTATTACGATTGCGATAGTCCACCCATGGAATGGTCTGTCGCTTGGCGTCGGCGGCAGCGTAATGGATTTCGACTCCGGGGCCAAGGTGTTTCCCGTGAATGCCACCCAGAGTTCCGCCTCCGGTGTGCATCAACAGGACGGTCTGCGTCTGCGTGTTAGTCGCGTCGTCCTTAAAATGAAAAAGTACACGCAGCTTTACGGCGTCGAACATTTGCGGCCAGTGACACCTCTCGCAAGTCACCCGAGCTGGGACCAGGCGGTTGCTTTCCATGGCCGATTCAATCGGGTAATGAACGCGCTTGAAAACCGTGTCAATAAACTGACGGGTACCGCCCTTTTTGCTTTCCAGCCAACCGGTTGCACCCGGAGCAATGTGGCACTCCACGCAGTCCACTCTCGCATGGGGCGAGTTCTGATGGGCGGCGAATTCTGGTTTCATGACGTGGCAGCTCTGCCCGCAGAATTGTGGCGTTTCCATGTGCTCAACAGCGCGGTAGGTGCCTTGTGTCCCGATGACGATGTTTGCGGCAGTGGTCACAGCGAAGAAGATGGCAAGCTTCCGAATGTAGGCTCGCCGGTCTCCGGCTGTGAACAGATCCTGTTCGGCGCGGATGATGCGTCGCCGGGCAAAGAACATCCCGAGCGCGATCAAGACGAGTCCGAGGACGAAGATGATCGGAATCAGAAGAAAGACGACAATGCCAATGTAGGGATTGCTGGTATTCCCTCGCAGCTCTGTGGGCAGAACGAACAGCCATGAGAATCCAGCGGTGGTTACCAGCGCGACGCCCAGCATGCTCACCCAGTGGCTGGTGAGGAGTACGAGGATGGGAGTACGCTGTGATGCTGGCGGAGAAAGCTTTTCATCGCTCATGGTCGATCTTTTCCGATCTGCATTGCGCGGGAGTGTCGTTTAGCTCGTCGTCTCATCCGAATTCAAACTCAGACACTTGCCCGAAGTACTCGACTATTGGAAGCACGTGCGCTTCCAAATCATGGTTTCTGGAAAACCGCGGCAATATTAGGTTTGGGACTGGCGATTACGAGTGAGGCGGACGCGATTCGCCGCATTGACGCCCATTTGACAACTCGAGTTCATGCTCGGGCGTGCGAGACGATCGGCGAGGTCGTAGTCACGGGAAATTGCAACTACGCCAAAGTCAAACTTGGCGAGAACCAGCGAGCGACATTTGTCATTTGCCAACGCGGACAGGATCGAGTCAGCAGATCCTCGGAAGTTGTTCGCCTGACAGCATGTCAAGCACACGGTTTCCCCCAATCCGGGTGCGAAGTGTGACCAAGGCAGAGGAAGTCTCGTGTACTGTTCCGACGCGCACGGCACGGGACGCAACTTGGTGCGAACGCAGAACGTCGAGAGCGCGGCTTACCTGGGTGTCGGGGACAAACGCGGCAAAACGGCCTTCATTGGCCACGTAAAGGGGGTCGAGACCGAGCAATTCGCAGGCTCCTCGCACGACATCGGAAACTGGAATCAGGCTCTCCTCGACTTCGATATTCAACCGCGCGACCCATGCGATCTCGTTGAGAGCTGAGGAAAGTCCGCCGCGCGTCAGGTCGCGTAGGCAGTGAATTTCGATTCCCGCATCGAATAAGGCCTCGACGGCAGGCCAGAGCGGCGCAGTATCACTCTTCACCTCGCCGTCGAATTCCAGTCCTTCGCGAACCGAGAGAACAGCGATTCCATGCGAGCCAAGATTGCCGCTCACGATCACTGCATCACCCGGACGGACCGCCTCCGGTCCAATTGCATTGGGAGCAACCACAACCCCAATGCCAGCCGTGTTGATGAACAATCCGTCTCCCCGGCCTTTATCGAGCACCTTCGTGTCGCCGGTTACGACGGAGGCGTTTGCCAGGCGCGCAGCTTCCCGCATCGAGGCCACAATCGTATGCAGCGTGCTGAGCAACAGCCCTTCTTCCAACACGAATCCGGCACTCAACGCGATTGGGCGAGCTCCACACATAGCGAGATCGTTCACTGTTCCGTTGATCGCGAGATCACCAATGGTTCCGCCAGGAAAGATCAGTGGCTGAACGACGTAGGTGTCCGTTGTCATCGCAAGCTTCACGCCGTCAGCGGAAAGCACTGCCCCGTCGTGGCGCGATTCCAAGGCCGGGTTTCGAAAGGCGGGCAGGAAGACGCTTTCGATCAACTGGTTGGTGAGCCGACCTCCCCCGCCGTGAGCGAGCACGATACGTTCAGTTGCGGGCACCGGCAATGGACACGATAGGATTGCCATTGTTTTCTCGCCTTCCAAAGTGAAAATAAGCCGCACACGCCCCTTCCGAGGAAACCATGGGAGCGCCAAGTGGAATATCCGGTGTGCATCGCGTGCCAAAAGCAGGACACTCGTAAGGTTTGCGAATGCCTTGCAGCACGAGGCCAGCAATGCATTCTCTGGATTCTTCGGCCTCCTGTAGAAGTCGGCCAGGGAAGCGTAACTCGGCATCGAAGCGGGAATATGCTTCCCGGAGACGCAATCCGCTGGCAGGAATTTCGCCGATTCCTCGCCAAGAGCGCCGCGTAACTTCAAAGACATCGCTGACGCGCTCCTGCGCCGCCCGATTGCCTGGGCGGCGCACGGCACGGACATACTGGTTTTCAACTTCTGCGCGCCCGCTTTCGAGTTGTGCGATCGCCATCTGTATCCCTTCAAGCAGGTCCAACGGCTCGAACCCGGTGACCACGACAGGCACGCGGTATTTCTGGCTGATCGGCAGGTATTCTTCAAAACCCATCACCATGCAAACGTGTCCCGCAGCCAAAAACGCCTGTACACGGCAATCCGGCGAACTCAAAATCGTTTCCATGGCTGGAGGCACCAGCACATGGGAAACCAGCATGGAAAAGTTGAAAACTTTCTGGCGATTCGCTTCCCATACGGCCATGGCATTGGCGGGGGCAGTGGTCTCGAACCCGACGGCGAGAAAGACGACCTCGCGGTTCGGATTGGCGCGAGCCAGGTTCAGAGCATCCAGCGGTGAGTACACGATGCGGACGTCGGCACCAAGAGCTTTGGCATCGAAAAGGCTCAGGGTCGACCCAGGAACGCGGAGCATGTCCCCGAAGGAGCACAAAATAACTTCCGGACGCAGCGCAATCGCCACCGCACGATCAATCGTGACGAGAGGTGTAACGCACACCGGACAACCGGGCCCATGAACCAGAGTCACGGTTTCTGGAAGGAGCTCCTGCAGCCCAGTCTTCACGATGGTGTGGGTTTGGCCGCCGCACACTTCCATAAGCGTCCAGTGCCGAGTTGTAATTCGGCGGATGGCTTGCGCCATCTTCTGGACCGCACTGAAATCTCGGTATTCATCGAGAAACTTCACTGGGTTACACTCTCTTTCAGTTCGTCGAGTTGATCCAGTTCTCGCAATGCTTCGAACACGCGATAGGCTTCCGCTTCATCCACCACTGCCAACGCAAAACCAACGTGAACCAGAACGTAGTCTCCGACGCGAGCCTCAGGCGTGTAGTCCAGGCAGACGTCCTTCCGGATACCGCTGAAATCTACTCTGCCTCGACGGAGACCGAGATGTCCGTCCTCGACGATGCTCACAATTTTTCCTGGTATTGCCAGGCACATGCCGCTCACCTCACGGTTAGTACTCGCCAGCGAGAACAGCCTGGCCTAAAGACAGGCCCCCGTCGTTCGCCGGCACGTGATGATGCGTGAAAACCTGAAACCCTTCTTCTTCGAGCAACGATTGGCAACGTTCTGCGAGATAGACATTCTGGAAAACTCCGCCACTTAGAACTACATTTTGCAACTCGGTCGCTTGTGCGACTCCGAGAATCCAGTTGGCGAGCGCGTTGTGGAACTTTGCAGACATGAGAGCAGCGTCAACATAGAGTTCCTTATCGGCCAGGAGGGCCTCGATGAGCGGACGCCAGTCACCTATGCCGTCTCGATTCTCGATGACATAGCTGTCCTTGGTGCGGATGCTTCCGATGGCGCGTTCCAGGCTCATTGCTGCCTGTCCTTCGAAACGGTTCTGATCGGAAACACCTGTCAGGCAAGCCACAGCATCAAAGAGGCGGCCCACGCTCGACGAACTGGGCGCATTGATTCCACGTTCCAGAAGCGCGCGAATTCCAGCGCCGGCAACGCGCTGGGCAGCGTCGGCGCCCCGTGTTTCCCAAACCAAGCTGGCTGCCGAGCGTGAACATTCGCGAATGGCGGCCTCGCCGCCAGGGAGACGAAACGGACGGAGATGGGCGACTCGCTCGAATCGTCCCTGGGTTACGACAAAAAACTCGCCGCCCCAAATCGTTCCGTCCAGGCCCAGGCCCGTTCCATCCCAGGCAACGCCCAGGTAATCCGTGTCAATTCCATTCTCGGCAGCGCAGGCTGCCACGTGAGCGTGGTGATGCTGTATCTGCACTACCGGCAGACCTGAAGCCATGGCCCACTGTGTCGAAGCGTAGTCGGGATGAAGGTCACAAGCGATTGACTTCGGCTCGAAGCGATACAGCCGGCAGAGGCCTTCGATCGCACGCTTGAATGCCTCGCGTGACTCGGATGTATCCAGATCCCCTATGTGCTGGCTCAAGAAGACCTGTTGGCCCAACGCGACCGCTATTGTGTTCTTCAGATGTCCGCCCACGGCGAGCACGGGGGGACATTCGCGGGGCACAGTCACTGGCAATGGAGCGTATCCGCGCGCACGGCGAAGAATCTGCGGACGGCCGCCAGAGACACGCGCAACCGAATCATCGCACGGACGAGCAATCGGCCGGTTGTGCAGCACGAAAACATCTGCGATGTCCTGCAGGCGTTTGCGTGCCTCATCGTTGTCGATGGCGATGGGCTCATCCGCACGATTTCCGCTGGTTGCGACGATGGGGAAAGGATACTGTCTCATCAGCAAGTGATGCAGAGGAGAGTAAGGGAGCATCACGCCCAGGTAAGGCGAGGATTTCGCTACCTCGGGCGCGAGCTCACAGTCTTCTCGGGGTCGCAGCAAAACGATCGGCGCCGCTTGCGAAAGCAGTAACTCTTCTTCCATTGTGTTCACAACACAGTAGCGGCGAACACAGGCAACGTTCGGCATAAGGAGCGCGAACGGTTTTTCTTCCCGGTGCTTCCGTTCCCGCAAACGCTGGACTGCGGCGGAATTCCGGCCATCCACCAGGAGTTGAAATCCCCCGACTCCTTTCAGCGCGACGGTCTCTCCGCGTGCCAGGGCCCGCGCGGCATGAGAGAGAGTACTGGTACGGTCTACCTCCGGAATGGGCCACAGTCGTGGGCCACACGCCGGACACGCGTTCGGCTGCGCGTGGAAACGGCGATTACGTACCGATTCATACTCTCGCCGACAGGCGGGGCACAACGTAAAACTCTCCATCGTTGTATTGCGGCGGTCATAGGGAATATCGAGAATGATCGTGTAGCGCGGTCCGCAGAGTGTGCAGTTGGTGAACGGGTACTCAAAACGGGGATCGGCCGAATCGAGCAATTCACGCAAGCATGCTGGGCAGGTAGCGAGGTCGGGTAATACCGCGGCGGTTCTGGGCACATTTTCATCGCTGGGAAGAATTTCGAACCACATGGCTCCAGTGGGAGCGATTCGTGAGACCTCTTCCGTAGTTATCACGGCGGCGGGCGGTCTTTCGCGCTTGAGGTTGTGCAGGAAATCGTTCGTTTGCTCAGTGGTGCCCTCGACTTCAATCTCCAGTCCCGCTGCCGAGTTCCTCACCCAACCTGCAACCCGCATCTTGTCTGCGAGACGGTAGACGGTTGGACGAAAGCCAACGCCTTGTACCGCCCCGCGTAGAACAATGCGCAGGCGTTCCATGCGAACAGGAGTTGTGGAGATGAGCGTCATGCATTCATGCTCGCCATCTTACGGGATGCAATTGCGTCTCGAAGCCAGTTGAGCCAAGCGTCGAGACCCTCGCCCGTCTTGCAGGACAAAGTGACAACCTTGGCGTTCGGATTTACTTCCCTTACGTTTTTCTCCAGTTCTGCGAGATCGACACCCGACAGCGCGGCCAAGTCTGCCTTGTTCAGCAAAACAAGGTCGGCTTTGTTGAACATCACGGGGTATTTTTTCGGCTTCTCGGCTCCTTCTGTCGCGCTGGCGACTACGACGCGGAAGTCCTCGCCGAGATTGTAGGAAGCCGGGCAGATGAGATTCCCCACGTTTTCTATGATCAGCAGTTCAAGTCCTTGGACAGGGAACTCGGCAAGAGCTCGGGCAATCATGCGTGCGTCGAGATGGCAAACCGTGCCGGTCGTGATCTGGTGACTGCGAACTCCCAATGCGCGAATCCGTTCTGCATCGAGGTCGGTTTGCAGATCACCTTCAATCACCGCCACGCGATTCTCGCTTCGCAGGTTGCGGAGAGTGGCCTCCAGGAGCGTTGTTTTACCGGCACCAGGCGCCGACATCAAATTGATCACTACCGTTCCCTCGCGCTCGAACAATTGGCAGTTTTGGGCGGCGGCTTGCTGGTTATCCTTCAGGATGTTGGTTTTAACTTCTATGCGATCCATTCGGTCCCTTCCGATTCGCTTTCGACTTCGATGTACTCGACCTGAAGTTCTTCGCCCGAAACTATTTCAAGCGGCAGCCCGCAGTGGGGGCACAGAAGACGGATTTCCCGCACTGGATCATTGACGGTGCCGCACAATGCACAGCGCGTTACCATGGGTATCGATTCAATCTCGAGGCGGGCATTCTCGGCTAACGTCTCGCGGCGAGCCACTTCGAAGGCAAACTCCAGTGCTTCGGGCACAATGGTTGTGAATTCCCCCAACCTTATCTTGATGGTTTGAATACTGCTGCAGTTCTGCGTACTCGCGCTCGCTTCCGCAATTTCGATGATGCTCTGGGCAACCGATAATTCATGCATGGCGACCTCATTCCTCAAGGGTTATCGACTGCCCGTGACATGAGCAGCGGGTTCCCTGCGTGCAGGCCCGGGGGTCGAGGTGGAGTCAAAGATCCACCACAATTTCGGCTGCTCCGGGTGACGCCGTTTTCGGCACTCGAAACCGCGTTCCCGCAAAAGTCGAAGGATACTTTCGACGGCAGGCGAAGTCGCAGCCAACACCGGCTTGCTGATTCCTTCACCGAAGGCACACGACTGTGGAATCACACCGACGACGATTATTTCCGAAGGAGCGCTACCAGCGAGGCGCAATTGCGCTAGCGACTCCTGAAGGCCGGGGTCGTGGTCGGTCAGACGGAGTTGCGTCCGGCAATCGATTAAGTCACTCTCGCTATAGGTGCGTACTGTTCCCGGATTGCCGTCAGCGGTGACGGCGTCAACTATGACCACCAACTGCTTGCCGTGCAGATAGGGCGTTAGGTCCAAACCAGGGGTTCCCAGGTCGATGATCTCGACCTCAGGATTGCATTCGTACTCGCAGCGGAACACTTCGACCACGAGGCATCCAAAACCATCATCGCCGAGCAGAACATTCCCTAAGCCGACGATGGAGACCCGAGGATGGGAAGCGCCGCTCTTCATAGCACCTTCACCTCCGCGATTTGACGTCCTTTGGCATCTAGCGTGTGGCAGGCACACGCCATACACGGATCGAACGAGTGCACAGTGCGGAGTACTTCGAGAGGTTTTTCCGGGTCTGCTACCGGATTTCCGAGCAGCGAGCTCTCGTAAGGTCCGGGTATGCCTCGTTCGTCGCGAGGACTCGCATTCCAGGTGGTCGGGACCACGGCCTGGTAATTCGAGAAGGTTCCTTTATCGACCACGACCCAGTGGGAAAGCGTTCCACGAGGAGCCTCATGCATGCCCACTCCAAAAACCTCATGCTGCGGGAATTGCGGTGGATTGAAGGTAGTGTCGTCGCCTTTGAGAATGTTGTCGGTGAGCAACTGCCAATGTTTGAGAGCGAGGTCGGATAGCATGGCTGAACGAATCGCTCGAGCCAAATATCGTCCCATCGTCGATTGCATATCCGCCGCGGCCACCTTGGGGCCGTTGACCGACGAAATTTTCGTGAAGGCGGCGTCCGTCCATTTGCGTGTGAGCGGATGGCCCGAGGCGTAGCCGACCAGAATATTTGCCAGAGGGCCAACTTGCATGGGAGCGCCATCATAACGGGGTGCTTTTACCCAGCTGTACTTGCCGTCCTCATGAAAGTCGGTGTAATTGGGATCGGTTTTTCCTTTCCAGGGCGCCTGCACCCCTCCCACATACCAGGCATGAGTGAGGTCTTCGGCTACTGCGGCGCGAATCGGTTGATCTTTCCAATCGTTGATGGGGCGAATGGAAGCGAGGCCGCCATTTGTAATGACACCGCCGGGAAGATCGAATTGTGTCGCTTTTGCGTCCAGCGGAAGGTCAGGCACGGCGAGATAGTTTGCGACACCTCGTCCGTACCGAAACCATTCGGGATACGAAGCGCCGAGCAAACACACGTCCGCGAAATAGGCCTGTTGCACGAACGGAACCAAGTCCTGGAGCAGGCCTTGCAACATGCCAAGGCGGTCCATGTTTACGGTAGCGAGACTGTTGAGGTTAATTGCATTCATAACCCCACCCACCGCAAGGTTCTGGATGTGCGGTGTCTTCCCGCCGAGAATACCGACGACCTGACAAGCTTTGCGCTGAAATTCCAGGGCCTGTAAGTAGTGGGCGAACAGAATCAGATTCATCTCGGGACTTAGGCGCATCGCGGGATGTCCCCAGTAACCGTTAGCGAAAATCCCGAGCTGCCCGCTGGCAATCAATCCCTTGACCTTGTTCTGAACCGCTTCCAATTCGTGATGGGAATTACCGGTCCAGTTGCTGACTCTATCGACCAGCGCGGCCGCCCGTGCCGGATTCGCATTGGGAATGGTGGTAATGTCCACCCAATCGAGAGCAGAAAGGTGATAAAAGTGGACGATGTGATCGTGCAATCCGTGCGCAATAAGAATTAGGTTGCGAATATACTGCGCATTCGCCGGAATCTCGAGTTGAAGTGCATCTTCTACCGCGCGGACCGAAGCCATCGCATGAACTGTGGTGCACACCCCACAGAAACGCTGAGCGAAAACCCAACCTTCGCGGGCGTCGCGTCCCTTCAGAATGGTTTCAATCCCCCGCCACATGGTGCAGCTTGCCCATGCCTTTTGCACGCTGCCGTTATCGACCTCAACGTCGATGCGCAGGTGGCCCTCGATTCTTGTGATGGGATCAATCGTAATTCTCTGCGTCATTGGTTTATATCCTCACTGCTTCCGGCCGGCGCTGGCGCACCTTTCTAAACATGTAGTTCCAGTCCTTGATTTCACCCGGCAGCACTGCGAAGTACTTGACAGCCAGTCCGAAGGCCAAGATCCCGAGTGAGATGTATCCGATGGCCATGATCAACTCCGGCACGCTCGGGAAATAACGAGCGTTGTGAGCAGGAGAGAACGCGATAGTGGTAGGGATGAATCGGAAGAACAACCCTCCCAGACAGGCAAGCGCAGCCATGTTGAGTAAGGTCCGTGGTGTCTCGCGCACGGCCGTGCGCCGGAGCGCAACGGCGGGGATGAGGATGAGCGCAGTTTCAAAGAGGAAGAGAAGGCTCATCCTGTCGAACGCAAAGGCCGTCCCCAGCTGTGCTCGCCAGACGAGGTCTCCGAAACGGACAGCGAGGAAAAGGAAGCACACGTATGACAACAGATTGCCTAACTCTCCCATGATCCCCGCGTCGAGCGGTCGCGAGTAGTGGAGACACGTGATGAGAAGGAGGAAGGTCAAGAACCCGAGCCCGCAGAAACCTGCCGCCAGAAGATAAAGGAGCGGAAGAAACGGTGTCTGCCAGAGAGGGTGAATCTTGTCGCCGGCCAGCAGCAAGAGCCCGCCTAGCGAGGATTGGTGCATGAGTGGCAATACATATGCCCCGGTGAGCATAAATGGGTAGATCCGTCGCAGAGCCGGAGCCCATCGTTTAAGAAATGCTTTGGTCGCGTCGGAACCCGTGTAGTAAAAGCGTTCCAGAACCAGAGGCAGGTTCTCAAAGGCCAGGAACAGGAAGCAGTAGACGGGCATGCAAAAAGAGATCTCGAGCATGGCCGATTCGGCGTTCCAGCGCCATGGGAACAGAATGTTATAGAAGTTCCATGCCCGTCCCACATCGAATCCCAAAGCAACCAGGCCGGTCGCGTAGAACAGGAAACCGGATACGAGCGCAGTCCGCATCACCACGTGCAGTTTTTGCCGGTTGAAGACCCAGGCCGCCATCCCGATCGCGAGAGGGCCAGAGCCCAGCGCGGTCAGAGTCATGACGTTGAAGGTCTTCCAGATCCCCCAGGCGTACGCATCGTTCATCCCCGAGAATTGACCGAGTGGAGAGAAGAATCGCACGAGCGCCAGAATGAGGCCGAGGGCGGCAAGCGCCGCGAAAAATAGCATCGTAGGTGTAAGCACAGGTTCGCGATACACAGGAACACCGCGCTGCCAATGATTCACGAGAGTTGTGCCGGTGACGTCGTGTGAGCTCATAGCTGATCCGGAAGCCCGGTTTCTTTCTCGCGTTTGAGTCTCTCCGCCTCATGGCGATTCCAGTTCCGCTTGATCAGCCCGCCGAGGAAAAAGGCGGCAACAATTGGTCCGGACAGCCATTTGTAAATTACAGATGTCACCTTGGTCGCGTAGTGGCCGATCGAGGTGGAGCCGAGTTTGGGCAACCCAATTTTGTCGAATGCCACTTTGGACAGATACAGCACCTGGGTGCCTCCGGCTTCGTGCTCGCCATAGACACGACTTTCAAAATATTTACCCGGAGACGACGCAATGCGCTCTTTTGCCTGCTCCAGGAGATCTGTCCGCTTTCCGAAGATGACGGCCCCGGTGGGGCAAACCGCAGTACAGGCAGGCTGCTCGTCTTTCTTGAGACGGTCGTAACAGAATTCACACTTCACTACTTTCGGGTTCCAGTTGTTCCACTCGAATTTGGGGACATCAAACGGACAGCCCACCTCGCAGTAGCGACACCCGATGCACAATGAACTATTCCAGGTGACAGCACCCCAGTCGCTCTTCTTCAGCGCCCCGAATGGACAACCTGAAACGCACGCCGGGTCGAGGCAATGCATGCATTGCCGTTTGACAAAGGCGAAGGCGGAAGCGTCCGGCTCGTTGTAGAGCTTGATGATGTTTTTTGTTTTGGAATTGAGATCGGCCGGCATGTCCCACAGCCCACCGGACAGCACCGTGTCAGGGGGCAGGCCATTGGCTTCATTGCATGCGGGCATGCACGCCTTGCACCCGGTACAAATCGTATTGTCGTATAGCATGGCCACTGCATCCGGAGCGGCCACCGGATGCGCAGGATGTTCTTCGGCTCTGGCGGTCATGGCGCCAACCGCTGTGCCCGCTATACCGACCATGCCCTTGAGCGCCTGACGCCGGTTCATGCTCGCGGCCATGGACGCTCCTGTTCGAACTGGGCTGCGCCGGTATTACCACTCGAGTGTAAGAGCGCTACCTGAGCGTTCATGGTTCGCCCGTTGTGCCCTTGCCAGGGCCGCTTTGTGTCTCCTGAGAGTCCTGAGCCGGAGGGCTTCCCGGGATGCCTTCGTCATTTGGAACTTGTGAGAACTTGCGCGAGGCGACATAGCCGGCGCCTGCGAGCGCACCCGCCGCGAGTCCGGCGATTCCAGTTGCGATCGGGCTCACCTTTCCCTGGGGCGCAACAATGGGCGCGTAGGTAGAGGGCGGCTCTGCGGTTGTGTGAATCTGGATAACCTTGAACATCGGAACGCGGAACGCGATACTCTTTTCGGTGCAGCCGATGCACGGCGCACCAATCCCGATCGGCCACACATCGGGTATTTCATTGAAGTGCCGGGTTGAGCATCCGGCATGAGTGTCGGGACCTTTACAGCCCATTTCGTACAAGCACCAGCCTTCGCGATGGCCCGCGTCGCCAAACTGCTTGACGAAGCGGCCGGCATCGAAGTGCGCCCGGCGCGGGCAGTGCTCATGAATGTCGCGGTCATAGGCGAACTTGGGCCGCCTCTCATGGTCGAGCTCCGGCAGCGTGCCGGATTCGGCAAACTGCAGTACCACACCGAGCAGAGTGTAGGGATTGGGTGGACAGCCGGGAAGATTGACGATCGCCTTGTCTGGCAAAAGGTCGGCTACGCCAACCGCGCCGGTCGGTGCAGGGTCGGCAGACGGGATGCCTCCCCATGCTGCACACGACCCAATCGCGATGATGGCCGCTGCCTTGCTGCCAACATCCTGCAGCACCTGCATGGCGGGACGTCCCGCAAGTTTCATGTAGACGCCATTATCCTTCGTCGGAATTGAACCCTCGACGACGCACACATACTTGCCGGAGTACTTCCGTACAGCCTCAGCCAGCGCTTGCTCGGCTTGCTTGCCCGAGCCTGCCATGAGGGTTTCGTGGTACTCGAGCGAGATCACGTTGAGGATGAGATCGCCCAAATCCGGGTGAGAAGGCCGAAGTAGGGTTTCGGTGCAGCCTGTGCAGTCCTGAAAGTGGAGCCAAATGACAGGAGGGCGGATGACTTTGCCAAGCCCCGCGGCAACTGCTTCGGGCGTCAGCATGTCGGTTATGGCTAACCCAAACGGTGCCGCGACCATTAAGGAAGAACAGAACTTGATGAAGGAGCGTCGACTTAAACCACACTGTTTCAAGCGCTCGTCAATGGTTTCAAGAGACTTCGATGAACGCGTCAAAGAACCGGGCATAGACACTTAGCCTTCCTTACAAAGCCGCACGCAGGGCGCCGAGCCGCCTATTTCAGTCCTCGCACATATTTCACGAGAGCGTTGATCTGGTCATCGGACAGTTTGCCTTTGAATGCGGGCATCTTGTTTTGCCCGTTCGCCGTAGCGCTTGCCAAATCGGCGTCCGACTTTTTCACCACGTCCGGATCACTGAAAGCCTTCGCGCCCATCGATTTGCCGGCTCCTGTAGGCTCTCCAGTCGCCCCGTGGCACATCTGGCATTTCGCCTTGTAGGTATCCTGTGCGCTGTCGGCGGCAAACACGTTGCTCGCCAGTAGAGTGATAAACATCACGGCCGTTACGAAACTCTTGATACCCATGCGCATTGCGTTCTCCTTAGTGTTGTTGTGCAGCAACTCTGATCCCTATGCATCCGCATTGCCAATTGATCTGCGACACGTTCGTGGTAGCAATTCTTAGCTTGCAGCCGATTCAGAGCTTTCAGTCAACTATGGGATAAACAGTGCAGTTGGCAATGAATGACGAGAATGAGCCGCGCCGAAAAAAAGGCGTCTCGTTGCAACCCAGCGATTTTGGAATGCACCGGAATGCTTCGGAGTCTTGCCTCCGCGCGTTCGTCGGAGTGACGGAATGATGGCGAAACGGTTGTCGGGTGGAATCATGGGAAACCCATGGCTTGGCATAAGTGCCTTGTACTCCGTCGTTACCACGGTATCTGCAGTTCGGAGGGCCGAGTGCATGCTTGAAGCAGTCAATCCCGCGCTGCGCGAATCCTAATTTCGTCTGATGCACTCCCACATGACCACAAAGGGAGAAGACCGATGCTGCGAATAACGACGGAAGAAAGCGGCGGGTTCACGACGTTTCATCTGGAGGGTAAGCTGATTGGGGCGTGGGTTGGTGAATTGGAGGGGGCCTGGGCGCATTGGAACAACAGCTGTGAACCGCCAGGACGCTCTCGGATCGATTTGAGCGAAGTTCTCTTTGTAGACGAGCGCGGCAAAGCTCTGCTCAAACGTCTGGCCTGTGCTGGTGCCGAACTCGTGGCCAACAATCCGTTTATGCGATCAGTGATCGACCATCTGAGGCCGGTAGGGGGCGGTAGGACAATCGCATGACTTTGAATTCATTGAGTTAGTGAGCGAACAAATCCCTGCGGGAAATGTTCAGCTTCCTCATCTTGGAATTTAGAGTGGTGCGCTTGATTCCAAGTCTTGAGGCGGCGCCGGCGATGATGCCATTCGCTTCACGAAGCGTGTGCAGGATGGTCTCCCTCTCGGATGCTGCCAGAGTCTGGCTTCTCGCAGGTGCGGAAGGCGGAGCGTTGGCGGGCTTGAATTCGCAAACTGGAACGTTCAGAACGGACCCTCGGGACAGAATGAGAGCGCGCTCAATTACGTTTTCCAATTCGCGGATGTTTCCCGGCCAGGGCCATTGCGTCAAGGCACGCATCGTATCCAGCGAAACTTTTTCGATGTGCTTCCCCATTCGCTTCGAGTACCTGTTCACGAAGAAATTGACCAGCAGGGGAATGTCTCCCGTTCGCTCGCGCAGAGGGGGGACACGGATGGGAAATACATTCAGGCGGTAGTAGAGGTCTTCTCGAAACGTCCGCTGACTCACCATCGCCTCCAGATTCCGATGCGTGGCCACGATGAGTCGCGTATCCACACGGATCGTACGAGTTGAGCCGAGCCGTTCAAATTCCCGTTCCTGCAGAACGCGCAGCAGCTTCGGCTGGACTTCCAGAGAGATGTCCCCAACCTCATCGAGAAACAGCGTACCCTGGTCCGCCAGTTCAACCCGCCCAATCTTTTGTGCAATCGCGCCGGTGAAGGCGCCTTTTTCATGGCCAAGGAGTTCGCTTTCGACCAGTCCAGTGGGGATCGCTGCACAGTTTAGCTTTATTAATGTATGACCACGGCGATTGCTGAGGTTGTGAATCGCCCGAGCGATCAGTTCCTTTCCCGTTCCCGTTTCGCCGAGGATCATGATGGTGGAATCCGTTTGGGCCACGGCTTCGATTTGCCTCAGCACATGCTTAAGGGCAGGGCTCTCTCCGATGATCTCCTCGAAGTTGTGCTGCGACTGGATCTCCGTTTCCAGGTAGACTTTCTCCTCGGCCAGACGGTTCTTGAGTTCGGCGATCTCTTCAAATGCCAGCGCGTTATCCAGAGCGATCGCAATTTGGTTGGCTATGTCACTAAGAATCCGCAGATCTTCCGGTCGAAAGGCGGACTCCCGGAAACTGCAGACTCCGAACGTACCCCGAAAACGCTCGCGTCCGGAGAGAGGGAGCCAGCAACCAGACCTGATTCCTTTGTCGAGCAGGAATTGGGTTCGCTTGGAAGGAAAGTGTTCGGTAGACAGCTGGCTGACCAGCACGGGATTCTGGGTCGCCAAAGCTCTCGATGCAGGACAACCCTCTGCGGAAAAGACAATCTCATCCTGTGCGAAGTCAACTCCGTTTGGAGAGTGGATAGCTCGGACCCGAAACTGGTCAGTTGCGCGGTCGTGCAGGAGCAGGCTGCAGTAATCATGGGGCATGATGCTGCCGACACACTTTGAGATTTCCAGAAAAAGTTGCTCAGTATCGAGATGCTTCATCAGTGCGTTGCTTATACCTTGCAGCAAGCGCAAATGTTCATGCTCCCGGGCTAATCGTTCCTGGTAAGTTCGTACAATTTCAGTCGCGAGACTGCGATCGACCGCCACTGCAATTTGCTTGGAGAGCTGCTCGAGAAATTTAACATCCGAGTCGTCATATGCGTTGACTTGCCGGCTTCCGAAGGAAACAGCCCCATGGCAGCCGTTGGGAGTCGTCAGAGGAAACACGTAATAGGTTTGAATACCGCTTTCCCTGAGCATGCGGATATAGGGACTAAAGCGCTCCTCGGTGGCAAGGCTTCTCAATAGGAGTGCTTCGCGCTTTTGCCACACCCATCCCCCTGGAGACTCACCGATGGGCGCCGCGAGCGACATCGGGATCGTGACTGGCATCAACGCCTGTAACACGTTCATTCGCATTACATTCTGGACAGGATCGTGCAAAACTAGATTCAAGAAGTCGAACTTGCCAAACTGCTTAAGGTGTTCCAGGATTTCGCGAAACAGTTCAGAAAGATCCAGTCGCGATACTATGGATCCCGTCACCTCGAGCAACGTTTCATAGGTTTTCGTTGCCGACTCCGGTTCACCAACGAGTGACGGTTCGATCATCTTTGACGTAGCCTCGGACAACAATGTTCGTGGAGTCCTCTCGATGAGGTAGGCCCTTCCTCGGCCGATTCAAGGGCACGCCGAGAGCCAAAGCCCGGGCTGCAGCAGCCGGGTGAGGTGGAGAATCAAAAGTGGCTGGGATCAAGCGACCCGATGACTTGAGAAGTAGCTGTGGGTCGCGGGGAGGCCGCGCGTTCGGCAATCGTCGTTTGCCAATCGTTGTCATCTGTCAAAACCGTTGCCAGTCGACCGCCGGAGGCCGCAGATGCTAGACGGGGTTAGAACTGAAGCTTCGGAACACCACATCAGTGGAGCCCGCCTATCGTCGCCCGGATGAGGTTGAGCAACGGCGCGGGGTACACGCCAAACCCTATGAGTAAAACGGCGAGTCCGCCGAGGACCAAGGCGCTGCCACGCCCGAGACTCTGTATCGAGACCTGACCTTCCGGCGAGGCTGAAAAAAGCGTAACCACGACGCGCAGGTAATAAAACAACCCGATGACGCTCGTGAGAACGAGGACAAGCATCAGCGGCCAGGCGGAAGCATTCGCGCCGGAGGCGAGAATATAG